>Ga0272442_10000845_pt1 | contig 47813 bp, 32 predicted proteins | sample SSMForm2O_FD_200262 | JGI IMG/M metagenome (GOLD analysis project Ga0272442, IMG submission 200262) | Marine sediment archaeal communities from Little Sippewissett salt marsh, Falmouth, MA, United States - SSM-Form-2O | ecosystem: Environmental > Aquatic > Marine > Wetlands > Sediment ... | reverse complement strand
CTATTGGTTTTAGATACGGTTTGTGCGCAGGACATGCCGACCGATGTCTATGTAACAATCCGAAAAGGAGGAACTGAGAGAATAAGAATAGCTGTAGTTCCATTTATTCCACGAAGCGGGTCGCCTTCAACGGATGATATTGATCTCGGAGAGAAAATAGCTGAGGTTATAGCCGCAGACCTTGCTTTCTCACCATTTTTCACCGTTCTCGACAGCCAGTATTTCCCGGAAAAAATTCGAGAAGAAAGTGAAATTAATCCATTCCAGTGGCTTTCGATGGGTGTTCAAGCAATTGTTCTCGGTTCTTATAAAGTTTCCGGTTCAAAGATAAAAGTCGATGCGAAGTTATACTCTGTGAGTTCGGCAAAACGAATGTATCGCCGCAAACTTGAACAGGACAAAGACCAGCTAAGACGAATCGCTCATGCAGTTTCGGACGACATCGTGAAAGCGTTAACAGGTGAGGAAGGAATTGCTCAAACGCAGATTGCTTTTATCTCGAATCGCACAGGTAACAAGGAACTTTATGCCTGTGACTATGACGGACATATAGTAAGGCAGTTGACCTATAATAAATCGATTTGTCTGACACCGGATTGGTCTCCGGATGGTTTGTATATTACTTTTACACGCTATGCCGGAACAAATGCAAATCTCTATCAATATGAACTGATGAAGAATCAGCATAAAGTTCTTGCTCGTTTTGCAGGATTAAATGTAGCAGCATCATGGTCGCCCGATGGAAGAAAGGTCGCTTTCGTGGCAACCAAAGACGGCAATTCGGAAATTTATCTGATGGATGTGAGGACACTTTCGATAGAAAGATTGACATACAATAATGCTATCGATACATCGCCCGCATGGTCACCGAATGGTAGAAATATTGCATTCTGCTCGGACCGTTCGGGAACTCCGCAAATATATATTATGGATAATGAAGGTGTCAATGTGCGAAGAATATCGTTTGAGGGTAAATTCAACGACCAGCCATCGTGGTCACCGAGAGGTGAGTGGATTGCATTTGCATCGAGAACAAGAGGGCAGTTCGATATTGCTCTCACGGATGAGTTTGGCGAGAGAGTTATGTATCTCACATCCATAGGAAACAACGAGCATCCCGATTGGGCTCCGGACGGTTATCACATAGTGTTTTGCTCCGATAGATTGGGTAGATTTCAGCTTTACGAAATGCTCATAGATGGTACACAGCTTCGGAGAATTACTAATTTCAGCGGTGATAGCGAATCTCCTGCATGGTCAACCAGATACAAATGGAACTTTGACTAATAATACAAAAACTATATGAATTTAGATATATTCAAAATAGATAACCTGCCTTCGCAGGGATGAAAAATTTGTCATTCCCGCTAAAGCGGGAATCCAGATTTGTTGAATTTCACATAGAAAATGATATAACATATAGCGGTAAGGCATGCCTTGCCGGGGAAGCACAAGAAACTGGAAATAAAATGATACTATAAAATGTTCCTCACTATAATCGGGAGAAAAAAATGAAACATATTCATAAAAAACTCCGGCATAAAGAGATAGAACAACTTGAACTGCGCAAAATCACCATTCAGAGAGCGCTTAAAAAGATTATAATCTCTCTGGTCTTTGTAATGTTGTTCTGGTTCTTTATCGGTGGCAATCTCGGAATTTTCGCAATGTGGCAATCGAGTCGCTATGTGAAACATCTTGAAAAAATGGTCGAGGATGAAGAGCAGTATTCCGTCCAATTGGATGAGCAAATTCAGAAGTTTTATACCGATACTTTGTATATCGAGCAGGTTGCGAGAACCAAATTCGGTATGGTTAAAAATGGCGAGGTTGTTTTTGTTTTTGCAGACAATGATTCAACAAGCAATAATAATAATTAAATTAGATGAAAAAAATTGAACGACATGATCTTTTTTCAATTCTCAAGCGCTATTTGCTTACAGGGCTGGTGGTTACAGCACCGACATTCATTACAATCGGCGTCTTTATCTATGTTTTCGACAAGCTCGACAGAATACTCGGTGGTTTTTTTAACCTCTGGTTAGGTTTTAGAATTCCCGGTCTTGGGTTTATCGCTCTTATGATTCTTATAATGATTGCAGGATTTTTGACTTCTTTTTATATCGGCAAAAAATTCCTTTCACTTGGAGAATTTATTTTCACAAGACTACCTATCGCAAGAACAGTATATCTAACGGTCAAACAGCTTCAAGAATTGATTAAAATCCGCAAGAGCATAGTATTTCATTGTGCAGTGCTTATGGAATATCCAAGAAGAGATATCTGGGTGGTCGGATTCCTTTCCAGCAATAAAAGCACAAATCTTAATGGTGAAGACCTTTTTCCAATATTTGTCCCTACAACACCGAATCCGACATCTGGATTCTTGATTCTTGCACGGGAAAATGAATTCATTAGACTTTCAATGCCTATCGATGAAGCGATGAAACTTGTTGTATCCGCTGGCATTATTCAACCAAACATCAGTATAAACAATGAATCAAAAAAAATCGAAGCCGCCTGAAAAAGCCTCAGATATCAGGGCAGCCTCTATTCTGGCTTTATTTCAGGTTTTTCAAGAAAGAGAAACGACCGATGTAGTCATTCGAAAGTTCTCTTCAAAATATGGACTCGATTCGAGAGATAAATCACTGTTCGCTGAAATTGTTTTTGGGGTTCTCAAGAATGTTCTGTTTATCGACTATATACTTTTGAAATTACTCAGCGAAGGCAGATTCCCATCCTTTATTAGCGCCAATGCCTTGCGTGTAGGCGCTTATCAGATTGCTTTTACCAATATTCCAGTTTATGCCGCAGTCGATTCGACTGTCGAGGCACTAAGAAGTCTCGATGCAAAAGATAACGAGCTGGCTCTTACCAATGCTGTTCTGCGAAATTTTTACCGCAAGTGGAAAGATTTTAAATTGCCGGATGATATTGTAGCAAATTTCTCAATCAAGTATTCGCACCCGGAATGGATAGTGAAGCGATGGCTCGATAGATATTCCCGTGAAATGGCGGAAAAAATCCTTTCTGCGAATAATGCTGCACCCCCGAGAGCTTTCAGAATAAATACATCGCAAATTTCTCCAATCGATTTTAAAGCAAAACTGGCGGATGAGCAAATTCTTTATCAGGAGACTCCTTTCCCTGAGTTCATTATTCTTAAGGAGAAAATCGCAGCACCAGATTTTGAGCCATTTACTGCAGGTTTACTCAATGTGCAGGATGCCGCTTTTGCTATCCCGACAAGGATTTTGTCCCCAAATCCGGATGATAGAATACTTGAAATAGGTGCTGCACCTGGAGGCAAAACATCCCATATAATCGAGTTCTTGCAGACTCAAACGGAAAACTTTTTCACAATCGACCTTAAACACACGCGAAATCTAAAGATATCGGATAATCTTATAAGGTTAAAGCATTCACTACCCGGTATCGTTACCGCCGATGCAACAAATCCACCATTCAAGCAAAATCGTTTCGACAAAATCCTAATAGATGCGCCGTGTTCTTCATGGGGTGTCATTAGGCGACATCCGGAAATCAGATGGCGGAGAAAGCCAGAGGACGAAAAGCGTCTGAGCGATATTCAGCGCAAGCTTATTCGAGCCGCTTATAATCTTCTCAAACCCGATGGAGAACTGGTTTTCACAACATGCACAACAGAACCGGAGGAGAACCAGGGTGCGGTTCGAGAAATCATTTTGCTTGGAATGGAGCTTATTCCGATACCGGATTCCATTCCGCAAAAATTTATCGAGGCTCAAGGTTTCGTTGCGCGAACATGGCAACACAGGGACAATATGGATGGGAGTTTTAATGTCGCGGCAAGGAAGAGAGTCCAGAGTTGAGAGTTGTCCGTTATCAAAAATAGGATATAGGGAAAAAGTCTTTCCGCTCCACATCCCGTTGTCAATGTGAAATTTACATTTGGTTATCGGTTGTCAGCTATCCACCAGCTAAATCAGACATCACAAACTAAAAAATGAGCTTGCATTCAACAATTTCTTAAGTTATATTATTATTGGGCTATTTCTATAGATTTTATTTTGAAGATATATCACAATAATTTAGTTCCGGCATAATCTAAAAAAGCGAGCAAAAATGAAAGGAATTGCACATTTTTCAATAGGTGTTGCCGCAGCGACATTTATCCCCGGCGTAATGGAGCGCGCTTTAGCAGGAAATGGATATGACATTCTTATTGCCGGAGCTTTCGGACTTTTACCGGATACACTCGATTTCAAATTTGCGCGCTTCTTTGAACGCGAAGACTATGTCATCGATCCCGACCCCGATAATCTCGACCCGCAAGCTATGGCTGATACTCTTGCAAAAGCTGTCGATGAAGCCGATAAAACCGGCAAAGAGGTGCGGGTTCGATTCCACACTGTGGCGCTCGCACCGGATAGATGGCGGAAATACGAAATCGGTTTCAATACCGACCGCAGTGAAGTATCGATTAAAATCGGGGAGATTGTAAACACCAGCCAGGAACCTTTGCCCGGCTCGGAACCACCTTCGGACAAAGCGCTTGGAACAGCAAAAACATCGTGCAGAATAATACAGAACAACGACAAACCGAGTCGAGTAGATATTTTGTCCGGTCCAACTTTAGGATTAAAACCGCGTAAAAAAGGCAAGGTCGAAGTTATTTTTATTCCTTGGCACAGGCAATGGTCGCATAGTTTCACAATGGGAATTTACCTAGGTCTTGCGGCGTGGCTGCTTTTTGGATGGTATTACGCTTTGTTGGTTGCAATACCGTTTATGGCTCATGTTGCAGCGGATTGCCTCGGCTTTATGGGTGGCAATCTTTTTTGGCCATTCACAAAAGAGCGTATATCCGGTCTCAAGTTCTTCCATGCTAGCGCGCCACTCGCAAATTTCTTCGGTGTCTGGATATCGGGATTGATAATCGTGTATAATGCCAATCGTGTCGCATTTCAAAAGGCATTTGAGATGGGACTGATACAATTCTTTCTTATCTGGTTGGGAATTCCAGCGCTAATCGTAGTAGTTTATTCATATATCATAAAGCGTGCAAAACCCTTGAGTGCCGAGCAGGAACAGGCTCGCGAATTTCTTGATGAAGTCGCAGATGGTACAGATTTTGGCTCGGCAAAAATTACATGATAGAAAGCCTGCAAAAACCGTTCATTGCCGGTAGAACGAAGCAATAAACCGTTGAGAATACTGTCAGTAAAAAACCGAAGACCGACGGAATCAACTTGGATATTATGCGGATAGTGTCAGAACTTGTTGCAATGCTCTGAATCGGAGCGGAAAAGCTAAACATTTCACATCGGGGAAAGTATGAAAGATGAGTATATTGATGCTTCTGAACTCGATGCTATATATTCGAGAATTCACGATGAAATTTCATCACGCATAGAGGAATTCGAGCAATTGTGGGAAAGTGGAACAGAAGAGGAACTTTTCAACGAGTTCGCATTTTGTTTGTTGACACCTCAATCTAAAGCGAAATCGTGCTGGATAGCTGTGGAAAAATTGCGCAATAATGGTTTACTTCTCAATGCCGGCAGTGATGTAATCGCAAAAAAACTCGCAGGTGTAAGGTTTCATTATAAGAAAGCGGCAAATATCGAACGGGCGCGGGAACTTTTTATTAAGAACGGTAAATTCGATGTTAGAACCTCGATTATGCAATTTAATAACCCATTCGATACGAGAGACTGGCTTGTGCAAAATGTCCAAGGTATGGGATATAAAGAGGCGAGCCATTTTTTGCGAAATATCGGTCATGGTGAAGATTTTGCTATCCTCGACAGGCATATTATAAGAAATCTGAAATGTTTTAAAATAATTGATGAAATTCCTAAATACCTAACAGGGAAAAACTATCTTGACATCGAGGAGAAAATGCGCCAATTTGCTTACGACATAGAAATTCCAATGAACCACCTCGATTTACTTTTCTGGTTCAAAGAAACAGGCGAAATATTTAAATGATGGAGGGAATTATGAATCCGAAAGCATTGTGGAAACTATCTTATGGTATGTATGTGGTAAGCTCGAAAAATGGAGAGAAACTTAACGGGCAGATTGCCAATACGGTGTTCCAGATAACATCGGAGCCACCGACTATCGCTGTGAGCATTAACAAACAGAATCTCACTCACGATTTTATCGAGGAGAGTAAAGTATTTTCTGTATCGATTCTTTCGGTCGAAGCCGATATGAAACTAATCGGGCATTTCGGTTTCAAATCCGGCAAGGATTTTAACAAATTCGAGAATGCGAATTATAAATCCGGGAGCACAGGCGCGCCGATAGTTATGGAAAGCGTTGCCGGTTATATCGAAGCCGAAGTTATCGATTCGCTCGATATCGGAACTCATACAGTCTTTATCGGAAAGGTTGTCGATGCGGAAATTCTCAACGACCTCGAGCCGATGACATACACATATTATCATCAAATCAAAGGTGGTAAGGCTCCAAAGACAGCACCGACATATATTGCACCGGATAAAGTAAAAACTAATTTCGAGGAGGCAGAGATGGACAAGTTTAAATGCACTATCTGTGGATATATTTATGATCCCGCTATTGGCGACCCGGATTCGGGAATCGAACCGGGAACACCGTTCGATAAGCTGCCGGATGGTTGGCTTTGCCCGATATGCGGCGCAGGTAAAGATGTCTTCGAGAAAGTTTAAACACTGTCTCTATCAACAGAACAGAGAGCGACACACGGTCATCGAGCATGTCGAAATGACCGATGATTGTTTCACTGCAGTTTACTTTTTCTGACAATTCCCAGATGAGCGATTACTTAAATCTCCATTTAGCCCCTTCGGGTGTGTCCTTTATTTCCAAACCCAGTGCATCGAGTTTTTTTCGTATTTCATCTGCTGTTGTCCAGTCTTTGTTCTTTCGTGCCATTTCGCGCTCTTTAATTAACTCTTTCATCTCAGCGGTCGGTTCGCGCTTGTTATCATCCAGAACACCGAGAACTGAGTTCATTCTCTCGAGTGTTTCGAGTGCTTTCCCGGCATCGGAGCCGGTAATGCCGTCGTCGGCTCCGATTCTGTTAATCTTACGCACCATATCGAAAACCGCGCCCAGTGCGCCGGATATGTTAAGGTCGTCATCGAGCGAATCTTCGAAACCGCTGATGCCTTGGGCGAGAGCATCAGTAACTTTGCGCTCGGTGCCCGGATCGTTCTTGTCGAGATAATCCACAAGCAGAACCTTGTATTCCTGAAGTCTATCTATTGCCGACTGAGCAGCAGTAAGACCATCGAAAGTGAAATTGAGTTTCATGCGGTAGTTTGTCGATATGAGAAGATAGCGCACAGCGAGCGGCTTGTGTCCTTTATCGATTACATCGCGCAAAGTGTAGAAATTGCCGGATGATTTCGCCATCTTTCTGCCCTCGACAATAAGATGCGCGCAGTGAAGCCAGAACCTTGCCAGCGGTTTCCCGGTTACAGTCTCGGATTGAGCGATTTCGTTCTCGTGATGAGGAAATATATTATCCTCGCCACCGGTGTGGATATCGAAAGATTCACCGAGATATTTCATCGACATAGCCGAGCATTCGATATGCCATCCCGGACGACCCTTGCCGATAGATGTTTCCCAAAAAACCTCGCCATCGGATTCATCCCAGGCTTTCCATAGCGCAAAATCCGCCCATTGTTCTTTCTCGTATTCATCGTGGCTCACGCGGGCACCGATGATAAGTTCTTCAGGTTTTTTCCCGGAAAGCTTGCCATAGCCGGGGAATTTCGCAATCGAATAGTAAATGCAGTCGTCATCACCGCGATAAGCGATACCTTTATCCAAAAGCTTTTCGATAAGCAAGACCATATCCGGAATGTGAGCGGTGGCTTCGGGATATACTTCCGCACGCTCGATACCGAGAGTGTCGATATCGTCGAAAAAAGCCTTCTTGTATTCGGCAGTATAGTTATCGAGCGAGTTCCCGGACCGCCGCGACTCGCGGATTGTCTTGTCGTCGATATCGGTGAGGTTCATAACCTGCGTTACCTTGTAGCCCTTGAATTTCAGGTACCTGCACAAAAGGTCTTCCCATGTGTATGCACGGTAATTGCCGATATGCGCGTAATTATAGACTGTCGGACCGCAGGTGTAGATGCGGACATGATTGCCATCGAGCGGCGTGAACTCTTCAAGCTTTCGGGTTAAAGTATTATGAAATTTCAGCATGTTACCCTCCAGAAATCGGTTGAAGTAAATCTAATATAGTTTTATCAGATAGGCAACAAAAATGAGAAAAACATTCAAATCACAGAGCGCACAGAGGGCACAGAGAATCCCCCTCATCCTTCCCTTCGGGTGTTTCCCTCGATTTCGCAGGTTTCGCCTGTTTTTCATGGCGACTTTCCTCCCGACAAGTCGGGATTCCCTGTCGCCTACTCGATGATTTCATTTCTCCCCATTCCCCCCTCGTTTGTTCTCCTTTTTCCCCCGGGAGAAATGAGTTAGAGGCTCGAGGGGATTCATTCACTATTCTGGATTCTCAATTCACAAATCATTCAATCGCCTATTTGCTTTCTCAGTTCGTCGAGTTCCTGCAGAGTCTTAATAAGCACTTCCCGCGCCTTGCTTCCCTCGAACGAACCTACAATACCCGCGCTTTCGAGCTGGTCAATAAGCGATGCGGCTCTTGTATATCCGACTCTGAGCTTTCTCTGGAGATGGGATGCGGAGCCTTTCTGCGATATAACAGCGATTTTCGCCGCTTCCCAGAAAAGTTCATCGCGTTCGAACTCGGTGAGTTTTCTTGCCATGACCTCTTTAAATGAGAGCTTCTTCGACTGTGGGTTTTCAAACTCTTTGAGATAATCGACAAGGTTCTCGGTTTCCTCTGTCGAAATAAACGAGCCGTGAATGCGCACGGGGTCGGCGAATCCGGATGGTAGATACAGCATATCGCCGTTTCCGAGCAGTCTTTCGGCACCGCCCATATCGAGTATCGTGCGGGAATCGATTTTACTTCGCACCTTGAAAGCTATTCGCGATGGGAAATTAGCTTTAATTATACCGGTTACGACATCTACCGACGGTCTTTGCGTTGCGAGAACAAGATGAATCCCCACTGCGCGCGACATTTGAGCGAGCCTTGCAATCGGTTCCTCGATTTCACCCGACACTGTCATCATCAGGTCAGCAAGCTCATCGATAATTATGACGATATATGGCAGTTTCTGCCCGAGTTCTTGATTCCTTTCGACTGCTTTATTGTAATCCACCAGTTTACGAACCCGTGCTTCGGCAAGCTTGCGATAGCGTCTTTCCATTTCCAAAAGTCCCCAGTTCAGGGCTGCGGATGCCTCTTTATGCTCGACCACCACCGGCGCGACAAGAAACGGCATTCCGTTGTATATCGAAAGTTCGAGCCGCTTCGGGTCGATAAGAAGAAGCCGAATATCTTTCGGCGTGCGCTTGAATATCAGGCTTGTGATAATCGTGTTTATGCACACGGACTTTCCCGAGCCTGTCGCACCCGCTATAAGGAGATGCGGCATCTTTGCCAGGTCAGCGACAATCGGTTCGCCAGCTACGCCCTTTCCGAGAGCTAGTGGCAAAGCCGCTCCCGTATTCCTGAATGTTGGCGCCTCGAGAATGCTGCGGATATAGACTACTTCAGTTTCCTTGTTCGGGATTTCGATACCGACAGTTCCGCGTCCCGGTAATGGCGCAACAATCCTGACATCGCGGGCTTTCATCGCAAGCGCAAGGTCGTCGGCGAGATTGGAGATTTTTGAGATTTTTATACCCGGGGCGGGTTCAAACTCGAATCTTGTGATTATCGGACCGGGAGTAATCGCGGTTATTTTGCCCTCGACAGAATAAGTTTTGAGCGCATCGAAAAGGCTCTTTGCCAGTGTTTGAAGCTCGAGTTCAGAATACTTCATTGCATGAGGAGTCGGCGGGTGCAGTATCCCTATTGGCGGCGGCGTGAATTTCACATCGTCGAGAATCAACTCGATATCGTCATCCGGTTTCCCTACCGTTGATGTTAATTGAGCCGGGACTTCATCACCGTTCTCATCGGAATCGGCGGGTTCGATTTCGACACCGGGGCTTTCCTCCGGCTCGACAACTTTTGGGATTTCAGGTTCGTCAGGAACATTTTCTTTCGCAGGTTCAACAGGTTCTTCAATTTCTTCGACCGTTTCGTTTGCTGTCTCCGTCAGTTTCGTTTCTGATGATGGTTCAGCATTTTCCGTATCGATTTCATCGTCAGCATGCACAGGCTCTTCAAGCTGCGCAGCGCTTTCCGGGGTTAACCTCTGTTCCGGCAATTCGGTAATTAGCCATGGCGGGACAGCATCACCTTTGAGTTCCTCACCGGAATCGATTTCGCTGTCGGGTTCATGAGATGTTTTTTCAGAGACATCCACTGTTGTTTCATCGGTATCCGGGAGCACGGAAGGCGCCGGAACGATTACTTCTTCATCGATAGCAGTCGGTTCAAAAGTCGGCGCTACAGCATCCTCCGTTTGTGAGCGGCTCGAATCCAACTCGACCTGCTTAGTATCCGAATCGAGGTCGATATGCTCTCCGGGAGTAATAATCGGTGGCGTTTGATATGCAAAATCCTGGAGACCGGGCGATGCTTTCGGGATATTATCCGCTGTTTCGGGTGCGGAAGCCTGCAAATCGATTTTCTCACCATCGGTGGTGGTTACATCATCCTGTGCATATTCTTCCGCGATTTCCGTTGCGCCGGGCGGTACAAGTAATTCCTCCGGCACTATTCCCGGCATAAACTTGCCGGTTCGCAATTTTTGCTTCCGTTTCTGAATGCCCTCCTGTCTGCGACGATTCTCGTCGATAAGGCGCTTTCGCTCGATAGTATCTTTCTCTTTTCGCCTGGCAGCTAACTTTTTGGGTGAACCGACTATTCGAGCCACGATATTATACACAAAAATCGCGGGACGACGGAACCCGATACCACTTGCCCAGAAAAACCATATCATGAAAATCCCGAATGAGATGAAGATTTTACCAACCGAACGTGTGTGCACCAAAAGGGAATCGATGAATCCACCAAAATTTCCAAGCGCAATTTTTCGCATTTCTTCGCTAGCAATTGCTGATATCGGTATCGAAACAGCGACGACCCACCCAAATGCAAATGCTGATATTTTCGCAAGTAGCTTCAATCGCCATCTTAAAAACCTGCCTACACCCCAGAGCATAAGTATAAGCCCGAAGAAAGTCGAAAAGTATCCGGCAAGAGTCGTTAATCTGAGTGCCAGCCATGCCCCGAAAGGACCCATCCAGTTATCGACTGGATTCGGTGCGGGAAGAAACCAGTCGTCCGATGAGATGTCGCTTTCGGAATAACTCACAATAGCAAGAATTATCCCTAAGCCGAAAAGCAGAAGAGATATTGCAGCAAAAATTCTACTAAATTTCCACCGGGCAAAAAGCGATGTTAGTTTTGAAATTCCCATATTTTAAATTGTAGCTATTTCTTTGAAAAAATGCAAACCTAAACTCATTTCATTCCCAAAACAATGCGCTAATCTGTCATCGGTAATTCTCAATGGTTACAATAAATGCCATTAATAAACATGAGCAGTTAATCTGTATCTACGGGAAGACAATCCGTACCAACGAAAGATTTTCCAGCAACTACAGATTAATCTCTCGCACAACAGGAATAAGTTCCCTGCTGCACGAAAATGTTTTCCGCATATACAAGAAATACTTCCTAGACAAGATTTCACATTCACTATTACTTGCCGAGTTTTTCGATTTCCTCTTCAACTTCTTCTGCACCTTCGGCATAGAATTTCTCTTCATCTGGAGCAAGTTGTTTTAGCAATCTTAAAAATTCACCAGCGTGAACGCGCTCCTCATCGGCGATATCAATGAGGACATCTTTTGCCAATTCATTATCCGTTGATTCCGCGAGTTGCATGTAAAGCTGAATTGCCTCATACTCGGCGGCAATCATGAATCTTATTGCACGAATCAACTCTTCATGCGTAAGTTTTCGGTCATTCGCAAGACCTGAAAATGGTGTTCCAAAATCTGGTATTATGCACCTCCAAATTTAAGTTTCTTGTTACTTTATTTCATTCAGGTTTTCCACTTGTATATTTAATCGGTTAGCAATGGTCAACTTTTAATAGAAACTATCACGGGCATAATCTAAGCGTCTGCTCGTGTCTATCAACAATATGATTTTCCCACTTTCGGATTCAGTCATTTTAAAAACTCTCAATTTCCCACCATGCGTCTCGGAAAAATTGTCAATATCTCCATTGATAAGCTTTTCGTAACTTTTGCGTTCTTTAGGATATGGCACAAATCTTGTCAAACCTGCTTCTGAAATCTTTATGCCATCGTCATCTATACCCGTATGCCACCACGCTGTAAGCTCGTAGTAAACATCAGTACCTCTGGTTTTAATTGGGAATATAAGAGAAAGTCTCGCACCGGATTGTATCATTGTTGACAGGGCATCCCGGATTCTCGATAGCTCATTAATTTCGCCGTCATTCGCTATCAGGAACATCGCTTCTTCCATCAATTTTGAATCGGTAATTGATTCAATTTTTGCAAGTGCTTCGTTCTTTTTGGTCCTGTATAGGTTCCATTCCGCAAGCCACAGGGATATAACGATAATAATGACCAATCCAGCAGCGATCGATATCACTTTAATAAATGAACGACGCTTAGTTTTAACTACTTCAGTTTCCCCAATCTTGGCAACTTGAGCTTTTGAGATAATATTCAAGTTTGCCGCAACATTCAGCAACACTAATGCAACCAAAACAATAATTGCAGAAAAACCGCTGCCGAAAAATGCCACAGCCAATTGGTCGGTCAGTCCCGACCACTGAAAGACTATTCCTATCAGAAATACAATTGCCCAGAGTATCTCGAACCAGACGAGAATGTAGATTAAGCGAAGAGAAAAATCTCTGATATTCTGTTCGGTTTTCATTTTTACCATCCTGTTTCATTTGTTTCGGATAATCGATAAACTATCATTTACCTTCAAATAAAAAACATCGTTTAAAGTGTTATTCTATTTTTTACACCAAAGAACAAACGCCAGAATGATAAGTCCTAAAAGATTCGCTGCCGCAAAGGTTATCGTTGCAATACTTCCCCAGTTGAATACAAACTCATTCATAAGAAGACCGGCGGTTCCTATAATCAGCAAGATAAAGGCGCACAGCTTTGTGATTTCTTTCATATTCAACCTCTCCCTGGATTTGTTCGTGTAGTAGTCGTCATTGGTCAATTGTTAATCAATGTAAGGTGCAATGTACTGAGCAATAATCAGTAGTCCATGGTCAATTGTCAATTATTCAACCGGAATCTGAATCTCCGTCACCAATCCCTCGGGGTCGGTTGTATTGTGCGGGCAGCGAAGATAGTATTCGCGTGAATGGGCAATCGGCTTCAATCCTTGTTGACCGATATATGCCATCAGTTCTTCATACGCCTTACCGATTGTATCGTGTGGACCGCGATGGATGATTGACGCAACCTTTCCGGCGGGGATAACCTTTGCTTTCAGTGGTTCCGCAGGTTGGATTGGACCCATAACAGGAAGCATCAGTTCGCAGTCAACATTGTTCGGGTCAAATTCGCCCTGAACAAAGAATTCGGTGATTCCCCATCCTGCGGGGGCAATCCCCTGTTTGACAACTTCCTCTGCAAACCTAGGCCAGTTATCTTTCATCTGCATCATCGAGGTCTGTATCCGTTGTGCAACAACAGGTCGCTCAGCTTCTTCATAGATTGTGATTTCATACATTTTACACCTCCGGTTAATTATTTGTTTTCCTAAATGAATAATTAGAATACTTGTTCCGCAAGCAATTTAATCGACTCTTTTTTTTTATTGACTTTGTTTAACTTAACTTCATCTTTCAAATAGACCTTAAATATCGGTTTGCTATGAGCAATGAATTATACAAAATCATAATCGAAGGTGTTTCAACCGACCCAGGTAAACGAGTCGTAGCTTATGAGATTCTTGTAAATGCTTTAAAAAAGCCTGTGCAGGAAATTGAAGTTATTTTTGCAGGTGGAAAGCACATTGGAATCGCAGGCACATTTCAGATTGATAAAGCTAATCAACTGGTTGACCAACTTTCCGGGAAAGGGATATTTGCGCGCATCGAGCTTGCAGAACAGTTGCAGCCACCCGAAAGCATAATCGAGGAATCACCAAAGGCTCAACCGACTGTGCCACAAACTGAAACAAAGAAAGAAATCCCCCCTGAACCATCGATTACTCAAACTCAGGTTCCTTCACAACCGGAACAAGTTCAACAAGCCGGACAAACAGAGGAAAAATCTGAATTCGAACAACTTCCCGAGAGCGAAGAAAGCGAGGTACAGCAAGACACCGATTTCGAGGAAATTCCATCGCCGGGGAAAATATATCCACCCAGAGTTTTCAGACTAAAACCCGCATTCCGAATTATTGGAATCATAAATGTTATCATTTGGGGATTAATTACTTTTCTTCTTATTGGAATACTAAAATCATTTGGACCATCGTTGATATTGATAATCTTGTTTATGATTTACGCTTGTTTGATTATCAAAGCATTAAAGTCGAGAATTGTTCTGACCGGCAATCACATTCACATATTCAGACTTCTCAAGGAGTACAAATATCATTTTGAAGACATCCGCTGGGTCGGTGTAAAAGGCTCAAAATCTTCGTTCTTTTTCACAGCGATGGGCATTCTATTCAGTGATATCGGGGAAAAGCTATCGATAGGTTTTGGACTCGGGCAAACTTTTGAGAAAAGCATAGATATATATGTAAACCGTGATAGGCTTTTAAAGACAGTTACTCAACATGCCATAAATTCATATCCGGGCTATGAAGACGATATCGAAATTACTTGCACTAACGAGACACCGGAAACATGGCAGGATACTGTTATCAAGTCCCGCAGAGAAAAACAGCTTCCCTCAACTACGGAAATTCCTACAGAATATGTTCGCACAGTGGAATCAGGTTTGAAAGGACCTTTTAAATTTCTTGGTCTTCCAGCTTTTGCTATGGCTTATAAACCGATGATTTCCAGTTTCATTACACTCCTTGTGATACTAACTGCCCTTATTCTTTCAATTTGGGCATATCCTGCAATGAGAAATCCATATCCCAGACTCGTTACCGTTGAAAACATTTTAGATTCTGCAAAAAGATCGGGGCTTTACTATGTCGCTCTCATCGATGGGCTCGATGACTATTACCGAAACGGCGATTATAGTTCCGGGCATCTGAAATCCGGACCACGAAAAATTCAGAGTTTTAGTAAGGTTTTTTTTCCTGTAATTTCACCCTCTGATGCTCAATATCCACTGATGCATGAAATGTATGAAAAGCTTATTCATGAAGAAATCGGCTCACCTATCTGGGACAATACTGTTCACGAAATCCTTATCCATAAGCCCTCAAGATATGTTACAGTCTGGGTTAAGAATGGTTCTCCCGGCAAAAGAATTAGTTCCGGCAATATCAAGACGATGACCGAGAATGGAGTCCTCGATGTTTCCGGTGAACAGGTTTGGATTGGTCTGCTAAAAAACAATAGCGGAAGTGAAAAGAGATTTTTCTCCATAGAATATTACACCGACCCGCCTAAAGCTAAAATCTTGGTTGGCAAAGAACCTTTATATGGAACTATAGCACCATTTTATATTTTTACTCTCATTTCGGTCTGGTTACTGCTGTCAATTCTGATAGTTCTACTGGTGGGTTCACCGCTCATTTTCAGATCCGAGGAATACCATTGCGAGGAGCCGCCCGAACCACCGGAACCACTCGAACCGCTACCTGAAGAAGATTCTGGATTACCGGAGCCGGAACGGAAAGAAGACACAGGTACTGTGCCATTTGAAACCGTTGAAACCGTTAAGGATTTTGTAGATGATATTGCAGATAATTTGCCGGATTTGCAGCCATTACAACCCGATTTCGAACCGCCCGATGATAACTCATGATTCTTTCATGCGATGTGTTGTCATACAGTTTTCGTTTTGAATATTACATAAACAAACATAATAGCCGAAGCGTTCAGCTTCAGAAACACGCTAAGTGTCAAGCGGGATGCTTGACCTTGTCCTAACGAAGGCGGAGAGTTAGAATCCAATTTCCTTTCCATTGTCATTCCCGCTTTTTTTTCTGTCATTCCCGCGAATGCGAAAATCCAGTGAGGCTGTGAATGGTATGGACTCCCAATCAAGTTGGGAATGACAGATAATACTTTGGTTTCACAAACTGAATGGAACCGGGATAAATGTTATTATAAAAATAAAAAGACAGATATAGCCAACCATAATTCGCTTTTCATCGAGAGGGGTATTCATATCGTTCAGGGGCGGGTGTTTCAATCTTAAAATGAAAAAGACGAGCAGCGCCCAGAATATCCATCCGGGCCAAAAATATCCCAGCGGAAACAATGCAAAGAAGACAATTTTGGAAATCCTGTATGCTCCTTTGCCCCAGAGTGCATATGCGATATGTCCGCCATCCAGTTGCCCGACCGGCAAAAGATTCAGCGATGTTACGAACATCCCGAGCCATGCAGCAAATGCGGGTGCGGAAAGATAAATATCATAACCTTCGGGTATAGTGCCCCATATTAACTTCGAGACCGTTATCAGTATCAATGAATTACCGAGCTGAAAACCTTGAATAGCTTCGGGGATAGGAATAATCTCAGATTTTGCCACGCCCCATACAAGAATCGGTAATCCAATTATAAATCCTGCAAGCGGTCCCGCCGCGCCGATATCAATCAACGATTTTCTGTCTCTTATCGGCTCCTTAATGCGAATCACTGCGCCAAATGTCCCGATAAATGTAGGCGCAGGGATAAAATATGGCAATGTAGCTTTGACATGGTGCATTCTCGATGCCACATAATGCCCCATTTCGTGCACTCCGAGTATTAAAAGCAGCGGTGCGGAGAATTTTATCCCCCCGAGAAACCATCGTATGTAGATAGTTTCGATTGGCTCCATTATAGCGCCCGCAAGAGTTGTGGTGAAAACCGTTATTACGAACAGAAGCATATTTATCCAGACCTTTGCAGGTTTTTTTTCAATGGGGGAATGCGCATTAGGAATAGGTGTGTGTGTTATTTCGAAAAACTGCTCGTGTCCGTTGATGTTATTCATAGGATTCTCAATCTAAATTTTCGTAAAGCTATTTATTAATAGAATCTACTTACTTTTTTTAACTTTTTAAAAGGGGCTTTCCGTTTTTTCTTTTTCAATACATCCCGTGGAGCATTCATTTCCCTTTGAAGTTCTTTAATCTGGTCGCGCAAAAAAGCCGCATACTCGAAATCAAGCTCTTTTGCTGCGTTCTTCATCAGGCGAACGAGTTCATCGAGTTGACCCTCGAATGGCAAATCATCGAGATAATCGGGAAGCTCCGGTTCATCGGTTTGTGTCAACTCGCGTGAATCCGCAACAGCAGTGGTGAGCATAATATCCGTAATGGATTTCTTTATCGACTTTGGTGTGATGTCATGCTCATCGTTATATTTTTCCTGAATCTTCCTGCGTCGGGCGGTTTCATCGATAGCTTTTGCCATCGAATCGGTTATCCTGTCTGCAAACAGTAGGACAGTTCCGCTTTCATGCCGAGCTGCGCGCCCGGAAATCTGGATTAGCGAACGGTGCGAGCGTAAAAAGCCCTCCTTATCGGCATCCATGATTGCAACGAGTGAGACTTCCGGTAGGTCGAGACCCTCGCGCAAAAGATTCACTCCGACAAGAACCTCGATATTGCCGAGTCGAAGGTCGCGAAGTATCTCGATGCGTTCGATTGTTTTGATTTCTGAATGCAAGTATCGCGATTTCACACCGAGCGATGCGAAATATTCTGCAAGGTCCTCAGCCATGCGCTTGGTCAGTGTGGTTACAAGAACTCTCTCGCCGATGTCGATTCTGCGTTTTATCTCCCCCCAGAGATTTTCTATCTGTCCTTTTGTCGGGCGCACCTCGATTAGCGGGTCGATCAGTCCTGTGGGGCGGATAAGCTGTTCGACAACCTCGCCGCCGGTGAATTCGATTTCCCTGTCGCCGGGTGTCGCCGAGCTATACAAGAACTGCGGGCAAAGCTCGTAAAATTCCTCGAAATACAGCGGGCGGTTATCGAGCGCCGAGGGTAACCTGAAGCCGTGCTCTATCAATGTCGTCTTTCGTGAGCGGTCGCCGTGATACATCCCGCGAACCTGCGGCAAAGTTACATGAGACTCATCGACAACAACGAGGAAATCGTCCGGGAAATAATCGATTAGACATGACGGTCGTTCTCCCGGTTCCCGTCCGGCGATATGACGGGAATAATTCTCGATACCTGTGCAAAAGCCGATTTCGCGCATAAGCTCGATGTCATAATTGGTTCGCTGTTCGAGCCGCTGAGCCTCGAGTAACTTTTCCGTTTTCCGAAATTTTTCAAGGCACTCATCGAGTTCCTCACGAATCGAGACGATAGCGCGCTTGATATTCTCGCAACTTGTAACGAAATGGCGGGCGGGATATATCCAGGCATGTTCAGATTCATTAAAAACCTCGCCGGTCAGGGGATGCAGAATTGCGATACGTTCGGGAAGCTCGCCGAAATACTCGATTCTGACGACATGCTCCTCATAAGCGGGAAATACCTCGACCACATCGCCCCGTGCACGGAAAGAACCGCGGGCAAAATCGATTGGATTGCGCACATAATGAATATCGACAAGCCTGCGTAGGAATTCCTCGCGCGGAGGTCCATCACCAACCTGCACATGCGCAACCATATCGCGGAAATCTTTTGGTGAACCGAGTCCATAGATGCAGCTCACCGATGCCACAACGACAACATCGCGACGAGAGAGAATCCCCGATGTTGTGCGAAGACGCAAACGGTCGATATCCTCGTTTATATCGGCATCCTTTTCGATATATGTGTCTGTCTGCGGGATATAAGCCTCGGGCTGGTAGTAATCGTAATACGATACGAAATATTCGACGGCATTATCGGGAAAGAATTGCTTGAACTCGCCGAAAAGCTGTGCGGCAAGTGTTTTATTATGAGATATAACAAGTGTCGGACGCTGCAATTTCTCGATTACTTTCGCAATCGTAAAAGTTTTGCCCGAACCGGTTACTCCAAGCAGAACCTGATTTTTGTTTCCCGAACGAATCGATTCGACAAGATTAGCGATAGCTTCGGGCTGGTCGCCGGTAGGCTCGAAAGGTGAATGTACTTTGAATTTTGTTCCCACAATATCCCTGATTTATACAAGGTTGCAATTAAATGAGTAAATAAACCTACGCTTAATATCAAATATCAAAATGTAAAATGACATATTAAAAATTTAAATGTAATTCTAGTTATGCGGTCCATCTTTCAATATTTTTTGTTTTTCACATTTTCTTTTCTCCATGTGCTTTGTGGCTTATCTATGTGTGTGGGTGGGGCATTTTTACATTTTAATATGTAGTTTTGATTTTTGATATTTTATTTTTAATTAAATTCTTCCTGTATGTACCAGCCAAATATACAGAACTGTTGCTACTCTATTAAATGAAAGTTAGTGCCAGAATATCAGGTAAGTTATTACGAAAAATGAGAAAGGCAAGAGCAAAAAATTGGTTTACGGTGGGCGGTTGTCGGTTATTTCGACTTCGCTCGATGACCGGTGTTCCATAAGTCTGCCGAATGGGTACCGTTCTATGAGCTTGCCGAAAATAATAAATCACAATTCATAAATCACAAATCATTTTTTCTTCCCGAATACATTCATATCGAATTGAATTATTTTGAAATTTTCACCAGCGGGAAGCGATTCTTTTAAAATACTTTTCGATTCCTATTGAAAAGTGAGAATATTGAACTGAATCCCATTAGCATTAAACTCAAAGATGCTAGCATCATTTCAATAAATGCTCTTTAAATCGAAAAAATCGCTCTTCTGCACAATTTTTGTGTAAAAATAAGAAAATTGATTTAATTTACGGAAAGCTATGCCCTTACTTCCTCCGTAAATCTATTTTGTTTGCATAGATGCTCGAACAATTTTACCCGAACCGTATTTTTCCCGAATCTTCATTAATACTTCGATAAGTTGTTCTTCCTTCGGGTTATCTGATAAAAAAAGTTCCGGCTGACGCTGCTCCTCGTGAGAGAGATTCGACACTCCGATTCCGAAAAGACGCAAGGAGCGTTCCTCGATTTCGGGTGCGGCAAGTTTTTGTGCTGTATCGAATATCTTTTGCGGTGAGCGTGTCGGGATTAAAAGTGTTTCTGCACGAGTTATCGTTCTAAAATCAGGATACCTTATTTTTACATTTATTGTTCGACCGACTATATGCTTTTTCTTCATTTTAACACCAAGTTTATCACAAATAGCAAGCATTAGCTTCCTGATAATCTCCCAATCCGATATATCCTTAGGGAAAGTCCTTTCGATAGAAATCTGTTTGCGTTCGTAAGATGTTTCGACAGGTCGAGCATCGATTCCTCGAGCCATTCTATACAAATATTCCCCGGCTTTGCCAAAAGCTTCGATAAGCTCTTCCTCTTGAAAATATAAAACATCCGCGACTTTATGAATCTGTATCTTCTCGAGTTGTTCGACAAATTTCGGACCGATACCGGGAAGCTTTTTAACCGGTAATGGGTCGAGAAATGCGCGGATTTCATCTTGTTTGATAACAACAAAACCATCGGGTTTGTCGAAATCGCTGGCGATTTTTGCAAGCATTTTGTTGGGAGCAAGTCCCACCGATGCAATAAGACCGGTTTTATCGAGTATCCCGCTCTTTATTTTGCGCGCTGTCGATTCGGGAGCGCCAAAGAGTCTTTCCGTCCCGGTCAAAACGATATAAGCTTCATCGATAGATACAGGTTCGACAAGCGGCGAATATTCCCTGATAATGGCGAAAACCATTTTCGAAAAATATTCATATCGATGAAATCTAGGGCGGCAAAAAACCGCATCGGGACAGAGTCTATATGCTTGTTTGGAGGACATTGCGGAGTGAATACCGTATTTGCGCGCTTCATAAGATGCCGCCGACACAACACTGCGTCCCTCAAAAGGACTGCCACCAACTACTACGGGTCGTCCGCGAAGTTCGGGATTGTCAAGTTGCTCGACAGAAACGAAAAAAGCATCCATGTCGATATGGGATATGTATCTTTGTTTATTCATTCAGGTGTCAGGTGTCAGGTTTCAGGTGTCCGTTGTCGGTTGCCCCCCGCACCCCGAAGAATTTAGCCACAGAGGACACAGAGTTCACAGAAAATCACCGCCCCGCTCCCACCGCTAATTCACAAATCAGTCCGTTATCGGTTGTTGGTTGTCCGTTGTCAAACATATTTTTCGTTTGTTAAAGTATTATCCACAAAAATGATGGATATAAATTGTTAAAGAGCGATGAGTTATTAGAATTTGAGCGGTTTTTCCATTTTTAAACCAGTAATACGAATGATGATATGATACGGTATGATAAATGCGCTTCGGGAATCATGTTTCATCATTTAATCATTTTCATCACCGTTTCAGAATCTTATTTCAAATACACTACCCGTTTCGTTTCAGTCAAGCCATCTTTTGTTGTCGCACGGATATGATAAATACCGCTGCCGATTTCTTTTTCTTGTTGCCAAATGTAGGGGCGACTCTTGCGGTCGCCCTGTTTTTTAGGCAGGCGCGAGACCTGCTCCTACTGCATTCCCCCGCAAATCGAAGATTTCGATTTGTAAGGGCGTTTCGCGAAACGCCCCTACATCAACGGTGATGGCGCACGAGGAATTGAAAGGATTTGGATAAATATTCATCCGATGCTTAGTATTTGTGAGATACTCATGAATTGACAAAGATAAGTGTTGCACTCCCCAGAGCGTCGCAAAGCTATCTCCAACCGCTTTGCACCACCAAAAAATATGAGTTGGTGTAGAGGAATCAGAGAAAAAAATTGGTTTTGCATTATGTGTTACCGACATAGATTCAGGATGAAAGGAATCAACCAGAACCCAATTATCATCATCTCTTATAGCAATCCACAGAAATTTTTCAATAGGACCAGTGCTAAAAAGATGTTCCCAGAATGCCCAAACAAAACCAAGTGAATCCAAATAAAATCTAAGTGCACCAAATGTAGTATTATAGGGGAAAGAATCAATGGAGTCAACAGAAATTATCCCAGTTGAATCCCCTACAAGTAACTGAAAAAGGCATGAATCTCCTGTAGCTGGATTACATCCCGGAATTGCACCATACCATAATGAATCATTTCCTTGAAAGAATGGCCATACATCTGTAGCTTTGCATATTGTGTCGATAAGGCTCCATGTTCCGTGAGAAAATGTAGTTCTCATGAAAGCAAATGTATGCCCGGATGTATCAGAAGGGTCAGTATACCAAAACCACAATACAAGAGAATCACCATAACTCCGAGCAAAAGTCATATGCGCCCAGGCATCTCCTTCTCCAACATACTCGGGAGTTGTCCAGGTTATACCATCAAAATGTGTCCATATAATCGGATGCCAATCAAAACCATGATTAAAGAGCCAGAGAGTGGAGTCAGGTCCTTCGCAGAGTGCAGTTGTTGTCCAATCCCATTCACTGGGCAGGTCTGCATCTACCCAACCCAAACCATCATTGTACACCGCGTAAACATAAGGGTAAGTGGATCTTGTCCCAAAAACCCAACGCCTTCCTATAGATGATTGATATGCACAGGATGCACCCTTTGGACGAGGGGTTCTGTCAGTAAAAAGTGACTCAATTGGAGATAAAACTGAATCAATCCAATACCTGAGATATATTGTTGTATCAACAGCTGCAACTATCATGGCAGAATCAGAATCAACAGGAACAACATCAAAATAAATTATATGTTTGTCTCTACCAAATATTGCAACAGGTTCAGTCCAATCTAAATCTGCAAAACAGAAAAAAGGAAGAAGAAAAAGAAAAACGATGCAAAACAAAAAATTTTGTTTCATGGTGACCCTCTTGAAATAAACTACAAATCTAATATAGTGATATTTTCCAACATTTCAAGCTTTAATTCCGGTGTGGCTGTAAGGGGTTGCGGGAGGGGGGACAAAAATCTTCCTCATCCGTCCCTTCGGGACACCTTCTCCCTCACCCGGTTCGGCTGCGCCGAACCGGGTGAGGGAACTTCTGTGTAATCTTTCAAATCCGTGTAATCCGCGGTTCTTTTACGGATTGCAACTGGTTACCGATTACCGGTTTCCTCCCTACAATCCCTCGACAATCATGTTTTTCGGGTATTTAACCGCAAATTGAGATTTTACCGTTTTCTTTTCACCGGGTTTCACTGAAACTTTCCATATAAGCTGTCCCTTGAAATCTTTGTCTTTTTTATCCGGCTCGGGAATATATTTCACATCCTCGATTTTGATATCCTCATGAGTCGAGACCGGGATTTGGTCGATTACTTCGATTGTAGCTTCCGATTTTGAATTATTGCTAATGATAATATCGAATGCGAAAAACTCACGTTTGTTCTGCCCGATAATTCCTGTCTTTTCTGTGAACTCTTTGACTTGCTTGCGCTCGACCTTGATAGTCTGCACCGGTCCCATCGCAAGCTCGATTTCCTCGTTGAATCCTATCGACTCGTCGAGATTCTGTGTGCCGATAAAATCATTGCCCTGGAAAACGGAAATTTTGCCGGGGATAAGCAAATAATCCGATTCATTCTTGCATTTTGCAGTGAGATACACTCTCGCATCGAGTTTCGGGATTGTCAGGAATTTCTTGTCGGCATCCATTGTAATCTCCGCGACCACGACACGATGTTTTTGTCCATCCGCGGGAATAACTTTCCTTGCCTTAATCTCGAAAATAACCGTCTCGCCCGACATTAAAGCCACCGATTGTTCATAAGTGCCGACATAATCATCCGCATCTCCACCGGCCGGCGCTTCTGCTTCTTTTGCAAATGTCATCATTGGCGCAGCCGGAGCAACTCGCTTACTCTCGGCTCTATCATATACCGGCGGTTCGTATTTCCGCAGATACCATTGATAGAGAGTCGGCGGTTCCGTGCCCATCTGAGGCTGTGCGCTTGAAAGAACGATTTTTGCATCATCCCAATTTTCACCAGTGCTCTGGGTGATTGTACCAAAATATGTTAAATCGACTTTCCCGGTGCTTTCGTCATAGCGCGCATCATAGGTGGGATACCAGCCGGCATTATATACAACATATTTCACCGTAAAAGTTAGCCTTCCTGCGTTCCGTGAAACAACGGGAATATCGACCCGGTAGCCTCGTCCCGCACCGCCGCCGGAGATATTATTCAGCATCTCCTGAAATTCTTTTTTCTTCTTAGTAAGCTCTCTACGTTCTTTTGCAATATCGGTTTTCGCTTTGGCGATATCCTGAAGCTGCGTTTCAAGGAATTCTGCGGTTGTAACAAGATTCTGTGGTGATATAACAAGGTTCTGCTCTTTGGGTGAAGCTCCCCCCAGTCCTGCGATAGATTCGAGAAATCTCTTGCGTGTTGCGAGACCATCCTCCTCGATTTGCAATTCAGAAAGCCTGTCGTTAATAGTCTGGATAGAATCTCCGAGTTCCTGAATCACCTCGGGTTTCCATCGTTCATAAAAAACCTCGGTGCCGCCGAGTGTCACAGCAACATCTCCTTTTACGGTTACACGAATAGAGTTCTGGTCGATATGCTGCGGCAAAAATTCAACGGAGATTGTCGATTCTCCGGGGGGAATACTAATCGAACCGACTCGCTCGACCAGAGCCCTATCGGGATAGATAGTTACTCTATCTACTTTTGTTGACGAAGAAGATGAACCGAGCTTTAACAATGTTTGCTGGATTCCGGCATCTCCAATCTTATAGTTCTTTAAAACATCGTATCCTTGAGCTGAAACTATCTGAATAATTAGCATTACAGCTATCACCAATAAAGTAATCATTGTAACCTTGCGCATCGTTCTTCTCCTCTTGTTACAAGCAGTCCACGACTTCAACCGTGGGCTCCGATATTTTGTGTGCGATGTGTTTCTCTATGAATCCCCTGTGTCTCTATTGTTCTAAGCGTAAACTGAAAAGGAATGCCGGAGAATATTTCCCCGGCAAGTATTTTTATCATAATGGCAGCAAAAAGATGATTATTTTACTTAATGTACAATAATTCCTATGCGCTTAAATTGAATCGCCGGTGGAAACCGAAACAGTCTCTTTAGAAGAACTCGATAGATGTCGATAGAGTTTTTTATTGTGCGCGCCTCGGTACCGAGATCGACTGAGAAATAGCAAAAAAGAGGGCGAGCTTTAATATTCTCGAGTGGAATAGGTCCCAGTTTATCTAAGAAACGGCTGTCCTCTGAATTGTCACGATTATCACCCATTGCGAAAACATGTCCATCGGGCACAATATATGGACCAAAATTATCCCGTCTCGGGAACAGCCGGGGGTCGATATGCTTACCCTCGGGTGGAAGCGGACTCAATTCACCATTGATAAAGAGCTCCTTGTTAACAACCGCAACGGTATCTCCGGCAACCGCGACACACCGCTTTATAAGGTCTCTACCCGGAACTTTAGTATGGCGAAAAATTATAATTTCACCACGCTCGGGCTCACGGAAAAGAAAAGTTAGTTTTTCTCCAATTAAAAAATCGCCTATTAGAAGACTGTTCTCCATCGAACCGGAAGGTATTGTGAACGCCTGAACGATGGTTGCTCTTAGAATAAGCGCAATAATAATCACAAGCGCGAAAGTTATCCAGCCCTCGAGTTTGGAATGCGCCTTTTTGCCCGTGATTTTTGTGTTTCTCTGTTTCTTTTTTGATTTAATTTTACTCATCGAAAATTAAGATATTGTTTATAAAGCTGGACGCAAACCTTTTCTGTAATTTTGTATCAATTTTTTTACTTAGAGTAATCTCATGCATTATTATATTTAAGTATGTTTGGTATAAAACTATTAGAATCTCTAATTAAAGAAAAAATGAACTAATGCTTGACTTTTCTTTTATTGAATTATAGAATTGTTATTTATAGCAAACAAGGAGGTTTTTTTACATGGAGAAAGAGAGAAAACAGGAATTGATTGGGAATTTTGCTCGCAAAGAGAACGATGTTGGTTCACCTGAAGTCCAGGTGGCTCTTTTAACCGAGCGCATCAAAACTCTGTCGGAGCATTTTAACCTGCACCCGAAAGATACAAATTCAAAAAGAGGGTTTCTTGTCATGATTGGCAAGCGGAAAAAACTACTCAATTACCTGCGCAAAAAAGACTATGACCGATATCGCAAGCTTATCCGCGAACTAGGTCTGAGAAAGTAACAATCAAACAAGGAAAGAGAAATTATTATGCCAATTACCAGAGTTGAGACTGAAATTACAGGACGGAAACTTAGCATCGAGACGGGTAAAATTGCCAAGCAAGCTGATGGAGCTGTATGGGTGCAAATGGGTGGAACTATTGTCATGGTTACCGCTGTTTCATCGCGAGAATCGAAACCTTATGGAGGATTTTTCCCTCTTACTGTTGACTATCGCGAAAGGGCTTATGCAGCAGGAAGGATACCCGGGGGGTTTTTTAAACGCGAAGGCAGACCTTATGAACATGAAGTATTGAACTCCAGAATTATAGATAGACCACTTAGACCGATGTTTCCCGACGATTACAACTGCGAGACACAGGTACTCGCATCGGTTATTTCTTATGATAATGTTAATGAACCCGCCATTTTAGGCGTAATCGGCGCATCAGCGGCGGTTGCCATCTCCGATATTCCCATTCGAGAACCGTTCGGTGCGATTAGAATCGGATATATCAATGACGAATATGTAATCAATCCCACAGTTACTGAAAAGGAAAATGCCGAACTCGATATTATAATTGCCGGCACGGGTGAGGATATCGTCATGGTCGAGGGCGAAGCATCCGAGATTTCCGAGGAAATCATACTTGGCGCACTTAAGGTAGCAATGTCGCCTTTGAAAAAAATCTTCGAGTTGCAGAAAGAACTTATCGAAAAAGCCGGCAAACCTAAGCGCGAATATGAACCCGTATCGCCGCCCGAGGGACTTCAGGAAGCAATCACCGAATTTGCAGCGGAGAGAATAAACGGTATTATCGGAATTCCCGAAAAAATCGAGAGAGGAACCGCAAACAGAGCGCTAATGAAAGAAACAATCGAGAAATTCGAGGAACAGTATCCCGATTCCGAAAGCTTTATTGCAAATGCGGTTTACGAACTCGAGAAAAAAGCGATGCGCCGAATGATATTAAGCGACGGAAAACGAATCGATGGACGCGGAGGAACGGATATTCGTAAAATTACAAGCGAGGTTGGAATTTTACCGATGGTTCACGGCTCGGCGCTTTTCACTCGCGGTGAAACACAAGCGCTCGCGGTTCTCACACTTGGAACTAAACTCGACGAGCAAAAAATCGAGGATCTCGAGGGCGAATCGTTCCGCAGCTTCATTCTTCATTACAACTTTCCATCATTCAGTGTCGGTGAAACAAGCCGCAGATTCGGACCCGGGCGCCGAGAAATCGGGCATGGACATCTTGCAGAAAGGGCGCTGACACCGGTTATACCGGTCGATGAAGCTTTTCCATATACAATTAGAATCGTATCGGACATTCTCGAGTCGAACGGGTCATCCTCGATGGCATCTGTCTGTGCAAGCTCGCTGGCTCTTATGGATGCCGGTGCGCCAATCAAAACCCCAGTCGCAGGGATTGCGATGGGGCTTGTTAAAGAGGGCGACGAATATGTTATCCTAAGTGATATAATGGGCACCGAAGACCATTACGGCGATATGGATTTCAAAGTTGCCGGCACAAAAGACGGTATCACGGCTTTTCAAATGGACATCAAAGTTCCGGGAATACCATCCGAACTTATGGAAAAAGCTCTTCATCAGGCAAAAGATGGTCGTGCACACATTCTATCAAAAATGGCGGAAACACTCGATAAACCGAATGCCGAGCTTTCACCTTATGCGCCGAGAATCGTGATAATAAAGATAAAACCCGGAAAGATAGGCGATGTTATCGGCGGCGGTGGAAAGACGATTCGAGCGATTCAAGAGGAAACCAGCACTACTATCGCTATCGAGGACGACGGCACCGTATTTATATCATCGGTCGATGCCGAAGGTATGGAAAAGGCTGTCAGTATTATCGAAAGCATCACTCACGAACCGAAAGTAAATGAAATCTTCGATGGCACTGTTACCAGAGTTACTAATTTCGGCGCATTCGTGAGATTGACGCCGGCAATCGAGGGCTTGCTGCACATATCAGAAATCGAACACAGGAGAATCGACCGTGTAGAGGATGTACTCAATGTTGGCGATACGGTTAAAGTCAAAGTTCTCGATATCGATATCGATTCCGGTAAAATCCGTCTTTCGCGCAAAGTTCTACTTGAAAGAACAGGCTCCTCAGGCGGCAGACGACACGAGACCCGGAGAGATGATGGCAACCGGGGAAACAGAAGATAGGAAAGAGTTCAGACTCAATGTAGGGTTTTAAAATTTTAAATCCCCTACCTACTTATTCCGCGTTGTAGTCCACCTAATTGGTGCTCTACACCGGCGCTTTTCGTTATGCAAAATCATTTCATCATTAGTATCACTGGTTCAGAAATGAGAGATAATATCCATCTGAACCACGGATTAAGCAATTTAGAAACGGATTACACAGATTTCCGTTCGCAAAAGCGGAACAACAATGAAATAGAAAACAAACTATTTCATTCTGCAGAGTTTATTGTCGTCTGCTTTGGTAAACGGACAAATGATAACCGATGAAAAACGATTTAAATAAAATCCATGACGAGATAGAAAACCTTCGGAAAGATATCGAGCGGCACAACAATCTTTACTATGTAAAGAATGCTCCAAAGATATCCGATGCTGAATACGATGCTCTTTTCGATAGGCTACTGGAACTCGAATCGCATTATCCGGAGTTTACCGATGCTAACTCACCAACCCGGCGTATCGGTGCGGCGGCGCCGGCGCATGAATTCGCATCGGTGAAGCATCCCGTAACCTTGCTTTCGCTGAACAAAGTTAATTCTGAAGAGCAATTTATTGAATTCCACAATCGCATTGCAAAACTTTTACCGGAGATTCCGTCGGAACAAATCGGCTATACTGTAACTCCGAAACTCGATGGTCTCTCGATTCGCCTGCGCTATGAAAACGGAGCTTTGGTTCTTGGCGCCACACGAGGTGATGGCTCGCGTGGTGAAAATATCACACAAAATGTTCGAACTATCCGTAATATTCCGCATTATCTACTCGGCAATGAAGCTCAAAATATTCCTATAATCGAGTTCCGTGGCGAAGCGCTTTTTCATACCGATGATTTCGCCGAACTAAATCGGAAACTCGATGCACAGGATGAGAAAAGATTTGTGAATGCTCGCAATGGCGCAGCGGGCTCGCTTCGGCAGCTCGATTCAAATATCACTGCAAATAGACCGTTAAGAGCATATATTTACGATATTATCCATGTCTATGGGGGAAGTTTTGCCGCTCATTATGAAATGCTAGAGTTTATTAAGAATGCCGGTTTACCGCGGATTCCATACGCGAAATACTGCACGACTGTCGAGCAGATGAGTGAGTATTTTGAATGGATAACCGAAAATCGCGATAATCTGCCATTCGAGATTGACGGCATCGTTATCAAAGTGAACAGTGTCGAGTTCCAGAACAGGATTGGTGCTGTTTCGCATCATCCGCGATGGGCTGTCGCATGGAAATTCCCCTCTCATGAGGCTGTAACCACACTACTCGATGTCCAATGGCAAGTGGGTCGCTCCTCGGTGATAACGCCGGTGGCGGTACTCGAACCGATTTTTCTATCCGGGGTTACAATAAGTCATGCTTCACTTCACAATGAGGATGAAATCGAGCGGCTCGGTGTAAAAATAGGGGATAAAGTTGTAATAAAGCGAGCCGGCGATGTCATACCGGACATTGTCAAACCGCTTGTCGAACTTCGCACCGGTGATGAAAAGGATATCGAGCCTCCAATTGTTTGCCCTGAATGCAATTCAAAGCTCTCAAAACCCGAAGGCGAAGTATTTCGCAGATGCCCGAACAGGTTTTGCTCCGCAGTGATTTCGGAATCTATCACGCATTTCGTATCGCGGCAGGCATTCGATATCGAGGGACTTGGCTCCAAACAAGTCGATTCCTTGCTCGAAAAGGAACTGATAGCCGATGCTGCAGACCTCTTTACACTAACTCCCGAAAAACTCGTTCCGCTTGAACGCTGGGGTGAAAAACTTGCTGTGAAAATTGTAGAAAATATCGAGAAATCGAAAAGGATACCGCTACAAAGATTTTTATATGCTCTTGGAATTCCCGGAATCGGAGAACATCTCGCACGGGTGTTGGTCGATTATTTTAAGCGCCCTACCGAACTAGCGAATGAACAACAGAGTGACCTGTTTGCAAAGCATCCCACCGGGAAAATAAGCATCTTTCAAAAAATTCGCTCCGCTGCATTTGAAGAGCTAAAAGAAATCCATGAAATCGGTCCGCAAACCGCACAATCGATAATCGACTTTTTTACCGATGACCATAATAAGTCTTTTCTAAAAAAAGTATTCCGATTCGGTGTAACAATCGAGGAGCCGTCTTTGGATGAAGAATCAGACGAGAAGCCGCTCTATGGCAAGGTATTTGTTTTCACCGGTGAGCTTTCATCGATAACCAGAAATGAAGCCAAAAAGCTTGTCATCGAATTTGGTGGCAAGGTAACAGGTTCCGTTTCGCGAAACACCGATTATGTCGTTGTGGGGGAAAATCCGGGTGGAAAATATAATAAAGCCATTCGGTTTGACATAGAGATATTGGACGAAAACAAATTTATCGAAATAATTAAACAGAAATAAAACTTGCCAAATTCTGCAAAATTTCTATTTTGAAACATTGTTAATCTGACAGAATTTGTCAATATTATCTGAATAAAAAAAATCCAAATTTTAGGAGGCTTTTATGAGAGCGATTTTTTCTGTGATTCTATTAGCTGTATTGACAGTTGGGATTGCATTTGCGCAGCAATCGGGCGATGCGGTAGTCGCCGAAGTCAACGGTATCAAGATTGCCGTTGCCGATGTTATAGCTGAAATGAACAGGCTTACACCCGAAGTTCAACAGCAGGTTATTCAAGATCCCAATGGAAAAAGTGAACTTGTAAATTCTATTATTCAGCGAAAACTTCTTGTAACCGAGGCGAAAACTTTCCAGATAGATACTATCTCAGCGGTAAAAGCTCTCGTTGACCGCGCTGCTGAGGATATTTATGTTCAGGTGCTCATCAATACTATACAGCAGCAGAACTATCAGGTTACCGAGGAAGAGGTTCAGATTTTCTATAACGAGAATGATTCCATTTTCGACCTTCCCACAAGATACAACATTGCGCAGATTGTTTTCCCCGATAAAGACATAGCCGAAGATATTCTTGGGAAACTCCGCAAGGAAAAAATGAGCTGGGATGATGCTGCAGCAAAATACACTGCCGCCGGCGATGCACGAACAGGCGAAGCGGGATGGCTTTTTGAAACACAGATAGTTCCCGAAGCTCTGGCGGAAATTAAAAAGCTCAAAGATAACGAATACACCAGTGTCATTGATATTCAGGGTGTTTTCTATGTGGTAAAACTGCTTGCCTCGGAACCACCGAGAAAGCAGTCTTTTGAGGAATCAAAGGAAAGAATTGCTCAATTCCTTTCACAGAATAAAGCACAAAGCGCTGTGAGCGATTATCAAAACAAGCTACAAATGCAGGCAAAAATCAGTATCGACAATGCTGTTCTCAACTCTATCAATCTTGGCGGAACTCCTACACCAACTCCACAGGGACAGTAAAATCAAAACAAAGCATTTGCCAATCATTAAGCGGACTTATCGTCCGCTTTTTTTTCTTGAATAAATTGAATTTTGAGATATAATATGATGTATTTGTCGAAATATAGTTAGGTCATTTCAACTCATGCCACAAGGAGGAGATGATATGTTTAACAAATTATTGCTTTATTGTCTTGCCATCCTGATATTTGCGCCCGCCGCAACTTTCGCGGTTGATGAATCGGTATCCATGAAAGAGATAGTCGAATATTTTGATGTCTATGTCGTCTATCTCGAGGATTCAGCCGGTCAGGAAATTGTCCACATGCAAGCTGATATTATCACTGAAGAAGGAGTCTCATTCACAAGGATGCTTTATGAAGGTTGGGAATATGGTATAACAGCATTCGGCGATTGGCGTGTCGAGGATCTGGACATAAAAGTCTATAAGGATGTTGATGGGGAGTGGGTCGAGATAGTGTCAGACTCCGAGACCGATAACATTCCGGTCGTAGCGGTTACACCATCATCGACAGCGGTCTATAAAATCGAAGTAACTGTTTACAAATTCACAGAGGGTTACACAGCCGCACACTATGGTCTGATGTTCTTCCATGAATATGAGGAATGAGGAAACCGGTGTAACTTTAGCATCGAGCATTTAACACATGTCATTTGCACACGCTACACAGTAAAAAAACACCGCAATAGAGACAGGTTTGAAACCTGTCTCTATTAGAGGTCATTGAGCCTGATGAAATGACGGATAACCTTCTTCCTATGTGTCCTCTGTAGCTATCTCAAAATCCTCGAACTCAAATCCCGGAACGACAACACATGAAACCAGAGCGTATCCATTTATTCCTGCGCCAAGTTTTGCATGTTGAATAGTTCCCGCCGGAATGAAAAGCTGATATGATTGCCCCGATTCAATATTTGCCCCGAGTATTTTAGTTTCTTTCTCACCATCGGGATATTCGAAAGCAATCTCGATAGGGTCGCCCTCATGGAAAAACCATATTTCATCGGAGCGAAGTTTATGTGGCGCGGAATCTCCTTCCTTTTCAATCATGTAGTAAATCACAGTGAATAAAGCTCGTTGCCCACCATATCCATTGTGAATGAAATCCGCGTTAATCAAATTTTTTGAGCGGATTGTTTCTCTGAAACTACCGCCCTCCAACTCGAGAGGTTTGAGAGTAAGGATTTCTTTGATTCTGTCTGAGTTCATACAGTAGGATTTATTTGCTGATTTTGGATGCGTAAAAGGAAAATTTCCAATTACAAATTACGAATTACAATCCCCACCATCGTAATTCGTAATTCGTAATTGGATTTCTCTGTGTCCTATGTGTTTTCTTCATTCAACTGACAACAGACAATTTTATGGCATCCTGTATTTAGCAACTACGAGAACAACAATCCTGACCTCGGTCAATATCGAAGTGCTTGTTGGAGCTAGGAATTCGAGCCATAGATAATCCATCTGATTTTCATAAGGAGGATCGGGTAACAAGTTAAAACCACCGGGTCCAAACTTATTCTCTTCCGCCCAATCGAGGGACATTTTTACATAGTCCTCGAATCTATCAAATGTAGTAGGTGGTGAATTGATATTTGTAAATTCCGCCATAAGCACAAAATTATCTGCAGCTTGGAAGTAAGATGCATACCAGCCATCACCGCTATAAACCATTATTCCAAGGTCACAGGGAACATTGCCATCGTTGCGAACTTTGAGCGATTCGGGAATACTCATCGTGTGGGTTTCACCCGGGTCGAGAGTACCAAGATGCCAGTTATATTGATATGGGTCACCTGGCTCAAATATGATGCCGAGAACAGCTATAGTGTCATCATAGAACGCTGTATCGTAAATAGCGCTTGTAATGGGACCGATTTCGTGAACCGCAGCACCGGCATCGCTCCAATGGTTAAATCTATAGAGTGAATCGTCGGCGACACCGGGCATATCCTTTATATCGTATTCCGAAACACCGATTGTAACCATCTCATCACCGAGCGACCAGAAACTATGCTCACTCACATACCAGACCGTATCGGTATCCGAGGGAGTGATAAACAGGAAATAACCGCATGTCTCCGGTGGCTCCTTTTGAAGTGCGATTCGCCACTTGGAAATGTAGTTTGCAACAAATGACCCCGGTCCAACTATTGTATCGGTAACAAACCATGTTTCCCATGAAGTGTCGGAGACCATTGTGGTTTCTGTATTTCCATAAGTATATCTCCAGAAATCGAAGAAGAATTGTGCGGAGTCGAGTGATGCTGTGAAGGAATCCGCCGGCGATGCTTCGAATGTATGCCTTAAACCGGGAGACCACCAGAATGTTTTCGACCTGCTACAGCCGGTGGTGGCGCTATCGGTACAAATTATTATCGTATCATCGATTGTTACAAGTTCACCATAAACATAAGAACTATCCCAGTAGAATATGCTGTCAACTTCTATCCAGCCGGTGTTGTGAGGTGGATTCTTCATCACGACAATAAGAATTTGTGGGGTGTAATAAGCTGTAAATGTTGTGTCATTACTGATCGGACCGACACGGTGAAGTGTATCGCCACCATGTCCCCAGTAATCCCAAATATATCTTCGCCCGAATAATGTACTGTCAAGCGATGGTACACCGATATCATGATAACTGCCTTCACCCCACCAATCGACAACAATCGAGGTGCTTTCGTGATATTCGGTATCGATAAAAATCCAGCCTGTATTATTCGATGATGGGTCTTTCTTGACCATAACCTGATGAGCAAGACTGTAATAGGCAGTCAAAGTATAATTATCATCGACTACAAGATATGTCGAGTTAAGCAGCGTGTCCGCAACGACTCCGGGACTATACGGCGAATATCTCCAGACATAGAATCCCCAGTTTCCGAATGGACCGCAGTCAACCGGTGTTTCTGTTTCGACCCAAGCGGTTTCACCTGCGGCATACCAGCCTTCGCCGATTTGTATCGGTGAACAAGCGCCCGGAAGACCATCATATTCAAGAGTAACATAGAACTGGTCATCCCAGAGCCATGTCAGGTCGGTAGTTTGGTCGATATCGAATCCGATATATGTGCTGCTAAATGAATCGAGTGAATCGATAGTGCCGGTTATCTCGAAACCAAGACAGTTGTGCCGCTCAGTCGAATCGGGACTGTATGCAATTGAATCAACAGTTGCATCGACATGCTGGAACCTGAGCCAGTATGTTACGCCATAAGGCATTGGATTATCATGGGATGAAATGACGGTAAGCTGTTCGACAGTGTCTCCCGGCGCCCATATCCATGTAATCGAACTCGGTTGAGTGATATTGAATGAGAAATCGGTCTGATGGCTGGTATCGGCAATATCTCCCGTTCCAACATACCCGATACAATAAACAGAATCCGGGTCGCCATCATAGACGGGATTAGTAGTTACAATTCCCGCAACAAGTTCATCTTCGTTATACCAATGACTTCCATAAGATGGTATAGGCGCATCGTAGCCACAAGAACCACCCTCGATAGTCGAGCAACTTACAGTGAACTCGTACTGGAGTTCCCAGAGCCATGTAACAGAAGAGTTTTCATTTATTGAAAATGCGACGCTATTGCTGGAGCCAGAGCCCGGGCATGAGCCGGTGCCGACATATCCAGTGCAGTGTGCACGGATACCGGCGCCTAAATCTACATTGGCATCGACAGATGCGCTAACAATGCTTCCCGGTATCCAGTATGTTGTTCCATAAGGATGAGGTGAACCATAATCCGAATATACATCGAGTTGGTACGCATCATCGCTCCATCGCCATTCTATCGATGAATTCTCGTTAATTGTGAATTCAAAGTCCCATTGCGGCGACTCCGCGGGAAGGTCGCCTGTGCCCAAGTATCCAACGCAATAGTGAGTATCACCGAAAGCATCGATGAAAAACGGGTCTTCAACATAGCCAGAAATATAGCTTCCAGTGGCATGAATGTATTCGCCCACGGGCGGATGGGGAGTATCCCAGCCATCCGGGTTCAAAACTGTGAAGCGGCATATAGTTGACCAGTCCCATTCAAGCGTGCAGGCTTCGATAATTCTAAATTCAATATGAGTGGAATCGCCATATTCGGGCAGTGAATCGCCTGTTCCATCCCAGCCGACACAATAAATCACATCGGGTGCAATAACGACAGAGTCATCGACAGTGGCATCGACAGTGTCGCCGATAAGCCAGTATGAAACACCATAAGGGAACGGGTTGTCATATTCCGAAATAACATAAAGCGGTACAACCGAATCTTGATGGTGCCATTGCCATGAAAGCGTTCCCGGTGCGGTAACATCGAGCCATATTTCCGCCATCGGCCATTCCGCAGGCAGGCAGCCAGTGCCGAAAAAACCGGTGCAATAAAATGTATCGCTGCCTTCAACATGAATTGGATGCACAGCAAATCGCGATGAATCTCCTACATTGAACCAGTGGTCACCATAAGTGGGTAATGGGATTCCCCAATCGTCGGGATAACATGTGGCTGTTACATGAATTCTGAATTGTTGCTGCCAGTCCCATGTGAGTGAAGAAGTATCGTTAATTGTGAATGAAACAACACTTCCCGTTCCCGATGGCGGGACATCGCCGGTGCCTGTCCAGCCGTTTATCAGCCAGCGTTCGCCGTATGCTGTATCCCAATCCGCAGGACTGGTTACAAATGCGGTTATCTCGGTTCCGGGAATCCAATAACTCGTATCAGAAGGAATCGGGTTATCGTGGTCGGAATAGACATACAACGGGGCAAGATAATCGCTCCATTGCCATGTAATATCGACCGGACAGTTGAGTGTGAATGTGAAAGGAGTATTGGCAAGCGTATCGAGAACACCGAGGTCGAGGCATGTATCCTGCGGGAAATCGGCGTGCCAACCGGTGCAATATACCGATGTGCCCGTATCGGTAGTATCCACGACTTGTGAAACCGAGCATGTAACAGCTGCACCCTCGGGCCACCAGTGCGAACCGGTATCGGGATACGGTGTGTCGTAATCGCTGAATATGTTAAGTCTATGCTGGGTTTGCCATTCCCATGTAATAGTGCCGGATTCGTTGACAATCACACCACCGGGAACATAGTTTGTGGCACCGGAAGATGGGATACAACCTGTTCCGGTCCAGCCTGTGCATTGGAAGCGTGTACCATCCAATGTTTCCGGCTCATCGTACATAGGCGCCGCAAGCGGGTCGATAAAGGTTCCCCGCTCGACATATATCACGCCGGCGGGAGGTATGCAACCCCATTGCCCGTGGTCGGAAATAACGACCAGACTTTCAATATCTTCACTACTGACCCATCGCCAGGCAAGCCACGATGGTCCATTGATTGTCCTGTGGAATAGTGTTCCAAAGCCGGGACCAAAGTTGGAATAATATCCAACACAATACCAGCCGGGCGCAGGGATGGGGACATACGGGTCGATAGTGGCGTGCATTTCCGAGCCATAGTCAACCCATTCGGTTCCATAAGGAGGTTCAGGGTCATCGTAAATGCAGCCACCGCCGGTATATGTAGTGCATTTCACATCGAATGTGCATTGCTGCTTGAAATCCCATATCCACAAAGTGTTTTGATTCATTGTAAATGTATATGATGAACCTGTTCCCTCACACTCATCGAGAGGCATGCACGGTCCTCCGACCGCATGCCATCCATAGCATGAATCACGCCAGCCGGCAGCAAAATTATAAATTGTGCTTGCGAGTTCTATTGTAACCTCGGTGCCGGGCGTAACCGGTGTAACACCGGCAGCCGGACTGGCGCCAAGAAAAACGAGAATGCCGTCCTGATAGCCTGTCAAGCCGTCAATCATTGCATGGATTTCGAGTAGCAACTGCTCGCCCCAGTGCCATGTTATCGAACTGGGTTCCTCGAGAACGAATATTGCCGTATCGGAATAGCCATCCAAAAGTGAGCCGGTGCCTTCGTATCCGGTGCAATATTGCAGCATATAAGGCGAAATAACAGATGCAATAACCGTATCACCCTCGCTTACCCAATGAGCGCCGGTATCCGGTTCCGGTTCGCCAAGGTCGCCGTCGGGATTATATACCCAAAGGCGATATTGCCTTTGATACACTGCTGTGAGTGTATAAGGCTGGTCCATGAATACAAGAGTATTAGCGCAATTCGGACAACCGATAACAGCGCCGCCCGGAGTCGATTCCCAGTGGTCGAAAAGACATCTAACCGAGTCTGTCTCTGTTCCGTCATCTCCAAGAATGGAATCGGTCGATATTGGCGCCATAGCGGCTGCATTATACCAGTCGGCGCCTACTAATGTTGGCGCTATCTCGCAAGCGGTATAGTTAAGCGAAAGCTTATACTCGATATCCCAGTGCGATTCTTCGGTTATCGGGTTATTCATTGTTACCGTCTCGGATGTATCCGAACCGGTATAACTTCCCGTGCCGGTGCCTGTCCAGCCGGTAAATGTGTATCTAAGCCCGCCGACAGAATCGTGAGCATCGACACCGAAATCTGCATCGGTGCCTTCATCATACCAACCTTCACCCCATGGGGAATCGTGGTCGGAAATAACCTCGAGGAAATACTGCTTATTGAAATATGCCACGAATTCAGTATCGGATATCACAGTAACCATGTGCGAGACGGCTCCGGCATCATCCCAGTGGTCCCATGAATAAGCTACTGTGCCAAATTCCTGTGGAGTAACAGCGGTTATAACATGCTCGGTTGAAGGCGCCCAGCCAAGAACAGCGGGAGATGATAATGTACCGCCATCGGCAACAATGAATCCATAGCCGAAATCATTTCGTAGAGTAACTGCAACGACATTTCCGTAATGTATCATTGCCATAAATGCAGATGTTACACATAGGAATTCAGTTGGGTCTCGCGCTACCCAGCCGAGAGTTGTGAAATCACACATCTTAAGTCTGCTTGCGCAGTCTATCCAGGGCTGATAAGTTCCCCAGAGGTCGGTCTCATAGTATTCCAATCCCCCGAAGAAGTAGCTTTCGGCACATGTTGTGTTATCGTCAGCAGGACCGACGAGAACGATACTCGGCATCCACTGATGATATACTCCCGCCTGATAAGGACCGAGTCCGAGAACAACATCGGATAAACCCTCGGTTATCCACCATCTCTGTTGCGAGGTGATTACTCTTGGATTCTCATATTCATAAATGCTTCCGCAATCGGTCCAATCTGTGAGTTCGGTTGTGCCATTAATATTTGTTCCATCCTGATAGCGTTGAACAAGGTCGAAAGCCGGCACCGGATGTGTGCAGGCACATTCGCCGGTTTCATTATTTAGTTTATCGGGATGAAGGAAAGTAGTGTTATGCTGATGGTAGTAAGTTGGTGAAACAAGCGGGCTTGTAACCGTGCCGACAGGTTCGGGAGTGTGCCAGCGTTCTTCATCTACGGTAACAACAAAGGTTTCGGTATAGCTATACTCACCGATAACATTTGCCCAATGAATTAAATCGGTTAAACCAAACTCGATTCCGGCAAAATATTCGTAAGTGAAAGGTATATTAGTCGGGGGGTCATGCGGACATGCTGCAGAATTACCTTTTGTTACAGTGAATGTTGTGTAATATTGGTCATAATAAACCAGATCCCAGGTTTGTCCCGGAGATGCAGGTGTGAATAATGTATCATGCCCGGTTTCATTTAATATCCATCTTTCCGAGGAATTGGAACCGCTTGAAATTCCACCGACAGTGATTTCGGTATATGGGTCATGATAGACTATCCAGGTTCCCTCGTCGATTTCTCTTTCGATAAATTCGCCGAACGACCAGTATGTAAGGTCAACGGTTCCGCCCATGGGATTGGCAAGCGTATCATGAATTCTCACAATTATATTTGTTCTCCACCATGTTGCAGAATTAAAATAGATATCGCCATCGGGGTCCAATCTGGTATCCCACCAATCGATATCCAATCTTCGAATAGAATCGCAAAGAAAAAGCGAAACTCCGGGCCAATATTGATTATCGTTCCATGGATCGTGATTAACTCGATGCTGGTCCATTCTCATTGTCATACCGGCGTCTTCAGACCAAACGCAGTAAATATCGTAATCTCCACCGGCTCTCATATCCGTCCAGGCAAGGAAGGGATTGTCCGCATCATCGAGACCGATTCTCGGTTCATAGCAGTCCGAGGTTGTATAGTCGATATCGATAGGGTCTTCAAACGATGCGCCTCCGTCCAAAGAATGGGTGTACCAGACATCATAATCGTCCCATGCCCAGTCGTCTGTGAAACCGACGCGGGGATTGCCATCATTGCCGACTTTTAATCCACCGCCGATACAATAACCATCACCGACAAATATCTCGCTTCCAACAGATGGTGAGTAAAATGGGTTAGTTACAGCTTTCAACACCGTTGTAGCTTCCATTAGCGATAAGAAGCCCGATTGAGCATAAGAAACGAATAATTTAGCACCGCTACCAACACCATCGACATCTATTGCCGGATACCACCTGTCAACAAACCAGTCGTTTACGATTTCCTCCTCGTCATTAAATGTTCCACCGCCGTTTGTCGAGGCTCGATAGCAAACAGTGTACCATGTGTAATCGAACCAGAATGGCGGCAAGCCTTCAAACAGGATTATGTAAATGATAAGAATCGCAATAGAAATGATGTGCCCTTCATCAGCCTGAGAGTTATAAGCGATGACAACATTATTCCCATCGTCGACACAGACATCGGGATAGCTTTCATCATAGTTGAAGTAGATAATAATCAAATCGATATCGCTGTTTGCAATGGGATAATGCGAAGAATATGATACGCCGCTGTTATTTGAGCGAGAATAATACACATCGCCTTCATAAGTTGTATCCACTCCAAGAAAAGTACCGCTTGTGTCATAAATATCGTAAGTATGCATCTCAACTTTTTGATAAGAGAGATGAACGCGTGTGTATGCGCCTAATGTAAATGCGGCAAGTCGAGGCAGCATATTAATTCCGCTGCCATCGACAGTGATAGAAGTCGACCAGGTAATACCGCCATCGGTTGACCTCGAAGCCATTATTGCCCATGCACCACTGGGAAGGTTTTCTACCCATGCGGCATAGACAATTCCCGAATCGTCGGTTGCAATAGTCGGCTGGAATTGCCCATTTGCCGACGGTATCGAGACAAGATGGTCCGATAGGTCGAAACCACCATAGTCGAGAGCCTCCGATGGCGCGAGCGGGTCGGCGGCGCGGAAATATTTGCTGCGATGAGATGATTCTTCAGATTCAACAATGCTTTGCAAAGAAACCGGTAAAGGTCCATAAAACTTCTCGAGCCCTTTGGGAAGTTGCCTTGGTTGTGGAAGTGGAGTTTTTGGCAGTTTGTTCTTGATGGCGTGCATAAATACTTCGGTCAGATTGAGAGGACGTTCATAGCTGGCGTCGGGAACAATCATACGAGGATTTTTGTCGGTATTAGCGGTTTTTCCGGGTGTAACAAAATTCATCTGGTCGCTATTAGACCATATTAGAGTAACCAATAAAAGCAGAAATAACACATAACCGGACTTTTTCATTTTAATTCCCCCTCCGGTGATTAATATTTTAATTAAAAAAATTATTCTATTTACTATATTTAATTCATCATATATCTAAAGTCAAGAAAAACATGTAACTTAATATCTAAATTTTCCTGTTTTAAGAAAATGTTTAACTTGATTCTGTTGATTTTCCTGCTTTCTTCAATTATTATAAAGAAAAAATCAAAAAGCCCAATTAAATTCTTGCATAAAATCGTATAATTTCTATACTAAACCTTAATTTTAAGTGAAAAGGCATTCATTGTGGAACAAGAAATAAAAGTTACAAATAAACTTGGACTTCACGCAAGACCTGCGGTTCTTCTGGTAAAAGCAGCATCTCAATTTAAGTCTGATATAAAGTTAATTAAAGAAGATATCGAGGTTAACGCTAAGAGCATTATGGGTGTTTTGATTCTGGCAGCCGAGAAAGGTTCCACAGTCAAGATAATTGCTAATGGTGTAGATGAAACTGAGGCTATTAAGGCAATAATAGCGCTTTTTGAGGAAGGTTTTGGCGAGGATTAATAGACAATGTCATTTCACATTTCAAATTTATATTTTCCTACTCCTCAACATCTTCTTAACGTTTTTATCACATTTCATTGCGAATAGATTGCGGGAATGATAATGAAATTTACAATTGCAGACTGGGTTACATTGGGCAGAATAGTCCTATCACCGATTGTGTTTTTACTTTTTATTTTTGGTGGATCTCCAGCACGTTATGCTGCATTTGTTCTTTTTGGACTTGGTGCGATTTCAGACACGGTTGATGGCTATATTGCACGAAAAACAAAACTCTCGGATTTCGGAAAATTATGGGATCCTATTGCAGATAAATTACTTACTGGATTTGCACTTGTCGCACTCTCACTCCTGAATTATTTGCCATGGTGGATTGCGGTTGCGCTTATTATTCGCGATATTGCAGTAACAACCGTACGTGTTATGAAAATCAAAGGTAGCGGTAAAATTATATTGCCAGTTTTTCTTGCAAAGTTAAAAACAACATTTGAAATGATAATGATTATCGGGCTCCTTCTATGGGCAGCTTTTATTAGCAAGGAATTTTCAATCCCAATGTATATCGGAATGCAAATCTACGGTGCGATAATTGTCATTCTCGCATGGGGCACAGGTATTCACTATGTTCTAAAAGCCCTGCGGAAATAATTCTTGCCATACAAAATGTTTATCCCAATCCAACTTTTACTTTTCGGAATCGCGATGGCGCACATCCATGCGACATTTCCGCTCGCTGACCCGGCTGACCCTTCCCACAGTTATTAACACCCCAGAGTTGCCAATGGTTCTCATTGCATATCGCATCGCAATTCGCCCAGAACTCTGGCGTGATACCCTGATAGGTCGGATTCTTCACCATCCCGGCGAGCTTGCCGTTCTCGATAAGCCAGCCTATCTCGGTTGTGAACTGAAAATTGAGCCGCTTCTGGTCGATTGACCAGCTTTTATTAGTGTTTATGAGAATTCCATTTGCGGTATCGGCTATAAGGTCTTCCAGTTCCCAATCGCCCGGAACAAGTGAGATATTGGTCATGCGTATCATCGGGAGAGAGTGGAAACCATCGGCGCGGTTAGCTCCACGGGAACGATTTTCGCCAACTATATGCGCTAGCTCGCGATTGGTTAAATATCCGGAGAATATGCCATCTTTGACAAGGAACCACCGTTGCGAGCGAACGCCATCGTCATCGTAACCGACTGTTGCGAGTCCGCCCGGAGCTGTGCCATCGGCGACAATGCTGACTATTTCCGAGCCATACTTAAAACTGCCAAGTTTCTCAGGTGTCAGGAAACTTGTTCCCGCATAGTTAGCCTCCATGCCAAGCACTCTGTCGAGTTCGGTCGGATGTCCGAGCGATTCGTGAATCTGCAATGCAAGCTGTTCGCCACAGATAATAATATCCATCTCATCCTGCGGACATGGCATTGCCGTGAGAAGCTGCAGCGATTCATCACGGACACGTTCCGCATTGCCAAGCATGTCATAAGCCTCGATAGCCTCCCAGCCGGCTTGAATATATTGCCCATTGTGAACGCCGGGGTATGACCGTGTCTGGATTTCGCCGGTTTCTTTGTCAACAGCGGTAGCGCTGAACCCACCGCCGGAACGGGTGATGGTCTGCTCGATTTCAGAGCTTTCAGTCGAGGCAAACAACTGATGCTCGCGCCAAAATTCAAGATTCCCCCTCGACACAACTATTCTCGGGTCTTTACGGACTATCTCGTCGATTTGCATCAGAAGGTCGAGCTTTTTCTCGAGCGGAACATCGAACGGATCGGTAATATATGTCGATGTCCATTTATCGCGGAAAACAGGTTCATCAGCCTGAATAACATCCTCTTTCTTAAGCTTTGCGCTGGATTTTGCGATATTAACCGCAAGTTTTGCGACACGAACAATCTCATCCCTGCCAATTCTTTGCGAAGCCGCAAATCCCCAGGCGCCATTAAAAACAACACGAATCCCAAAACCATCATGTTCGGAGCGGCTCACAGCAGGCATACCGTTCTTGACTGAAATCTCCTCACTGGTATCGCCGATTATTCTAATATCACCGTAGCTGGCGCCCTCAGCATTTATAACATCGAGAGCCTCGCGTGCAAAATCCTTCATCTTTTCCTCCTGAATATTAAAACATTGAATTCTAAAATAGTATTCGGTTATAAACAAGTCAATGCAAAAGAGAAGATTTATGGGGAAGAATGAGATAAAAAAGTTTCAGATGAGATACCGGATTAAAAAAAATCTACCTTACAGCTATCTCGGGGTCATAAGTGTCGAAGAAGAATTTCTTGAATTCAGTGAAACGGTTTTCGAGAATTGCTTTCCGCATTTCTTTCATAAGGTCGAGGTAGAAATAAAGCGCATGATGTGTTGCGAGATAAGGACCCAAAAGCTCCCCCGCGGTGAATAGATGACGGATATACGCACGCGAATAATTTCGGCATGCGTAACATTGACAGTCCGGGTCGAGAGGACGCGGATCCTCGGCATGATAAGCGGCTTTAACAGATATTTTCCCTTTCCATGTATATACCGACGAATTACGCGCATTTCGTGTCGGGAGAACGCAGTCGAACATATCGACACCCCTCGATACGCAATCGACAAGGTCCTCCGGCTTACCGATACCCATCAGATAACGGGGTTTGTGCGCAGGGAGCGCGGGGATAACAATATCGAGCATCTTGAACATCTCGTGCTTGGGTTCGCCGACCGACAGCCCGCCGACAGCATACCCCGGGAAATCTAGCCCGAGTATTTGCTCCGCCGAGAGCTTGCGCAAGTCTGCAAAAGTGCCGCCCTGAATAATCCCGAACAGCGCCGGCGCGGTGCGAGTGTTTTCATCACCCTCGATAAGTTCCAGCCATCGCGAACGACCGCGCTGCGCCCATTTGAAAGTGCGTTCGACAGCTTTGCAGGCTTCATCATGATGTGCGGGATAATGAATACACTGGTCGAATGTCATCATTATGTCGGGGCGAAGAGCATACTCGACCTCGATTGCGCGCTCCGGTGTGAAAAAGTGATAGCTGCCATCGTGATGCGATTGGAATTTAACGCCGTCATCGGTAACCTTGCGCAAATCGGTTAGCGAAAATACTTGAAATCCACCGCTGTCGGTGAGGAGCGCTCTGTCCCAGCCGAGGAACTTGTGCAGTCCGCCGAGCCGCGCGATAAGTTCATGACCGGGCTTGAGATAAAGATGATACATATTGTTGAGAATTATCCGCGCATCGAAATCCACAAGGTCGCGCCAGGGGATTGTTTTCACAGTGCCCTGCGTGCCGACCGGCATGAAAACCGGTGTCGGGATATCGCCGTGAGGTGTGTGCAAGAGCCCGGCACGAGCGCCGGTTTCGCTATCGATATGTTGAAGTTCAAATGAAATCATAAGTCAGGTTTCAAGTGTCAGGTGTCAAAAACAGGGTATAGGGTTTAGGGTATAGGGTCTCCCCGCATCCCCCCGAAGAAAACCACAGAGAACACAGAGATTAGGCACAGAGAACACAGAGAAAAAACCGGTAATCGGTAATCTCCCTCATCCGGCGCTGAGCGCACCCTTCTCTCTCATCGAAGGAGAAGGAACACCGCTTTCCCTCTCCCGTCTGCGGGAGAGGGTGGTTCGACACAGTCGAGCCGGGTGAGGGAACAATTCTCAATTCACAATTCAAATATCCACAACAAGCGTTTCGCTCCATTCGCTCCACCAGTTCGCCATTTCATCGCCGCCGCGGACACGGAATTTATATTGCCCCGCAGGCAAGTCGAGAACGCACTTCGTATCGGGTCCGAGATAAATCGGTGCGAATGAGCCATCTTTACGCACCTCATACATAGTCGCACCGGCGACAGGAGACCAACTCAATTCCTTCTGCCCCGGATTGTATTTGAACTGCCCCGGTGCAGGCTTGACTGTGAACAGCACATCGCCGCTCCATTTCGAATATACCAGCTCACTCGCTTCTTTCACCGCGCGAACTTTCGTTTCATAGTTGCCCTGCTTGAGTTCGAGCCGTTTCTGATTTTTGTCGGTCTCGATTGTGATTTTCTCCTGCGATAGCTTCTGGAGAATCTCGAGTTCGTATCCGGTGGCTTCGGGAACGAATTGCCAGGAGAACTCGTTGCGGAACTGGTCATACATGAGCATTCCGGGCGCGGGGAACGGCTCGTGCGATTTGCGCGAAGTTTCTTTCAGCGGCTTGAATCCATAGACTTCGAGAATCTCGTCGTGCCTGCCCTGCGGCATCATTGCATAGAGCCATTCGCGAGCTTTGATTAGGAGTTTCTCGAGCCGGGCGCGGCTTTCATCCTGCTCCTGCGTGATTTCCTGCGCCTTGCCGGTTTCGACCTGAATCTCCGCGACGAGAGTTTGCGCAGCCAGGAGGGCTTTGTCGAGTTCCTCTCGCATCTTCACGGTTAGCGCCCACGGTTCGCCCTGACTGTCGTCGTCGCCGTGCTGCATTTTCTGAGCGAGCATGATGATGTCCGGTTCGCGGCGCGGGAAGTCGCCGGGGTCGAAACCGTAGCTCTGGAGAACATTCTCAGGGTCGTCGGCGGTCGCGCGGATATAGTGGATAATCTTGCGCAGAAGCGGGACGAACACTTTCTCGAAGTGTTGGTCTTTCGTCTGGACAATTTTCTCCTTTTTCTTCTGCGAAAGGTCCTGGTCCTCGACCAGTTCGAGGTAGATATTCCTCTCATCGATTAGAGATTTTTTAAAACTTTCCACGAACTCCCAATCTTCGCCGGCGTATTCCGTATTACCTTTCAGGACTCTGTCTGCGAGTCTCAAAAGATATGCCTGTGGCAAGTTGGTTATAAATTCACGCATGTCAACCCTCCTTTGTGTAATATTGATTTGTTTCTAAACGCTCTAATATTGCTTGCGTACAATTGTCCGGAACTAATCCTACATTGTCCGGAACTAATCCTACATTGTCCGCAAAAGCTCCTAGAATGTCCGCAACTAATACTACATTGTCCGAAGATGATTCTACAATGTCCGGGACAGCTCCCATATAGTCCGCAACAGCTCCTACAATGTTAGTAAGTATTTCTACAATGTCCGTGAACAATTCTATATTGTCCGCGACTATTTCTACATTGTCCGGAATCTCTCCAACATTATACGGAACTTATCCGTTTTTGTCCAGAAGTACTTTTCAAATGTCTGAACTATGGATTCATCTGTCCGTTCGCTAAAGCGTAACGGCAATGAATTGATGCCAAATTTCATTGCCGTCTGCTTTAGCTGACGGGACAATATCTTTTCAATCCGTGTTATCCGCGGTTCTGTTTTCGTGCTACGGCGTAACGAAAATGCCGATTACCCCCTCATCCTAAATCCTTCTCCCAAGGGAGAAGGACTTTGACCCGACACCCACCTCCGACCAACGCGTCATCCCTTTCTCCCCCGGGAGAAAGGGACCGAGGGATAGAGGGGATTTTCGCTATGGCAGCAAACTCTGTACAGGCGTCCAGCTTTCTGTCGTCGTGCCATCGCCGAGCTGACCGTAGCCATTATGTCCCCATGCCCACACGGTGCCGTCGGCTTTCAGCGCGATTGTGTGCCGATATCCCGCCGCGATAGCGCTCATGTCCTCGATGTTTCCGATGTCGCCTTCGCCGTGAACCTGAACCGGCGTGTGTCTTGAGGTAGTAGTGTTGTCGCCGAGCTGACCGTGGAAATTATTTCCCCATGCCCACACTGTGCCGTCTGATTTAAGCGCGATTGTATGATAATGACCGCCTGCGATAGCGCTCACATCGGTCAAGAAACCGCTCCCGCCCTCACCGAAGACCTGCACAGGCGTGATGCGA
>Ga0272442_10000844_pt1 | contig 47894 bp, 40 predicted proteins | sample SSMForm2O_FD_200262 | JGI IMG/M metagenome (GOLD analysis project Ga0272442, IMG submission 200262) | Marine sediment archaeal communities from Little Sippewissett salt marsh, Falmouth, MA, United States - SSM-Form-2O | ecosystem: Environmental > Aquatic > Marine > Wetlands > Sediment ... | reverse complement strand
CTACCATCTGGGCCAAATAACTCCAACTGTGGATCAATGCCAACATCAGAACCATCACTCATGCGAATAAGAACAACGTCACCAGCTTCGGCTGTAAAACGATATGCATCCATCTGCGATAGGGCAACAATACTATCTATCCCGGTATACCCATATGATATAGACTGTGATCCACCAACCTGATTGACACACTGCATAGAGAGTCCATAGATGCCAGCTTCATTACTTCCCCAATCACTGGCAATTATTGTATATTCACCGTTGGACGGTAAAGCCTGATCAAGAATGTCAGCTTGATAATACGTTGAATAATCATCAGCAATGCGATTACCATCCGGATCAAATAGCTCTATGTGCGGATCAAGAATATCAGGGTCTTGATCACTCATCCGGATTAAAACTACATCGCCAGCGTCGGCTGTAAATGTCAGTGTGTCTTTTTCGCCTGCCACACTTATTTCACCCTCAATAGTTTGTCCATAGGCAATGGTTGAAGAGTCCTTAGAATCATTTAGAATTTCGGCGTTTGTACTCGATACGATGAGCATTAAACATCCCAGAATAATGGGAATAAACGCCATTCTTTTGTATCGTATTTGCGTTTTCATGATTCCTCCCAATTCCATATACATATGTATGTTGCCGGTGCGGGAAGCTTTCTCAGAAACACGATCGTGCTCACCTGCATGATATCAGAATATTGTTTATTGTCAATAGATTTGGCGGCTTTGTCGCCGAAATCATAAACCCGGGGTTTTGAAACTGTTGTCATAGAATCCTCCATTGTTATGATGTTGGCGGACAGGACTAAAAAAGGTTTGCAAAAATAACCAGTGGCAGATACATTTCAACCATGGTTCAATCTATTCCCGATCCGGAATTAATTCAGGCCTTTTTACTCGGTGATCAAAAAGCCTTTACACAAATTGAGGGCATTATTGACAGAGCCTTGATTTGCTGGCGGGAAAGACTCGGTGATGAAACCGAAGATATCAAATCCGAAGTACTTCTCGAATTGCTTGAGATATTACGAAAGGGACAATTCCAGGGGCGATCAAAACTGTCAACATATATTGTCAGCATGGTCAACCATGCCTGTATTGACAGGCGTCGTTTTAACCGGAAATACGATAATAACGAATTGCCGGACTTTGACTTGCCTGACCCCGCCCCCGGTGCGGAAGAGCAGCTTGATCGCAAACAACAATCCTGGTTGGCATTTCGGGTTCTGCGACGGCTTCCGCGAATATGCATTAAACTCTGGCGGATGCATCTTGTTGAGGGACTCAAATATAAAGAGATTGCCGACAAGATCGGAGGCAAAGAGAAAAACGTGAAGTGGCAACTGTGGTCCTGCCGGGAGAAGGCCAAAAAAATCAGAGAAAAAATCCTGAAAAAAGACCAACTATTTGCAGGTTTGTTCGCCTAAGCATCAGATGAGCACATAAAGGCGAGAAAGAAAATGGAAGAAAACCTTACTCATATCGAACGAATCCGGAAATACCTTGCAGGTGAAATGACTCCGGAAGAACGTCAGGATTTTGAATCAAAGACCAAAGAAGACAAAGACTTACGAGAATTATTAACAGACCTTTCAATTCTATACAAGGGCGAGGACCTGCTTCAATCTATCGAAGCCGATCATATTGATTCGCAACAACTTGCCTTATACGCTGAAAATCAATCCAGCTTACCCAACGATACCCAAACCAATATAAGACAACATCTTAAATCATGTCCTGAATGCCGGGAGGAATTGGCGCTTTGCCGCAAGACATTGGACACAATTAAACCATTAAAACCGGATACCTCAAAAAGCTGGCTGGCACGGATGATGGACTCTCTGTTGACGCCACGCCCGATTCTAAGACCGGTTTACGCGGCCGCAGTGCTTTTGATTATTGCCGTCCCTATATATCTAATAGTGTTCGGGACTTTCAGGGCAGAGCAAGTGGCCACTGTCAGCCATTTGGAACCTGTTGCCAGAAGCACAATCGATTCCATTAAGACGGTCACATTATCGTCCGAAATTAAACTGGTGCCACTTGAATTTTATGTGCCACTCCCGATTGAACAAGACAGCGCCCTTTATTATGACTTTGAATTGTTTGATAGCAAAACCAATCTCATATTGGCGCTCCCCAACAATCCACCCAAGAAACCTTTTGCGCTTGATGTCCCCAGATCATATCTTTCAGCAGGCGACTATACTCTAAAAGTATGGAAGGTGGAAAACGGGATACGCTCAAATCAAAGCCGTGATTTTCGTTTTAGAGTCATTGTGAACGATTAACGGCAAGAGCCGTCATGTCCCGCCTTCAGCATGAAATCTCCGTGGTTTAATATGCATGGAATAATTCCGGCGTTGTTATTAATGCTGGTTATTCTTTCCGGATGCTTTTCGGAACATGAGACCTCCAAGCATTTTTCCCTGTCCCAATACTACCAGTCAGGGGATATCAAGGGATGCACTGAGGCCATTCAGCAAAATCCGTATTCGGCCAGATTGGCGATTGATGAGATGCTTCACACCTACCTAATGGCAATCGCAAATGATGACACGAAAGGGACTGACAGCCTGCAACACCGGATCTCGTGGATCGTTACCTGCTTTTCCAATGTTACCGGTCAACATGATCTCCCTAAAAAGGCAGTGATTTACGGCAGTTGGACTCAATCTCAGGCCGGGCAAAAACTCAAATTGGATTCCCTCTATGGGGAGATTACACAAACAAAAGACACTGTCGCATGTTCAACATATTGTCGCTGTCTGGAGGAGATATATCCGAATTATATTGAACTAAAGGATTCCTTTTATCTTGCCTCAATCAATTTAATGCTAGCAACGGAATACTTGTCTCATGAAAATACACTTTTGGCAAAAGACTATCTCGACAGGAGTAAATCCATATGCACCAGCCTTGGATGTTTTCCTTTATTGGCTGACTGCGAGTTTCACCTGGCCCGACTCTATGATCTATACCTAGCTGATTATCTGAAATCGGCGCAGTGTTATTTACACGCCATTGAATACTACAGGAAAGTTGGCAAAACATTTAGTGTACCATATGCTTTGGCGGGGCTGGGGCATAGCTACTTGCAATTGTATCAAACACAAAGAGGTATCAGGACTTTGCATGATGCAAAGAATGAATATACCAGGTATAATAATTATGTGGGAGAAAGCTATTGCTTTTATGCCATAGCCGAGGCGTACCTGGATGATCAATTTGCTGATTCGGCACTATATTATATTAATCAATCCATTCAACTCAGGAAAAAGATCGCCCGCATCAAGGGAATAAGGGCTTCGAAATTGGGACAGTCGTACAGCTGTCTTGGTTATATTTATCAATTGCTTGGCAAGTATCCCGAGGCCTTTGGCCACTATATGCATGCTCAAAACATATTTACCTCAACAAACGATAGTGGTGGATTAAATCTGAATAACATACGTATTGCCTTTCTACATCTTGAACGAAACGATTTTGAACGCGCCAGACATCTGTTCTCCGCAGTCTTTAAAAACAGCGACTTATCAGAAGAAGTAAACACGTGTCTATATGGAATGGCGCGATGTGAATTCAGCATTGGCAATTTCGATTCTGCCAAAGCATTGGCAAAACAATGTGTTCAAAATGTGGAGAGAACACGAATACAATTGAATTTGCCGGACATCAAAACGGCCATCTTAACTGATCGTATTCAATACTACAATTTATTGGCCGTCATTTACCTTGAAGAATACAAACACAACAACATACCGGCCTATTGTGACTCTGCCTTTTTGGTCCATGAGCAATCTCGAGCCGGAACACTGCGTGACATGTTAATGAGAGACAATAGCCCAATACATATTGATCAGGAGAATCTAATTCTGGACAAAATTACACACATGCAGCAGGCTATGATGCAAGAACCTTCAGATATACCGAAAACCGAACAACAAATCCGGAAGTTACAAGACTCGCTTGTTACAACAGGGCTGAGGCAGACTAATCATCCAGAATCACATTTGGCTCCCGGCACAATCAGCATTCCCGAAATAAGAAAACTACAGAAGAGGATTCTTGACAGCAATAACGTCTTATTAGAATATTTACTATCCGATTTTGGCTCTTACATATTTATGCTGACTGACCACGATTTACGTCTTATTGAAATTCCCTTTACAATCGATTCGTTAACAAAACTGGCAAGCCGGTATGCGGAAGCTGTTGGTAAATATCCACAGGATGAGATTTTGTCCAAAACCGAGGACAGTATTGGTAAATTACTATGTAAAGCCCTCATTCCAGAGGATGTCTTCAGGTCCTCCAATGCTGATCAACTCATTATCATCCCGTCTGGGCCGCTTCAGAGTATTCCATTTGAGTGTTTTAAAGATCAATCAGGCAATTATTTATTGGAATACTATACAATATCTTACGTCCCCTCTTTGACAATCACTCAATTGTTACGAGACAATATCCAGCCTGCTACTCACAAACATAATATAGCCGTATTTGGTGATCCTGTGATAATGAGTAATTGCAATATGGATTCGTCAAAAAATGCTAAAATTTCTCCAAAGACAACATCACTTTTCGGTTCTTTGAATATCGGTTCGTTGCCAAATTCCCGTCATGAGATTGAGGTCATAACCAATCTCTTTGGCAATTCTCATACTGATTCCTACAGTAGAGAGCGCAATAACGAGAGTGCCTTCAAGTCATATGATTTCACGCAAGTATCTCATGTTCACCTGACAACCCACGGTCTGATTAACCGCAATGAACCGTCACGGTCGGCAATTCTGTTTTCAATCGGTATTGACAATAAAGACGATGGACTATTAATGCCCCGAGAAACACGGGTTCTGAATATGCCTGTCGATCTTGTCTTTCTGTCGGCCTGTGAAACCGGGACGGGAAAATGGCTTCCGGGAGAAGGTGCTCTGGACCTGTCTCGGCCGTTTCTCATTGCCGGAAGTCAAGCAGTGGTTGTCACAATGTGGCCGGTAGATGACATGTGTGCGGTCGATTTTGTCAAGAGCTTCTATCATTACCTTCTGATGGGAGAAAATCCAGCCTCTGCATTGACATCAGCTAAAAGACAAATGCTTCTATCAGAATGCCGGCATCCGTATTTCTGGGCACCCTATATTGTCATTGGACAGGGTCATTAAATACCACTCAGTTTTGAGTAACAGAAATGTCTCTCGCGGTTTATTGAAAATGTTTAAAGGGAATATTTCCACGCATTGTGATCCAGCGCACGATACTATACCAACATAAATTGAGAAATATATGTGGCCCTTGTCAATCATAACTGGGGGACAGGGATTCGAACCCCGATTATACGGTCCAGAGCCGCATGTCCTGCCATTGGACGATCCCCCAGTTCTCACTGGTAACACCGGATTTTCAATTACCGGTGTCCTATAATCCGGCCAATATATATTACTTGTCGGATTTGTCAAGCATTTGAATTAGTAATTATGCGATTTTTCTGTTGCGGGAGACAATCACCAGCAGGTGACCTTGAATTATCACCCGCACCGCTCGTGAGACAAAGCGGTTGCGCAGGGTAAGACTCTCACCGACCGTCAGGCGACCTGATGGGGCGGGATAGTCCAGCCCGCTATAGTCGACCCGGCATCCGGCACTCAGCGGAATAAGCGACAGGTAATCATCCGGGCGGCCGGTTACGGTAATGGTGTCGTTTACCACCAACTGCGCGGTCCAGTTCGGGCTGACCAGACGGGCGATAGCGGACCGGTCGTGTTTTTTATTATAGCGGTGCACCAGTTCCAGTAGCATGACATTACCGAGGGTATGGTCCAATTCGGTTTCACTCGCGGCGCCGCAGATGATGATCTCCCGCGCGCCGCGTGCCAGTGCCAGTTCCAGCGCCAGGTGGCAATCGGTTTTGTCTTTGCGGGTGGGATGGGTGATAACTTCGATGCTTTCGAGATATTTTTCTGACAGGCGCGGTGCGGAGTCGAAGTCCCCGATGAGGATGTCCGGCTTGATTTTGTTTTTGCGGAAGAAGCGGATACCGCCATCGACCGCAACGGTCGTTTTGCCCCGCAACAAGTCCAGATGGAAGGCATTGTCACGGGCTTGGTAGCGGTGATGCAGAAAGAGGATGTAATTCATGTCGCGCTTTTTCATGAGGGGAAGTTATGAAGATATCAGCGTGCCGACAAGGGTTATCACGATAAAAATAATCAGCGCGCCCATCAGCCACGGCAGGCCGAGAATCGGCAGGAGGATGGTCATGGCAAACAAGGCGCCGACCGACGAGCCGACCAGCTCGATGGCATAACCCAGCCCCCGGTTGGCATTGGCCTTGCCGAAATAGTAGCGGCGAGTGGCCGCCACAAACAATGAACCGGTGGCGACCGCCGATGAGAACAAAAACAGCGCGTGATAGTATAGCAGGGCCTGGTCGGCGATGCGGTGCTGGGTTGCCAGGAACAATACCGCCGCGGTCAGGAGCATCAAAAGAGCCGGCACGGCGATTCCCTCCGAGGGCGTCCGTTGGGAATAAAAGGTCCCGACCGCAAGACCGAGCATGAACGCGCCGATCAGCACGCCCATTTCGGCATAGAGCGACCCCGCCCGAGCCTGATAGACATAAAACGAAATCAATTCCATTGTCAGCGAGACGATCCCGGCGGTGAAATACAAAAACAGACCGTAGTACCGATGTCGTTTCGATTTAAGCAGGATACCGGCAAACAGGGCGGCGATCAGGATCGGCAGGATGAGCAACCATAATGGATTCTCGAGCAAAAACGGAATGACAACCGTATCCGCGCCGCGCGTTTTGGCCTGGTGCAGGGCCTGATAATGGGTGAGAAGGGGCCGATTGAGAGTGTTGACTGCGCTATGAGCACTCAGCGCGGTTTCCAGACGCTCGAGTTTGATATCGGAGAAACGATCGGGCAGATAATATTCGTTGATATACATCGGCTGGTACGACAATTCCTCCGCGTTATGGATAATCGTATCATACGGCAGATCAAGGCGCGAATCCGAGGCGAAAAAGAGAGTGCTTTCGCCCGGCCAGACGGTGACATAACGGAAGGCCCGGCGCAGGGTATGGTAAAGTATGGCGACTATTTTCGCCTTCTCCGCTGAGATATGTCGATCGGTGTCGATTGATGTCGGAAGATAGAGCAGGCCGTTGGTGTCAAGCAGGACCTTCACGCGCGAAAGAAAACCGGCGGTCAACAGGCGGCTGATCCGGTAATTGTCCGGCTCACCGGGGCGAACGATGACGATGTCGTAATTCGAGATATGGTTGACATCGACCAAAAACGCCACCGGGTCGGCCTCGATGCGCACGGTCGATGCGGCCGGGGGGAGAAGCGAATCGAGATGGCCGGTCAGTTGGGTGCGGGGATCGACCGCGGCGAGGGTGATATTTTTCAGGCTGTCGGCCAGTTGCATGATGCCGAATTCCGCACGGCCGAGCAGGAGGACACGTAATGTTTCCGGGCGGTACAGCAGGGGTGGAAGGAGTGCTTCCTCGGCCGCCTGCACGCCGGGTTGCACCGCCTCGATAACATTGTCGCTGACCAGAATCAGGTTGTCATCGCGGGCGAGAATCGCCTGACGACCGTAACGGGTTTCGAAGCTCTGTTGCACGGTGTATGGTGCATATTTATGTGAGTCGAGATAATGGTCAAGTCCCTGTGCGCCGGACATGATCACGGCCAGCAGAATAATCAGGATCGCCGACAGGGGGACGGCGTTTCTCTTGTTCGGCGCCACGAATAAAAATCCCAGAACGAGAATGCCGATGGCCAGCGACATCGCCAGGGTCGAATACACCCAGCCGACCAGCGCTACGATGGCAACCCCGCCGACAAAGGCACCGATGCCCTCGAACAGGTACGCCCGGATAATCGCTTCCGACGGACGGTGTCCCTGCCGGTTGATTACCGGAAACAGCCAGCCGGAAATCAGCCCGACCGGAAGCATGAGGATGATTGCAATCAGGGCGGCGGTACTGATGGGGACGGTTTCCCAGATAATATCGCCGTAGACGAGCGGCGAAAAACGCAGGGCGATAATGCTGGCAGGAAGGAAAATAACGCCGGCGGTAAACAATGGAGCGGGTTTTAATTTGAGGTGGTGGTTGCCTCCGAGATACGCCCCCAGCGCCACCGCCAACAACCAGCCGAATAGCGCGAAACCGATAAAGAGCTCATCGCCGCGATACGACGCGGTCAGTTCCCGCAATAATAATACCTGTCCTCCGATGGAATAAAAGCCGAGCAAAAACGCCTGGCGGGTCATCAAAATACCCCGGGGATGACATGGCCGCAGTGGGTGCAGGCGTTACCCTTAAGATTGGTCTGCAAAATGCGATAGCCGCGTCGGGCAATCACGGCTTTGCCGCATTTGGGACAGAAAGTCGATTCCGCTTCATGACCGGCGACATTGCCGAGGTATACGTACTGCAATCCTTCGGCCCGACAAATGTTCCAGGCGGTTTCCAGCGTTGTGAGCGGAGTCGGGGGGAGATTCTTCAACAGGTACTGGGGGTGAAAACGCGAGAAGTGAATCGGGGTGTCGGTTCCCAGGTTGGTTTTGATCCACCGCGCCAGCTCAACGAATTCCTTTTCGCTGTCATTGAGGGTCGGCACCACCAGGTATACGATTTCAAGCCAGACGCCGGATTTTTTTGTCTGCACCAGGGCGTCCAGTACCGGTTTCAACTCGGCACTGACGATGTCGCGGTAGTACTGCTCGCGAATCGCCTTGAGGTCGACCTTGACCGCATCGAGTGTTTTCAGCAGATCGCCCAGCGGTTCCGGTTCGATGTAGCCGCCGGTGATCATAACCGATTTGACTCCCCGCTCGCGGCCCATGACGGCGGTATCGTACATGTATTCGTAAAATATAATCGGTTCGGAGTAAGTATATGCAATGGTCGGGACGTTTCGGGATTTGCAGATATCGACGATGTTTTTCGGCGGAAGTTCGATGTTGTCGGTCTGTTCCGGCCGGGTTTGCGATATTTCCCAGTTCTGGCAGAATTTGCAGTTGGCGTTGCATCCGGCGGTCGCGAGGGAAAAGGCCGTGGTTCCGGGATGAAAATGATAAAGAGGCTTTTTCTCGATGGGATCGATATTGACCGAGCAGGGAAGGCCGTAGACCAGGGTATGGTACACATCACCGCGATTCTCGCGCACCCCGCAATAGCCGCGTTCCAGATCTGTGACCAGACATCGGCGCGGGCAGAGGTGGCATTCGATACCGCCCTGTTCGCGTTTGACATAATAACGTGCTTCCACCTCGGAGAGCCTTTTGGTATAGTCAAAGGCACAGGCGTTTTGAATGCCTCCGAGTGCTTCCGGCAAAAGGTCGGTCTGGGTGAGGACGGTTGCGGTCGCCCCGCATCCGAGACACCTGAGAAACAAACGTCGATTCATGTCAACAACTCTCCCGGTCCGGCGGAGCCGTCTTGGTCGACCAGCAGGACATTCAGTTCGATTTGGTTCTCATCGGCCACACCCAGTCCCAGTTTCTCGGCGGTTTTCAGGTACTTGACCGGGCGGTGGTCTTTCCACAATGGCGGCAGGCCGTTTTGTTCGCGGTAATGCTCCAGTATTTTCAGCCCGACACTGTCGGCCGCGACCGGGTCGGCAGAGATGATTATCCCGCCGTACATCACCAGGTGACGGGTATTAAATCCCGGCCCGCCGTGGTATTGAACGCGGACCGCGTCCATAACGATCAGGCGGTGCTTGGTGCGAAGCGGAGTCAGGTTCGATACCTGTGCGGTGTACGGATCACAATTGGTCATATGATACTTGTTGGGGTTATGAATCGCCCCGAACATGTTTTTCATTCCGCCCGACAACCCGGCGATGGAGTGGTCTTTGAGAATCGGGACATTGATATTATGGTCGACCAGATCGATCAAAACCCTGCTCACCAGCGAGTTTACCTCCCCCGAACTGTAAAACTCCCGGCTATAGCCGACCCCGTTGGTGTCGGTGCCGAGACAACGCCGCCCGAACGATGAAGCGTTCAGCTCATAGCCGGCTTTGGTCAATTCCCGGTTGGAGCGTTCCCAGACTATGATGCTATTCTCTTTGATGCCAGATTCGATCAGCAACTGCGCGAGGGCGTCGACCAATGCGGTTGGCGTGGAGTTGAGTCGTCCGGTCAGGCAGTTGGTTTTCAGTCCGACTGTGCCGCCGGGGATCAGTCTCAACAGCGCCTGCGTAGGAGTTGCATTTTCATAGAGGGCGGACAGACCATTTTGCAGGAGTAGGCGGTACTGCTCGGCATTCAGGCCGGAGGTGTCCGTTTTGGCGGCGAATCTGATTACTACAACCTTGCTCATCTAATTTATATACAACGGTTTTGGGCGATTGAGTCAATACTTTTTTCTTGACCGGTTGTATAAAGAATGGTATTCTGAAACGGGATTTTTTTATGGTGCACAAAACCGGCACAACACTGTGGATTATCGCGGCATTAATTATATGTGGCGCCGTGACTTATGGGGCCAACCGCCTTCCGGCGGTGGCGGGGTCGTTTTATCCCGATAATCCCACCGTCCTGAAAAACATGATTACCGGTCATCTCGATGCGGTCGAGAAACTGCCGGAAATTGACGGACAAATTATCGCGCTTATTGTTCCTCATGCCGGACTGGTGTATTCCGGTCAGATCGCGGCGCATGCCTATAAAATGCTTGAAGATCGTGACATTCACACTGCCGTGCTCTGCGGGCCATCGCACCGCTATCCGTTTACGGGATTGTCCGTATATGGGCCGGATGTTACCTGGAAAACGCCGCTTGGGATGGTTCATTGCAATACAAAGCTTTGCAAACAAATCTTGAATTATGATAGCCACGTCAAGATCCTTCCCGAAGCCCATGCACGGGAGCATTGCCTCGAAGTGCAATTACCATATTTGCAGACCGTACTTGATGATTTTACCCTGGTGCCGGTCCTGATGGGGCGTCCCGATCAGGGTACAATTGAATTGCTGGCCGACGCTCTGGAAGCGGTCGGATTCGACGATAAAACAGTGCTGATTGCATCGACCGACTGGCAACATTATCATCCTGCCGATAAAGGCCGGGTGATGGATTCGCTGGGGATGGATTGCCTGAGGCATTTTGATACCAAACGGCTGGGGAAATTGCTGGCCGAGGGCAAAGTTGAGATGTGTGGTGGGGGGACGGCAATCGCGGTCATGAAAGCGGCACAGGCCCGGGGTGCCAACCGGGTGAAGATTCTCAAATATGGAGATTCGGGGGATGTTTCCGGCGACAAGAGTTCGGTGGTCGGATATGTTGCGGCGGTTTTATACAAATCCGCTGATAGTGCATCTCCCGGAAAATCACAATCAGACGAGCGGCCGGATTTGCCGCCGCTTTATGAATTGACTGATAATGAAAAGCAAAAGTTGCTGGATATCGCGCGAACCTCAATAAAGACTTATCTCGAAACCGGCCATGAGGCCGAATTCGAGATTGACGGCAAGTTGGCGGAAAACGGCGCGGCTTTTGTAACGTTAACCAAAGACGGGCATTTGCGCGGCTGTATCGGTCATATCATGGCGGTTGCACCGCTGTATCAGACAGTGGCGACCTGCGCGGTGCAGGCCGCGGTCGCCGATCGCCGATTCCCGCCGGTGAGTGCGCCCGAGCTGAAGCAGTTACATCTTGAGATTTCCGTGCTTACCCCGATGCAGACAATTTCATCGCAAGATGAAATCGAGGTCGGACGTGATGGGCTGATGATTGTCCGGGGTAACCATCGCGGATTGCTTCTGCCACAGGTGGCGTCGGATTACGGCTGGAACCGGACGCAGTTTTTGGAACAAACTTGCCGCAAAGCGGGATTGGCGGCGGATGCCTATCAGGCTCCCGACGCCGTCGTTTACAGGTTCCAGGCGCTGGTCTTCGGCGAATGAGCGGCTTGACTTTGCCAATGGGGTTCGTTATCATTAAAGATTTTACATGATTGGAGGATGGGCAATTGACATACGGTGTAATCCTTGCCGGGGGGCGTGGTGAACGGTTCTGGCCGCTGTCGCGGGCGGAACGTCCAAAGCAGTTATTGCGGCTGATTTCCGACAAGACCATGCTTCAGGAAACCATAGACAGGATTCTTCCGTTGATCCCGGTTGAGCGCATTGTCGTGGTTACATCGGAGGATATGATTGACCTGATTCTCAAGGAAATCCCGATACTCAAGCCGGAGAATATCCTGGCCGAGCCGATGGGACGCAACACCTGCCTGGCCATCGGCCTGGCCGCCGAGCATCTTCGGCTCCAGGACCCGGAGGCGGTTATGGCGGTTCTGTCAGCCGATCACATTATCAAGCCGGCCGAGCGCCTTCACGACCTGATCAAGGTTGGTGCGGACATTGCGGCCTCCGATGACAAACTGATCACGATCGGTATCGATCCCACCCGTCCCGATACCGGGTATGGATATATCAAACTGGCGCAGTTATACAAGTCGGTCAATAATATCCAGGTCTTTGAAGTGGACTCCTTTACGGAAAAACCCAAACCGGCGGTCGCCCAGGAGTATTATTACGGGCGCAAGCACTTGTGGAATTCCGGGATGTTTATTTGGTCGGTGGAGTCGATCATCCGCGCCATCAACCAGTGCCAGGTCGATATTGGCAAGGCGCTAAACGACTATGCCGGGCATGTCGGTAAGGATGATGAACTGGATCGCCGTCATAAACTATACCAGGAATGCGACGCCATCTCCATCGACTTTGCCGTGCTTGAAAACGCCGGCAACGTGATGACGATCAAGGCGGACATGATCTGGGATGACGTGGGAAGCTGGAATGCGCTTGAACGTTACAAGGAACGTGACCAGGAAAACAACGTCATAATCGGTCAGGCGCGGGCCATCGATTCTTTTGAAAATACGATTTACAATGACAGTGACGGGCTGGTGGTGTCGCTCGGTGTCTCCGACTTGGTGGTTGTCAAGACTGACGATATCGTGCTGGTTGCCCACAAGACCAAGGTGAACGAGGTCAAACATTTGCTGGCCGAAATGAACGGCGACGAAACAATGAAAGATTACTTATGAGGCAGTTGCGAGCGTGTCTCCTAATTGGCGTGATGTTCCTGGTGATGATGTATCCGGGATGTCGCCAGGGATTTGAGCGACAACCGGGGGAGGAGGAACCGGCTCGCCCGGTCGAACGGCCCGAGGGTGACAACCCCCTGGGACTGGCCGAGGATGCCCTGATTGTCCCGGAAGAATACCCGATCATGGCCGGGACCGATTCGGTTCTCGCCGATGACAGCCTGATGATTGCGGTCACGCCGACCGATTCGATTCAGGGTGAGCCGAATCGGTACGAATCGTACCGCATTCAGTTGTTCACCTCCAAGACCTATGGGCCGGCGGTCCGGGAACGCGGGATCGCCGACGAGGTGTTCGATCGTATAACGTGGCTGGATTACGAGGTTCCGTATTACAAGGTGCGCGTCGGTGATTTCAATGACCGGGAATCAGCCGAAGCCTACCTGCCGGCAGTCAAGGCCGCCGGTTATTCCACCGCCTGGGTGGTGAAGGTCAACCTGGGAGTATGGCAAATTGACGATATGTATGATGATGAAGAAATACCGCCGCTGATTGATTCGACCGATACTGACAGGGATAACCCGGGGCCGCCGGAGCAGGAAGATGACACGACCGAATATCGTGACAATTAATTCTCGAAGTCCCGAGGAACCGGTTTTGGCCAGGGCGGTAGAAGTATTACAAAACGACGGTATTGTCCTGGCGCCGACCGAAACCCGGTACGGTTTGCTGGCGCGAATCGACCACCCCGAAGTGGTGCATGAGGTATATCATATGAAGCAACGGGATCGTGAACAACCCACTGCCATTTTTCTGCGTTCGGTGGAAGAGATTGAGCGATATGCGCATCACAACGACGATTCGGTTGCGCTTGCAAAGCAATTTCTTCCCGGGCCGTTGACGCTGGTGCTGAAAGCTCGCCGGGATCTGTCACCGCCGCTGGTGGTAGACGGCAGGATCGGAATTCGCGTGTCATCATCGGCCGTTATCGCCGGTTTGTTGGAGCGCACCGATTTTCACCTGACCGCGACCAGCGCCAATCTTTCGGGTAAACCGGAAGCGGAAACGGCGGCGGAAATCGCGGCGGTTTTCGGTGATGCGGTGCCGGTGTATCTTGATGCCGGGCCCCTGCGCGGCCGGCCGTCCACCGTCATTGACTGCACCGGATCGGTACCGACGATTCTTCGGTCGGGTGCCATCGGTGAAGAAGAAATCAACGGTTTGATCGGGAGAGCGACATGAGCGCGATCTACAGGGTAATGTTTGTTTGCACCGGTAATACCTGCCGCTCTCCAATGGCGGAGGGGGCATTGCGAAAACTGCTGGAGAACCGGGGAATTAACGGGATCGAAGTCTTTTCGTCAGGGACCGGGGCGACCCCGATGTTTCCTGCCACGGATTATGCCATTGAGGCCTGCCGGGTGTGGGATGCCGATATTTCCGGGCACCACTCCCAGCCATTGTTACGGGAATTGGTCGAAATCTCCGATTTAATCCTGGCCATGGCGCCTGCTCACTGCCACCGCGTCTTGAGCCTTGATCCCACCGCCGGGCAAAAGGTCTTCTTGCTGAAGAATTTCCCCGAACCGGGATGCGTCGGAGAAGGTGTCGATGATCCCATCGGCGGATCGCTGGATGTGTACAACCGGGCCTTTATCGAGATCGGAGAGGAAATCGGCAGAATCCTGCCGTATATAATCGAACTCGCCGGTGAGAGCGAAGAGGAGTTGCCGCGTCCATGATTAAGAGTTTCCTGACGGCCTTTGGCATCCTCGTCGTGTTTGTGGCGGGATTGTACTACCTGCATGCCAATGGGACAACCGCATCGGCACAGACCGATTCCACGATGGCGGACATGGGAATCGACCGCTACGTCGTCAACAATGCCTTCGGCCTGGGCGAAAAACTGACCTTTGACATCGGGTACGGCTTTATCAATGCCGGGTATGCCACGATGGAGGTCGCCGACCTGATTGAGTACAACGGCCGTCCCTGCTACCTGATTCGCTCCACGGCGAATTCGAATAGATTTTTCTCGACCTTTTATCGCGTTGAGGACATGGTTGAATCGGTTATCGATGCCACCGGCATCTACTCCTGGTATTTCGAGAAAAACCTCAAAGAGGGGAGTTATCGCTCAACCCGATCTTATGCCTTTGACCAGGAAAATCATCTGACCATATACAATGAGGATACCATTGAGGTTGCACCATATGTGCAGGATGCCTTATCCATCTTATATTATGCACGGACGCACGAGCTGAAGGTCGGTTCGTCGTTCTATATCGACAATTTCACGGATGGTGAAAATTATCCCCTTGAAGTCCGCGTATTGCGGGAAGAGACGGTGAAAGTGAAGGCGGGACGGTTTGACTGTGTCGTCGTGGAACCTCTTCTGCGGACATCCGGTATTTTCAAGCACGAGGGAAAACTAACCGTATGGCTGACCAATGACCGTTTGAAAATGCCGGTGTTAATGAAGTCCAAAGTGCTGGTGGGATCGATTTCCGCGGAACTGACGGATTATGAACTGGGTGAAATGCTGGATTTTTAATGGCCGATAACAACAAATTCAAAACGGTAGATCTGAATCGGGTCAAAACAGTCGCCCTCGAGGAGCGCTCCAGCAAAGTCGCGCTCGACCGGTTGGGACGTTCCTGTCCGAACGGCTCGGCCCGTGAGTTTTTCGAGCACCTGCCGGGATTTCTCAAGGCCGCCGATCTGCGGGAATTTATCGGGCACGTGGCAACGGCGCGCAAACAGGGCTTGCCATTTCATGTCATGATGGGAGCGCATGTGATCAAGGTCGGCCTGTCGCCACTGCTGATTGATCTGATGAAGGCGGGCATTGTCACCGGCCTGTCGCTCAACAGCGCCGGGTTGATTCATGACCTGGAGCTGACCTTTGCGGGCAAGACGTCCGAAGACGTGCAGGCGGGATTGCAGGACGGATCATTCGGCATGTCCGAAAAAACCGGGCAATGGTTCGCCGGGGTGACCGCTCTCGCCGCGCGGAAGCAAATCGGTCTGGGACAGGCGGCGGGGGAATATATCGTCGGGGCCGGGGCACCGTACGCCGAATATTCGCTGTTCGCATCGGCCCACCGGGAAGGCCTCCCGGTGACGGTCCACGTCGGGATCGGAACTGATATTGTCAACCAGATGAGCAGTTTCAATCCGGGTGAAACGGCCGAGGCGTCCTATCTTGATTTTAAGATACTCTCACATATATTAACCGAAGCCGACCGTGGCGGAGTGGTCGCCAATATCGGCTCGGCGGTGATTTTGCCGGAAGTGTTTTTGAAGGCGCTGACGGTGGCGCGCAACCTGACTCGTGGGGAGCGACGCATCATTACCGCGAATTTCGATATGATCGGCCAGTACCGGCCGCTGACTAATGTTGTCAAACGCCCGACTGCTGACGGGGGGCAGGGGTATGCCTTTGTCGGTCACCATGAGATAATGATTCCCCTGCTGGCCTGGGGATTGAATGCGTATGTTTCGAACATCAGATAAGAAAACGGAGATTGTACGATGATACGACTGGTGGAATGCGTTCCGAATTTTTCCGAAGGAAGGCGCAAGGAAGTTCTTGAACAGATTATTGCCGAAATCACCACGGTTGCCAATGTAACCATGCTTGATTACGAGATGGATGCCGATCACAACCGGGCCGTGGTGACCTTTGTCTGCCCGCCGGAAGATGCGGTTGAGGCGTGTTTCCGTGGCATCAAAAAAGCCTCGGAGTTGATTGACCTGCAGACGCACAGCGGGGAGCATCCCCGGATGGGCGCCACCGATGTCTGCCCGTTTATCCCCATCTCCGGGGTGCAGGTCTCCGAAGCGGTGGAACTGGCCCATCAACTCGGCAAACGAGTTGGTGACGAGCTGAATATCCCGATCTATTTGTATGAATCGGCCGCAACGCGGCCGGACCGTGAAAATCTCGCCGAGGTTCGCCAGGGACAGTATGAGGGAATGATCAAGGCGATTGAGGAGGATCCCAATCGCAAGCCGGATTATGGCCCGGCTAAGATGCACCTTCAGGCCGGTGCGACCGCCGTCGGCGTGCGTTTTCCGCTGGTGGCCTACAACGTTTACCTGGATACCAACCGCGTTTCGATTGCACGCAAGATTGCCGACGCGGTGCGCTTTCTCAAGGGCGGGTATCGTTTTGTGAAGGCGATGGGTTTTTCGATCAAGGAGCGGGGGTGTACCCAGGTTTCGATGAACCTGGTCAACTACACGAAGACGCCGATCTTCCGCGTGTTTGAGACCATAAAATCCGAGGCGGCCCGGTATGGCGTGAATGTTCTGTCGTCCGAAATCGTGGGGCTCCTGCCACAGGAAGCCCTTTTTGATGTCGCCGATTACTACCTGCAACTGGAGAATTTTAGCCCCGAACAGGTTCTGGAAGAGCGGATGCGTCGGGCCGGCTCGTCCGGTGGCGGCGAATCACAGAATTTCTACGAGGCGGTTGCCGCCAAAAGCCCGACCCCCGGCGGCGGTTCCGTCGCGGCTTCGGCCGGAGCACTCGGAGCGGCGTTGAACTCCATGGTCTGCCGATTGACCGTCATGAAAAAGAAGTACAAAGACGTTGCGGAGGAACTGAAGGCGATTCGTGACAGTTCCGAGGAAACGCGCCTGACTCTTCAGGATTTGATCAAGCGCGATGGAGAGGCTTTTGACGCGCTTATGACGGCGATGAAAATGCCGAAGGACTTTGACGAAGAAAAGGAAAAGCGCGCTCAGGCAATAGTCGCGGCCACTCGGGGAGCGGCGCTGGTTCCCCTGGAAACCGCCGAAACGGCGCTCAAGGTCCTCGAGCAGAGCAAGATCGTGGCGTCGAAAGGCAATGTTAATTCCGTCTCCGATGCCGGCGTGGCGGCACTGATGGCTAAGGCGGCAATTGACGGGGCGCTGTATAATGTCAGGATTAATATCAGCGGCTTTGAGGACCAGGCGTTTGTCGACGAAATGAAGGGAAAAATCAAGCCCATTCAGGAACGTAGTGATGCCTTGGCCGCAGAAGTCAGGCAGATTGTGGAAAGCAAACTGTAAATGCCCACATACATCGATCTGCACCTGCATACGGTTTATTCGGACGGAACCGACACCCCGGAAGAATTACTGGAACTGGCACGGCAACATGAACTGGCCGCATTTGCAATCACCGATCATGACAGCGTGGGGGGGTACCTGAAGGCGCGCGAGTATCTTCGTGACGGCGACCCGGAACTGGTGTCCGGGGTGGAGTTGTCGGCGGGGCAGTATGGCGAGGATATTCACATGCTGGGCTATTTTATCGATCCGAACTCGGAACCACTCCGGGAATCGCTTGCGGATCTGCAACGTAAGCGGAACCAACGGGGCGACGCAATGTTTAATAAGCTGAAGGCGCTTGGTATTGCGATTCCGGATGGGCTCATTCGGGAGATTGCCGGTAATTCCGCCGTGGCGCGTCCGCATGTTGCCGATGCGTTGGTTCGGGTGGGTGCCGTAAGAAACTATGATGAGGCTTTCCGACGATTTATCGGTGTTGGCTGTGACGCCTATGTCGCCAAGCAGAATCTGAAACCAAAGGAGGCCATTAACGTGATTCATCAAGCCGGCGGATTGGCGTTTCTGGCGCATCCTGCCATCGGTAACACGATCAGGTACGTTGATGAATTTGTCGAGTATGGTCTGGACGGCATCGAAGTATACCATTCCAAGCATAATAAGCACACCAGAAAGGGTTTTATCTCAATCGCTCAAAACAAATCGCTTCTGGTATCCGGCGGAACGGACTATCACGGTCGGGGCGGTCGTTATGGTATGATCGGATCACAACCGGTTCCGCTCGAATATCTTCTGGACATGAAAAAGAGATTAACCGAGACTAACGGGTGAATGTTTTGAAAAAGATCATAATTTACTGCCTGGCCATGGCGCTGGGCATGTCAGGTGTTTCATTCGGCAAAATCCTCTCGGAGGAACAGCAACAGGTTATATTGCAGAACCTCAGCTATGTCAAGGGGGCGGGCTCGCGACCGGCTACCATAGCCGAAAATCATCACTGGAGCGGCACCTCGTCCGTCCTGGAAGCGTTTTTCAGTCAGGATTACCTGGATTCGTCGGCGAAATCGGTAATGTCACCCCTGCTCGCGCGTCCGACCTATCTTCCGGACACCTTCGGTTCTCCCGCCGGGCATTTTCTGTTTCACTACACGACGACCGGTCCTAACGCCGTTTACCAGTCAAACATCGACGTCCTCAATGGCGGTGATGGTGTTCCGGATTTTATTAATCGGATGGCGATAATCGCGGATTCGGTGTGGGAAAAGGAGATCGAAATCATGGGGTATCCCGCGCCGCCGCCGGACGGCTTTTACCCCGATGGTGGTGATGATCGTTTTGACTTTTATGTGCGTGATCTGGGTGCCTACATATTTGGTTCCACGACACCGGAGATGTTTGTTAACTATCCAGATTCGCAACAGGTCACGGCCTTTATGGAATTAAACAACGATTACCGCGTTTTGGATTATATGACGAGGCCGCTTGATGCGGTTCGGGTAACCCTGGCGCACGAGTTTTTCCATGTGATTCAATTCGGCATGGACTTCACCGAATTTCATGAGGTCAGCGGACAAAGCCTCATTTTCTGGTGGGAGATGACCGCGGTCTGGATGGAAGAACAGGTCTATAATGACATTAATGACTATTACTCATATCTCCCATTTTATTATGCCCGCCCCTGGCTTTCGGTCGAGTACTCCCCGCCGATGACATTGCATCAGTATGGCGCCTGTGTTTTTCCCATCTATTTGAGCCAGAAATGGGGACAGGATATTATTCTCGACATTTGGGAGCGTTGCCGCGATTACGGCAGTGGCTTCCAGACACATCAGGCGATTGATGATGCAATTGTTGCCGCTTCCGGTGGTGAATCTGATCTGCGCCGGGCATTCAACGAATTCGCGGTCTGGAACCTGTTTGCTGGGGAACGGGCCGCTCGGGCGCCGGAAGGTGTCGGCTTTTCCGAAGGGGCGTCCTATCCGGCATTGCCCGATTCGGTTTTTTCGGAGCATACCACCTACAAGCTGGTGGTCTCGAATCGCGATCTTGAACATGAACCGGAAAACCTGTCGGCCAATTACATCAATTTTCGCGCTATCAGCGCCGTGCCGGACACCGTTGGTATTGTCTTTTTCGGTAATGAAAACCCCCGCAATGATATCCAGTACGCCGTTTCGTTTGTGAAATTCCCCTATGATGCGTATTCCGATGCCGTGGTGGAATCTTATCTCCACCCGGTTGATTCGATTGTTAAATATATTGTCGGTCCGGGGGTTGATTACAACAACGTCGTGATGATTCCCACGCCGGTATCGACTCTTCCTGAAGCATACCCGGATAATTATGATTACGGGTACACGATTCTGGATTATGTCGATCCTCGTGAAAATGAGCTGTTTGCCCCCTATTCCAATCCGGTGGTGATTACGCAGAGCCGCGATCATGTCACCTTCCGGGCGAATGCCCAGATAGATTCACTCCTGGCCAGGGAGGCGTCCCTGGAAGTGACCCTGTTTACCGTGGCCGGTGAAAAGGTCCGGGTGCTTGAATCGCTTCCCGAGTATATAGATAATATTGCCGTGGACTGGTATTTTGACAACGATAGTGGCGTTCCGGTGGCGTCCGGGGTGTATTTGGCGCTTTATCGAATGGTGTTTGTCGACGGTTCCGACGATATATACGGCAAGTTCAAGGTCGCCGTCTTGCGATGAGACCTCGGGTGCGTTTGTTGGCCAGGGTGGCGGTTTTTTCCGCCCTGGTTTTCGCTTCATGCTATGCGGCGGTGTTTCTTCCCAATATCAATCCCTGCTTTTTTGTGGTGTTTGTCGCCGGTTTCTTCTGGGGAATCGGCCCCGGGATTACCGTCGGCGTGGTCGGCTTTTTTCTCTGGTCAACATTTAATCCTTATGGCCCGGTGGCGCTTCCACTGCTGGCCTCGCAGTTGATCGGGATTGCCTTCTCCGGCCTGATTGGCGTCCTGGGACAGAAAGTCCTTGATCCTCCGACCTGGAATATTAAGACTATCATCCTGCTGGCCCTGGCCGGACTGGGATGCGGTTTGACCTACCATCTGGTGGTTGATGTCGTGGATGCCCTGATCTACCAGCCATTCTGGCCGCGCCTGATCGGCGGAGCGGTATTTTCATTGATTACCATTGTCTCAAATGCTATTATATTCCCGTTGTTTTATCCGGTGTTGACTTTTATGAGGGAGAGAGAGAAACGTTTGTTTCCATGATGATTATCGCCCGGCGCTTTTCCATATTGATGATAGCGGTGTTATTCGTCCTGCTGTCCGTTGTTTCTTCATTCGGTCAGGAGGAGCCAGTGCCGGTCGATACCGGTAAGGTCATTACCCTTGATAGCAATTCGCTCGATACCAATAACACCCGAATCAATGAAACCGTCCCGCCGGACTCGTCCGATCTGCAATCCGATTACTGGGAACGGGTGACGGAGAGCCATGAGCCGACCGACACCCTGTTGAAAGTTTCGAAACCGGCCCTGGTCGCATATGATTTCGGTCGATCGTTACAGACCATGTTTTTACATCAGCGTCTGGATTATCGCCCCGATTCACGGCGGTCGTTTTATCATGACGCCGGTGACTTTTTGAAATTTAATCCGTCCAATCTCGTGATCAATTATCAGAACACACCGATTCGCACCGTGGTCGCGCCGTATAGCCTGCCGGGTGATCGGGTTGACGTCATTCTCGACCAGAACACCCTGCATCCGGTGCAACACCTGCTAGAACCGGACAATCACCTGGATTTCAACGACGTTCCGACGGCAATGACCGATGCGGTATATAACGTTGAAGGGCCGCTGGGCCTGGCGTTTGGCGGGACGAATACCACGTCGTCGCTGGTGATGATCCCGCTTCGACCGGACACAACCCAGGCGGTGTCGGGGTTGGTGGTCGACAAGGGCTCGTTCGGATACGCTTATACCAAGGGCGTGTTCGCCTATCGCAATGAACGCGGGCGGCAGGTGCGACTGTCGGCCGGGTATCGCAAAGCCGACGGGGCATTCAACAATTTCGATGATGATGCTTATCACCAGTGGGGGGAATTCCGGCAACCCCTGACCGATCGACTCTGGCTGAATCTCTCGGGGCGGTTGTACCGACGGGAAGGGTCTTATGTGCCACGGGCCGACGTTTCCCTGTTTGACCTGGATCGCTTTCGCCGGGATCGCGATTTGTCGGCGGGACTGGCGTTGCATCATGACACAACCGCCAAAACCACCGTGGCCTTTCGGCATGAACGTTCCGAATCCCGGCTTGAGCAGATTACGGAGACGTACTATCGCAATCTCGATATCTTTGCCAACGGCCTGACTCTGACCCATGAGCGGTCAGGGGGATCGGTCGGCATGCGTGTTCGGGCTTCCGCCACCCAGGAAAAATTCGATGACAAGAACACGCTTTGTAACAAGCGTCATCGCGGCTATGTCGATGCGGCAATGCTGTTCGGTGATACCGCTTCGGCGTTTACCGTGTACGCCCGGGCTGAGAAGGTGGGAGGGTTTGATCCCGCCCCGTCCGCCATGGCATCGTATACCAGGCGTCGCCCGACTTTTTATTTCAACGTCTCAGCTGGTTACAGCACGCGTTTTCCCCGGCAGTATGAACTTGACTTGGTTCCTCGAATTGCGCCGATCTTTGACAATAGTGCAAATGATTATTTCGAAGTCGGCAATCCACTGCTTATGCCGGAGAAACAGGTTAGTGCCAATCTCTCCCTGGGATTGGGACGATTAGGTTCGGATATGTCCTTGTCGGTAACCGGTGGCAAGATCTTTGATGGCATCGACTGGCAGTGCTTCGACACGCTCGATCTTGAGGTCGGAGGCTTTCGGCCGGTGAACCATGATCTCACTTACGCCAATGCCACTCTTCGTCAGCGGCTGACAATAGGATCGTTTGTCACTTGGTCGGGGGGGGCAAGTTATCGCTATCTTGACATCGAGGATGATGACGACCCGCCGTACGCCCCCGAATATCAGGGCTTCACCAATGTCGAGTTATATTACTATGTGTCAAAACTGGAGTTGCACTTGTTCGCCTACGGTGAATTGCTGTATGCCGGGCCGTATACCGGATACAATGGCGACGAGCTGGGGGAGGATCCGGTTTTGAACGTCAAGCTGTCGTTTCGAATTAAAAAATTCCGATTCTTCTATATTTTTCAAAACATGCCATCGCTTGAATATCAGGCGCGTGAAGATTATACCATCCTCGGACGGTACAATTATTATGGCGTGACCTGGGATTTTCTGGATTAAAAAAACCCGGCCGAGCGACCGGGTTTTGTATCTGAAATCGTAATACTTCTACAGGAACAACGGGGCCAGGACCAGTGATACCATCGCCATCAACTTGATCAGGATGTTCATCGATGGACCTGACGTATCCTTGAAAGGATCGCCGACCGTGTCGCCGACCACCGCCGCCTTGTGCGCGTCGGAACCCTTGCCGCCGAGATTGCCCGCTTCGATGTATTTCTTGGCATTGTCCCAGGCGCCGCCGGCGTTGGCCATCATCAGGGCCATCAACACGCCCGCGAGAGTTGCGCCGCCGAGGAAGCCGCCCAGGGCTTCTTTGCCAAGCAGGAGGCCGACCAGGATCGGTGCCAGGATTGCCAGCAGACCCGGCAGAACCATCTCAGCCAGAGCACCCTTGGTGGCGATATCGACGCACCGAGCGGTGTCCGGTTTGGCCTTGCCTTCCATGAGACCCTTGATCTCACGGAACTGACGACGAACCTCTTCGACCATCTTGAATGCGGCCTTGCCGACCGCAGTCATGGTCAGCGCCGCAATCAGAAACGGTAGGATGCCGCCGATGAACAGGCCGACAACCACGTAGACGTTCAGCAGGTTGATCGAGTCCATGCCCACCGCGGTGGCATATGCCGAAAACAGCGCCAGCGCGGTCAGCGCGGCCGATCCGATGGCAAAGCCTTTGCCGATAGCGGCCGTGGTGTTGCCGAGGGAATCGAGACGGTCAGTGATTTTGCGAATGTCTTCACCCAGTCCGGCCATTTCGGTGATACCGCCGGCGTTGTCCGCAATCGGACCGTAGGCGTCAACCGACATGGTCACGCCGATGGTCGAGAGCATGCCGACCGCCGCCAGCCCGATACCATACAGGCCGCCGAGCTTGAAGCCGACCAGGATAGCCATGGCGATGATAAAGACCGGAATCGCGACGGATTCCAGACCAACCGCCAGGCCCTGGATAATATTGGTTGCCGCGCCGGTTTCCGATGCTTTGGCAATCTTGCGAACCGGACCCGCCGCCGTGTAATATTCGGTCAGCAGACCGATGAGAATTCCGGCAACGTTACCGGCCAGAATTACCCAGAACAATTTCTGGTCGAGTCCGAGTTTATCAATCAGGAACCAGGCCACGATAAAGAGCACAACTGATGCGACATATGTCACAATCCGCAGAACCGCCGCCGGATTTTTCATGCCGGCGAAAGCCTTCACCGAGAGCACGCCAAGGACCGAGGCAACAATGCCGGCGGTCGCAATGGCAATCGGCAGGAGCACCTTGCCCAGCGTTTCCCCGGTGGGCATACTGGAGCCGAGTGAGACTGCGGCGATGGCGACAGTGGCGATGATGGAACCGACGTACGATTCAAACAGGTCAGCTCCCATGCCGGCAGTGTCGCCGACGTTGTCGCCGACGTTATCGGCAATAACCGCCGGGTTGCGGGGATCGTCTTCCGGGATACCGGCTTCGACTTTACCAACCAGGTCGGCGCCAACATCAGCCGACTTGGTGTAAATTCCGCCACCGACACGCGCGAAGAGCGCGATTGACGAGGCGCCGAAACCGAAGCCCGCCAGATCAGACCATGCGAAGAAATCAAGCCGGAAAACCAGGTAGGTGAAAATACCCACGCCCAGAAGACCCAGCGAGGCCACCGACATACCCATCACGGCGCCGCCGGTGAACGCAATCGACAACGCTCCGCCCTGACCCTGATTCTTGGCCGCGGCTGAAGTGCGCACGTTGGCTTTCGTGGCCGCCTGCATTCCGAAATAACCGGCCAGCATGGAACAACATGCGCCGGAAATAAAGGCAATGGCGGTTGCGGGTGTAATTTTCCACATTAACAGCAGGAACACGACAACGATGAAGATGGCGAGAATGGAATATTCACGCTTCAGGAATACCATCGCGCCATGAGCGATCTGTGAGGCGATGTCCTTCATCAGGTCGTTACCCGCGTCTTTTGATTTGATGCTGTAGTAGAGTACCAACGCGAAGAGGATACCCACCACGCCCAAAATCTGTGCGGCATACAAATAGATCCAATGATCCATCTATAACTCCCTTACCTTGAGGTGATTATATTGTAGGTTACTTTACTTTTCGGAGGTCCCGAGCACAAACCGTTAGTGTAAATCAAACCTATTACCAGTCAGTTAGATATACGCGATTTTAAGTTTCAAATGTATGCAGTGTGAAATGAAATGTCAATATGAATTTCGTAAAAATGTGATTTTGTTCACAAGGAATTCTTTCAATGGCTTGTGTATGAATCACTTTTGGCCATGAGGAGGAAAAAGACGCCCGATGTCGACCACGACTGATCATTCCAGCCTGACACCGGTAAGACAGCAATGCCGTGCCAATGTACATCCGCGGTTGACACCGAAGATCGAAAATCGCCACAGTCACGGAGAATTGTCAATACTATACTTTTAAGGGGAACATTTTTAGCGTTACCATGTTATCATAGTCTAAATAGTAGCGAAAATAACTCCATTATATGGGATGTTAAAAATAACAACAGGACTGGTAAGGAGAGAGATCATGGCGTTCGAATGGAAATTTAACAAGCGACCGTATAGCGATGACGAAGCGAAAGAACTATTGAAAGATGTCGTCTCGCCCGAAACGACCGACTGGCATTACAATAAACATCATAAAGGTTATGTCGCCGGACTCAATACCATTGAAAAGGGATTGGAATCCGCCGACCGCGCCGCGGCCAACGGCAATTACTCCGAAATCGGCGAATTGAAACGCCGCCTGACCTGGAATCACGCCGGTGCCCTGCTTCATGATATTTACTGGGAAGTGCTTGGCGGCGACGGTGATCCGAAGAAAGGCCCCGAAGTGCTGGCCGCCATCGAAAAGGAATACGGCAGTTTCGAGAAATGGAAAGAAGATTTTAAGGCGACCGCGTTCTCGGCCAAGCTGTCCGGATGGGGTGTGCTGGCTTTTGACCAGCTTTACAGCGGGCGGTTGCTCAACGTGCTGGTCGATGAGCATCATTACGGAGCGATGTGGGGTGCGATTCCGCTGATTCCGTGCGATGTTTTCGAACATGCTTACTATCACAAGGATGGCGCCGGACGCGCGGTGTATATCGACAATTTCATGAATAATCTCAATTGGGAACGAATCAACGCGCGATTCAAGAAGTTTGTGAAGTAAACTATGGCAAGTGACTGAAAAATAAAGAACATAGGAGAAACGCTCAGGAGACATGCCGAGAGTGTGAGGGTAGAGGCAGTTGGGGAATTGCAATAATGGATTATTGCAGACAAAGGGCTGTGATCATTTGATCACAGCTTTTTTGTTTGGCCTGGATTGCACCTGCGCGGGACGATTCAATCCTTGAAGTAATTGTTCGATTGATTCTTTCAGCGGTCGGGCGTGAAAGCCCAGTTCTTTTTCCGCCTTATGCGCCGTGTAATAAAACCTCAGTCGCATCAACCGCGCCAAATTGCGATTGAGTCTTGCGGCTGGAAATACTCTCTGAATGGGATTGGGAAAAAGCCGAATCGCCTCCGCAATCAACCCGGCCAGATACAACAAGCCATGTGGCAGTTTGAGCACGGGCCGACGAATATCAAGATAGTCTTTTGCCAATGCAAAAGCGCGTTTGGCATCGACATTTTCTCCCGTCAAAAGATATCGTTCACCGGCGCGACCTTCATTCAGTGCCGCGAGGATACCGTCAATAACATCCTCAGTCTGAACGAAATTTAATCCGAAGTCAAAATAAAATGGAATCCAGCTCGGGATACGGTCAAGATCGGCCCGGGTTACCTTACGATCCGGCGGCGAAATCATAATCGAGGGATTCACCACGACCACCTCCAGCGTGCCGCCGTTGACTCCCAGCACGATTTCCTCCGCCTTTCGCTTGGTTTCGAAATAGGGGATTCCATAGCCGGACAGATTGAACGACGCGAATTCATCCAGCGCAGTGCTGTCGGTCGATCCGCCCACCGCACCGATGGTCGAGATATGCACCAGGCGTTTAACCCCGGATGACATACAGGCCGAAACGACATGGGCGGTCCCGGCAACATTGATGCGATACATCTCGTCATCCGGGCGTTGCCGCAAACTGACCTTGGCGGCGCAGTGAATAACCGCATCGCAATCATCGACCGCTCGGTAAAGCCATGAGGGATTCAGCAGATCGCCATAAACCGCCTCAGCCTCGGGCGGACACCAGCGGGCCGCTTTCTCGGCCGTGCGAAAATGCGCCCGTACCCGATAGCCCTGCCGTATCAGTTCCTTTGTCAATTTCCGACCCAACTGCCCACTGGCGCCGGTCACCATAATTCTTTTTATCATAAGTCTACCTCAGATTTCCTTTGCATAACACCCGGAATTGTGAATTGTTACGAAAAAGATGATGATGACAACGGGTTATTTCTGATATACAACCATGCCTGATTTTCAGATCTTGAATCTAATTGCCGGTTTCGTGATTGCGTTGGCGCTGGCCATCATATCATGGCGACTGAAAGCGCTGACCCCATCCGGTGCGGTCGGGATGACTGTGGTTGGAACTGCTGTCTTCGGAATTGGCGGATTTACAGCGGCGACTCCAATTGTATTCTTTTTTATTTCGGCCAGCCTGTTGTCGCGAATTAAAACCACTGCCAAAACTCGCGCCTTGGATGCCGTTGGCAAGAGTGGCGCCAGAGATTTTCGGCAGGTCTTCGCCAACGGCGGCATCGGTGCGCTCTGCTTACTGGTCGGACTGGTTTCCGCCGATCAGGTCTGGTTCTATGCTTATTTAGCTACTATCTGCGAAGCTTCCGCCGACACCTGGGCAACCGAGATCGGCACTTTGTCACGCCGCCGCCCGGTATCTGTCAGAAGTTTCAAACCCGTTGAAATTGGACAATCCGGCGGAATTTCTCTTGTCGGGACATTGGCCGCCGTGGTCGGTGCGACTTCCACCGGCGCATTTGGCTATGCGGCGATTGCAATCTTTCCGGTCAACATTACTATCGCTCCATCAACCTTTCTTGTTATTGTAACCACCGCAGTGGTCGGTTCGCTGGTCGATTCGGTGCTTGGGGCAACCGTTCAGGCGCAATATCGATGTTCGAGTACCGGACGATTGACCGAAAAGATCCTCTCCGGCGGTCAGCCCAATCCGCTGGTATGGGGATATCGATGGGTTGACAACGATTTGGTCAACACCCTGGGCACTCTTTCCTCGGCACTGGCGGCATTGGCGATTCTTGACTAGGACCGGCGGTTTTGACCGATTCTGCTTGAAAATCGGATCACTTTCGATTATGATTGCAATTACCCATTAACAATACCACCAAGCTCGGGAGACAAGATGGACTTTGCTTTAAATGAAGATCATAAGGCGGTGCAGAAGCTCTGTCATGATTTTGCCGCAAAATATATCACACCGACCATTAAAGATAACGACCGCAACGAACATTTCGACCGTTCGCTACTGATTCGTATGGCCGATGCCGATATTTTGGGTTTGTGTATTCCCGAGAAATACGGCGGCGCGGGGATGGACTACATCTCGCTGGGGCTGGCGTGCGAGGAACTGGAATATGCCGATACCTCGGCCCGCGTGATTCTCTCGGTACATATCGGGCTAAATTCGCTGACCCTGTTGTCATGGGGGACCGAGGAACAGAAAGAAAAATATCTCACCCCGCAAGCCAAAGGTCAGATGATCGGCACTTACGGCCTGACCGAGCCTAACGCCGGATCGGATGCGGTCGGTTTACAAACCACCGCCGTCAAAAAGGGCGATACGTATATTCTCAACGGCGAGAAAATGTGGATCAGCCTGGCCGACGTCGCCGACACCTTTTTGATTTTCGCCTGGACCGACCTTGAAAAGAAGCAGAAACGCGATCACAGCGGAATCACCGGGTTTATTGTCGAGCGCAATTTTCCCGGGATAACCACCGGCACCATTCACGGCAAACTTGGTGTGCGCGCCGGTAACACCGGCTGGATTGCGATGCAGGATGCCGAAGTTCCCGCCGCCAACATGCTCGGCAATGAGGGGGAGGGATTCGGGATTGCGATGTTCTGCCTGGAGCAGGGGAGGTATACCGTCGCGGCCGGTTCGACCGGACTGGTAAAGGCCTCGCTTGATGCCAGCCTGGAGTATTCGCAGACCCGCAAGACCTTCACCGTGCCGATCGCGGAACATCAACTGGTCAAGGAGATGATCGCAAACATGTATGCCGGGTTTGAGTATGCGCGCTTGTTGTGGATGAAAGCCGGGTGGCTTCGCAACGAGGGCCTCCGCGCCACGCGGGAAACCTCGCTGGCTAAATGGATCGCCTGCCAGGAGGCGGAGAAGGCCTCGACCGATGCGGTGCAGGTGCATGGGGCATACGGTTTCTGCGATGAATACCCGGTGGAACGGTTTTATCGCAATTGCAAGGGGGCCTCTATTTATGAGGGAACCCGTGAAATTCACAAACTGCTGCAGGCCGATTATGCGCTGGGATACCGGGTCGACAAACCCCGCCGGAAGAATCTTCCGCCCTGGCCATATCCTGATTAAGGTTGAACTGATGGCTTTTGGGAGGGCCGAACATGACATATACCGGTGTCTTTTTTGATCTCTATGGAACCCTGCTTGTTTATGGCGACATGGAAACGGCCTGGGCCGACTGGCTGGAAGTATTTTATGCCGGGTTGTGTCGACGCGGTCTGACTCTTTCAAAAACGGCATTCGCCGAAACCTGCAATAACTTTTTCGCCCGCCCGGAACCGGATGACAATGGCGATAATCTGACCGTCTACGAACGGCGCATTCTGGCACATTGCCAGGCAATCGGTTTGCATCTGGATGAAGACGCCCTGCGGAGTGTTGCCGATGAAACCGCCAAATCATGGCAGGGACATATTACTCCCGATCCCCAGGCAATACCTGTCCTGACGGAACTGGCGAAAACCAAAACCTTGGCATTGATCTCGGATTTCGATCATCCGCCGCATCTCTACCGCCTGTTGGCCGATTTCAAACTCGGACCGTTTTTCAAAACGGTGGTGGTGTCTGGTGAGGTTGGCATAACCAAACCCGATCCGGGCATTTTCTCATTTGCGCTGGAGCGCACCGGGGTGGAGCCGGAAAACGTGATCTATGTCGGCGACACGATGAAAGACGTCCACGGCGCACTGGCGGCCGGCCTGACCCCGGTCTTGATCAAACGCGACAGCGATAATAACGTGCAGATGGATTACACCAACGGCGGAGTACACGATACGCATATCAAAGCCGACCACAACCATCCGGCACAGGTGATTTCATCCCTGACGTCACTCATAGATATTGCCAGGTAAGAAGGGAAAACTCCAATGCCGGAACCTGCCCGGATCAAGGCCATCAGCTTCGATGTTGATGATACCCTGTGGGACTTTAAAACCGTCATGACCAGGGCGCTGAAAATTACCCTCAATGAATTGCATAAACTCGATCCCACAGCGGCGCAACTTCTCGATATCGAACGATTGATTCAGATTCGGCTCGACGTGTTCGAAAGGCTCAAAGGAATTGAAACCAACCTGGAACGCCTGCGCCTCGAGGCTTTCAAAGAAAGCTTGGCATCGATCGGAAGGCGCAATGATGAAATCGCCAAACGCCTCAATGATGTCTATTTTCAAAATCGCTTTACCGATATCGGCCTCTATGATGATGTCCTGCCGACCTTAAACACACTTCGAACTCAATTCATACTTGGCATTCTATCCAACGGTAACAGCTATCCCGAGAAATGCGGCTTGGATGGAATATTTTCATTTACCGTGTTTTCTCAGGACCACAGGATTGAAAAACCAGACCCCCGTTTGTTCGCCATCGCCGCCGAGCAGGCCGGATGTCGTCTTGATGAATTGCTCCATGTGGGCGATTCGATTGAAACCGACATCGCCGGGGCAGTGGCCGCGGACGTAAGATCGGTCTGGCTGAATCGTCATAATGCCGCCAATTCCACGTCATTTATCCCCAATTATGAAATCCCCTCCCTTCGCAATCTTCTTGAGATATTGCCGCTAACTGACCGTACCTCTTTATAATGATTATTGCGCTTTCTAATACGCACAGTTAAAGCGTTTTTTTAATGGACAACCCCCCGTCTCAGATGTAAAATTAATAAAAATTGGGTAACATTTTCACCGACGTCCTCCTAATCGGGACAGCGAAACATCATAGGTCACGCATTGGAAGCGCTGGGTAATTACATTCAGCAGGCCCTGGGACTATTGGCACATTTGCCCGAAGGGCTGGTTGCGGCCAAACAGTTTATTCTGGATAAGGCCGGAATGCCGGGATTGATCGCCGTGACGATTCTGGTCCTGACCATTGCCGTTCAACTGGCGATCAAGCTGGTAACATTGTCGCTTAATATCCTGCGCTACGTGGTAGTCCCGTCGATTGCCACGACCCTGCTACTGCTGATGTTCACCTCGTTGTCATTATCAATTGCGTTACCCGCCTCGGTCTCGTTTTTTTCGGTGGTGCTCCTGTTCAAGGGCTGATTAGGGACCGAATCCCCTTATTGAATAATCCATAAAAATATATTGAAAATCGGTGTGATAATGAGTTAGACTGTATCAATCGCCGGAAATATGCACATTTTATATATATATGTATAAGCGATGAAAAGAAACCCGATCCACTCTTCCTTTAACCGGTATTGCCTTGCTATGGAGTTGTAACATGGATTTTGTAAATAACGCCCTTGCAACATTACAGTTATTCTGGCCCACGGTGGTGGCGGTATTCGGACTGATTGTGATACTATACATTGTCCGGCGAATTATCGACCGGGGCGCCGAGGGACATGCCGATCGCGGATTCCGTCGCCAGATTATGACCCTGCTGGTGGTTTTTGTGGGGATTCTGGTGATAGTCCTGGTGTTACCCATCAATGACAGCACGCGCGGACAACTGCTGAGCCTGATCGGGATTCTGTTCACTGCCGCGATTGCGTTGTCATCGACAACATTCCTCGGCAATATCATGGCGGGGTTGATGCTTCGCAGTGTGCGCAATTTCCGTCCCGGCGATTTTATTCGCGTGGGAGAGCATTTCGGGCGGGTCTCCGAACAGGGATTATTCCATGTCGAGATCCAGACCGAAGATCGTGACCTGACCACCATGCCGAATCTATACCTGGTGACGCATCCCGTGAAAGTTATCCGCGCTTCCGGCACCATAATATCCGCAGAGATTTCATTGGGGTATGACATCCCCCATGAACAGGCGGAAAAGCTGTTGCTGGAAGCCGCCTCGGCGGCCAGTCTGGAGGAGGCATTTGTGTATGTCATTGAACTGGGTGATTTCTCGATCACGTATCGCGTGGCGGGACTGCTGACCAATATCAAGCACGTGCTGTCGACCCGCTCGCATTTGCGGGCGATGATGCTGGACAAACTGCATCGGGGCGGAGTCGAAATCGTCTCGCCCACCTTTATGAACACCCGCGCCTTTGGCAAGGATGAGCAGTTTATTCCCCGGGCACCGATTATCAAGGACAAGCCGACAGAGACGCCCGCCGTGAAACCCGAAGCGCTGGTATTTGACAAGGCCGAGCAGGCGGAATCGATTGAAAAGCTTCGTGAGTATTTTGAGGCGGATGGCAGGAAGCTGGAAGAGGTGAAAGAGCAATTGAAACGAACGGCCGATTTCGTTGAGCAGGATAAACTCAAAGCCGAACTGGAGCGCCTCGAAAAGCGCCGAACGCGCCTTGATGAAATTATCAAAAAAAGAGAGGCCGAAAAAGACGATTGATTGAAATTTTGGATAAGGAGTAACCGCATGAGTATACCGCATTGGAAAGACAACGGACTTCCGCCAATAAATTGCCATGTCGACAGGGGAACATACATTGTATTAGTATTGCTGTTGCTGTTAGGGGCGAGCGCGGTTGCCGAACGACCCGTTTCCTGGCGGGCGGTGTATCCCGAAGCACGCTGGGGTGACGTCATCTATCAGTATCACGACGTGGATATTGCCGATCCGTTTCGCTGGTTGGAGGACTCCGGTGCCGATGAGACGGTCGCCTGGGTGACCGCGCAGAACAAGCTCACCGCCGATTTTGTCAATATCCCGGAACGCGAACAATTCAAACAACGATTGGCCGAATTGTGGGATTATGTCCGGTACACTTGCCCGGTCAGGAAAGGCGATGATTATTTCTTCAAAAAAAATGACGGATTGCAGGATCAGTTTGTACTGTATCGCAAACAGGAACTGGATGGCAGAGAAATCGAGGTCCTTGATCCCAATCTCATGAGTGAGGACGGCACTGTTGCGGTGCCCCGGAGCTTTATCAGCCCGGACGGCTCAATGCTGGCATATACGGTATCGCGGCATGGCAGTGACTGGCAGGAAATACGAATCCGCGATATTGCCACCGGCAACGAGTATGATGAGACAATCAAGCGGGTGCGGTTTACCGACGTGGCCTGGACTCACGATAATAAATCCTTTTATTACGGGCGTTTTCCCGACAGTGGCGCGGTTCCCGAAGATGAATACGGGCGGCATCACCGTATATATCTGCACCGGGTGGGGACGCCGCAATCTGAGGACGTGATGGTTTATGAGCGCCCGGATGATATTGAACTTGGTTTTGAGCCAACCATTACCGACGACGGCGCGTACCTGTTGCTCAACGTGTGGAAAGGAACGGCCCAGTCCAACCGGGTGTACTATCGACCGCTGGACAGCGACGGCGAGTTTGTCCGTCTGCTGGATTCTGCCGATGCTTTTTATTCCTTCATTGACAATATCGGATCGGTCTTTTACTTCCGAACCGATCTTGACGCGCCGCTGGGGCGCGTGATCGCCATTGATGTCAACAAACCGGAACGCGAGCATTGGAAAGTGATTATCCCGGAGCGGGAAGACGTTCTCTGCCAGGCCGAAATGCTCGCGGATAATTTGATCACGGCATATCAGCATGACGTTATCCATCAGTTGAAACTGTTCAAGCTCGACGGGACATACGATCATGACATCGAGCTTCCGGCGCTGGGTTCGGTCGGACATCTCAGATGCAAGCGGTCTGATACCGAACTGTTTTTCACCTTCACGTCCTACACCTACCCGACAAGTATTCTGCGTTATGACGTTTCAACCGATGAACTGGCGGTGTATTTCCGTCCCGATATCAAGGTCAACCCGGACGAGTATGAAGTGCACCAGGTGTTTTATTCGTCCAAGGACGGAACGCAGATTCCGATGTTCATCTCGCACAAAAAAGGCCTGGTGCTTGATGGTTCCAATCCCACCATTCTGTACGGGTATGGCGGATTTACGGTCTCGATGCAACCGAGGTTTTCCAGTACGCGGTCGTTGTGGATGGCGTGCGGGGGCGTGTATGCCGAGGCCTGCCTGCGCGGCGGGAATGAATATGGAGAGGAATGGCATAAGGCCGCTATTCTCGAGAAACGCCAGACCGCTTTTGATGATTTCATCGCCGCCGGGGAATGGTTAATCGAGAACGGCTATACCAATACTTCGCGGCTTGCGATCGAAGGCGGTTCCAATGGCGGCCTGCTGGTGGCGGCCTGTATCAATCAACGGCCCGACCTGTTCGGGGCGGCGCTCTGTGAGGTGCCGCTGACCGATATGATGCGCTATCACAAATTTACTATCGGGCATTTCTGGATACCGGAATTCGGCGATCCGGAAAATGATCCCGAGGCATTTCGATATCTTCTCGATTATTCGCCGTTGCACAATGTCAGAATCGGGACAACCTACCCGGCAACACTGGTGCTCACCGCCGATACCGATGACCGCGTGGTGCCGGCGCATGCCAAAAAGTTCGTGGCGGCAATGCAGACGGCCGATAGCGGCAAGAACCCGATTCTTTTGCGAGTGGAAACCAAAGCCGGGCACGGCGGCGGCAAGCCGACCAGCAAGCAACTGGACGAACAGGCTGATACCCACGCCTTTTTGTTCCGGGTGTTTGATATGCACCCGGAGTTGGGACAGTGACGAAGAGCAAATAAATTTTCATCGACGTCGAATATTTCACGACCGGTCAGGGTATGCATAGTAATATGACTATGCTATCTGAAAAAATCGGTGGCGGCAACGCCCCGATTGAGCCGGGGAGTGAAAAGATGCGTCGCGACTCGTCGATTATGCGGGCCGTCAAGGGAGCGATTTTAATAATCGTACTCATAGCGCTCTTAATCGTTATCTCGGCGTCAATATCGGAAAACCGCGCGGTCGGCTCGATCAACGATACGATGACCTCGGCGGTTGTCCGCCAGGACACTGATATTTATCCGATCGGCATGTCATCATATGGTCTATGATTATTATCAACAGAATCTTTCCGCCGAACGGCTTCGAAAAGCGTATGAGATCGCCCCGCCGCGCGTGCAACAGTATCTGAAAGCGGAGATTGATTTTGTCCTGAGCCGGATCAAACCCTCGGATCGTGTTCTGGAGTTGGGGTGCGGTTACGGTCGCGTTTTGCCTGAGCTGGCCAACCGGGCGAAAGTGGTAGCCGGTATTGATAATGCTCTTCCAAGTTTGAAACTGGCGCGCGGTATAACAGCCTCAAACATCCAACTGGCCGCAATGAATGCCGCCGACACGGCTTTTGCCGACCAGGCCTTTGATCTGGTCGTATGTCTTCAAAACGGTATCTCGGCCTTTCATGTCGATCCGGTTCAAATGGTGCGCGAGAACCTGCGCCTGACCAAAATCGGGGGGCGGGTGCTTATTTCAAGCTATTCGGACAAATTCTGGGGAGATCGGCTGGAATGGTTTGAACTCCAGGCCGGAAAGGGGCTTCTCGGACTGATTGATTATGACGCCACCGGCGACGGGATCATTGCCTGTAAAGACGGTTTCAGGGCGACAACATATACCGTAAAGGATTTCGAACTGCTGTTGAAGGGTTTTGCCGTCGAATACTCCATGCACGAGGTTGATCAATCAAGCCTCTTTTGTGAAATAATAGCATGATATTTCATAAGATATCTCTTTTCGATGTAATCTACATGACCTGCCTCGCGTATAAGTCATTAAATAATTGTTTCTGGTATTCGATTGGTTATATTATAGGTTAAATGTCGAACCTCAAGGCGGCAGGGAATTTGGTATGCGCGCGACACTGATATCAGGCATGAAGCACTCCGCGATTGTATTGCCGATTATTCTGGTGGTGCTGGGGTTATGCGCCTGCTCGTCGGAATCCAATGAGGACGGCTGGTCGCCAACCGCCAATCATGTCTATCTTGACCGGGACAGCCTGGGCGAGCGGGTGGTCTATCAAAGCCCCGCCGGCTTTATTTTCGATTCCGAATCCGACTGTTATTTCATATCAAATATCAACGGCGATCCCCGTGCCAGGTGGGATAACGGCTACATTATCAAGTTTAACCGCAAGATGGAGCTGGTGGATAACTACTTCATCAACGGGAGGGACAGCGATAAAACGCTTCATGCCCCCAAGGGGATGGTCATCCGCGACCATATCCTGTATGTGACTGATATCGACGCCGTCCGGGGATTCGATGTCGAAACCGGGGAACAGGTCCTGACCGTTTCTCTGGCCGAGTTCCATGTGGCCTATCTCGATGATATCACCAAAGACGGTGACGGCAATCTGTATGTCTCCGATCTGATGGGGAACGTCATATATAAAATCGACCAGGCTAATCGAGTGACAATCCTGGCGCGGCTGTATGCACCGAGCGGATTGTGCCATCATGACGGCATGTTATACGCTGTCGGCTGGCAAAAACCGGCGCTCTACAGGATATCGGCTAAGGGCGAAGTGAATATCATGGCGGTCGATTCCAATTTCAGGCATCTCGACGGTATCGATGTCGACTCCGCGGGGCAGTTGTATTTCTCCGACCGCTCCGAGGGAGTAATCTATCGTTGCTGTCCCGGTGATACCACCCTGGCAATTGTGGCCGACAACCTTGACAATCCCGCCGGAATTGCCGTCGACCGTCGCCACGGACTGATTTTGATCCCACACGTCGGCGGGACAGCATCGCTGTTTCGCCAGCGCCCGCCGGGTTTGCGGGTTGATTCCGCGTTTAAATCCTAGTATACTGCCATATACACAGTTTGGGGAAGATGAGGTGGAAGATGTATGTCTATGGTCCCGTTCCTTCGCGCCGTTTGGGGCGTTCACTTGGTGTAAGCCCGATTCCGGCCAAGGTTTGTTCGTATACCTGTGTCTATTGCCAGTTGGGGCGCACCGACCGTCTGCAGGCCATTCGCGAGAGTTTTTTCAATAAAGAAGATATCCTGGCGGAGATTGTTGCACGCGCATCGGAAACCGCACCGGATTATGTCACCTTCGTCGGCGATGGTGAGCCGACCTTGTGTCAGGATTTGGGGTGGTTGTTGCGCGAAACCAATGCACAAACCGGCGTTCGCACCGCGGTAATCACCAACGGATCGCTACTGGACCGCGAGGATGTCCAGTCCGATTTATGTCATGCCGGCGTCGTTATCCCGACCCTGGATGCCGGCGATGCGGAAACCTTCCGCGCGGTCAACCGTCCCCATCGTTCGATTTCTTATGATTGCATGGTGCAGGGCTTGATTGAATTCCGCCGTGAGTTTGTCGGCGAGTTATGGGTTGAGGTGATGTTGGTAAAAGGTGTCAATGACAGTGATGATGCCCTGCAAAGCATTCGCCGTGTCATTGACCGGATTGAACCGAATCGCGTGTATGTCCTGGCGCCAATCCGTCCCCCGGCCGAACGCTGGGTGGAGCCGCCCGATCCGGAACGCATCCTGAAGGCGCAGACCATCCTGGGAGGAGCCGTCCCGATCGTCGATCGCGAGACCGGGGAGTTTGCGTTGGAGGGCTTCTCAGACGCCCGCATGGCGCTTCTTGAAATCGGTTCGCGGCATCCTCTGCGCAAAGACCAGGCTGAACGAATTGCGAAACAACTGGACGGGGGAGAGATCGTCCATGAGCTGGTTGCCGCCGGTGATCTTGTTGAAACCGAATTCGACGGTGCGGTCTATCTTCTGCCGCGCCATTTTCGCCGTTCCCGCTGATCGCGAGAAATACAAGACGAAAAGGGGTGAGGTTTGTATTTTTATCTTGTCATGCCCCGGTCCTGCCACTATGGTAATTTAATCAAATGTTGACTCCAAACCATAGCGGGAGGTCTTGCCATGTACAGACTGTTTGTGATGCTTGTGGGAGCAATGATTCTGACAATTGTCGTCTTGGCCGCAGGATGCGGCGATGATGACGAGAAGATCGTAACGTCAACTGCCCCGCCGGCCTTTATTGATGCCTACGTGGTCGTCGAGCCGGAGTGCTTTCTCAGCGGCGATGTCTTCACCGCAGGTGGTTTTCCACCATATCTGGATTCGGTGAAAGTGGGTGATTCGCTCATTTCCATCGATACCAGCACCTACTTCGGCAGTTATGATCCCTATTACAATATCTCGTTTATGGAAAGCGGCTCCTCATATATGTATGAATCCGGCGATGACGCTACAGTCACCTTTTATGGCCGCGTCGGAACGAGTTCCGCCACGGTAACACTGCTGAATCCCAATGAGGACCGTGTCATCGTGTTATATCATGACTATGGTGAAAGCGTTCCGCAGGGTGAAATACTCACGTTTATCTGGAGTAGTCTGGCCCATGTCGAGTGGTACGCTTTGGAAGTGGTATATGAGATCGATACCGGTCTGGGTAACGCGCAATATCAGGACTATACGTACGCGATGGATACCACCTGTACCTTCGCGGCCGATTATTTCAATTCCGCATTAAATTGGATATCTGTTTCCATCCTTCCCTGCACCGGGCCTGATCCGCGCACAGCCAACGGCAATATTACCGGGCCATACGCAACCGGCAAGGTTTTCAGTTACGGGGGGGATACAGAGATTCTCATGTATGGTGAGGGATACGATGTGAAATCCGGTATAAGCAAAAAAACTCAATGTGATATTATTCAAGAAATTGATCCGCGTGCTGTGATTCAGGGTGTTTTCAATGCCGCACGACAGCAGAAAAAACAAACGAGACAGTAAACGGGAAGGATGAATCCAATGCGTTATATATCGCTATTATTGGGAATTTTGTTAATTGCCGCAGTGCTTGTTATTCAGGGATGCGGTGATGATGATGACGATGTCACCGCACCGGTGACGCCGGCGGCGTATATCGATGGTACTATATACATGAATCAAATGTGCGTGTCGGATCTTTATATCTTCGGGCGCGGCGGTCTTAATCCGTATCTAGATTCCGTCAAGATCGGCGATTCGCTGTGCTATATTGATTCCAGTTATTGGCATTGCCTTGGTGACCCATACTATTACGTGAATTTCAGTGACGATGCCGCGCCGCAGATGTATGAGGTGGGAGATGTCGCCTCTATAGTCTTCTATGGCCGCGGCCGTGCCAGCACCGCCAGTGTCAAACTGCTTGATTACGCTAATGACGAAATATATTTCGTCTCGCCGGACTATGGTGAAGTCGTCCCACAGGGGGTACCCATACAGTTCGTATGGCACCAGGTTGATAATGCCGAATGGTATGGCATATATTATGAATATTCATTCGAATCCGGATCCGGATCGGTGTACCATAAAGAATATGCATACGCCTATGATACCACCTACACCTTTGCCGGAGACCTCTTCAACTCACAACTGGATTATGTCAGCATACTGGTGATTCCCTGTGCCGGGCCAAACCCGGCTGGAACCAGCGGCAATATCACCGGCGATTATGCTATGGGACGGATTCTCAGCTATGGCAACGGCAGTGAGCGAAGTGTCTACGGAGAGGGTGACAGGAAAGACTTCACTTCTCCTGATATCGACCCGCCGGTGGTAACGGCGCGGGAGATCATTTCGAAACTGTTTGAAAAATAGCCCGACGATAATATTGTCGTCTAATTTACAGCCGCCGCACATAATCGCGCGGCGGTTTGCCTTGTGAATAATTTCTCTGCTATCGCTTTACCGCCAGACTCAGGCCGTCGCGAAGCGGAATGATCGACGCGATTACGCTGTGATCGGCGAATAAACGGCGATTGAATTCGCGCACGCCACGAGTCGACGCGGCATCATCATCCAGCACCACCCGTCCGCTCCAGAGCGTATTGTCGGTGATAAACAGTCCGCCCGACCGCAGGTGGGAAAGAGCCGGATCAAGGGTGTCCGGGTATTGCTCCTTGTCGACATCATTAAATATGATGTCGAAGGGACCATCGAAATCCTTGATAATCTCGCGAGCGTCGCCAACCCGAAACTCCAGCTGGCTTGCAAACTCCCCGCGCTCATGATAGACCAGCGCCTTCTTGCGATTTTCGGCCTCGCCGTCGGTGCAGATGATAATCCCGTCATCCGTCATCCCTTTTCGAAACCAGTACGCCGAGTAACCGTAACCCGAACCCATCTCGAGAATACGCCGCGCCCCGGAAAGCAGTGCCAGTTGGCAAAGTAGCGTTCCGCACAGAGGGCCGATAATCGGAAACCGATGCTTCCTGGCATAGGCCTCCATCTCGGTCAACACCGGATCGCGCTCCGGTAGCAGGTCCTGCAGGTAGTCGTTCAATAAAGGATTGATAACGTCCAGGTTCTGTTTTGCCATGTTTGATATCCATCAGATTATGGTGTTTTGTTTGTCATATATAATGTAAACCAACCGCCGGATAGGATAAAAAAACGGCGGCCGGTTTCCCGACCGCCGCCGTGCGATTGAAAGAAAGTTTTAAGGTGCGGGCCACTTGCTGATTCTCCCGCCCATGGTTAACGCGTTATCTCCGTATGAATCGCAGGCAACCACATTGACGTCGTACGACTCAATCGTATCTCCGGCCAGAGTGGTGTCGGCGATCACGAATACCAGCGAGTCGGCGTCGATACCGGCCTCGAGTGTTCCCGCTTCCTGGAAATACTGTGCATCATCGACACGCGGAAAGTAGGCCACCTCATAGTTCATTCCCGGCAAATCGGCAAGGGTGTTCCACCTGATCACCACCGTGTCAGGCAGACCGGACATGGTTTGAGATGTCCAGGTCTGACCGTTGATAGTGACGTTGTTCGGCGTTTCGGTAAAGACGAAGTTGATCTTCTTGGCCATCAGTTCGGTATATTCCAGTCCGCCGGATTCATAGGTGATCTCAAAAATCCAGACGTCGCCCGGCTGAACCACTTCCCAGACATGCCCCTGGGCCGATCCGTTCAGAAATGCTCCCCAGCGTTCACCGGTCGCGAGCGCGAAGTAATTTTCCAGCAGACCTTTGTTATTGAAGGTCTCCCAGTTTTCACTGCCCTCGGGATAGATTTCATCCTCGGGCGTAATCACAAAAGCGTCGAGATAGGCCGGGCCGAATACCGAAACACCGGTAATCATGTTTTCCTGGTCGCCGTTGGTGACCACCTCGACCGTAATGGTATATATGCCGTCCCCCGGTAATGCCGGAGGAGTGCCGAACTCGTCAAGTTGATTACGCAAATTGCTGAACAACCCGATGTTGTCGGCAACCGAGCAGGATACCTCGACCACGTGGTCATCGTCAAATTCATCGAGGATACCATCGCCATCGTCATCGGAGTCCATGATGTTAATTACTCCGTCGCCGTCCAGGTCGAGGCTGGAGCCGGTTCCGGCACTGGCGATCTGGCCCTGGCTCGATGCCCCGGGCGGGATGCCGTCGACAGCGTCGATCAGCATGGATGAATCGATTGTTACCAGGTCGCCGTCGGCCAGTACTGCCACGAAATCACTTTCGCTCAGGATCACCGTCCCCAGGTCGATATCCGCGGTGTCGGTTTCAAGTCCTTCGGGAACCTCATCGGCAGAGTCGTCATAGTCATCCAGGATTAGCGGGCCGACATAGTAATAGCCGTCGTCCAGAATGTGGAAAGTGTAGGAGTCCTCGGACGGGACCGTAAACGAAAATTGGCCGCTGGCATCAGTGCTGACCACGTAGATGCGCTTGGTCGTCAGCGCCTGGGCGATGATTTTATAGTCCGGCAGGGCGGCTATGGCGCTGACCTTGCCCGCACTTCCCAGCGGGGCGGTCGCGGCCTGGAGCAGTCCGCTGATTGCAATCGGTTCGCCACCGGTCGTATCCGGTGTCGTGGGCGCCGAGCTATCATCAGAGCAGGACAGCGGCAGAACGAGGACGGCCAACAGCAATACGATTAGCAATGTCTTCATGTGTTTCTCCCTTTTTATATGGCCAATGAAATAAACGCCTTGATCGGGTTCGTATTCGGTTTATCGGCACAATAGGGGATTTGTTTATCATGAATGAGGAGTATCTGCCGTCGTTGGCTGTGGATGCCCGTATTCAGGGGCCTGGCGGGAGTTGTGGGGATGTTGGGATGAACGGTCTGGCGGGGCGGGAAAGAGGTGTCCGATTGGGCTTGACACCCCCGGCTAAAGTATTATATTTAAACGCCGAATAACGATAGGGCCTTGTTCCGGTCAGAAATTTATACTTGGCGGGAACAATTTCCAGCAAACTACATTGTAGAGGGCACAGTAGAGCAAAAAAAAATGCGAATGAGTGATTTTTCCTCTTGACAAGGGGGGGAAAGGTGTTTATACTCTGCATCTGCTTGTGATGTACGAGCAGGAAAGTTTGTGACTGATCTTTGAAAACTGAATAGTAAGCACCGAGCCTAACGAACCAAATGTAACGTTTGATGTGGATTTCAGCATGTCTTTGGCATGCGTGAGATCGTCAATTTTCTGAATAACGAAGCGTTTCGCAGGAAACGGTCTTCGTGATTATCAAGAGTGACAATAGTTACTTTTAATATTTACGGAGAGTTTGATCCTGGCTCAGAACGAACGCTGGCGGCGGGCTTAATACATGCAAGTCGAACGAGAAAGTCTGGCTTCGGCTGGACGAGTAAAGTGGCGAACGGGTGAGTAACACGTGGGTAATCTGCCCTCGGGTTTGGGATAAGCCCTCGAAAGGGGGTCTAATACCGAATAATATCTTTGGATGGCATCTTCCGAAGATCAAAGGTGGGGTAACCTACCGCTTGAGGATGAACCCGCGCTCCATTAGCTTGTTGGCGGGGTAACGGCCCACCAAGGCAGTGATGGATAGCCGGCCTGAGAGGGTGATCGGCCACACTGGGACTGAGATACGGCCCAGACTCCTACGGGAGGCAGCAGTAGGGAATATTGCGCAATGGACGAAAGTCTGACGCAGCCACGCCGCGTGGATGATGAAGCTTTTTGGAGTGTAAAATCCTGTCAGTGGGGAAGAACCGGTCAGGGAGTAACTGCCCTGATCCTGACGGTACCCGCAGAGGAAGTTCCGGCTAACTCCGTGCCAGCAGCCGCGGTAATACGGGGGGAACGAGCGTTGTTCGGATTTACTGGGCGTAAAGGGCGTGTAGGCGGATTTGCAAGTCAGATGTGAAAACCGGCGGCTTAACCACCGGCCTGCATCTGATACTGCTAATCTTGAGTATGGGAGAGGAAAGCGGAATTCCAGGTGTAGCGGTGACATGCGTAGATATCTGGAAGAACACCGGTGGCGAAGGCGGCTTTCTGGACCGATACTGACGCTGAGGCGCGAAAGCTAGGGGAGCAAACAGGATTAGATACCCTGGTAGTCCTAGCCGTAAACGATGGGTACTAGGTGTTGGAGGTATCGACCCCTCCAGTGCCGCAGCTAACGCATTAAGTACCCCGCCTGGGGAGTACGATCGCAAGGTTGAAACTCAAAAGAATTGACGGGTCCCCGCACAAGCGGTGGAGTATGTGGTTCAATTCGAGGCAACGCGAAGAACCTTACCTGGGTTTGACATGTACCGGATCGCGTCTGAAAGGACGTTTTCCCTTCGGGGACCGGTATACAGGTGCTGCATGGCTGTCGTCAGCTCGTGCCGTGAGGTGTTGGGTTAAGTCCCGCAACGAGCGCAACCCCCGCCCTTAGTTGCCATCAGGTAATGCTGGGAACTCTAAGGGGACTGCTAGTGATAAGCTGGAGGAAGGTGGGGATGATGTCAAGTCATCATGGCCCTTACACCCAGGGCTACACACGTACTACAATGGTCGGTACAGAGGGCTGCAAGACCGCGAGGTGGAGCTAATCCCGAAAACCGGCCTCAGTTCAGATTGGAGTCTGCAACTCGACTCCATGAAGGCGGAATCGCTAGTAATCGCAGATCAGCATGCTGCGGTGAATACGTTCCCGGGGATTGTACACACCGCCCGTCAAGCCACGGAAGTTGGGAGCACCCGAAGTCGTTTGCCTAACCGCAAGGAAGGCGGCGCCTAAGGTGAAACCGATGACTGGGGCTAAGTCGTAACAAGGTAGCCGTAGCGGAAGCTGCGGCTGGATCACCTCCTTTCTAAGGAGTAGGTGTCGTGTCACTACAAGGAGGCACGACAACCGAGGTCGACCGTCAAACGAACCGGCTCGATAGCCGGTGCTTACTATCAAATAAATTTTTGGGCCAGGCGGTGTTAAACCATGCATCGGGCCTATAGCTCAGTTGGTTAGAGCGCGCGCCTGATAAGCGCGAGGTCGGTGGTTCAACTCCACCTAGGCCCAATAATTACTCGGGGATGTAGCTCAGTTGGGAGAGCGGTGGCTTTGCAAGCCACAGGTCACCGGTTCGATCCCGGTCATCTCCAAAGAATGAACAAATTGTTCTTTGACAACTTCATACTTTGCGCGTGTCAACTGCTTCTGGTTGACGCGCGGGCATCTTCCAATAGGTTGCACAGGAATGCATCTTGGATAACTTGAGAGATTTCGATCAAGTTACTAAGGGCATGCGGTGGATGCCTTGGCACGAGAAGGCGATGAAGGACGTGGTAAGCTGCGATAAGCTTCGTCTAGGTGCAAACAACCTTTAAGACGGAGATTTCCGAATGGGGTAACCCATCCGCTTTTATCGGCGGATATCGGCTGCTGAATACATAGGCAGTCGAGGCGAACGAGGAGAACTGAAACATCTAAGTATCCTCAGGAAGAGAAAACAATCGTGATTCCCCCAGTAGCGGTGAGCGAAAAGGGAACAGCCCAAACCGGTTGGTACGTTAAAGCCTGCATGCGTTGTACTATCGGTGTTGTGGGAAACGGACGTGGTTCGAATGCAGTTGAGCCGGAAAGTTACAAAGTGACGATCTAGTTGAATGATCTGGAACGATCAGCGATACAGGGTGATAGCCCCGTAAACGAAAGGTCGGCGCCTTTCTAGGCCGTTCTCCCAAGTAGCTCGGGTTAAGTGGAGTCCCGTGTGAATCTGCCTGGACCATCAGGTAAGGCTAAATACTCTCTCGTGACCGATAGCGGACTAGTACCGTGAGGGAAAGGTGAAAAGAACCCCGGGAGGGGAGTGAAATAGTACCTGAAACCGTATGCCTACAAGCGGTCGGAGGAATGGCGTCTCTTCGGAGACTCCGGACTGACGGCGTGCCTATTGAATAATGATCCGACGAGTTACTTCTCTGTCGCAAGGATAAGCCAAACTCTGGCGCATCCGTAGCGAAAGCGAGTCTGAATAGGGCGATTTAGTGGCAGGGAGTAGACCCGAAGCCAGGTGATCTATGCATGGCCAGGATGAAATTTCGGTAAAACGAAATGGAGGTCCGAACGCACCAGCGTTGAAAAGCTGGGCGATGAGCTGTGCATAGGGGTGAAAGGCCAATCAAACCTGGAGATAGCTGGTTCTCCCCGAAATAGCTTTAGGGCTAGCCTCGAGTGAAGAGTAACGGGGGTAGAGCACTGAATGGGCTAGGGGCCCTACAAGGTTACCGACCCCAATCAAACTCCGAATACCGTTACTTGTTTCTCGGGAGTCAGGCAGTGTGGGATAAGCTTCATTGCCGAGAGGGAAACAACCCAGACCGCCAGCTAAGGTCCCTAAGTCATGCTAAGTGGTAAAGGAAGTGGAATTACCCAAACAGCTAGGATGTTGGCTTAGAAGCAGCCATCATTTAAAGAGTGCGTAACTGCTCACTAGTCTAGTGGTTCTGCGCCGAAAATTCACGGGACTATGCATGACACCGAAGCTGCGGACTTGTCTTTGACAAGTGGTAGGGGAGCATTCTGTGATGATTGAAGGCCATTCGTAAGAATGGTTGGACAGCACAGAAGAGATTATGTCGGAACGAGTAGCGATAAGGCAGGTGAGAATCCTGCCCACCGAAAGCCCAAGGTTTCCTGGGGAAGGTTCGTCCGCCCAGGGTTAGTCGGCCCCTAAGGCGAGGTCGAAAGGCGTAGCTGATGGGAAACAGGTTTAATATTCCTGTACCGGTAGAGTCACATTATTACCTATGGGGTGACGCAGAAGTGACGGTCAGTCCCGTGTTGGTTTACGGGATCTAAGCCTGTAGATGGGGAGCGCAGGCAAATCCACGCTCCTAACATCGAGAGGTGATGGGGAGGGCTTCGGCCCACAAACTGACCTTAAGCATGCTGCCAAGAAAAGCCTCTATGGGAGTTACTCTGCCGACCGTACCGTAAACCGCCACAGGTAGGCGAGGTGAATATCCTAAGGTGCGCGAGATAACCTATGTTAAGGAACTCGGCAAAATTACCCCGTAACTTCGGGATAAGGGGAGCCGCCGGTAGGTGAAACCACTCGCTGGTTGAGCCAAAAGCGGCCGCAGAGAAAAGGCCCTGATGACTGTTTACTAAAAACATATGTCTCTGCTAAGCCTCAGAAGGCGATGTATAGGGACTGATACCTGCCCGGTGCTGGAAGGTTAAGAGGAGAGGTCATTCGCTTCGGCGGAGAAGCTTTGAATCGAAGCCCCAGTAAACGGCGGCCGTAACTATAACGGTCCTAAGGTAGCGAAATTCCTTGTCGGGTAAGTTCCGACCTGCACGAATGGTATAACAATTGGGGCACTGTCTCAACATAGGACTCGGCGAAACTGTAGCAGCGGTGAAGATGCCGCTTACCCGTATCGGGACGGAAAGACCCCGTGAACCTTTACTATAACCTGGCATTGGTATTTGGTACAGCATGTGTAGGATAGGTGGGAGGCTTTGAAGCCGGTCCGCTAGGATCGGTGGAGCCACCGTTGAAATACCACCCTTGTTTTATCGGATATCTAACCTTCAGCCTTGAATCAGGCTGGGGAACAGTGCCAGGCGGGTAGTTTAACTGGGGCGGTTGCCTCCCAAAGAGTAACGGAGGCGCACAAAGGTTCCCTCAAGCCGGATGGTAATCGGCTGTAGAGTGTAAAGGTACAAGGGAGCTTAACTGCGAGACCTACAAGTCGAGCAGGTGCGAAAGCAGGTCTTAGTGATCCGGCGGTTGTGAATGGAAATGCCGTCGCTTAACGGATAAAAGGTACTCCGGGGATAACAGGCTGATCCCATCCGAGAGTCCAAATCGACGATGGGGTTTGGCACCTCGATGTCGGCTCATCGCATCCTGGGGCTGGAGAAGGTCCCAAGGGTTTGGCTGTTCGCCAATTAAAGCGGTACGTGAGCTGGGTTTAGAACGTCGTGAGACAGTTC
>Ga0272442_10000842_pt1 | contig 47925 bp, 42 predicted proteins | sample SSMForm2O_FD_200262 | JGI IMG/M metagenome (GOLD analysis project Ga0272442, IMG submission 200262) | Marine sediment archaeal communities from Little Sippewissett salt marsh, Falmouth, MA, United States - SSM-Form-2O | ecosystem: Environmental > Aquatic > Marine > Wetlands > Sediment ... | reverse complement strand
GGACGCTCCGCGGATCCCCACCTCGAGGCGCGGAGTCGCCGCCGGGATGGCCGGAGCCCTGGGTCTCGACGGCGTCCCCACCTCCGCCGACGGCGTGAAGAAGGCGATGGGACTGGACGAGGCGGGTCTCACCGAGGCCGGGCTGGCCGGGCAGGCGGACGCGGCCCGTGCAGAGGGCTCCCCGCCGACCCGCAGCACGGCTCCGCCGGCGGACGTCGACCCCGACGTCACGTAGGTGAGGCTGGGCCGCTGAGACGGACGTCAGCGACCCGCGGGCGACAGCCCCAGCGACACCCCCGCGAGCCCGCGCTCACGACGGCCCATGCGGGCGGCCACCTCACTGACCGTGCGCGCCGCCGGAGCGTCCGGGTGGCGCAGGACGAAGGGAACCCCGTCGTCGGCGTCGGACCGCAGGCCCGGGTCGATGGGCACCGACCCCAGGAGGGGAACGGTGGTTCCGGTGGCTCGGCCGAGGGCCGAGGCCACGAGCTCGCCACCGCCGCTGCCGAAGATGTCGAGCTGCTCCCCGCAGTGGGGGCACGCCATCCACGCCATGTTCTCCACCACGCCGAACACCCGCTGCCGGGTCTGCACCCCGATGCTCCCCGCACGCTCGGCCACCTCCGCCGCGGCCAGCTGCGGAGTCGTCACCACGACGATCTCGGCATCAGGCAGCAGCTGGGCGACCGACAGCGCGATGTCGCCGGTGCCGGGCGGAAGGTCGAGCAGCAGCACGTCGAGGTCGCCCCAGTAGACGTCGGTGAGGAACTGCTCGAGTGCGCGGTGGAGCATGGGGCCGCGCCAGGCGACCGGGGCGCTGCGCTGCGGCTTGAACATCTCCGTCGAGATCAGGCGCACCCCGTGCGCGGGCACGGGCAGGATCATCCCGTCCACCACGGTCGGCCGCTGCTCGCCGACGCCGAGCATGCGCGGTGTCGAGTGACCGTAGATGTCGGCGTCGAGCACCCCGACCGATAGCCCGTCGGCGGCCATCGCGGCGGCGATGTTGACCGTCAGCGACGACTTGCCCACCCCACCCTTGCCGCTCGCGATGGCGTACACCCGGGTGAGCGAGCCAGGCTTGGCGAAGGGGATCTCCTTCGACGGGCCCCGCAGCCGTTCCCGCAGCGCTCGTCGCTGCTCGTCGCTCATCACGTCCAGCGCGACCTCGACGCCTCTCACCCCGGAGACTGCCGACACCGCTGCGGTCACGTCGGAGGTGATGGTGTCGCGCAAGGGGCACCCGGCAACGGTGAGCAGCACCGTCACCCGTGCCTGGCCGTCATCGGTCACCGCGACGTCGGCGACCATGCCGAGCTCGGTGATGGGACGGTGGATCTCGGGATCGTCGACCGACGCGAGTGCGGCATGCACCGCCTCGACGATCACCGAGGTGGAGTCCGAGGAGTCAGAGGCTGTGCTCACACCTCGATGCTACGTAGTGGCGGTGCCTCACCGCCTGCTGCGGTGCCCCTCGCGGAGCGCCTCGAGCAGCTCGCTGCGTCGCTCCCCGAAAGCACCCTCGCCGACGAGGGTGGCTGAGCGGGGGCGTGGCAGGCCGACCTGTACCTCCCGGACGACCGAGGCGGGCCGGTCGGACAGCACCACCACACGGTCGGACAGCAGGATCGCCTCGTCGACGTCGTGGGTCACCAGCAGCACGGTGCGGCGGTCTGCCTCCCAGACGTCCTCGAGCCAGACCTGCAGGTCGCGGCGGGTGATCGCGTCGAGGGCACCCAACGGCTCGTCGAGGAGCAGCACGTCCCTGGGCACCAGGAACGCCCGCAGCAGGGCCAGGCGCTGGCGCATCCCGCCCGACAGCTCCGCCGGCCAGGCGTGCTCGTAGCCGGCCAGCCCGAAGCGGTCCCAGAGGCGGGACGCGGCCTGCCGGGCCTCGTCGGGTGGCACGCCTGCGACGGTCGCGCCCAGCACGGCGTTGTCGAGGCACCGCTTCCAGGGCAGCAGGGTGTCGCGCTGTGGCTGCAGCGTGCAGGCCCCCGGGCGGCCGACGACGGATGTGCCGAAGACCTGCGCCTGGCCGGCGTCGGGCACCAGCAGCCCGGCCAGCACCCGCAGGACGGTGCTCTTGCCGCACCCGCTCGGACCGAGGAGGGCGACGAACTCGCCCTCCTCGGCGGCCAGGCTGATCCCGTCCAGCACCGGCGTGCCCGCGTCCCCGGGGGCCCCGGCGAACGCGTGCCGCAGACCCGTGACCTGCCAGGCGGGCGCCTCGATCACTGCGGCAGGTGCTCGTTGGTGAACGCCTGCGCACCGTCGACGTCGCTGTCGACGATGCCCGCCTGGCTCAGGAACTCCGCGAAGGCGGTCCAGGTCGCCTCGTCCTGCTCGCCCCACGTGCCGCCCTCGGTGACGAACAGGGGTGCGTAGTAGGCAACGGCGGCATCGACGAGCGCAGCGTCGAGCTCAGGGACCTCTGCCGACAGCAGCGAGGCAGCCGTCGCAGGATCGTCCACGGCGAGCTCGTAGCCGCGCGCCGTGACCGCGAGGAAGGCGTCGACGAGGTCGGGGTCGTCGGCCAGCGTGTCCTCCGCGGCCAGCACGAGTGGCGTGTACCAGTTCGGGATGCAGTCCAGGTGGTCGGCGAACCGGATCTGGTCGACCGGGACCCCCTCGACCTCGCCGGCACGCAGCGCGTCCCATCCGGAGAACACCCACGCGGTGTCGAACTGGTCGGCCTGCATCCCGGCGAGGTAGTCGATGTTGCCCAGCGTCACGAACTCCACGGTGGCCGGGTCGGCACCGTCGCAGCGCATGAGCGCGGAGATGATCTCGGTCTCCAGGGCGCCGCCGAACCCTCCGTAGCGGGTGCCCTCGAGGTCGCGGGGCTCGGTGATGCCGTCGGAGGCCAGCCCGAACAGCGTGGAGTCGTTGACCGGCAGCACCGTGGCGACCGACACCACCGGAACACCGGCCGCCCGCGCCGGGAGCAGCGACTCGGCCTGGGCGAGGCCGATGTCGGCCGCGCCCGCGGCCACCGCCTGCTCGACGCCCGCATCGGCCGGCTCGATGACGGTGACGTCCAGCCCGGCGTCGGCGTACCAGCCGTTGGCGAGTGCGGCGTAGATGCCGACGTGGTGGGCGTTCGGGGTCCAGTTCAGCATCACGGTCACGGGCCGGCCGGGCCCGTCGGACGTCGCGGCGTCGCTGACCGGGTCGTCGGAGGCGGGACTGCACGCGGTGAGCGCCAGCACCCCCGCCACGGCCACGGCGAGCAGGAGTGGGGGACGGGCGGGCATCGGTCGGGACATCATCGCTCCTTGTCGGTGGCGGGTGACGGGACGCGTGGGGTGCGGGTGTCTCACCAGGGCGCCCGGGAGGCGGCGGCGTGGTCGCGGGCACGTTCGGCGACCCGCCAGGGTGCAGCCAGCCGCTCGGCGGCGAACACCAGCCCGACGAGAAGCACGCTGACCGCCGCGATGACGACGACCGCGGCGAACATCTGGTCGGTGGCGAAGGACGCGCGTGACCGCTCGAGGTACAGCCCGAGGCCGGACGAGGCACCGATCCACTCACCGACGACGGCGGCGAACATGGCGTACGAGGCCGCGACCTTGAGCCCCGTGAACAGCCCCGGCACCGCGCCGGGGAGCAGCACGTGTCGCATGACGTCCCGCCGTGAACCGCCCATGGCGCGCACGAGGTCGACCTGGTCGCGGTCGGCGGAGGTCAGCGCCCCCACCGTGGCGACGGCCACGGGGAAGAACGAGACCAGCGCCACCACCAGCAGCCGCGGCAGCAGGCCGAAGCCGAACCAGACGACGAACAGCGGGGCGAGCACCACCATGGGGATGCTCTGGGAGACCACCACGAGGGGGTAGAGCGCCGCCCGCAGCGATGTCGAGGCCGCCATGGCGAACGCGAGCCCGACGCCGACGCTGGCACCGGCGACCAGGCCTACGACGGCTGTGGTCAGCGTCGAGACCGTGTGCCCGGCCAGCACGTCGGCGTTCCTGACGAGCGCAGCCGCGACCTCCGACGGGGCGGGCAGCACGTAGTCGGGGATGTCGGCGAGCACGACGACCAGCTCCCACAGCGCGACCAGCCCGACCAGCAGCGCCACAGGGGGCAGCCACGGCGCTGCTGCTCGACGGGACCGCGGCCCCGCCGGACGGGGAGCGGTCGCCGCCGGGGCAGCGGCGTCCTGAGCCGGCGCGGTCATCGGTGGCCCGCGACGAGGTCGTCCATGCCGGGCGCGTCCCCCGACGAGGAGAACAGCTTGACCACACTGACGACGGACTGTGCGCCGGCGGCGAGCGTGGCCCCGTGCGCGGCGCGGACGACCGCCCACACCGCGTCGTCCGGACCCTCGACGGTGGTACCGAGGGCACCCACCTCGTAGTGCAGCCGGCTGTCGGCGACGGCGGCGATGGCCGCCTCGATGTGCCGGTACGGCGCCGCCTCGGTGCCCGATGGCGTGGGCAGGCACTGGATCTCAGCGATCATGACGATCCTCCCTACGACGGGGAGGGTGCCGGTGTGCGGCGGGCTCGACTTCCTGCGCCGGCATGACCCGGATCAGGTTCGAAGGGTCTGTGGACTGTCCACACTCTCAGCGCACGAGGCGCTCCCCTGTCGCGAACGTCAGCGTACGCCGTCCGGTGCTCCGGCGCCGTCCGGTGCGGACTCCTCGAGCTCCTCGGCGATGTCCTCGGCGATGTCCTCGGAGAGGTCGCGCAGCTCGGAACGGACGAAGTCTCGGGTGGCCAGCTCCCCGACCGCCAGCCGCAGGGCGGCGATCTCTCGGGCGAGGAACTCCATGTCGGCCCGCGACTGGGAGGCCACCTGGCGGTCCTGCTCGAACGACACCCTGTCGCGGTCGTCCTGCCGGTTCTGCGCGAGCAGGATCAGGGGTGCGGCGTAGGAGGCCTGCACCGACAGCACGAGCGTCAGGAAGATGAACGGGTAGGGGTCGAACTGGACGTCCCCGGAGCTCAGCACGTTCCAGGTGAGCCACACGACGATGAACACCGTCATGTAGACCAGGAACCGTCCCGTCCCGATGAACCGGGCGATCGCCTCGGACGCCTGGCCGAACGCCTCCGGGTCGACCGACGGGCCACGCGGGCCGCGCCGGGGGGAGCGCGGCAGGTCGAGGCGGTCTCGGTCAGGCATGCGGTCCATGGTGGGCCTCCAGTCCGTCAGGGTCCTTGCGTCGCCACTGCTGGCCGAGCAGGTGGTCCAGCACGTCGTCCACCGACACGGCACCGAGCAGCCGGCCGTCGTCGTCCACCACCGGAGCCGCGACGAGGTTGTAGGTGGCCAGGTAGCGGGTGACGTCAGCGAGGGACGCGTCCACCGCGAGCGGTTCGGGGTCGCGGTCGGCGATGGTCGAGACCAGCGAGGACGGCGGCTCGCGTAGCAGCCGCTGGATGTGGGCGACGCCGAGGTAGCGGCCGGTGGGGGTCTCGGTGGGGTAGCGCGAGACGAAGGCCATGGTTGCCAGCGCCGGGGTGAGGTCGGGGGCACGCAGGTGCGCCAGCGCCTCGGCGACGGTCGCGTTGGGCGGCAGGATCACCGGTTCGTTCGTCATGAGCCCACCGGCGCTCTCGTCGTCGTAGCTCATGAGCTGGCGCACCGGGTCGGCCTCGTCGGGCTCCATGAGCGACAGCAGCCGGTCGGCAGTCTCACCGGGGAGGTCCGACAGCAGGTCAGCGGCGTCGTCCGGGCTCATCGCCTCCAGCACGTCGGCGGCTCGTTCGACCTCCAGCCGATCGATCACGGTGATCTGGTCGACCTCGTCCAGCTCCTCGAGCACGTCGGCGAGCCTCTCGTCGTCGAGCGCCGCCACGACCTCGCTGCGTCGCTTGTCCGGCAGGTTGCGCAGCACCTCGGCAAGGTCGGCCGCGCGCATGGTGGACAACGTGTTCAGCAGGTTGGCTGCCCCTTGCTCGGCCTCGGTCATGGCCCATCCGGTGACCTGGTCCCAGTCGAGGATCTGGGTGTCTGCTCGTCGGAAGCGTCCGCCTCCACGCTGCACCGCGACCTTGGCGACGCGCCAGTCCCGGTGCCGGGTGGGTTCGAGGCCGACATCGAAGACGACGGCGGGCGAGGAGTCGCCGACGACGTTGACCTGCTGGTCGAGCATCTCGGCGAGCACAAGCGTCTCGCCGGGGCGGCGCTCGAAGCGGCGCACGTTGATCAGGCCGGTGGTGATGATCTGTCGTGCCCCCACGCTGGTGACCCGGGTGACGGGGACGAAGATCCGTCGCCGCAGGGCGACCTCCAGCACGAACCCCACCACCCGTGGGGGGCTGCGGTCGGTCTGGAACCGGACGACGACGTCGCGCACCTTGCCGAGCCGGTCTCCGAGCGGGTCGAAGGCGTCGAGACCGGCCAGGCGTGCGGCGAACACGAGTCCCGGTCGTGTCGTCATGGCGCCCGAGGCTAACCGGCGTCCACCGCTGCGACGACTACTCTGCCCCGCGTGCTCCGTCGGCCTGCCGTACGTGCGGTCGTCGCGGTGGCCGCCCTCGCTGCGGCAGCGACCGGCTGCGGCGGTGCGGACCCCGACCAGTCCGCCGTGACCGCTACCGCGACGGCGACGGCGGTGGCCGACCCCTCGGCGCTCGTCACGAACGGCGTCGACGAGCTGGGTGCCGACGAGGCGGTCGAGCTGGCCAGAGACGGGCTGCTCGAGGCCACGAGCTTTCGCCTCGCCGGCAGTCCGAACCGGGGGACGCCGCTGGACCTGGTCTACGTCTCCGGCGAGGACGTGCGCGGCTCGACCGGCACGGTGACCCAGGGATCCTCGACGTTCGAGATCCGGGCCGTCAACTCCGACGTCTACGTCCGGGGCAACCTGGACTGGCTCGCCGAGACCGTCGCCGAGGACGCGACCCGCACGCTCGGGGAGTCGTGGCTCCTCCTCCCCGACGAGGTGGCGGCTGACCTGGCCGTGTTCGTCGACCCACAGCTGCTGGTGGACACGCTGCTCGTGCCCGGCGGGCCGGTACGCCGGGTGGGCGTGTCGCTGATCGAGGAGGCTCCCGCCCTGGGCGTGCAGTACGTGGACTCGGAGGCGACCGTGTGGATCGCCGGGGCGGGTCCCCTGCTGCCCGTGCTCGTCGAGCGGCTCGGTGCGACAGCGACCGACGGGGTGCTGCGGATCAGCGACGTCGACGGCGACGTCGACCTCGAGCCACCGCCCGCCGACCAGGTCGTCGTGGTCGAGCGCGAGGCGGAGTGACGGGGCAGGGAGCGCCGCTGGTTCGCGCCCCCACGGGTGCCGACATCCCGCTTCTCGCCCTCGCCGTTGTCGGAATCGGCGCGTCCGCCCCGCTGATCGTCGCCATCGCGGCGCCCGCCCTTGCCATCGCGTTCTGGCGCAACGCCTTCGGGGTGGCCGCGCTCCTGCCCTGGGTGGCGGCGCGCTCGGGCGGCGAGCTGCGCGCCGTCTGGACCGATCGACGGCGACGTCGCCTCGTGCTGCTGTCCGGCGGCGCCCTCGCCGTGCACTTCGCCACGTGGGTGCCGGCGGTGACCCTGACGTCGGTCACGGCGGCGACCGCGCTGGTCGCCGTGCAGCCGGTGTGGAACGCGCTCATCGCCCGAGCCGGTGGCCAGGCGGTGTCGGGACGGGTGTGGGCCGGAGTGGTGCTGGCAGTGCTCGGTGCCCTCGTCCTCACCGGCCTCGACCTCGGCGGCGAGCCGCGCGCGCTGCTCGGCAACGTCCTGGCCCTCGCCGGGGGTGTCGCGGCGGCCGTGTACGTGGCGGTGGGAGCCCGGGTGCGCCAAGACGTCGGAACCGCCGCCTACTCGGTCTCGGCCTACGGCGTGACCGCCGTGGCGTTGCTGGTGCTCTGCCTCGCCCTCGGCGTCCCGCTGACTGGATTCTCCTGGCAGACGTGGGCGATGCTGCTCGCCCTGACAGCACTGGCACAGCTGCTGGGCCACACACTGCTCAACCGCGCAGTGGGAACGCTCGGGCCGGTCGTCGTCGCGCTGGTGATCCTGCTGGAGGTGCCGGCAGCCACCGTCATCGCCGCCGTCTGGCTCGGTCAGGTGCCCCCGCTGGCGACGATCCCGGCTGCGCTGCTGGTGCTGGCGGGTGTCGCTCTGGTCGTCACGTCGCGGCCGATGGGCGCTGAGCAGCCCCTGCCCGACGCCTGAGAGCCATGCGTGAGCGATCTCACCGCACCGGCCGGTCGGTCACGAGCCCGACCTGGCTACCCTGCGAGAGCATGACCCCAGGTGTGACCCCCGAGCCCTCGTCTGCCCGTCCGCTGCGTTCCCGCCGCTCGTGTCTCGCGGTGCCCGGATCGAACCCAAAGATGCTGGGCAAGGCCCAGGGACTGCCCGCTGACCAGGTGTTCCTCGACCTCGAGGACGCCGTTGCCCCGATCGCCAAGGAGGGGGCGCGTGACAACGTCGTCGCCGCACTGAACGAGGGCGACTGGGGCAGCAAGGTGCGCGTCGTCCGCGTCAACGACTGGACCACGCACTGGACCTACCGCGACGTCATCACCGTGGTCGAAGGAGCCGGCGCCAACCTCGACTGCATCATGCTGCCGAAGGTGCAGATCCCCGAGCAGGTCGCCGCACTCGACATGCTGCTCACACAGATCGAGACCACCAACGGTCTCCCCGTGGGCCGGATCGGCATCGAGGCACAGATCGAGAACGCCCTGGGCCTGGTGAACGTCGACGCGATCGCGCAGGCCTCGCCACGAGTGGAGACCATCATCTTCGGCCCGGCCGACTTCATGGCGTCTATCAACATGAAGTCGCTGGTCGTGGGCGAGCAGCCGCCCGGGTACGACGTGGGAGACGCCTACCACTACATCCTCATGCGGATCCTCATGGCTGCACGGGCGCACGACAAGCAGGCCATCGACGGCCCCTACCTGCAGATCCGCGACGTCGACGGCTTCAGGCGCGTCGCCGGCCGCGCGGCGGCGCTGGGCTTCGACGGCAAGTGGGTGCTTCACCCCGGCCAGGTCGATGCGGCCAACGAGGTGTTCAGCCCGTCCCAGGACGACTACGACCACGCCGAGGAGATCCTCGACGCCTACGCCTACTTCACCTCCGCGGAAGGAGGTGCGCTCGGCGCGGTCATGCTCGGCGACGAGATGATCGACGAGGCGTCGCGCAAGATGGCCACCGTCATCGCGGCGAAGGGACGAGCCGCCGGGATGACCCGCACGACCGCCTTCACCCCGCCGGAGAGCTGACGCCGCCGCGGATCGCCGGGCCCGGCCACTGCGGCCGGTCCGTGGTCACCGACGTGAGCAGACGACCCTCCTCGTCGAGGTAGTGCCGCCACGACCGCCACGGGTTCCACCCGAAGCGCTGTCGCGCCCGGGCGATGCTGGTGCCGGACGCGTCCACCCGGTCGAGCTCCCCCACGGGAACGGACGGGTAGTGCTGCGCCATCGCCGCACGCAGGTCGCGTCCGCCGATGTTGTCCGGCGAGGCCGCGTACACGACCTCGTGACCCGGCGTGCTCGACTCCAGGGCCAGGGCGAGAAGCTCGGCAAGGTCGTAGTCGTCGACGTACGACCAGAACGTGATGCTGGGCAGGGAATGGTCGCGCACCATGGGGGCGAGGTTGCGCACGTAGTTGCCCTCCCACTGCACCCACGACGGTCGTACCGACACGGCCGTCAGGTCGCCGCGTCGTGCCGCGGCACCGCACAGCTGCTCGCCGAAGAGCTTCGCGAGCCCGTACGGGTCCTGCGGCAGAGCAGGGTGGGCCTCGTCGATGGGGCAGTAGGCGGGCAGGAACTCCCTCTCGGCGAAGATGAAGCCGGGGACGGTCTCGCTGGAGACGTTGACCACGCGGGAGACCCCGCTGCGCACGCTGGCCTCGAGGATGGCGAACGTGGAGAGCAGGTTGTTCTGGAACACCACGTGCGGGGCGTGGTGCGTGGGGTCGGGGATGGCCGCCGCGTGCACGACCCCCTCGCACCCGCGCACGAGGTGGTACGCCGTGGCGGGGTCGGTCAGGTCGGCCTGCACGTAACGCGGCGCGCCAGGTTCGTCCGCCTCGAACACCGGTGCGACGCGATCGGTGGCCACCACCTCGTGGCCACGGGCCTGCAGGCACCCGACGGCAGCGGAGCCGACCTTGCCCATCGACCCTGTGACCAGTACGCGCACACGGCAACGTTAGGGGAGGTGCCAGAAGAGAATCAGCGGATGGACCCGCACGGGTGAGCAGCCGTCCTACAGTCGTGCCATCCCACGTGCGCGAGGAGGCGGCGTGCAGGTCTTCGTCGACAACCAGCTGCTCACGCTCTTCTTCTGCATCGGCGCAGGGGTCGCCTTCGGGATGATCCGCTTCGGGCCGGTCTCGTTCGGCCCAGCCGGGGCGCTCTTCGCCGGCCTCGCCCTGTCTGCGCTGAACGCCGACGTGGCCCTCGACCCGGTGTACGCCTCGATCGGGCTGTGCGTGTTCTGCTACATGGTCGGGCTCGCAGCGGGACCGTCGTTCGTCCGGGCCATCCGCACCTCCTACCAGCCGCTTCTGGTCGCCCTGACCGCGATCATCGCCATGGCCGCCGGTGGGCTGGTCGTGGGACGGCTGCTGGGCGTCGAGACCGCCTACATCGCCGGCGCCTACGCGGGGGCGGGCACCGCCACGCCAGCACTCGGTGCCGTCCAGCAGCAGCTCGCCCAGGGTGGCGAGGTGCCCGCCGAGCCGGCCGTCGGCTACGCCGTCGCCTACCCGTTCGCGGTGCTCATCACCATCCTCGGCTGCATCTACCTCATGAACGTCGGCAAGCGGAAGCCGACCGCCGAGGATGCGGCCCACGTCCCGTCCGTGGTGGTGCGGACCGTCGAGGTCAGCCGGCCGGTCACGATGAGCGTCGCCGAGCTGCAGGACCAGTTCTCCACCGTCGTGTCCCGCATCACGCGCGACGGCGAGACCGTGGTCGCCCACCCGCAGGCGGAGGTCCGCACGGGTGACCTGATCACCGTCACCGTCGCAGACGACCGGCTGGCCGCTCTCGTCGCCGAGCTCGGCGAGCTGTCGAGCCGGGAGCCCTGGCACGACCGCAGCCAGATCGACTTCCGCCGGGTCTCGGTGTCGAACCGGGCCTACGTCGGCAAGACGCTCGCCGAGCTGGACCTCGACGCCACGTTCGACGCCACCGTCAGCCGCGTGCGACGCGGCGACGTGGACCTGATCGCGACCCCGGACCTCGTCCTGCAGATGGGAGACCGGCTGAGGGTCACGGCGCGACGTGACACGCTTCCCAAGATCACCGCGTACCTCGGGGACTCGGAGCGGGCCGCCGGTGACATCAACGCCCTGGGCCTGGGGCTCGGCCTCACCATCGGCCTGCTGTTCGGGCTGCTGTCGCTCCCACTGCCCGGCGGGGGGGAGTTCGTGTTCGGCACGGCCACCGGCCCCCTGATCATCGGGGTCGTCCTCGGGGCGCTCGGGCGCACCGGGCCGATCGTCTGGGCGCTGCCGTCCGGTGTGAACAACGCCTTCAACCAGCTGTTCCTGCTGATCTTCCTGGCTGCGGTCGGCACGGGCTCCGGCGCCAACCTCGTCAACGCTCTGTCCAGCACCCTGGGGTTGCAGCTGCTCGCCGTCGCCCTGACCTTCTGCCTCATCCACGCAGCCGTGAACATCGTGGGTCTGCGCAAGGTGCTCGCCTACGGAACGGCCCGGTCCCTGGGCGGGCTCACCGGCTCCCAGCTCAACCCGGCGCCGTTCGCCTACTCGATGGACAAGAACGGTGACCAACGCATCGCTGTCCTCTACGCGATGATCTTCCCGGTGATCATGCTCGGCAAGGTGATCATCGCCCAGCTGATGGTCATCTACTTCTGACGCGGTGGTCGTCGGCCTGGTGCGGACCCGTCGGGGGTGGGGGCGCAGGAAACGGTTGTGAGCAAGCCAACGGTGACTTCCGGGGCGAGAGCGCCGATACTGCAGGTACCGCCTGTACCCCAGGCCATCTGGCCACGCCCGAAGGAGAGTCATGGACCGCCTCGCCCAGACCGACGGACTCACCGACATCCAGGTCGAGATCCTCAAGACCGTGCGCGACTACGTGGACGAGCAGATCCTCCCGGTGGCAACGGACCTCGAGCACAAGGACGCCTACCCGGACGAGATCGTCGAGGGGCTTAAGGAGATGGGCATCTTCGGGCTCATGATCCCGGAGGAGTACGGCGGACTGGGGGAGTCCCTGCTCACCTATGCGCTCGTCGTCGAGGAGCTCGCGCGCGGGTGGATGAGCATCTCCGGGGTCATCAACACCCACTTCATCGTCGCGTACATGGTCAACCAGCACGGCACCGAGGAGCAGAAGCAGCGCTGGCTCCCTCGGATGGCGGCCGGGGACCTCCGGGGCGCGTTCTCGATGTCCGAGCCCGGCTGCGGGTCCGACGTCGCGGCCATCCGCACCCGTGCGGAGAAGGTGGACGACGACACCTACGAGATCACCGGGTCGAAGATGTGGCTCACCAACGGTGGGTCGTCCAGCCTGGTCGCGGTGCTCGTCCTCACCGATGAGGGCGCCGACAGCGTCTACAAGAACATGACCACGTTCGTCATCGAGAAGGAGCCCGGTTTCGGCGAGGTGGCGCCGGGTCTGACCATCCCCGGCAAGATCGAGAAGATGGGCTACAAGGGCGTCGACACCACCGAGCTGGTGCTCGAGGGCTTCCGCACGGGTGCCGACACCGTTCTCGGCGAGGCGCCGGGCAAGGGCTTCTACCAGATGATGGACGGCGTCGAGGTCGGCCGGGTCAACGTGGCGGCCCGCGCCTGCGGCGTCTCCAAGCGTGCCTTCGAGCTGGGCATCGAGTACTCCCAGCAGCGCGAGACGTTCGGCAAGCAGATCGCTCAGCACCAGGCGGTGATGTTCCGCCTGGCGGAGATGGCCACCAAGGTGGAGGCCGCGCACCTCATGATGGTCAAGGCGGCTCGGCTGAAGGACTCCGGCGAGCGCAACGACCTCGAGTCGGGCATGGCGAAGTACCTGGCCAGCGAGTACTGCAAGGAGGTCGTCGAGGACTCCTTCCGCATCCACGGCGGCTACGGCTACTCCAAGGAGTACGAGATCGAGCGGCTCTACCGCGAGGCCCCGATGCTGCTGATCGGTGAGGGCACGGCTGACATCCAGCGCATGATCGTCGGCCGCCGTCTGCTGGAGGAGTACAAGATCCAGTAGCCGACCGACATGATCACGCCAGGCGGGCAGTGTCATCGGTGCGCGGCCACGACGCCACGCACCGGTGAGATGGGCCGTGCGAGGGACGAGTCGCCCGGACGGGCAGAGAGAGAAGTGAGATGAAGTTCGGACGGTTCTACGAGGACTTCGAAGTGGGCGCGGTCTACAAGCACTGGCCGGGCAAGACGGTCACCGAGTACGACGACCACCTGTTCTGCCTGCTGACGATGAACCACCACCCGCTGCACCTCGATGCGCACTACGCCGAGGGCGCCACCCAGTTCGGCAAGAACGTCGTGGTGGGCAACTACATCTACTCCCTGCTGCTGGGCATGTCCGTTCCCGACATCTCCGGCAAGGCGATCGCGAACCTCGAAGTCGAGTCGCTGCGCCACGTCGCTCCGACGTTCCACGGCGACACGATCTACGGCGAGACCACCGTGCTGGACATGAAGGAGTCCTCGTCGAAGAACGACCGCGGGGTCGTCGCGGTCGAGACGCGTGGGTACAACCAGGACGGCACGCTGGTGTGCATCTTCCGGCGCCGGGTCATGGTGCCCAAGCGGGAGGTCGTCGGCGACATGGAGCCCCGTCCCGAGCCCAAGGACGCCTGAGCGACCTCACCCCAGGGGTGTCAGTACCCCGAAGTCGCGTAGCGCCGACAGGAGCCCCGGGGACGTCGGCAGGGTGCTCAGCTGCCGCGGGGTGAACCAACCGACCTCGTCGGCGTCGTCGGCGGCGCGAGCCGTGCCGCCGACGACGCGCGCAGCGAAGTCGTGGATCTCGTAGCGCAGGCCGGCCGCGGCGTGCTCGCGGAACACGACCCCGAGAAGGTCGCCGACCTCGACCGCCAGGCCGGTCTCCTCGATCACCTCGCGGCGGGCCGCCTGCCGCGCCGTCTCGCCCGGCTCGGCCCGCCCGCTCGGCAGCGACCACGACCCGGCGTACGGCTCGTGGCCTCGGCGAACCAGCAGCAGGCGCCCGTCGTCGTCGACGATCACCGCGCCTGCACACAGGGTCCACCCGTCGCTCACAGCACCCGACGGTAGGCGGCGCCACGGTCGGTGCGCAGAGGTACCGTCGGGGTTCATGGACCCGGCCCCGACGTGCCCGCGCTGCGCCCAGGCGTTGACCCCGCCGAACGTATGGGCGAGCCAGTGGGAGTGCCCGGTGCACGGGGCCGTGCCCCCGGTCCATCGCCCCCCGAGCCCGAGTGCCGACTGGATGCGACACGTCTGCAGCACGTCGCGGGTTCCGGTGTGGCTTCCGTGGCCGCTCCCGCAGGGCTGGGTCATCTCCGACGTCGTGCCCGTCGGGGACGAGGTGCACGGGGTGAGCGCGGTCGGCACCGTTCTCACCGGTCCGAACCCCCTCGGCGGACCGGCCGACCTGCTCCTCGTCGCCGAGGAACCCGGGGTGGGTCTCGCCAGCGGCGTCGTCGGTCTGGACGGCACCGACCCGGGCGACGTCGTCCGGTCTGCTCCGTACACCCACGTGGACGTCGACGACCACTCCGTGCCCATGTGGCTCGTCCCCGACCATGCCGGCGAGGCAGCCATCGTGGGTGAGCGCGACATGGTCTGGCTGTGGATCGTCGTGCGTCCTTCCGCTGCGGGAGCGATGCTGGTCGACCGCATCTCCCTCGCCGACGCCCGGTCGCTGGGCGAGGAGGTTCGGCTGCTTCCGTACGGCGCCCGCAGCAGCTGGCTCGACCCTGCGTGACGTCGTGCGCATCGACCTGCACGCCCACTCGTCGGTGTCGGATGGGACGGACTCTCCGAGCGAGCTCATGCGTGCCGCCGCCGACGCCCGGCTGGACGTCGTCGCGCTTGCCGACCACGACACGACGGCCGGATGGCAGGAGGCCACTGACGCCGCGGACGGCCTCGGCCTCGTCTGCGTGCCCGCCATCGAGATCTCGACGATCTGGCAGGGCGCCGACGTGCACCTGCTCGCCTACTGGCCGGACGCCGGTGACGAGGACCTGCAGCGCATGCTCGCGGCGATCCGCGCCGGGCGTCGCACCCGGGTGCCACACATGCTGGCCGGGCTGGCGACGCACGGAGTCGTCATCAGCGAGGCCGACGTCCGGGCCGCTGCCGGCGACGCTGCATCCCTCGGCCGCCCCCACGTCGCGGACGCGCTGGTCGCCGCCGGCGTTGTCGCCACCCGCCAGGAGGCGTTCGACGTCTGGCTCGGTGACGGCATGCCCGGCCACGCTCCCAAGCCGGCGCCCCCGCTCGATGTGGCCATCCGCACGGTGCGCGCTGCCGGTGGTGTCGGCGTGCTGGCCCACCCCTGGGGCCGCGGCAGCCGTCGGGTGCTCGACGCCGCCGCCCTGGCCGAGCTGGCCGGGCGTGGCCTGAGCGGCGTCGAGGTCGACCACGTCGACCACTCCGAGGACGATCGCAGGGCCCTGCGGGCACTGGCCGACGCGTCCGGGCTGGTCGTGACGGGCGGCAGCGACTACCACGGCACCGGCAAGGCGGGCCTGGCGCTCGGTGCGTTCACCACCGACGAGGCCTGCTACGACGCGCTGCGCAGCCTCGCCGGGGGGCCGCTGTGACGGACGCCGTCCGCACCGTGTCCCCGTCGCAGCTGGACACCTGGGTCGACTGCCCACGCCGCTACCGCTGGCGTTACCTCGCCGAGCCGCCGGCGCCACGTCGTGGTGCTCGTGCGCACCTGAGCCTGGGGTCGGCCGTCCACGCCGCCCTGCGGGGCTGGTGGTACCTGCCTCCTGAGCGCCGCACGCCGGACGTCGTCGCCGCAGCGGTCGCCGAGCACTGGTCGGACGCCGGCTTCGCCGACGCCGCGATGTCGCGGAGGTGGCTTCGGCGTGCCCAGCAGATGGTCGCCCGGTACGTGCGCGCGGAGACCGAGCGGTGGGCAGTGGTCCAGGCGGCGGGCATCGACCAGCCCCGTCGGGTGGAGACGCTGCTGCCCGTCCGGCTGCGCGACGACCTCGTGCTGGCCGGCCGTCCCGATCGTGTCGACGAACGCCCGATGCCGGACGATCCCGGGCGCACCGAGCTGGTCGTGGTCGACTACAAGACCTCCCGTCGGCCACTGGACGCGGAGGCTGCCCGTGCGTCACGGACGATGGCGATCTACGCGGCGGGAGCGCAGTCCGTGCTGCGCCGGCCGGCCACGCGAGTCGAGCTGCACCACCTGCCCACGGGCGACATCGTGGTCTGGCAGCACAGTGCCGAGGCCCGTGACCGCCAGGTGCGCCGGGCGGCTGCCGTCGCCGACGACATCGCCGGGGCGCAGGAGCGGGCCGACGACGAGCCGGTCGACGAGGTGTTCCCGCCCAGGGTCGGGCCCTTGTGCGGCTGGTGCGACTACCGGGACTCGTGCCCGGAAGGTTCCGCAGCGGTGCCCGAGGTGGCCCCGTGGGAGGCGTTGGAGCCCAGCGCCGGTCGCTCGGCCGGGCCCGACGCGCGGGGTGATGTGGCCGCTCCGACGGAGGTCGACGCCTGATCTCGGGTCAGCCAGAACCAGGCGGTGGTGCCGTTCTCGTCGGCCCAGTGGCCGCAGCGTGTGGCCAGCCCCGCCACGATCGCGAGTCCGCGTCCGTGGTGTCGCCGTTGCGCCGGCGCGCTCGCGGGGCCGGCATCGTGGACGGCGACGCTCACGGCGTCCGCCCGGGCGGTGACGCTGACCCTCACCGGAGCAGTGGCGTGGACGAGCGCGTTCGTGACCAGCTCGCTGGTCAACAGCTCGGCGTCGTCGCGCACGCTCGGCGGCACACCCTCGTTCTCGACCGCAGCGCGGACGAGTCGGCGCGCGCGAGTGACCTCGTGCGTCTCTGCGGTGAGCGTGACGTCCAGCAGTGAGTGGACGTCGTCCCATCGGTCCCAGAACGGGCCCAGCTCGTCGGCGAGGTGCTCGGGGTCCACGGGCTGCACGCCCCGGCTCTGCAGGCGCAGGGTCGGCACCGGTTGCGCTCTCACGCTGTCGGCGAGCTGTTCTGGCAGGGTCTCGGTGCCGTCCCCGACCAGTGCCAGCGTGGCGACGTCTCCGGGAGCGGCACAGGCGAGCCGCGCGGCGGGGTGGATCCCGGCCCCGTGGCCGACGAGATGCACTGGCGGCGGCCCGTCCACGACGGAGTCGGTGACCCGCCGTCCTCGGGCCCGGATCGCGGCGACCATGGCCGCAGGGCCGTCCGCGGCGGGTACGTCGTGCGCCCCGGCCAGCACGACGACCGGGGATCTCGCGAGCCCTGTCGACTGCCGCGCGCTGCTCACATCGGGACGGTACCCACGCGACGACGGCGCCAAACTCCTTCGAGCCGTCCCGCCTGCCGCGGCCACAGGACGCGCCAGGCATGATGGTGGCAGGAGTGCGTCGCGACGTCAGCGCACATGTCGTCGGACGCCGAGGCAGGGACGGAGGGGTCAGTGACCCGCACGATCGCCGTGACCAACCAGAAGGGTGGGGTCGCGAAGACGACCACGGCCGCGTCGTTGGCCGTCGCGCTCGCCGAGCTGGGCCAGCGCGTGCTGGTGGTCGACCTGGACCCGCAGGCGTGCCTCACGTTCTCCCTCGGCATCGACCCCGAGGACCTCGAGGCGTCGGTGTCGCAGGTGCTGACCCAGGGTGTGCGACCGGACGACGTGATCCTCGGCACCGACGACGGGATCGACCTGCTGCCCGCCACGATCGACCTGGCCGGCGCGGAGGCCTCGCTGCTCACCCGCACCGGCCGAGAGCTCACCCTGCGGATGTCGCTGGAGGACGTCTCGACCGGCTACGACTGGGTGTTTCTCGACAGCCCTCCGTCGCTCGGCGTGCTGACCGTCAACGCCCTGGTCGCCGCCCGCGAGGTGCTCATTCCCCTGCAGTGCGAGACCCTCTCGCACCGCGGCGTGGGCCAGCTTCTCGACACCATCTACGACGTACGGCGACTGCTCAACCCGCGACTGCGGATCCTCGGGGTGCTTCCCACCCTGTTCGACAGCCGGACGAACCATGCCAAGGCCGTCCTCGCCGACATCGAGCAGCGCTACGAGCTGCCCATCCTGACCCCGCCGATCCCCAAGTCCGTGCGGTTCGCCGAGGCGCCGGCCGTGGGCCGGTCGGTGCTCGCCACGTCGCGACGGTCCAAGGGGGCAGAGGCGTACCGGGCAGTGGCAGCCGGGATGCTGGGCGAGGCAGAGGCAGCCAGCGCCTGAGGGCGCACCCTGCTAGCCGGAACCCGAGTCGGTCGGCTTCCCGCCCCTCGTGCGGCGCCGTCGTCGACGGCGCCGATCAGGCGAGCCGTCGGACGAGGTCTGCTGCGACCCCTCGCCTGGCGTGCTCGCGGGCTGCCCTGCGCCCGAGCCTGAGGACGATCGCGACCTCGACCGGGACCGCGTCCGCTTGCCGTGCGTGCCGGCCTCTGCGGATCCCCCCGCCGCTGGGGAGCCCTGGCGGTCACGGGATCGACCCGTCGACGCGGCCGCGCGCTGCGGTGCAGGCCGTCCTGCGGCGGAGGCCAGCACACCGCTGGCCCCGGACGGGATGCCGAGGTCGTGGTAGAGGTGCTCGCTGGTCGAGTAGGTCTCCTTCGGCTCGGGGTAGGGCAGCCCCAGCGCAGTGTTGATGAGTGACCACCGGGACATGTCGTCCCAGTCGACGAGGGTGATGGCCACGCCCGACGCCCCGGCGCGCCCGGTGCGGCCGATGCGGTGCAGGTAGGTCTTCTCGTCCTCCGGGCAGGTCACGTTGACGACGTGGGTGACGCCGTCGACGTCGATACCGCGTGCGGCGACATCCGTGCACACGAGGACGTCGACCGTCCCTTGTCGGAAGGCTGACAGCGCCCGCTCGCGGGCCTGCTGGTTGAGGTCGCCGTGGACGGCCCCGACCGAGAACCCCCGCCGGCTCAGCTCGTCCGCGATGGCCTGGGTCTGCCGCTTGGTGCGGGCGAACAGCATGGCCAGCCCACGGGTCTCCGCCTGCAGGATGCGGGCCAGCACCTCGTCCTTGTCCATCCGGTGGGCCCGGTAGACGAACTGGGCCGTGGTGGGGACGGTGGCGGTCTCGTCGGGCGACTCGGCGCGGATGTTGACCGGGTGACGCATGTAGCGCCGGGCGAGCGTGATGACCTCGGACGGCATGGTCGCCGAGAACAGCATCGACTGCCGCAGCTCGGGGGTCATCGACAGGATGGTCTCCACGTCCGCCAGGAAGCCCAGGTCGAGCATCTCGTCTGCCTCGTCCAGCACCGTCACCTTGACGTGGCTCAGGTCGAGGTAGCGCTGCCGGACCAGGTCGAGCAGCCGTCCAGGTGTGCCGACGACCACCTCCACGCCCGTCTGCAGCGCCTCGATCTGTGGCTCGTACGCCCGGCCGCCGTAGACGGTGAGCACGCGCACGCGCCGCTTGGACGACGCGATCTCCAGATCCGTCGCCACCTGAAGGGCCAGCTCCCGGGTAGGGGTGACCACCAGCGCCTGCGGTGCTCCGGGGGCGGCCAGGTCGGCGAAGTCCACCTCGTCGGGGCTGACGATGCGCTGCAGCAGCGGGAGCCCGAACGCCAGCGTCTTCCCCGTCCCGGTGCGCGCCTGGCCGATCAGGTCGGCGCCGGTCAGTGCCACCGGGATCGCCATCTGCTGGACGGGGAAGGGGGTGGCGATGCCTCGCTCGGCGAGCGGGTCGACCAACGACGGCATCACGCCGAGGGCCGCGAAGGAGTCGGCCACCGGGGCAGGGGTCTCCTCCGGGGCAGGGGTCTCCTCGGGTTGGGAGTACGAAGGGGTGGGGCTGTCGTTCTCGACGCTCAGTCGTCTGCTCCTCATTCGTGACCTGCGGCGTGCAGGTCGTGCGGAAGGCGAGTCTAGTCTTTGCGCGCGTGACCGACCCGCAGCCGCCGCAAGCGTCCTATCTGGACGACCCCGACTACCGAGCGGCGGTCGTCGACCTGCTCGGCGTGCTCGCCTACGGCGAGCTGTCGGCCTTCCAACGCCTGGTCTCCGACGCGTCGATGGCGCCGGGGGTGCCGGACATGGTGGCGCTGTCGGACATGGCGATCGCCGAGTTCCGGCACTTCGAGCGGCTGCGCGACCGGTTGAGCGAGCTGGGGGTCGACCCCCAGGAGGCCATCGCCCCCTTCCGCAGCGCCATCGACGGGTTCCACCGCTCGACGACGCCGTCGTCGTGGCTGGAGGGGCTGGTCAAGGCCTATGTCGGTGATGGGATCGGGCAGGACTTCTACACCGAGATCGCGCAGTTCCTCGACCCGACGACGCGAGACCTGGTCACCGACGTGATGGTTGATCTCGGGCACAGCGACTTCGTCGTCGACCGGGTGCGCGCAGCCATCGCGGCCGACCCGCGCATCGCCGGGCGGCTGGCTCTGTGGGGACGCCGCCTGGTCGGCGAGGCGCTGTCGCAGGCGCAGCACGTGGCCGCGCAGCGGGACACGCTCGATCCGCTGTTCATCGGCTCGGACACCCGTCCCGGGATCGGTCTCGGGGGAGTCAGTGTGATCTTCGACCGGATCATCTCGCGACACACGCAGCGGATGAAGGCGCTCGGCCTGTCGGCGTAGCCGACTCAGGTCGTCCCGAAGCCGACGCGCCGCTCGACGGGTTCGCCGAGCTCCACGTAGACGATCTGCGAGCCGGGTACCACGAACAGCCTCCCCCTGTCGTCGGCGAGGCTCAGCACGCTGCCGTCGGCGACGGCTGCAGCAACGGCCTTCTCGACATCCTTGCGGTCTTGGGCGCTCTCGAGAGTGATCTCGCGGGCCGCGTTCTGCACACCGATCTTGATCTCCACGACTGGCAAGGCTAGCCCCCGCCGGCGGTCCCGCTACTCGTGGCGTTCCCCGTCACGCCGAGGGAAGCCTCGAATGCCCCGCCATCCGAGGGTCGCGACGAGCGACGTGGCGTCGGGTCGTGGCAGGGACCCGTCGGAGGCGAGCCAGAACCGCGCGGCCACCTGAGCCATCCCGACCATGCCCGCTGCCAGCAGCTGGGACTCCTCTTTGGACAGCCCGGTGTCCTCGGCGATCACCGGTGCGATGGCCTCGGCACACCGCCGGGTGAGGGAGTCGAGACGTCCACGAACCGCGTCGGCATTCGTGAGGTCGTTCTCGAAGAGCAGACGAAAGGTGTCTCCCTGGCCGCCGACGAAGGCGAAGAAGGTCTCCATCGCGGCCGCGACACGGCGCTTGTTGTCGCTGGTGGAGTCCAGCGCGTCGGTGACGCTGTCGACGAACTCGTCGATGCTGATGTCCAGCAACGCGAGATACAGGTCGAGCTTGCCGGGGAAGTGCTGGTACAGCACTGGCTTGCTGACCCCGGCCCGCACGGCGATCTCGTCCATCGCCGCTGCGTGGTAGCCACGTTCGACGAAGACCTCCCGGGCCGCGTCCAGCAGCTGGGCACGGCGCTCCGAACGGGGCATACGGGTGCCGCGGAGGGCGGTGTCGGAGGTCACACGACGATGTTACTCGCCAGTAGCCCTCAGCGGTACTCCTCCTCGTCGTCGACGACCTCCCGGGCCTGGTCGGCGAGGTCGGCCGGGTCGACGTCGAGCGGAACCTCCCGCGGCCCCGCGGCGCGCTCGTCAGCGACCACGTCGGCCGACTGCTCGGCCGCGTCCTCGAGCGGGGTCTCGACCGACGACTCCGAGGGGTCGGGCTCGACCTCGACGGTGGCGTCGGGAAGGGAGACGTGCCTGCCGGTGCCGGGCTGATCGCTCACTGCGGTGCTCCTCACGACGGTGTCCGTCCAGATCTGAAGGACGCCTCTCACCGTAGCCGTCACGGGAACACCCGTGGCGTGGGTGTGGTTGTCAGCGTCGAGTGAGCAGTTGCCGATCCCGAGGAGCACGTCGTGACCATTCTGCCTCCCCTGGTCGAGCCCACCGCCGACCTCAGCGTCGAAGAGGTGGAGCGGTACTCGCGCCACATCATCATCCCCGACGTCGGCATGGACGGGCAGCGGCGGTTGAAGTCGGCCAAGGTGCTGGTCATCGGTGCAGGCGGGCTCGGCTCGCCCGCTCTGCTCTACCTCGCCGCTGCGGGGGTGGGCACGATCGGCGTCGTCGACTTCGACGTCGTCGACGAGTCGAACCTGCAGCGTCAGGTGATCCACGGCCAGTCCGACGTGGGCCGACCGAAGGCCGAGTCGGCACGCGACGCCATCGCCGAGGCGAACCCGCACGTGACGGTCGTGCTGCACCAGACGCGCCTCGACGCCGACAACGCGCTGGAGATCTTCGCCGGGTACGACCTCATCGTGGACGGCACCGACAACTTCGCCACGCGGTACCTCGTCAACGACGCTGCCGCCCTGCTGAACAAGCCCTACGTGTGGGGCTCGATCTACCGCTTCGAGGGGCAGTCGTCGGTTTTCTGGAACGAGCACGGGCCGAACTACCGCGACCTCTACCCGGAGCCGCCGCCGCCGGGGATGGTGCCCTCCTGTGCCGAAGGCGGCGTGCTGGGCATCCTGTGCGCCTCCATCGGGTCGATCATGGCGACCGAGGCGGTGAAGCTCATCACAGGCATCGGAGAACCCCTCGTAGGACGGCTCATGATCTTCGACGCGCTCGAGATGTCGTACCGCACGGTGGCGATTCGTCGGGACCCCGCCACCGAGCCGATCACGGGCCTCATCGACTACGAGGCGTTCTGCGGGACGCTGTCGGACGCGGCCGTCGACGCCGCTGCGGACGCGACGATCGACGTCAAGACGCTGGCCCTGTGGCTGGAGGAGCGTGAGCGGGGAGAACGCGACTTCGAGCTCGTCGACGTGCGGGAGAAGGGCGAGTACGAGATCAGCCGGATCCCGGGAGCGGTGCTCGTGCCGAAGGACGAGTTCCTCATCGGCGACGCCGTCGCCCGGCTGCCACGGGACAAGCAGGTGGTGTTCCACTGCAAGGGCGGGGTGCGCTCGGCCGAGGTGCTTGCCGTGGCGAAGTCGGCCGGGCGCAGCGATGCCGTCCACGTCGGCGGGGGCATCAACGCGTGGGTCCGTCAGATCGACCCGTCCCAGCCGCTCTACTAGCCGGCTCGCTGCAGGTCTGCGCGCACGTGGCTCGCTAGAGCGCGCCGGCTCGCTGCAGGCGGTTCCAGGCGAGCCAGCCCACGGGGATGGGCAGCCAGAACGAGATCAGGCGGAACAGGATCACGGCGCTGAACGCTTCGCCGCCGGGCACGCCCGCGGCGGTGAGCCCGGCCGCGAGGGCCGCCTCGACGGCTCCCAACCCGCCTGGCGTGGGCACGATGCTGCCGACGGCGTTGCCGGAGACGTAGATCAGCGTCGCGGTGGCGATACCGATCTCGGCTCCCACCGCCTGTACAGAGGCGTACAGAGCCACGCCGTAGCCGAGAGTGAGCAGCAGGTTGCCGCCGAGCCCCATGGCGAGGCGCTTGGGGTCCTGCACGGCGTCGAGCAGGCGAGGCAGCCCGCGTTCGACGAACGACCGCCACGCTCGTGCTGCCCGGGTGCGCACGGCAGGGACGAGCCACAGCACGACCGCCGCGGTCAGCACGACAGCGCCGACTGCGACGGCGATGGTGGACAGGCTGATGCCGAAGTCCACCTGCCGGCCGGTGAGCAGCCCCAGCACCACGATGAGCGGCACGCTGACGATGAAGGCCGCCGCCTGAGAGGCGGCGACGCTGGCCGCCGCGGACGGCAGCGGGATGCGCATCCGTGTCAGCAGCCGGGTGTTGAGCGCGGCGATACCCAGTGTCGACGGGGCGATCAGGCGCACGAAGCCGAGGGCGACCTGCGCGGTGAGCACGCGGCGCAGCGACACCGTCTCAGGGACGAACCCGACCAGCCCCCACGCGGCGCCCAGGTAGGACAGCGCGAAGGCCACCAGGGCGACCAGGATCCACAGCGGGTCGGCTGAGGCGACGGTGCCGATGATGTCGACACCGGTGAGGTTGGTGCCGATCAGGTAGACCGCGAGCAGGATCGACAGCGCCGACAGCAGCGCCCGTGGACGCAGCCGCTCCAGGCTGACCGTCTCCACGGTGGGTGGCTCGGCTCGCTCGCGTACCTGGTCGCGCACTCGTTCCAGCAGCTCGCTGCTGCCCTTCAGCCGGGACCGGGTGCCTGCCGGGAGGGCGAGGGGTTGCACGAGGGGCAGCGCCTCACCGACCGCGTCGCGTCCCAGGCAGCGAACCGCCGCGGCCACCGCGTCGCGCGGGCCGACGATGCTGGCGGTGAGCACCAGCAGCTGGGCGACGTCGGCGGACATCGCCACCGAGCTGGCGGCGACGTTGGCGCTGACGTGCCCGAGGATCCACGCCCGGCCGTCGTCGTCGAGCGCGATCGCCTCCGGTGCCAGCTGCCGGTGGGCGATGCCGGCGTCGTGCATGCGGCGCACCTGCGACCAGAGGTCGTCGAGGACATCCGGGGGCAACAGCTCGGCTTCTGGACCGGGCACCGGCTCGGGGTAGGTCGTCGCCACGACGTCGTCGTCCGAGTCCGGCTGCGAGTCCGGCTGCGAGTCCGGCTGCGACGCCGGCTCCGACGCCGGCTCCGACGCCGGCGGGCCGGGAGCTGGCTGCGGCGTCGAGGCGTCCGGCCGGTCTGCAGGCTCACCGGGGGTTCGGTCATCGAGCAGGTCGGCCAGCCGTCGGCTCGGGGAGTCGTCGTAGACGAGCGCGATCGCCTGCGGGCCGATGGCGAAGGTCGCCGCGAGGCGGGGGCTGCGCACCCCCGCCTTCTCCAACGCGAGCGCGGCCAGGGTTCGCTGGTCGGTGCCGCCGCGCATGGTCACGCTTTCCTGCGGGAGGATGTCGCCCCTGAGCCGCAGCCACTGCCAGGCGTTGGCCAGCACTCCGGTTCCCTCGCGGTCGCGGTCGAGCAGCACGATGTCGAGCACGGCATCGTCGGTGTGTGCTCGGTAGACACGCGGCCACGACTCGCCGGTCGCACTGAGCGTCCTCACGCGGACGCGGTGGGCGTGCAGCGCCGCCGCGACCTGCGCGCCGGTGGGACGTTCGGTGGGCACCCCGGACACCAGCCGGATCGTCAGCGCGACCGCACGTCCGACCAGAAGAGCCAGGGCTGCGCCCTGGGGAGTCACCTGACCGCCGAGCAGAAGGTCCACGACCCCACCGCCGACAGCGACCAGGGAGAGGCGCTGCACCCACGGCCGCTCGGTCCAGCCCACGATCGACACGAGGGCCACCGTCGCAGCCGAGCTGATGGGGAAGACGAGCCCGGACGTCGGCGGGCGGAACGCCGTGGCCAGGGCCTCGGGCGCCAGCTCGGAGCGCAGCCAGGCCGAGAGCACACCGAGGAGCACAGCGGTGGCGATGCCGGCGATCACCATCTCGGCTGCGACGCGGGCACGACGCTGGGCGATCTCGAGCCCGACGAAGCCGATCCAGAGCGTGAGCGTGCTGAACGCCGACACCAGCGTGAGCGGGAGCAGCAGCCACCCGGGGACGAGTGCGGAGGCCTCGTTGAGGTCCCCCTCGATGCCAGCCACCGTACGGCTGGCCGTCAACGACAGGACGACCACGAACACGATCGCGGCCCCCGTGAGCGCCATCCGGGTCGCGTCGAGCGGCCGGCGCGACCGGCGAACCTCGTCAGGCTCGTCGATCAGCACCGGCGGCTGCTCGGCGTCCACCTGGACGGCGCTGGTCGTCATCACCGCCGATCGTCCCACGTGGTGGCACGCTGACGAGGGTGACGCCACCGCTGAGCCCGGCCGAGTCGACGGCCGACGCCGGCCGGCTCGTGCTCGACCTCGTCTGCCAGGTCCCCGCCGGCGCCGCGACCACCTACGGCGATCTCGCCACCATCGCGGCCGACCTCGGTGCCGTCGGGCTCACCGCGCGTGGGGTCGGGCGCATCATGGGAGGTGCAGGCGATGAAGTGCCCTGGTGGCGCGTCGTCGCGCACGACGGGCGGCCTCCGGGGCACCTTGAGGCACGGGCACTGGCGGCGCTGCGCGACGAGGGATGTCCGCTGCGTGGTGACCGGGTCGACCTACGTCTGGCCCGCTGGCGTCCCTGAGATGTCGCGGCGAGCCGCGATGAGGAGACCGGGGCCCGCGCGCAGGTACGCCGTCGTCAGCGCGGGGCAACGAACAGCGTGGCGTCGGCGGTCCCGATGCTTCCGGTGCGGTCACCCAGCACGGTGTGGGCGTGCCCGATACCGGCCGGGTCCAGCGACGTGCGGCTGTCCATCCACACGTCCTCGCCGACCGGCTCCGTGGTGAGGTGGAGAGTGATCTCGGTGTTCACGAACAGCAGGGCGGACGGGTCCGCCCACGCGGAGATGCCGCTGCCGGCGTCGGCGACCACCGCGGCGCGCTCCACCCCGCTGGTCGGGGTGTCGTCGACGAGCGGCACCCGCAGCCGGGTCCAGGTCGTGGCCGGCCCGGGCTCGGCGAACGAGCCGGCCGCCAGCTCCCAGGTCACTGCGTGCAGGTAGCCCCCGCGCCAGGTGCCGGCCGGCGGCTGCTCGGCGCCCGGCCCGGGTGGCGGTTGCCGCGGCGTCACCGGTAGCGGCAGGTCGGCCTCCGCCCGGCGGACCAGCCACATCGATGCCGTCATGACGGGGTCATCCGCGCCGGCGCGCGGCGCCAGCGCGGCGTTCACCAGTGCCACCCGCCGGCCCGGGCGGACGAGGCGGGCTCGCACGACCAGCTCGGCGACGGGCACCGGCCGCAGGATCTCCACCGTCACCCGCGCGGGCAGGGCCCGATCGGGCACGGGCGCATCTGGCCTGCCCAGATGCGATGTGCTGTGGACCAGCAGCGCCGTCGGGGGACCGGCGTGCTGCAGGTCGGCTGCCCACGGCCCGACCGTGTGCTCGGTCGAGGTGTAGGAGCCGGTGAACGTGGCACCGTCGGTGCTGGCATCGTCGACGACGTAGAAGGAGCCGGACGCCACCTGGCGCACCTTACTGTCGCCCCCTTCTGGTGGGATCAGCCCATGACCGCCGTTCCCGACGTGCCCCGCGGCAGCGTCGCGGCGATGGTGCCCGACGACCCGGCGGCACGGGTGCGGGAGCACCGCGCCGGGCCGCTGCTGGTGCTCGGCGGTCCCGGCACCGGCAAGTCCACCCTCGCGGTCGAGCTGGTGGCGTCCCGCATCGACGAGGGTCTCGACCCCGGCAGAGTGCTGGCCCTGTGCGCGACGCGACGGGCGTCGGTCGCGCTCCGCGACCGCATCGTCGCGCGCGTCGGTCGGACGATCCGCGAGCCACTGGCACGCACGGCCCACTCGTACGCGTTCGGGCTGCTCCGCCGGGAGGCGGCGATGCGCGCCGAACCGGCTCCGCGGCTGCTCGGTGCCGCCGAGCAAGAGGTCGTCATCGCCGAGCTGCTGCAGGGGTGGGACGTGCCATGGCCACCTGACCTCGCCGAGGCGGTCTCGACGCGGCACTTCACCCGTGCGCTTCGCGACCTTCTCCTGCGCGCCCTCGAGCGCGACGTCACCCCTGAGATGCTCACCGAGCTCGGACGCCGGCACGGGCGTCCGGCATGGCAGGTTGCTGGTCGTTTCGCCGCCGAGTACGCCGATGTGACAGCGCTGGCCCAGCCATCGGCCTACGACCCGGCCGAGCTCGTGCGCGCCGCGGTGGACCTGCTGCGCGGAGACGCCGACCTGCGCGACCGGGAGCGACGAGACCGTGCCCTGGTTGTCGTCGACGACCTCGACGAGGCCGACACCGCCATGCTGGACCTCGTCGAGGTGCTGGCCGGCGACGGGGGCACCCTCGTGGCCACGGCCGACCCCGACAGCACGGTGCTCGGCTTTCGTGGGGCAGACCCGCAGGCCGTGCGGTCGTTCCCGGAGCGGTTCGCAACCTCGGACGGCTCCCCGGCACCTGAGGTGGTGCTGCGCGCCGGGTATCGCATGCCGCGCGCGGTGCTCGACGTCGCCACGGCGCTCACGACCAGGCTGGGTGGCGCCGGTCGCTGGCGCAGCCCCAGCCCGGCGCCGCATGAGGGCAGCGTGGACGTCCGCGTACTCGGCAGCCCGGCCGACGAGATGACCCAGGTGGCCGCGCACTGCCGGCGTCGACATCTGCGCGACGGGGTGCCCTGGCAGCACATGGCCGTGGTGGTGAGGTCTGCGGCCGACCTGGCCGGCGTCCGCCGGGCACTCGCCCGCCGCGGGGTGCCGGTCGAGCAGCGGCGCGACGAGGTGGCGCTGTGGCAGCAGCCGCCGGTGCGGGCTCTGCTCGACCTGCTGGCACTGGCTTCGGGGGACGACGACCAGGCGGACGACACGGTCGTCGACCTGATGCTCGGCCCACTCGGGCGGCTCGACCCGGCCGCTCTGGCGGGGCTCCGGCGAGATGTCCTCAGCAACGGCCAGGTGGCGTCGGGAGACGTCGACGCGCTGCTCGCTGCCGCCGTGCTGGAGGGTCGTCCGCTGCCCGGCGACGTGAGCCACCCAGCGGTGACGGCGTTGGCCACCACGCTGGAGGCGGGTCGCGCTGCCCTGGCGGCCGGAGGCTCACTGGAGGACGTGATGTGGGCGCTCTGGGACGCCGTCGGCGTGGGGGGCAGGTGGCGACGTGCGGCACTGGCCGGAGGTCGAGACGGGGCCGTCGCTGATCGCGACCTCGACGCGCTCGTGGCCGTGTTCGACTCAGCCGCCACCTTCGTCGATCGCTTGCCCGGCGCGGGCCCGCGAGTGTTCCTGGACCACGTCCTGCAGGCGCGTCTCCCCGGGGACGGCTGGGGCACGTCGTCGGGTGCCGGGCACGCTGTTGCGGTGGTCACCGCCCACGCGACCAAGGGTGCGGAGTACGACACCGTCGTGGTCGCTCGGGTGCAGGAGGAGCGCTGGCCCGACGTGCGTCGCCGGGAGACCTTGCTCGGCGTGGACGACCTCGTGGCCGTCACGCAGGGCGGCCGGGTGCCCACTCCGGCAGAGCAGGCCACGGCGCTGCTGGCCGCCGAACGGCGGCTGCTGCACCTCGCGGTGTCGCGGGCGCGGTGCAGCCTGCTGGTCACCGCGGTCGAGGACGAGGAGCTGCGACCAAGCCGCTTCATCGACGAGCTGGGCGTGGGCGCGCCCGGCCCGGCGCCCGGGCCGGGCGAGCACCGCGCCGAGTCGTCCGTGTCGACCGTTCTTCCCGACCCGGTGCTCGAGCTCACCTCCCTGGTCGCCGAGCTGCGCGCACGCGTGTGCACCAGCGATGCGCCCGACGACGAGCGGCACGAGGCCGCCCGGCTGCTGGCTCGTCTCGCCGCGGCCGGCGTCCCGGGAGCGGACCCCGCCTCCTGGTACGGGTTGGTTCCCCTCAGTGACGACGCTCCGCTGGTCGATCCCGGCGACGTCGCACTGTCGCCGTCCCAGGTCGAGAGCTACCTGCGGTGTCCCCTGCGGTGGATGCTCCAACGATCAGGCGGCGACGACGGAGCGGTGCTTCGACGCACCATCGGCTCTCTGGTGCACCAGCTGGCGTTCGAGGCCACCACCGACCACCTCGACGATGAAGCGGTCTGGCAACGGTTCGAGCAGCTGTGGAGCTCCGTCGACGCCGGCCGTGGCTGGGTGGCGCGCCGAGAGCGCGCCCGTGTGACCGACATGGTGCGCCGCCTTCTGCACTGGCTGGCCGAGCACGCCGACACGGCGGTCGCCGCAGAGGCGGAGGTGAACGTGCAGGCCGACGGCACCCAGGTGCACGGACGGCTCGACCGTCTCGACCGCGCCGAGGACGGTTCGCTGGTCGTCGTCGACTTCAAGACCGGCACCAGTGCCCCGACGAACGCCGAGGCCGCCTCGAACCCCCAGCTGGGGGTCTACCAGTGGGCTGTGGAGCAGTGCGAGCCACACGGCGGCGCGCCGGCACGCGCTGGCGGTGGGATGCTGGTGCACCTCGGCGTGTCGGGGGAGCGGGCCCGCACCCAGCACCAGCCGGCGCTGAGCGACAGCAATGACCCGGACTGGCCACGGCGCCTGATCGACCAGGTCGCCGACGGTGCCACCCAGACGGTTTTCGCTGCCTTCGTCAACCCAGGGTGTGGCGGGTGCCCGGTGCGCACCTCATGCCCGGCCCAGCCGGCCGGCGGGCAGGTGTCCCCGTGAGCGATCTGGGCCCGGTGACGCTCGCTGCGATGCTCGATCGTCCACGTCCCACCGACGAGCAGCAGGTGGTCATCGCCGCGCCGCTGGTTCCGTCGGTCGTGGTTGCAGGAGCCGGGTCGGGCAAGACCGAGACCATGGCGGCGCGTGTGCTGTGGCTCATCGCCAACAACCACGTCCGCCCAGACGAGGTGCTCGGACTGACCTTCACCCGCAAGGCGGCCGCCGAGCTCGCCGGGCGGGTACGCCAGCGGCTGTCGGCACTGGCGAGCACCGGACGCGTGCACGTGCCCGACGGCGAGCCCACGGTCGCCACCTACGACGCGTTCGCCGGCCAGGTCGTCGCCGAGCACGGTGCCCGGCTGGGTGTCGAGCCCGGCCGAGGGCTGCTCACCCCCGCCGGGTCGTGGCAGCGGGCATCGCGGCTGGTGGCGCGATGGGACGGGCCCATGGACGACGTCGACTACGCACCGCAGACCGTCGTCGACGACCTTCTCGGGCTTCACGGCCAGGTGGCATCACACGTCACCGACCTCGCTGCGGTGCGGCGTACCACCGAGGCGTTGCTGGACCTGATCGATGCGACGCCGCCGGGCCCCCGGCAGCGCAAGCCCCTGCACAGCAAGCTCGAGGCCGTGCGCAAGGCGCAGGTCGCCCGCCTGCGCCTGCTGCCGATGATCGGCGAGTATCGCGCACGGCTGGGCGCCGACTCGCTGACCGACTTCGCGACCGTCGCCGAGCAGGCGGCCCGGGTGGCGGCCGCCGTCCCCGACGTTGGCGCGGCCGTGCGTCGCCAGTACCGAGTCGTGCTGCTCGACGAGTTCCAAGACACGTCGTATGCCCAGCTCGACCTGCTGCTGGCCCTGTTCGGAGCGGGCCACCCGCTCACGGCCGTGGGTGACCCCTGCCAGTCGATCTACGCCTGGCGTGGTGCCAATGCCGACACGCTCGCCGCGTTCGAGCAGCGTTTCGCCGCCGACCGACCGGTCGAGCGCTACGCGCTGCGGACGAGCTTTCGTAACGAGCGCACCGTGCTCGACGTCGCCAACGTGGTGGCCGAGCCGTTGCGCAGCGACGACAACCACGTCGAGACCCTGGTGTGCGCGCCCCTGGCCAGGCCGGGAGAGGTGCGGGTGGCCCTGCACCGCACCCGGGCGGACCAGGCCGTCGCCATCGCCGAGACGGTGGCCTCCCGCTGGTACGAGGCAGCCGGGCCGGATCGTGCGAGCATCGGCGTGCTGGTGCGCAAACGCGACGAGATCGCGGCCATCGAGGCCGAGCTGCGGGCACGGGACGTCCCCGTCGAGGTGGTCGGGCTGGACGGGCTGCTGGGCATCCCCGAGGTGGTCGACGTGGTGGCGCTGCTTCAGGTCGCCGCCGACCCGGCCCGAGGCGATGCCCTGGTGCGGCTGCTGACAGGTCCCGTCCTGCGCTTCGGAGCACGTGACCTGCGCGGTCTGGCCCGTTGGGCGCGGCAGCGCAGCCGCGGCAGTGCCGCGCCCGAGATGCCGTGGCAGGTACCCGACGTCGGCATCGCCGAGTGCCTGGAGCACCCTCCGCCGCCCGGCTGGATCAGCGACCGGGCGGCCGAGCGGCTCGACACGGCGAGACGGTGGGTCGCCGCGGTGCGCAGCCGCGTGCACCGACCCCTGCCCGAGCTCGTGGCCGACGCGGTCAGCGTGCTGGGTCTGGACACCGAGACCAGCGCCCGAGCTCATCGAACCGGTGCCGCCGGGCCGTCGCACCTCGACCGGCTCACCGACGAGGCCGCCGCGTTCGCCGACCTCGCCGGGCAGGCCGGACTGGCCGAGTTCCTCGACTACCTGGTCGCCGGCGAGGAGCAGGAACGCGGCCTGCGACGGGCCGCCGACGTGCACCTCGGATCACGGGTACAGCTGCTGACGGTCCACGCGGCCAAAGGTCTCGAGTGGGACGTCGTCGCCGTGGCAGGCATGTCCGACGGCGGGTTCCCGACACGCAGCCGGGTCGGTGGTGCGTGGCTGACCGATCCTGGGACGCTGCCGTACCCGCTTCGCGGCGATGCCGCCGCACTGCCGGTGCTGGACACCGCCGGCGTCGAGCACCAGTCCGACCTTGCCGCTCGAGTCGAGGCGGTCTACGTGGCCGGGCGCGCCGAGCACCTGGCCGAGGAGCGGCGCCTGGCCTACGTGGCGGTCACCCGCGCGCGGAGCACCGTGATGTGCCACGGGTATCGATGGGGAGACGGTCAACGACCCCTGGAGCCGTCGCCGTTCCTGGTCGAGGTCGCGGCTCATCCCGATGTCGTGGTCGACGTGTGGATTGACGACCCCGGACCGGCTCCCGACCCGACGCTCGACGCGCCCCGCTGGCCCGTCGACCCGCTGGGTCACCACCGGCCCGCCATCGAGGCGGGCGCGGCACGCGTACGTGCTGCTCTCGAGCAGCCGTCGCCTCGCCGGGACGGACTGGTCGGCAGGGCAGCGGAATGGGACGAGGAGGTGCGCCTGCTGCTCGCCGAGCGGGACGCGGAGCAGACCCGGGCCCGTCGCGTGCTGATGCCGCCGCACCTGTCGGCCACGACCCTGGTCTCGGCACACAGCGACCCGGAGGAGACGCTGTCCAGGATGCGCCGCCCGATGCCGAGCCGTCCGCGTGTGCAGGCCCGCAGGGGGACGGCCTTCCACGCCTGGGTCGAGCAGTACTACGGCCGGCCAGGCCTGCTGGACATCGACGAGCTCCCCGGAGCCGCCGACGCCGCCGCACCCCCGCCCTCGGCTGACCTCGACGACCTGCGGGAGGCCTTTCTCGCGTCGGTGTGGGCGGCCCGAGAGCCCATCGCGGTGGAGGCCCCGTTCGAGATGGTGGTCGACGACACCGTCGTGCGTGGCCGCGCGGACGCCGTGTTCGCCGACGGTGAGGGCATCGTGGTCGTGGACTGGAAGACCGGACCACCGCCGCGCACCCGGGCAGAGGCGGCGCAACGATCGACCCAGCTGGCGGTGTACCGGGCCGCCTTCGCTGCCCTGCACGGCCTGGACCAGCGACGCGTGCGTGCCGTCTTCCACCACATCCGGGAGAACACCACGGTCGAGCAGACCGCGGACGTCGTCGTCGACGACGTCGTCAGGGCGTTGCGCCGACAGGCGGGAGCGACGCGGTGACCACGACCGGGTTGTGGTCGGAGACGGGGAGCCGACGTGAGACCGCGCCGCTGACGGCAACAGGGGTGGCCGGGTGGGCCAGGACGTGGTCGAACTGCACCCGAGGCTTCCACGACGGGTAGGTGGCCAGCCGCGCCATCTGCCGCCACCCGCTGGCCCAGGCCGGTAGGCGGCCCGGCATGTTCAGGTCACCCAGCAGCACGCGCGGGGCGGGCCACGACTCGGCCCATCGGGTGATCGCGCGCAGCTGGCGCACGTTGACGCCGGGGACGAACGACAGGTGCGTGGCGACCACGGTCAGAGGGCCGGCGCGGCCCTCCACTCGTGCCGCGAGCGCCAGGCGAGGCTCGTCGTCGACCTTGACCAGGCCACGCCCCGGCACGAGCAGCGGCATACCGATCCGTGCGGGCGGGAACGACAGGACGGCCCAGTCGAGGACGGGCAGCCGGCTCACCAGCGCGATGCCGTAGCCGGGGCGGCTCGCGTCGGGCTCTGCCGTGCTGCGCTCGGCGTCGGTCGCTGCCTCCCAGCGCCCCCCGGGCTCTCCCCACAGCGCCGGGACGAAGCGGTGCCACGACGCGCCGAGCCCATCGGCGACCACCGCTGCCTGGTCCGTCCCACTGGAGCGGGGCTGAGAGTGATCGACCTCCTGCAGGGCGACCACGTCGGCGTCCAGCATCTGCGCGCCGGTGTGGAGATCGGCGGCCAGCACCTGTCCGTGGTGCAGTGACCGACCGTGCAGCAGGTTCCAGGTGGCGAGTCTGATCGTTGGCGACCGATCACCCCGGTCAGCCGCGCCGCCAGGGTGTGCGGTCACCCGCCGGTGACAGTGGCGAGGGTCGCCTCGACCATGGCCGAGAACGTCTGCTCGCGCTCCTGGGCGGTCGTCTCCTCGGCGGTGACGAGGCTGTCACTCACGGTGCAGACGGCAGCAGCGCGTGCGCCGAACCTCGCGGCGAGCGTGTAGAGGGCGGCGGCCTCCATCTCGACGGCCAGCACGCCGTATTGGGTGAGCGTGTCGCGGAGGTCCGGACGGTCGGAGTAGAACACGTCCCACGACGCGACCTGGCCGACGTGCACCGTGGACCCGGTGGCCCGGCAGCGGTCGACGAGCCTGCTCATGAGGTCGAAGTCCGCGGTGGGGGAGTAGTCGATGCCGCCGAACCGGTGCCGGTTCATGCCCGAGTCGGTGGCGGCACTCATCGCCACCACGAGGTCGCGCACCTTGACCTTCTCCACCATGGCTCCGCACGAGCCCACCCGCACGAGCGTCTGTACCCCGTAGAACGCCATCAGCTCGTGCGCGTAGATGGAGATCGACGGCTGTCCCATGCCCGTGCCTTGCACCGACACCGGGGTGCCCCGATACGTGCCCGTGAAGCCGAGCATGTTGCGCACCGAGGAGTAGCAGACGATGTCGTCGAGGTAGGTCTCGGCGATCCACTTGGCGCGCAGGGGGTCACCGGGGAGCAGGACGCGGTCGGCGATCTGGCCGGGCTCGGCGGCGATGTGGGTGCTCACGAGCGGGCATCCTGCCACCCCGTCGCCGGCGCGGCGTGCCTACGCTCACCTGTCGTGCCCGTCCTCGACGCCCTGCACTACTCCCTGAGCCCGTCGGTGTTCGACGTCGGCGGCCTCGACCGGATGGCCGAGTTCCGCTCCGACCCCCGCGCCATGGCTCGCCTGATGCAGGCCCCGGGCGCACGGGCTGTGGTGGTGCGCAGTGGTCGAGCGGTGCTGGACGACGCCGGCCTGGTGCGTTTCCCCCTGTCGTCGGCACCGACCGGCCCGGCGATGCTGCTGGGTGTCGGGGCTGACGGCCCGGTCTTCGTCGTCCATCCGGACGAGCCGTTCGCCGACGATCGGGCCCGCAGCATCCGCTCAGCCGTAGGTCGGCTCACACCCGACGACCTCGGCCTGTTCCTGCACGCCACCGCGCTCACCGCGTGGCATGAGACGCACCCCCGATGCCCACGCTGCGGTGGGTCGACCGAGGTCATCAACGCCGGGTATGCGCGTCGGTGCCCGTCGGACGGCAGCGAGCACCACCCGCGCACCGACCCGGCCGTGATCGTTCTGGTGCTGGACTCTGACGGCGACGGCTCGCGGTGCCTGCTGGGACGTCAGGCCAGCTGGCCCGAGGGCCGCTTCTCCACCCTGGCCGGATTCGTCGAGCCGGGAGAGACCGTCGAGCAAGCGGTGGTCCGCGAGGTCGCGGAGGAGTCCGGGGTGGAGGTGGAGCGAGTCTCGTATGCGGGCAGCCAGCCGTGGCCGTTCCCGGCGAGCCTCATGCTCGCCTACTACGCGGTGGCCGCCCCAGGAGCGGCGCAGCACCTGTCGGTCGACGGGGAGGAGATCGTGGAGGCCCGCTGGTTCACTCGCGACGAGCTACGCGCCGCCACCGAGGCAGGGCAGGTGCTCGTGCCACCTCGCCTGTCCGTGGCCCGTCGCCTGGTCGAGGGCTGGCTGGGTCACGCGGTGGCCGGCGCCGGCACCTGGCGCTAGGAGTGCTGGACTGCGCGTGCACCCTGCAGCGTGGGCTCGGAGATACCCAGCCTCGCCCGCACCTCGGTGATGCCGGGGTTCGTCGTGGACGAGCCGTCGGGGAAGATCACCGTCGGCACGGTGGCGTTGCCCTGGTTGACCTGGCGCACCAGCGCCTCGGCATCTGGCGCCTGCTCGATGTCGACCTCGTCGAACGCGATGCCGGCCCGGTCCAGGTCTGCCTTCAGCCGCACGCAGTACCCGCACCACTGTGTCGTGTAGACGATCACGGATCTCCCCTGGTCGCTTCTGTACGTAGATGTTGCCATTGCAACCACTGTGGACCACCGACCATTCCCCGCGGCCCGTGGGTGAGGATGCTCGCGTGAACGTCCCGGACGCCGAGGCGCTGCTGGACGGGCTCGACCCGCAGCAGCGAGCGGTCGCTGAGGCGGTGCACGGCCCGGTGGTCGTGGTCGCAGGAGCAGGCACGGGCAAGACGCGTGCCCTCACCCGTCGCATCGCCTACGGCGTCGCCGTTGGCGCCTACGACGCGTCCGGCGTCCTCGCCGTCACGTTCACCACGAGGGCGGCAACCGAGATGCGTCAGCGCCTGGCGGCGTTGCGCGTCGCCGGAGTGGCGACGCGCACCTTCCACTCCGCTGCGTTGGCTCAGGTGCGCTACCTGTGGCCACGCGTCTACGGCCGGTCGTTCCCCGAGGTCCACCCCAACCCGACGGGGCTGCTGGCCGACCTCGCCACCCAGGCCGACGTCCCCGCGACGCCACGCGACCTGGCCACCGAGATCAGCTGGGCCAAGGTCACCAATGTCGCCCCAGACCGCTACATCGAGCGTGCCTCGGCCGCCCAGCGTCGGGTTGCTGGCGTGGAAGCAGCCCAGGTCGCGCGGCTGTACTCGGCCTACGTCGACGCTCTCGCGGCCGTCGACCAGGTCGACCTGGAAGACGTGCTGCTGGCGGCCGTCGGCACGCTGTCGACCCAGCCGGGCGCGGCGCGCGTGGTTCGGCAGAAGTACCGCTGGTTCACCGTCGACGAGTTCCAGGACGTCTCCCCGCTGCAGCTGCGGCTGCTCGAGTGCTGGCTGGGTGTTCGCGACGACGTGTGTGTGGTCGGCGACCCGCGTCAGTCCATCTACGCCTTCGCCGGGGCCCGCTCCAGCCTGCTGACCACCATGCACACCCGGTTCCCCCGCGCGACGCGGCTGCACCTCACCCGCAACTACCGGTCGACGCCCCAGGTGCTCGAGGTGGCGTCCGCGGTGCTGGGAAGAACCGTGCTCCAGGAAGCCGTGCCGCACACCGATGGGCCGCCGCCGGTCGGCGATCCGGCTGTCGTCGCCCTACCCGAGCTGCGCTCGACCCGCCCCGACGGGCGCCGCGTCCGGCTGGTGGAAGCCGAGGATCAGGCCGGGGAGGCCCATGAGGTGGTGCGGCTGGTGTCGCAGCTGCTGGCCGACGGCCTGGCTCCCCACGCGGTAGCGGTGCTCACCCGGACCCAGGCCCAGGCCGCCGCGCTGTCACGAGCACTGGCCGCACGGTCGATCCCGGTGTCGACACCCGGGGCCACCGTCTTCTACGCCCGGCCGGAGGTGGCGCAGGCGATGGCGCTCCTGTCGGCGGCGGCTCGCCGCGAGCAGCGCGACTCCGTCGCACAGCAGCCCCTCGGTGGCGTGGTGCGAGCCGTGCTCGGCGACGCCGGGTGGAGCGAGGATGTGCCGGGCGCGCAGCAGACGTCGAGTCGCTGGCAGGCCTGGGCCGCGATCGTCGGCGTGGCCGACCACCTCCAGGCGTCCGCGTCCGGCTCGGTGCGGCTCGCCGACCTGGTGGCGGAGCTGCGCGCGCAGGAACGGGGCGGCCGTGAACCCCCCGGCACCGGTGTCGTCGTGGAGACGCTGCACGCGACCAAGGGCCAGCAGTGGCCGGCCGTGGTCATCGCCGGCGCCCACGACGGTGGGCTGCCCCTGTGGACGGCTGTCGGCCGGCACGCACCGTGGTGGGCAGAGGCGGAGGAGCGCCGGCTGCTGTACGTCGGCATCACGCGGGCGCGTGACCACCTGGCGATCACGTGGTCGCGCCACCCGACGCCTGGTGCCCCGCGTCGCCGTCCGAGCCGGTTTCTCACCGGGCTGCTGGCCGATCCGCCGTCCTCGGTGGAAATCCTCTTGCGTCCTGGCTCACCAGAGGCCTAGCGTCGTCGCGCCGCTACCAGTGGCGGCCACGACGAGGCGAGAGGAGGCGACGGTGACGCTGCGACACACCACGGCGATCACGCCGATCGCCCCACGCGCCTGGGTTCAGGGCCGCGGTTCGACGTGACCTGACACGTCACTCTCGTTGGCCACGGATCCGCGCAGGACCGTGGCCTTTCTCGTGCCCAGCCACGGTTCGCCCTGCTCTCGCCCTGACGAACCGGAGGTCTGTCGTGACCATCGCGCCGGACATCAGCCGACTACCCGTGCCCCCGCGCGGGGAGGTTCTGCCGTGTGCTGGCGACCCCGACCTGTGGTTCGCCGCGTCTCCTGCCGATCTCGAGCAGGCCAAGCAGCTCTGCTCGGCCTGTCCCATCGCCACCGCGTGCCTGGCAGGTGCCCTGGAGCGCGGGGAGCCCTGGGGGGTGTGGGGCGGCCAGATCGTGATCGACGGGGCTGTCGTCGCCCGCAAGCGCCCCCGCGGACGACCGCGCAAGCAAGCGCCACTCGTCGCATGACTGGGGCTGGAGTCCGGCTGGAGTCCGGCTGGAGTTCGGCGGCAGACGAGACCGCGTCCTCGGCTGGCGCTCTGCTACGCCGACGCGGACGGCGGGGCCGCGTCCTCGGCTGGCTTCCTCCGGTCGACGCCTCCGGACGCGGCCCCGCCGTCCGCTGTCCCGTCGCCGGCTGGCTTCCTCCGGTCGACGCCTTCGGACGCGGCCCCGCCGTCCGCTGTCCCGTCGCCGGCTGGCTTCCTCCGGTCGACGCCTTCGGACGCGGCCCGCCTCCCGCTGTGCGTCACGCCCCGAGAGGTGACTCCTCCGCGGCGAAGCCTGGTAGCCAGCGCTCCAGCTCGGCACGGAAGGGTGCGCGGGTGTCGAGCTGGCAGAGCACGCCGATGCCGGCCAGCCACACCCGGTGGATGAGCAGGTAGGACGGCGGCAGGTTGAGCTTGAGCGCAAGTGTGTAGGTGTCCGCCCGGGGGTCGTTCACCCTGGTGAACTGCTCCCGCATCCACTCCCGGGTGAACTGGAAGTCGTCGACGGCCGCGGGCTCGATGAACGGGGCGAGGTAGTTGTGCAGCTCGTGGGCGTCCACGTGCACGTGCGGCTTGACGAACCCTTCGTCGCGCAGTCCGTCGAGCATCTGCTCGGCGTCTCCGGCGAGGGCGGTGCGCATGAGTCGGCCGATCGCGGGCGAGAGGCCTCCGGGGACGCGGGCAGCGGCACCGTAGTCGAGCACGCCCAGACGTCCGTCCGGGGTGATCCGGTAGTTGCCCGGGTGCGGGTCGGCATGCAGCAGCCCGACGCGTGCGGGGCCGGAGAAGAGGAACCGCACGTAGCGCAGGCCGGCTTCGTCCCTCTCCTCGCGCGTGCCGGTCGCGATCACGTCGGCCAGTGGCCGCCCGTCCATCCACTCCGACACGATGACGTGCTCGGCACCCTGCACGACCTCGGGAACGGCGAACTCGGGGTCGTCGGCGTAGCCCAGGGCGAACGCGTCCTGCGCCTCGGCCTCGAGTCGGTAGTCGAGCTCCTCGACAAGGCGCTCGTTGAGCTCCTCCAGGATCGGCTTGACGTCGATGCCGGGGATCATGCTGCCGAACGTCCGCCCGAGCCGGGAGATCTGCGCCAGGTCTGCCCGCAGCGCGTCTCCGGCGCCCGGGTACTGCACCTTGACGGCCACCTCACGACCGTCCCACCACACGGCTCGGTGGACCTGCCCGATGGACGCTGCGGCTGCCGGGTGGTCGTCGAATGACTGGAAGAGCTCATGCCAGTCGTGGCCCAGGTCGTCGGCAAGCACGTCGTGCACCGTCTCGGCGGCCATGGGTGGCGCGGAGTCCTGCAACTTGGTCAAGGTGGCGCGGTACGGGGTCGCGACCTCTTCCGGGAGCGCAGCCTCAAAGATGCTCATCATCTGGCCGAACTTCATGGCCCCGCCCTTGAGCTCGCCGAGCACCTTGAACACCTGCTCGGCAGTGCGGGCCTGCATCTCGGCTGCGACGGCCTCTGCGGGCGCGCCGCCCAGCCGTTTGCCCAGTCCCCACGCCGTGCGCCCCGCCGTGCTCAGCGGGAGCGACGCGAGCCTCGCCGTCCGGGAGGCTGCGTTGCGGGGCATGTCAGGCATGGACCCATCTTGCGCCCTTGGAGGCGCCAGCGCCTAGTCGAGGCCGGCCGCGACCGGGCCAGCAGGACAGCCGGACCGGGACCAGGCGCACCCGCAGTCGGGGTGCAGGGGCCACAGCCGGCGCGCCACGGTTCCGTCGGGCTGCTCCTCCAGCGTGGCCCCCCAGCAGGCGTGGTGCTCGCCGGCGAGCCATCGCTGCACCTGGCCGGCGACGAGGCCGGCCAGAAGGCTGACCGACGCGGTGGGCTGGGCACCGCCGGACTGCTCCCACTGCGCGGCCAGGCGCGGCCAGGCGGGATCACGCTCGGTGAGCAGCAGGTCCACGCAGCGCAGGCACGTGCTGCGGCCCGGCGTCACCAGCGGACCCACCACGGCACGCCCGTCCCGGGTGTGCGCCCACATGTGCGGTGTGCCGGTGGCCTGCAGTTCGTCGCTGAGCTCGCTGCCCCGTCCGTGCTCGGGCACGACAAGGACAAGGTGGGGCGCCGTCGTCGTCAGCGTGGCCGACCGGTCGCAGCGACCGAGGTCGAGCCGGCACACGGCCGCATGGACGGCCTGTGCCGCCGGCCCTCGTCCGACCACCCGGACCCAGGTGTCGGCGCGGTCACGCCAGGGACCCCCGCAGCGCAGCAGCCCGGCCGCGGAGAGGACGTCGTGCAGGCCCCACACAGGGGTGCAGGGCGAACCGACGCCCGTCACCGGCTCGTGCGGGGCGGGCCGTGGGGGGTCGCTGACCCGTATCTGCTGCAGTGCTGCGACCGAGTCGACCGACGCCTGCTCCATCACGACATGGCGATGAGGGTCCAGTCCGACCTGCCGCGTGTGCTCGTCGCGCCACAGCACGGCCACGGCCGGGTCGAGGCAGGTCGGGTGGTCCGGCGTGGGGACGGCCACTGCGTCGCACCTCCTGACAGACGGCGGCGAAGGGGTGGGCGGGCAGGGAGTAGCGTGCCGCGACACCAGGTGGGAGGGATCGCGATGTCCACAGACGAGCCGGTTGGCGTGGTGAGCGCTGCGGGGGAGCCCTGGGGGTCGTTGGAGCACCTGCAGGCCGAGCGCGACCCCGGTGGTCGCGACGGTCTCGTCCTCGTGACTCTCGATCTCGCCGACCGGCGCAACGCGATGACCGAGCCGATGACCCGCTCGTGGCGCGAGGTCATGCGGTCGCTGAAGGACGACGGGTCCGTCCGGGCTGTCGTCGTCACCGGCAGCGGGTCGGCGTTCTGCGCCGGCGGCGACTTCTCCTGGCTGGGAGCCACCCCTGATGCCGACGTCCCAGCGTTGCGCGAGCGGATGATGGCGTTCTACCGGGCCTGGTTGTCGGTGCTCGACGTGCCTGTTCCGGTGGTTGCGGCGGTCAACGGCGCCGCGATAGGGGCCGGCCTGGCCGTGGCGCTGGCCTGCGACATCCGGGTGGCGGCAGACGATGCTCGCCTCGCGGTCCCCTTCACCAGCCTGGGGCTGCACCCGGGCATGGCGACGACAGCGCTACTGCGGCGGGCGGCGGGGGACACCCTGGCCCGCGACATGCTGCTTGCGGGACGGGCTCTGCGGGGCAGCGAGGCGGTCGCCAGCGGGCTGATGAGCCGCAGCGTGCCGCGTGAGCGCGTGCTCGGCACGGCGTTGGACATCGCCGTTGACGTCGCCGCTGCCGCGCCGGTGGCGACCTCGTTGACCAAGGCAGCCCTCGGTCCGGGCGGACCGGCAACGGTGGCGCAGGCGCTGGAGTGGGAGGGTCTGGCCCAGCCGGTCACCTTGGCGATGGACGACCTGGTCGAGGGCCTGGCGGCGGCGCGGGAGCGGCGACCACCTCAGTTCCGACGTCGCTGAGGCGGGTCGGCGCGCCGAATGCAGATGCCCCCGGCCGGTGCGGTGAGCCTTCCCCTTGCTCACTGCGACCCGACCGGGGGACGGGCAGGGACGCTAGGGGCCCCTCTGCGGTGGCGTCAATGACCGATCCCGTTTCGTTACCGCTACTCGTCCTCGATCTCCAGCGGGTTGCCACGTCGCTCTACGTAGCCCAGCGGGTCGTCGAGGTCGGTGGCGTCGGGCATGAGGTCCGGGTGGCCCCAGACCGCGTCCCGCGCGTCGTTTCCCTGCTGGGTGCGCAGGATCGCGAACAGGTTGGCCGCGTCTCGGGCGCGTCGTGGCCGCATCTCCAGTCCCACGAGAGTGGCGAACGTGTCCTCGGCAGGGCCGCCGGCGGCCCGGGCTCGGCGCACCATCTCCTGCAGCGCGTCCGCTGACGGCAGGCGATCCTGGGCTGCCTGGCTGACGACGTCCTCGGTCCATCCCTCGATGGCTGCCAGCGCCACCTCGAGCCGGTTCAAGGTGGCCTGCTGCTCCGGGGTGCGCTCGGGCTCGAAGAGGCCGGACTCGAATGCCTGCTGCAGCGCCTCCGGCTTGGTCGGGTCGAGGTCGCTGACGGCAGACTCGATGCGGGAGGTGTCGATGGTGATGCCTCCGGCGAAGCCCTCGACCAGGTTGATCACGTGGCCGCGCAGCCAGGGGGCGTGTGCGTGCAGGCGGTGGCGGGCCGCTTCTCGCAGGGCGAGGTAGAGGCGAACATCGGACTCGTCCACTCCCAGCCCCTCGCCGAAGGCCGTGATGTTGCGCGGGAGCATCGCGACCTGGCCTGCGTCGGTGAGCGGGATACCGATGTCGGTGACCCCGATCACTTCGGTGGCCAGGTGCCCCAGACCCTGTCCGACCTGGGCGCCCCACAGCGACATGCCGAGCTGGCGCATCACGCCCACCAGCGGTCCGGCCATCGCCGCGGCCTCAGCCGGCAGCGCATTGCCCATGGACGCCACGACCTGTTCGGCAACGGGTTCGACCAGCCGCTTCCACCCGTCGACGGTGCCCTCGACCCATTCGGCCCGGCTCCAAGCCTGTACGGACGTCGTGGCCGCCGGGAAGCCGGTGGCCTCGTCCAGCCAGAGGTCTGCCAGCCGGATGGCCTCACGCACGGCGTCCTGCCCTGACGCGCCCACCGACGGGTCGTCGCCCTGGGCGGCGACCAGCTGGCGAGCTGCCTGCCTCGCGAGGTCCCAGTTGACCGGGCCCCCCTGCCACGACAAGAGCTGACCCAGCTGCTGGAGTGCCGCGCCGATGTCCATGGGTTGCCCGCCCGGGCCGGTCAGGTTGAACGGAAAGCCCTCGGGCATCCCCGGCATCCCCGGCATGCCCGGGAAGCCGCCGGCACCTCCGGTGGGGATGTCCCCGGAGCCGGTGCCCTCGGCCGGGTTGTTCGAGGAGTCCGAGGAGGACTCGTCGTCATCGGGATCCTCGGGGCGAAAGCCGAAGCCGCGCTCGCTCATGCGACCACGGTAGCCAGCGGGTCCCGTTGGCGCGTGGGGCGAGCTGCGGGTTCGCCCACGGCGCAGTCGCCAGACGTCCCGCCTACGCTGTGCGGCCGTGACCCGTCGCACCGCCACCCTCGTCGTGTCGGGGGTGCTCCTGGCGGGACTCGTCGCTGTGGCGGCGCTGCTACCCGTCCCGTACGTCGTCTTTCGACCGGGACCGATGACCGATGTGCTCGCCGACGGCGAGGACGGGCCCATCATCGACGTCGACGGCGCCCCGGTGTTCGACACCCCCGGCTCGCTGGACCTCACGACGGTCGGCGTCACCCCGGCGGGTGCTCGGATGGACCTGCTCACGGCGATGCGCGCGTGGGTGGACGACGATCGGGCGGTCGTGCCGCGCGACATCGTCTACCCGGGCAACCCGACGACCGACGAGGCCCGTGAGCGCAACGCAGCGGTGTTCTCGAGCTCGCAGGACCTGGCCGTGGTCGCTGCGCTGCGTTACCTGGGCTTCGACGTCCCGGTCGAGGCCGACCAGGTTGTGGTGCGTGAGGTGCTGGACGACGCGGCTGCGGAGGGAGTGCTCCTCACCGACGACGTCATCGTCTCGGTGGACGGGCAGCAGGTCGTCTCTCCCAGCGAGGTGGTGGACGCGGTCACGGCCGTCGAGCCGGGGGAGAGCATCACGATGGTTGTGGTGCGCGACGGAGCCGAGCTGACTCTGGACGTACCCACGTCGGAGTCGGAGGTCACCGCGGGCCAGGCGGCCATCGGCGTGATCGTCGGATCATCCTGGGAGCTGCCAGTGGACGTCACCATCGACGTCCCGGGCTCGATCGGCGGATCCAGCGCCGGTCTGGTCTTCGCAGTCGGGGTGGTCGACACGATGACCGAGGAGCCGTTGATCGACGGGTTGGCTGTCGCGGGGACGGGTGAGATCAGCCCGGACGGCACGGTGGGTGCCATCAGTGGCGTGCAGCAGAAGATCGCTGCTGCCCGCGACGCGGATGCCGTCCTCTTTCTCGCACCCTCCGCGAACTGTGACGGCGTGGCCAACTCGAGCCCGGGCGACATGACGGTCGTCCCGGTCGACACGTTGGACGAGGCCGTCGAGGTGGTGCAGGGATTCCAGGCCGGGGATGTGGCGTCGTTGCCGTCGTGCCCGGCGGAGGCGGCCTGAGCCGCCAGGTCAACGGCGGCCCCGAGTGGGGAACTTACGGATTGCTAGGTAAGTTCTTGGGGTGTGAGTTCCCCGCCGCAGACCAAGCCGCCCGCGCAAGGGCGGTCGCGGTCCCGCGCCCTGATACCGACCCTCATCGTCCTGGGCATCCTGGCCCTCCTGTTCGGCGTGTTCACCAATCTGTGGACCGAACGGCTGTGGTTCGGCTCCGTCGGCTACGACCAGGTCTTCACTACCCAGATTGTCACGCAGGTCGGGCTGTTCGTGGTGTTCGCCCTGCTCACGTTCCTTGCCGTCGTCGGAACCGCGGCGTTGGCGTACCGGCTCCGACCGCGGTACCGGCCGATGAGCGTCGAGCAGCAGAGCCTGGAGCGGTACCGGGAGGCCATCGACCCGTCGCGGCGCACGATCGTGCTCGTCGGTGCGGGCATCCTCGGCATCACGTCCGGCCTGGGCGCGTCGGCCTCGTGGCAGGCATTCCTCGTCTGGCTGAACCGCCAGTCGTTCGGCGCGACGGACCCGCAGTTCAACGTCGACGTCGGCTTCTACATCTTCGAGTACCCGTGGTGGCGCTTCCTGCTGTCCTTCGGCTTCGCCACGGTGATCTTGTCCCTGATCACTGCCATCGTCGTGCACTACCTGTACGGGGGCATCCGGCTGCAGTCGCCGGGTGAGAAGGTCTCGCCGGCGGCGATCGCTCACATCTCCGCCTTGGCGGCCATCCTCATGCTGCTCAAGGCCGCCGCCTACTGGCTCGATCGCTACGGACTGGTGCTGGAGGACAACGCGCTGTTCACCGGTGCGTCGTACACGGACGTCAACGCGATCCTCCAAGCAAAGACGATCCTGACGTTCATTGCCCTGGTCTGCGCCGGGCTGTTCCTGCTCGCTGTAATCCGCCGGACGTGGACTCTGGCCGGCATCGGTCTCGGGCTGCTCCTGCTCTCGTCCATCCTCCTCAGCGCGGCGTGGCCGGCCCTTGTGCAGCAGTTCCAGGTGCGTCCCAGCGAGGCCGACCGGGAGAGCGAATTCATCGCTCGCAATATCGAAGCAACCCGGGACGCCTACCTCATCGGTCGCGACCGGGTCGACGTGCAGGAGTACAACGCCGTCACGACCGCCACGGCTGGCCAGCTGCGCGAGGACGCGGACACGGTCCCGAACATCCGCCTGCTCGACCCCGCCGTCGTGCCCCCCACCTTCCAGCAGCTGCAGCAGGTGCGTGGCTTCTACTCGTTCTCCGACCCGCTGGACGTCGTCCGCTACGAGGTGGACGGGGAGACGCGCGACATGGTGGTCGCCGTCCGTGAGCTCGACCAGGCCGGTATCCCGTCCGCCCAGCAGAACTGGATCAACGAGGCGACCGTGTACACGCACGGCTTTGGCTACGTCGCTGCGTTCTCCAACCAGCGCAACGCCGACGGCAGCCCGGTGTGGGCCGAGGAGGACATCCCGCCGGTCGGTGTGCTCGGAGACGAGCTGGGGGAGTACGAGCCGCGCATCTACTTCGGCGAGAACTCGCCGGAGTACTCCATCGTCGGGGCCCCGGACGGCGCCGAGCCGGTCGAGTTCGACATCCCGACCGACGCGGCCGAGGGTGGCGGCCAGCGCAACACGTACAGCGGCGAGGGCGGTGTGGATGTCGGGTCGTTGGCCAACAAGGCCCTGTTCGCCGTCAAATTCCAAGAGGGCAACATCCTGCTGTCGAACCGGGTGAACTCCGAGTCGAAGATCCTGTGGGACCGCGAGCCGCGCGAGCGGGTGGAGAAGGTCGCCCCGTGGTTGATCGCCGACGGCGACCCGTACCCCGTGATCGTCGAGGGGCGTGTGCAATGGGTCGTGGACGGCTACACGACGGCCTCGTCCTACCCGTACTCGCAGAGAATCGGGTTGGAGGTCGCCACCAACGATTCCCGGACGCAGCGCGAGGGCGTCGCGGGTCAGCCACAGGCCGCGATCAACTACATCCGCAACTCCGTGAAGGCCACGGTGGACGCCTATGACGGCACCGTCACCCTGTACGAGTGGGACGAGGCCGACCCGGTGCTGCAGGCCTGGAAGGGCGTGTTCCCCGACTCGGTGGTCGGCAAGGAGGAGATTCCGGAAGAGTTGCTCGTCCACCTGCGCTACCCCGAGGACCTCTTCAAGGTGCAGCGCGGCCTGCTGGCCCGGTACCACGTCACGGAGCCGAACACGTTCTACGGCGGCCAGGACTTCTGGGAGATCCCGCCCGACCCGGCCGCACCGGCGCCTGTGCCGGTTCCTCCGTACTATCTGACTCTGCAGATGCCGGGCCAGGAGGAGGCGTCGTTCTCGCTGACCACCACGTTCACGCCTCGAAACAGGCAGAACTTGGCCGCGTTCATGGCCGTCAACGCTGACGCGTCGTCGCCTGACTACGGGACGATTCGAGTGCTGCGATTGCCCGGGTCGACCCAGGTCGACGGACCGTCACAGGTCGCGAACGCCTTCGAGACCGACCAGGCGATCGCCGAGGCGACTCTGCCGTTGCGGCAGTCCGGCGCGGAGACCGTCGAGGGCAACCTGCTGACGCTGCCGATCGGTGGTGGCTTGGCCTACGTCCAGCCACTGTTCGTGGAGCGACGAGCCGGCGACGCCTCGTTCCCGCTCGCACGGCTGGTGTTCGCCTCGTTCGGCGGGACCGTCGGTGTCGGGAACACGCTGCAGGACGCCTTGGACCAGGTGTTCCAGGGGGACTCCGGTGCGGACACCGGCGAGACCGGTGGTACCGGCGGCGGTGCCGATGACGGTGAGGTCGATCCCGAGGCGCCTGAGCTGTCGACCGAGGAACAGCTGGACCAAGCCCTGATCGACGCCCAGTCTGCGTACAACGATGCGCAGGAGGCACTTCGGGAGGGCGACTTCACCGCCTACGGCGAGGCCATCGACCGGCTCGGCGAGGCGATCGAGCGGGCCGCTCAGCTCAGCGGCGCAGAAGTGGTGCCACCAACGGAGGAACTGCTGCCCGACGAGGGAGCAGTCGAGACACCCCTGCCGGAGGAGGGCTCGGCGGAGACGGAGACCGTCGCGCTCTCCCGTGGGGGGTAGCACCACCTGCAAGCCCGGCGGATTTTGCCCCATCGGCTGCCTCGCGTAAGATCGGGGCGTTCCGATTGCACAAGCAGTCGCGCCGCGGGGTGGAGCAGTTCGGTAGCTCGCTGGGCTCATAACCCAGAGGTCGCAGGTTCAAATCCTGCCCCCGCTACCAGAGAAAGTGCAGGTCAAGGGCCTGGTCACCGGAAACGGGACCAGGCCCTTGGTCTTGAAAGTCAGCAGAAA
>Ga0272442_10000841_pt1 | contig 47993 bp, 51 predicted proteins | sample SSMForm2O_FD_200262 | JGI IMG/M metagenome (GOLD analysis project Ga0272442, IMG submission 200262) | Marine sediment archaeal communities from Little Sippewissett salt marsh, Falmouth, MA, United States - SSM-Form-2O | ecosystem: Environmental > Aquatic > Marine > Wetlands > Sediment ... | reverse complement strand
ATATCCTCCATGCATGCTTACTTGTTTAATACTATCTTCTAAATCCTCTTTCAGACAATCTTCTATATACTGCCTTGGATCATCTATCTGGCCTTGAAACAATCCAAATGGCTTTTGTATTATCACAAATATCAGAGCAATACTTACAACTAATACTATTGCTATTATGACGAATATTGCTATTTGTGCTTTGTTCTTTTTTTTATTTGTTTCCATCTTTTTTCCTAATATGTACGAACTATAATCCCACATCCAGGATTAATATTCCCATACTGATCCTTGCATTTAATATAATAAGTTGTATCATCTTCCCAAGCTATTGTATGCTCTTCAGCTATTCCAGATAATCTAGTCATATTAGGATTATCAAAATCAAAACCACAAGCTATCCTAGGATCCTCTATAAACTTGCATTCTGCTTTTTCATCTGTAATCACTTTTAAAGATCCAGATGAATAATATGCTCTTGATACACTAGGAGAAAACCTATCTATTTTTAATGTGAATAATGAATTACTAAAAGCAGTATTTCCAGATTCATCTATACATGCTACTGTCAAGTTATATATTCCTTCTGACCTGTTTGTCAATATCTGAGAATGTCTAGAAGAATTTGTCTGGAAAAATATCCTAGCTCCTCCCTCATTTATTTTCCAAACACACATTGCTTTTCCTGCATAACCTCCTCTTCCTGTGACTGCTTTTAATGTAACACTTGTATCTAAAGCATTTTTAATGACATCTCCAGTAGGGCTTATTTCTAATATCTCAAGAGGATTACTTGCCTTTAAAACATATTTCTCAGACTTAAAATTTTTATTTCTCTTATATATATCTGTTTCCTGACCTTCTAGCCAAGGCTGATCCTTACATCTTATATAATAATCTGTTTGCTTTTCTGTATCATTAGTAACATTTGTTAACAAACCATAACAATTATAATAACCATTTAATGCTCCTTGATCTGTCAAGACATTCTCACAATTAAGAGAATTATTCATAAGATCATAATCCTTATCTTCAAGATCCCATCTACAGTCAGCAGGCTCATTAATCTTAAAACTGATTATCTGCTCAGTTGTATTATGCTTAATCCTAAAACCAGACATAGGATTAAGATCATATATTATAGGAGCAATAGTATCTGGTGTATCCAAAACCTTAAATGTGACTAAAAATGGATCTATATTCCAATTGCTTGCCCCATCCATACACCTGACATATATATTAAAATCTCCTTCTGTTATTACTTCATGCTCAGAAGCATTTGCTATACCAGCAGCTGTCTGACCAGGAAGACTAAGAATGACCTTATGTTCCTTACCCCATACTTCTCCAAATTCATTTTCCATCTCTTCAAAACTATTCCCACTAACACCTATATCAAATTTACATGTAGCTTCTTCATCTGTTTTTACTCCAAATTGTATAGGGGTATTAGGTTGTATATCTGGATTTATAGAGAATCCAGAAAGAGTAATACTAGCATAAGAATAATTTTCAGATATAAAACTTGTAAGAGGGGTTATTTTTGGTGGAGAAACATCACTAGAAGGTTTGCAATATCCTCTATCTGCTCCTGCTGGTTCACTATACTCGCATCTCATTCCAAGGCTTTTACATCTGTATTCTGAACAAGGTATTCCATCTTCTCCGCATAACTCACAATCATTTCCATCTTTTGGAGCCCTATATGGATCACAATTAAATGTAATTGTATAATAATTATGATTATCGTCATTTCTCGAGAACCCCATAGTAGCATTATTATCTTTCCTGCTTGTACCAATATATTCAATATTAAGTTTTCCACCACAATCTCCTAATGATCTGCATCTTCTTTTTAATGCTTCTTCAAATTCAGGATCTATTACTGGCAGTATATGATAATTCTGAGTTCCTAATGCTAGTTCATTACAACGGGCAATACATCTATTTTGTTTATGGACATCTCCTGCAGTAGCATCTGGATGAGGTTTCCAAAATTCTATAGCTGAGTGAGTATAATCTCCCTGGCTGCATACTGAATCTCCTGATGATGTCCAAAAAGAGGTTCCAGGTGTTACTTTGGGAGCACAGTATGAGATATTAGTTGGCCTATTAGCGCTAGCTCTGTCAAAACCAAAATCAGGATCTAGATCATCCATTAAGCTCTTTAAAAGATTTAGATAACTTAATTTTCCAGTATACCATAATCCTTTATCATCATCATCAACTCTATGTCCTGCTTGATAACCCCCTATCTTATTTTCTATCCATTGACAATCATACAATCCATCACATTCATCTTCAGTAGTCGCAGTATAACAAGACTGATAATCATTAAGAACACATTCTCCTGCTTCACAATACTCTGATCTAAAAGTTCCACAAGGCTCTGTATGTATCTCTCCATTTAGACAATATTTTCTAATGAATCTTGAACCAACAGGGTACTTATTTCCTATATCTTCTCCAAAAACAGTTCCCATTGTTCCTAGTGTTATAGGTGTTGTTCTCCATTCACTGATAGAATAGGGGATCAAAGTACCCTCCCAATGATAATAATATCTTAGAGGAACAGTAGTAGCACCTCCCATATCTCCTGTATCATCCTCACACCAATGATCTCCATTTTTTCTTCCTCCTTCACAATTCAAATCTTTACAAATATAATTTCCATAATCAACATTTTTAGAAGAAGTTGCACTGCAAGTGCTTCCTAATTTATAATTACAATTACCACATATTTGAGATTCAGCATTTATTTCCCCATAATAACAGCTTTCTTCAGGAGTTCTTATATAAGTCCAGTAATCTTCATTATTCCTATTTTCTGCATCATATATATTTGCCCTGTTTCCACACGAATCAAGAAAATAAACTTGATCCTTTGCTTCAACACAAGTTGTATCATCACTTGCTAAACAAACAGTATTCAATGTTTTTGCAGTGCATAACAATCCAGAATGAAACTCTCCATTACAACTACTTCTTGTTGTAAAATCACAATTCTTTTCATACTCTCCTCCATATGTACAAGCACCCATTTCCTGCTGACCAGCTATTTCTAAACAAGATTCTTCTGAAACACCTCCCTGCCAATTAAACTCTACATTTTGATTTCTCGACATTATCTGACAAGCTCTAGATGTAATATACTCGACATTATCTCCTCCAAGTATACAACAACCTTTTGTACATCTCGACACAGAATTACAATTATCAGTTTGTGTAAACTCTCCATTAAGATTCTCACAAGCTGTTTGCTCAGCATTTGATGAACATAAGCCAGTATCAACATCAAAACAACATCCAGTATCAGCTGATATAAATCCAATTAGCAATACTATTCCAATCATAATCAATAATATCTTCTTCATCCTATAGACCTCACACAGTTTCTTATTGCAAACCTAAAATTCTTGCCTGTCTCTACTTCTCTAATCGTATATATCTCCTCATTCCTTCCTGTCACAAACCTATTCACCTCAAAATCCCTATTCATCAGAGCCATCTTCAGAACATCTGCATTACAAGTCTCTTTTAGACAATCACAATCAACTTCCTGATTAATGACATCTAATGTCAATCTCACAAAATCAAACATAGGGCTCTCAACAGGAATATTAAATGTCTCAACACTCATCTGATTTCCCTTATCTGTATATCTAATCCTCTTCTTTATCCTAGCAACAACCTTATCTGATTCAATATCAATACTCAAATCAGTAGCTTCATCTTCATAATCCTGTAATCTATCTCCTAATCCTTCAAAACACCTCTCCACCTTATCACTAATATCCTTCTTTATCTCAAGCTTTATCCTGGCTCCTAACATTGGCTCATTGTTTATACATAATGCTTCATCCTCGTCTGTATAACATAGATAACTGACTTTAGTATTGTTGAATAATATAAAATCCTGAGGAACAACATATCCTCCATGCATGCTTACTTGTTTAATACTATCTTCTAAATCCTCTTTCAGACAATCTTCTATATACTGCCTTGGATCATCTATCTGGCCTTGAAACAATCCAAATGGCTTTTGTATCAACACAAATACCAAGGCAATACTTACAACTAATACTATTGCTATTATGACGAATATTGCGACTTGTCCTCTTTTTTGTTCTTTCATTTGTTTACCTTTTTTAGTTTTTCTTTATGCATCTAGCTTTCTTTTTTCTAAAAAGAAAGGTGGATTAGTAGGCCATTACAATTATACCACATCCAGTATTTGTATTGTTATATACATCCACACATTTAATGAAATATTCTTCTCCAAGTAGCCAAGGAGCCTTATGTTCTATATTATTTCCCAACATCATAGAAGCATTATTCTCTATATCCCATATATCAAAATTGCATCCCAACACATCATCATTTGTATAATAACAATCTGCTTCTTCATCTGTAACAATAACTAATTGATTCTGCAGATCATAGGCATTAATTACTCTTGGAGGATCATCATCTATCTCTACATTGAAACTAATCTCTGTCTCATCAAAATTACCTGCTTCATCTTCGCATCTTATCTCTATATCATACTTGCCCTCAACCATCATATTGAATTCTTGCTTATGTGTTAGTGCATCTGAATAAAAAAACTCAGAATATAAACTATCATTCTTATTTCTATAAGAACAAGTACTTACTCCATTATCCACACATCCACTTGTCCTTGCTTTTAACTCAACAACAACAGGGGAACTTCCTGAGAAGATAGTATTATTAGGACTTGCTTCATCTATACTTAATCCTATTGAACATACTTCTAAATTATATTCTTTAGATAATGGATTTAGATTTCTCATCTCAGAAGCCCTCGCTTCTAATCCTATTTGATCCTTACATTTGAAAAAGAAATTATTTACTCCAACTGTAAGATTCTCTAAATCAGTAGTACATGCCCACTCTCCTAATATACCCAAGCTAGGATGAGTAACACAACTCATTTTATAAGGCATATTTTCCCAATTTTCATCAACTCCTGCTGAATACCTACATTCAGAAGGTTCATTTACAAACATAGTTATAGATGTCTCATTTGTTCCTTTTGCTAGATAGCTTCCTTGCTCAGGAATAAATCTATTTATAGCAGGAGGTGATAAATCAGGTCCTCCTCCGACCTTAAATTCTACTGCAAATTCTGCTCTATTCTCATTACCTGCAAGATCCTGACATCTTATATAAAATTCATTTTCTGCTTCCTGCTCCATTGCCAATGTAGTATCTGTACTTGTATTTACATAAGCAGATATAGCAATCTTATGATATTTTTCTTCTGTTGTTATCATATTATATCTCATATTAGCATAAGCAGCTGTATGATTATTCTCTATTCTACAACTAGCTGTCTCACTTGTCTCTATTCCAAATACTAGTGTTGACCAAGAGTCTAATTCCTCACTATCATTTCTCTCTATTCTAAATCCTCTATCTGATATTTGAGTATATTTATGCCCTGTTGTAATTGCTTCTTTCCAAGGTCTGATAGTAGCAGAAGAAATATCATTCCCATTTCTACAATATCCTGGTTCTCCATTTGGAGCATAATATTCACAATTACTTCCAATACTTTTACATCTGTATTCAGAACAAGGCCTGATATCTGTATTACATAGATCACAATCCCCTCCTTTTGGAGCCTCCCACTCTACACACTGAAATGCAAACACATAATACCTATATTCTGATTGATAACTGAATATTGCATAAAGTACAGACACTATTAATATGATTATTGCAGCAACCCATCCCCAAGGTCCTGTACTTGCACTAGCACCTGCCAACTGCCATGCAGTAACAAGAAAAGCAGCTGCTGACGATGCAATACTTGCCCAAGCAGCTGTCTCACCAGGTGTCCAGCCATTTGCTTCTCCTATTGCCTGAACAATCATATAAGCAGCCACTGCAGCTGCTATAGATAATCCTGCTGATTTTAATCCTCCTCCTCCTTTTGCTCCTTCTTTACCAGTGGCTTCTCCAACTACTCTACCTGCTCCTTCTTTACCAGCTGAAAATGCTTCCTTACCAGCTTGAGCACTCAATTGTCCACTACCTTCTGTTGCAGGGCCTGTAATTTGGAATACTCCATCAGAAACTTCTACAACTGTAGCTGGATTTGCCGGAGTAGGAGACCATGATAACTGCCCAGCAGTTATGGTCCCACTTGTATATGTCCCTGGAATAATAGCTGCTCCAGCTGATATTGCACCGGCCCCAATACCAGCTATCTTAGGAACTAATGAATATAATAACTGATTAACAGCTGATTGAAGTTGAGCATCAGTAGCAATTTCCTGAGTCCTTTCTGATATCTCTCTTTCCACATCAGGTGCAGCAGCCTCAACCAAAGCTGAATAACCTGTTACACCTATATTTCTCACAGCTGCAGCTGTCAGACTTGATAAAGATCCAAGTTCAGTAATTCCTGGTCGCGATTTTAATGAATTTAGATATTCAGATGAAAGAGTATAGAGTGTTCTAAAACTATTTGTTTTATCTTCTGTTTCTCCATCTGGATCAAATCTCTTGCCATATATATAAAATCCATCATCCATTCCTAGCTCCCCAACAATATTTGATTTAGAACCACATGGTCCCAACATCTTACATCTTTCATTTAATGCTTCTAAAAATATCTGCCTATCAGGATTATCCTCATCAAAACAAACCTGATTCTTATCAGGTTTGAAATCACATGTAAGACATGCTTTCTTCTCTGTTCCAATACATGTAAAATCTCCTAGCGAACATATCATCTCTGTCTCTCCTGTGCTTCCCCCGTAACTCATACTTGACTGACTGTTTGACAACCCAGGCAGAGTATCACCTTGTTCTGAAGTCCAGAACTGCATTCCAGGTGTATATTTAGGAACACAATGAGGAAGTACAGGATTCAATTCCTCTCCTGCATCCCTAGCAGCTCCTTGGAGATTATTCGGAAGATTTTCATTAAAACCAGGAAGACTCATATTCTTATATTTTTGATTTGCAGGAAGATCTAAGAACATAACACATTGATCATGATTATCACACTCTTGTTTTACTTGACTATAATAATCAGCATTATTTGCTTGTATACATGATCTCCAGTCATTTATCACACAACCTGCCTCTGTAAAACTCTCTCCAAATATAGTTCCTGTATTCTCCTCGCATATCTGTTGATTAAAATCAGCACAAGGTTCTATTGTTATTTCCCCATCCATACATATTCCTTTAAAATGCCTGCTTCCGACTGGAGCTTGTCCTATCCCTCTATTACTGAGATCATATATACACCAACTTTCCCCATGCCTTCTTCCATTTTCACAATCCAAATCCCTACAAACATAATCTCCATACTCAGCTTTTGTATCCTTACCCTCTCTATAACCATAACATCTTGTTCCAGAAAGATAATAACAATTACCACAAGTAGCATTAGCTCCCTGACATGACACTGATTTGGAAACAGGATTTGTCCAATACTGTTCATCATTTATCTTACTTGCATCATATATATTTGCAGTATTTCCACAACTATCAACAAAATAAACTTCATCTCTTCCATCTACGCAAGTTGTATACTGAGTTCTCTCACATACAGTATCTAATTCTTCTGCAGTACAAAGATAATTCTGAACAAACTCTCCATTACAATTTCCTTTTGTTGTGAAAACACAATTATTCAATCCAGAATAATCATCTGTCGGAGATAAACAAGCACCCTTTTGACTCAGACCAACATATGCTAAGCATGCTCCAGAAGAATCCATTTCTCTGAAATCTTTTTCAAAATTATTCTCTCTAGCTAGTTTAGTACACTCTCTTGATGTTACTGCTGATGCTTCTTCCCCAAGCACACAACATCCTATTTTACATTGAGGAATACTGCATGTGACATCATCCTCCCATGTACCTCCATTATCTGTACATGTTTTCTTAGGAGCATTTAGAGAACATAATCCCTCTTCAGGATTAAAACAACACCCTCTTCTACACTCATCTACTTGACTGCAGTCAGTCCCTACTAACTGATCTGCACATAATGCTTGGTCTGTCATAAGCATCTCCTGGCATATTGCTCCATCTTTTGTGCTCATGCAACATCCTGTTGGAAAAAACTGACTAGCACTTGTAAAAGGAATACCCATAAAATATGAAAATGCTATTGCTCCAACTATCAGCAAAAATATTTCAAAACTTCCTATTGTTTTTATTTTCATCATTTTCTGTCTTTAGGGAAGATTGCTGCTAGGAAACCGTAGGTGTCCTGGCTTTCATTCCACAAAGATATATTCTTTCATTCCTCTCCTTTATTTCTCTTAGTTTTTCCCATATCCTAAAGTAATTATATTCATATCCATGAAATACATCTTCATTACGCTCTTTTATCCCTTCTTCCTTCATATTTTATACTCCTGCAGGCAATGGACAGGTTTTAATTGCAAATTTCAATGTTTTCTCTGTATCTCTGTCCATTATTATATATGATTTAGTTTGCTCACTTCCACTATATCTTCTTATGCTAATATCTGGATAACCCCTCATCCAATTAACACTATCAAAATCACAATAGGTAGTTTCATAGTTAACTATTGTTTGTACTAGAGAAGCTAGATTATATAGGGGAGATTCAATCTCTGCCTTAAAACTTGTATAGGATAATGCTCTATCTCCTTTTGTCAATGTCAATCTCTTATCTATATCTAATTTGATCTTATCCTTGATGAGATCTATACTCATATTTAATTCATCTTCATCTACATCATATCCTTTTCTTTCAAAACTAGCTATAAGGTTATCAAAACAATCTTTTACAACAGAATCCATGTGGTTATAGATATCCTTTCTTATTCTTCCAACAAACATAGGATCTTGAGGAATGCATTGTGTATAGAACTCAGAAGTTATACATAAATATGGAATCCTCTCTCCTTTATATTCATAATAATTTGTTACATTCTTTTCAGGATAACCATTAGTCCTGAATATCTCTGCCTCATATAATATTAGAGGCTCTCTGACACAGCTAGCTATATACTCCTGAGGTTCTTCTATTGGATCTATACCTGGAGGAGTAGCCCTAAAAACAATAAATATAACTGCTGCAATAACAACTAGTACTATTCCAATTATAACAAATATTGCGATTTGTGCTTTTCTTCCTCTTTTTTGATTTTCCATTTTCTTATTAGTATGTACGAACTATAATCCCACACCCTGGATTAATATTATCATAATAATCCCCACATTTTATATAATAAGTTTTGTCATCTTCCCAAGCTATTGTATGTTGTTTACCTGTTCCTGACATTGAACTTATATTAATGTTTCTAAAATCAAAACTACAAGCAACTCTTGAATCATCTGTATATTTACATTCTGAATTTTCATCTGTAATTACTTTTAGAGATCCAGATGAATAATATGCTCTTGAGACACTAGGAGAAAGTCTATCTATAGTTAAAGAGAATGAAGTCGTATTTGTAACCCTATTCCCAGATTGATCAACACACGCTACTGTTAGATTATACTCTCCTTCTGATCTATTTGTTAATACCTGGCTATGAATACTTGAGTTAGTATTAAAAAAGATTCTTGGAGCCCCATTATTTATTTTCCAGACACACATTGCTTTTCCACTAAACCCTCCACCAAATGTGACTGCCCTTAAAGTAATGCTTGTCTCTAAGGCATTCTTTATAACATCTCCTCTAGGAGTTAGTTCTGTTATTAGAAGTTCTTCTGAAGCTTTTAGTATATACTTCTTAGATTCAAAATTTGTATTTCTCTTATATATATCTGTTTCCAGACCTTCCAGCCAAGGCTGGTCCTTACACCTTATATAGTACTCTGTAAACTCTTTTGTATCATTAGTTACATTTGTTAATGATCCATAACAACCATAACCATTCAATGCTCCATAATCTGTTAGAGTAGTATCGCAATTAAGATCATTTAACATTAAATCATATTCAACATCTCTAAGATCCCATCTACACTCAGCAGGCTCATTAATCTTAAAACTAACAACTTGCTGGGTTGTATTATGCTTAATCCTAAAGCCAGATACAGGATTAAGATTAGATATTATAGGAGCAATAGTATCTGGTGTATCCATTACATTGAATGTAATTAAAAAAGGATCTATATTCCAATTTTCTGCACCATCCATACATCTGACATATACTTTAAAATTACCCTCTGTAATGATATTATGTTCAGAAGCATTTGCTATGTTTGCAGCTGTCTGACCAGGCAAACTCAAAACAACTTTATGCTCTCTCCCCCAATTCTCTCCAAGCTCATTTTCCATTTCTTCAAAACTATTCCCACTAACACCTATGTCAAACTTACACAAGGCTTCTTCATCTGTCTTGACACCAAACTGAATAGCTGTATTTGGTAATATGTCTGGATTTATAGAAAATCCAGATTGAGTTATAGAAGCATAAGAATAATTTTCAGACACGAAATTTCTAAGAGGAGTTATCTTTGGAGGACTTACATCACTAGAGGCTTTACAATATCCTCTATCTGCTCCAGAGGGTTCGTTATACTCACACTTTTGTCCTAAACTTTTACATCTATATTCTGAGCATGGAACTCCATCCTCGCCACATATCTCACATGCACTTGATCCACTTGGTGCCCTATAAGTTTGGCACTCATATTTAAGATAACAATCAATTACATGCCTTCCACTATCTGATTTATGATGAAAATAACAAGGGATTTCATATATTACTTCATTACTTGCAGAATCAGGAGATATCTCTGAATATTTTTTAGCTACAATTCCAGTCCCATTTCTTAATGAATCTACTCTTATAGTCTCTCTTCCACTATAATTTCCAATATAATATACAATCCTAGTCTGCTCTGTACTATATTCTCTCCCTTCTAGGCCAATGAAATTAGTCTTTGGCTCTTTTACTAACTTAGCTGGCTTTTCTCCAACATAATTAATCCTGCCATCACAATCACCTAATGCCCTACATCTTCCTGTTAATAACTCAACAAAATTAGGATCAATATACATACTTCCCCAGTAACTACTAGGAGTAGAGTAATAAATATCCCTGGTGACTCCAGCATAATTACATCCAGTATCATCACTCAAAAAGTTAGGAAAATAATGATTAATCGAAGCAGTATTTGCACTTCTACATAATAACCTACTTCCACTCATAGTCCAACCATCTTGACTCAAAGAAAAAACACCTGCCCCATCATAATTATTACCAAGATTATCTGTTCCTACAAAATACCAATAACCATTCGAGCTTCTTATAAATCTTAATCTTGCGGAATAATCTCCGATTGTACATACTGTATCTTCACTAGGAGCATAATCCCAAAAAGTCATTCCTCCTTGAATATCAGATATACATGTCTGCAATCCCAAGGCAGATATGATATTATCTCCTTCACCCCACATAGTACATCCAGAAATCTCTCCACAATCTTCTGTATCATTTCCAGCAGCTATACACTGAGAATATGGATTATGAAAACATACTCCTCTTGAGCAATACTCTGTTCTATAATCTCCACAGGGTTCTGTATGTATCTCTCCATTTAAACAATATTTCCTAAAATGCCTGCTTCCAACATCATCTGCATCCTCGCTTTGACACCAGGATTCTCCATTTTTCCTATTTCCACAATTAAGATCTTTACATATATGATTTCCATAATCAACATTATTTGAAGATGTAGACTTGCATGTACTGCTTTGAGTATAATCACAATTCCCACATATTTTTGATCCTGCATTACTATTCCCATAATTACAACTTTGCTCAGGAGTTCGGATATGTGTCCAATAACTTTGATCATATCTTTTATTAGCATCATATATATTTGCCCTATTTCCACATGAATCAAGAAAATAAACTTGATCCTTGCCTTCAACACAAGTGGTATCATCACTTGCCTCGCATAATGTATTTAGCTCTTGAGCAGTACATAACAAACCAGAATGAAACTCTCCATTACAATCACTTCTTGTTGTAAAATCACAATTCTTTTCATACTCTCCTCCATATGTACAAGCACCCATTTCTTGAGCACCAGAGATAGCAAGACATGATTCTTCTGAAACTCCTGCTTGCCAATTAAACTGGATACCTCCACTTATAGACATTATCTGACATGCTCTAGATGTTATATACTCGACATTATCTCCTCCAAGTATACAACAACCTTTGATACATCTAGATACTGAATTACAATTATCAGCTGATGTGAACTCACCCCCAAGATTCTCACAAGCTGTTTGCTCAGCATTTGATGAACATAATCCTGTATCAACATCAAAACAACATCCAGTATCAGCTGATATAAATCCAATTAGGAATACTATTCCAATCATAATCAAAAATATCTTCTTCATCCTATAGACCTCACACAGTTTCTTATTGCAAACCTGAAATTCTTGCCTGTCTCTACTTCTCTTATTGTATATATCTCCTCATTCCTTCCTGTAACAAACCTATTCACCTCAAAATCTCTATTCATCAGAGCCATCTTCAGAACATCTGCATTACAAGTCTCTTTTAGACAATCACAATCAACTTCCTGATTAATGACATCTAATGTCAGTCTAACAAAATCAAACATAGGATTCTCAACAGGAATATTGAATGTCTCAACACTCATCTGATTTCCCTTATCTGTATATCTAATCCTCTTCTTTATCCTAGCAACAACCTTATCACTTTCTATATCTATTGTAAGATCAGTAGCCTCATCTTCATAATCCTGCAACCTATCTTCCAGACCATCAAAACACCTCTCCACCTTATCACTAATATCCTCTTTTATCTCAAGCTTTATCCTGGCTCCAAGCATTGGCTCATTGTTTATACATAATGCTTCATCCTCGTCTGTATAACACAGATAACTGACTTTAGTATTATTGAACAATATGAAATCAGTAGGAACAACATATCCTCCATGCATACTTACTTGTTTAATACTATCACTAAGATCTTCTTTCAGACAATCTTCTATATACTGCCTTGGATCATCTATCTGGCCTTGAAACAATCCAAATGGCTTTTGTATCAACACAAATACCAAGGCAATAACTACTACTAGTACTATTGCTATTATGACGAATATTGCTACTTGTGAGCATTTTGACTTAAGTAATTGTTTTCTGTTATCAAAGTCAAAGTGCGAGTTTGCTCGTTTCTTATTTGTTTCCATCTTTTTCCTCCTTTTCTAATACCTTAATAGCAGCCTCAATAACATGGGATTTATTTCTATATTTACTATTTTTTAGAATTCTATCTATAATCTTTTCTGTTTCCTTATCTATAGTCGCTGAGATACGTACTTTCATCTAATACCTCTTTTCTAAAAGTATTACTTTATATTACAAAATATATCTTATAACACTTAATCACACTTAGTAATACTTATTTATAAAGCTTTTGATAGTCTTTCGGTATACAGAATTAGTATCTTAGTTTCTTTGAGGACATCTAGACTTTCTTTTCTAAAGAAAGTATGATTAATCCCCTACTCGCATCAGCAAAATCTATTATAAGAATTAGTTATTTTGCTAATCCTCTACTCAGACTAGTGATATCTATTTAGAACTATAATTACCCATATCCCTAATCCTCTACTCAGACTAGTGATATCTATTTAGAACTATAATTACCCATATCCCTAATCCTCGGTCTCGATCCTAGGGGCAAGAATAAACGCAAGATGCATCATCGGAGTCGTAAACTCCATTCTCAAGGGATAATCATTTCCAAAATTCAAAACAACTTTATCTGTAACTTTTGTAGCTTTCATCATTTTTTGCAAATACTCTAGAGAGTATTTACTTTTAGCATTGCTTGCTGTCTGTATCCCTATCTCATCTGAAGTATATGTAAGATTAGCAGAATTCAAAGCACCCTTAGCATTTATAGAAAATTTATCTGGATCAGCATCAAACCCACAACTATCTGCTACTATTGAACAATCTTCAACAGCTTCTGCAAGATCTGTACTATTCATCTCTATCCTTGTTCCGAATTCAAGACTTGGAATAGGCTTATCCTTGCCTTCAAGATCCAACATTGTAAGTGTAAACTCTCTCTTTATTTTGTCTATTATTTCTATCTGCAGGAAATTTTCTTCTGTTTTCATATTTAGAGAACTGCCAGCTGAACATCTTCTGAGTACTGCTTTTAGAGATTCAAGATTTACTCCTATTGTCTCTTCCTCTACTTCTAATTGTGAAAATGCACTAACCGGTAGATTGAAAACAATCATAGCAACATTAGCAGGATCCACAGCTATAATACTCATACCCTCTTTATTTATCTTTATCTTAACTTCAATAACTAATTCAGATATAATGCTGATAATATCTGAAAATAACTTCGGATGATCCAGTTTTAATTGCATGAGAATAAAAACATACATCTGCTTTTAAATATTGTTATAATATAGAATAAATGACTATTTAAATATAACAAACTTTCTTAGAAAGAAAGTTTCTTAGAGTTCAAAGAACTTAACTAGAAAATGGATATAAAAGAGCAGAGAATAAGAAAAATAGCTATTTCTTATTATTCTAGACCAGATGTCAGAAAAAATATGCTGGAATTTAGCAAAAATAGAGAGGTAGTCCCTAGATATTTTGAGGGTTTTGGAAAAAGACCAGATACTTTTAATTATCAATCAGATATACTTGAATTAGCTAAAAAAGGGGCTACTAGTTTCCATGCTTCTGAAGAAATATGGCAGGATCCATTAGAGCTAGATACTGATATGAATGAAGAACAGTTAAATAACATGAGAAGAGGATGGGACTTATTAATAGATATAGACAGCAAATATCTAGATTATAGTAAATTATATGCAGAGATACTTATAGAGGTACTAAGATCTCATGGCATCAGTAACATAGGGGTAAAATTTTCAGGAAGTAAGGGCTTTCATATTATTGTCCCATGGAAGGCTTTTCCAAAAGAACTATCTGGCCAAGAAACAAGAAAGATGTTTCCTGAATGGCCTAGGTTAATATGTAAATATCTCTCTGATCAAATAACAGAAAAATTAAAAAACAAGGTGCTAGATTTAAACAACAATCAGGAATCTATAGAAATGTATTGTTTTAACTGCAATAATTCTATTGAACCCTCATATAAAATATCCTTCCAGTGTCCTGCTTGCAAAACAGAATCCGAATCTTTTGAATCTGCTATCAAGAGAAAGAGAATAATAAGATGTCCTAATTGCGAAATAGAGATGCAGGAAACAAATAAACAGGAATTATATTTTTGTCCTACCTGCAATCTTAACTCTCAAACAAATAAAGAAAATTTCAAAGAAAGAGTAAAAACACAACATATAGATGCAGATATTATTCTTGTCTCTCCAAGACATTTATTTAGGATGCCCTATTCTCTACACGAAAAAACATCTTTATCTTCTGCAGTCCTTGATCCAGATAAAATAAAAGATTTTGATATTAAAGATGCAGATCCCTTGAAGATACAATTAAAGAATTTTATTCCAGATGTCAAAGAAAATGAAGCCTCTCAATTGCTCATAAGGGCTATTGAACACTCTCCTATAGAAGAGGAAGAAGTTGTTGTAAAAAAGAATTTTGGAAAAAAGAAGTTCAAAGACATAACAATTAACAATCTTACACCTGATTTATATCCTCCTTCTATAAAAATAATCTTAAAAGGAATGCCCTCAGATGGAAGAAAAAGAGCACTATTTATTCTTTTAAGTTTTTTCAAATCTCTAAAACTAGATGATCAAGAAATAGAAAATATTATCAATGATTGGAATAAAAAAAACTATGAACCTCTAAGAACAGGATATATCAGATCCCAGCTTTCTTGGTATAAAAAACAAGACCCGAAACTCCCCCCAAACTATGACAAACCTTATTATAGAGAAATAGGAATAAATCCCACTACAGGAGAATTAAAATCAAAAAATCCAGTATCTTATGTTATAAGAAAAAGTTTTGCATTAAACAAAGGAGGAAAAAAATGATAATGATAAATATTTCAGATATAGTGTCTTGGTTATATTGTCCTAGAAAGATATACCTCTCAAAAATAAAAAAAATTAGACAACCAATGAACAAGGCAATGTTGATAGGGAGATTAAAACATAATGTCATAGAGATATTCTCAAAATCAGAACAGACAATAGTGGAGAGGATAGACAAAGATTATGATAACTTGGAATTATATATATTATATGAAAACTTTCTCAAAACAATAACCAACAGGGTATTCTTAACAAACAAAAAGATAATAGAATCATTTAAGGTAGATAGACAGGAGGTATTTAAGAAAATACTGGAGGATTTCTCAGAAGATATAAAAGTAAGAATACAATCAATAAAACAAGCAATTAAGCAAGGATATTTCAAGGAAGCATTATGGAAAAACTTACATCCAAAATATATCTCTGAATTAAAACTAGAATCAGAATCATTAGGACTTAGAGGGAGAGTAGATAGAATAGAGGTAGATAATGGGATGATTATTCCATATGAAATAAAAACTCGAGAGGGAAAAGTATATCTTTCAGATGAGATACAATTAACAGCCTATGCAATGCTGTTACAAGATCATTATAAATTAAAAATAGATAAAGGAATTGTCGAAGTATCTGGAAAAAAGAACCAAGTCCCAATAACAAATGAAAACAAACAAAAAGTATTGGAAATAGCAGAGAAGATTAGAAATATAGAGGAAAATCTTCCTCCTAAACTTCAATCTAATTTTAATAAGTGTAGAAATTGTGGTTTTAAGAAGCATTGTTTTGGAGAATAGCCTAAACGAAAGGGTTTTAAATACCCTAAACTTATTGATTTCATGAAAAAAAGAGTGATACTAGGTTTATCTTTAGTAATCTTATTGATTGTTAGTTTATCTTTTGTATCTGCTCAAAATGAGACAGAAACAGAGGGTTGGGAAAAAGCTTATGATTGTCTAAAAGACCTTGTAGAACAAAGGGGATATAATTCTCTAACACCTGAAGAGCAAGCTTTCTCTTTATTAGCATTAGGATATGATTCTTCTCAACAATCTTCTCTCAAATCTGCATTAGCTTCATCAAAAGATCCTAATAACGCTTGTTGGCCTGCTGGCTCTTGTAAATTAAAAGAAACTTCTTTAGCTTTATTTGCTTACGAGCACATAGGAGAGAACACAGATGATATTGAATCATGGTTAATGAATCAGACAATTGCTCCTCGAGAACTTATATGGTATCTTCAGATAGATTCTCCTGAGACAGTAGAAGTTATTTGTAATCTCTCATATAGAGATACTTCTAGAAAAATAACTATCAAAACAGATAAGAAACTTTCAGGATCTCCAGGATCTTGCTTTAGAACAGCATATAATGGTTATTGGTTAGAAGTAGATGATGATTGCTATAACGAGACTTTCACAATATCTTGTGATCAGAGTTTTGTAACAGCCCTTATATATAAAAGAAGAACAGGCAGTACTTATTATGTATCTACATTAACAAACACTGCTCCGGCATCAGGAACAACACAAGAGCAGGTAAAGACATCTTGTTTTAAACAAGGGACTAGTTGTGATTATGAAGGAAGCTTATGGGCCACGTTATCTTTAACAAAAAAAGGAAAAGCCATCAAAGAATTCATGCCTTATTTAATTGCTTTGGCTCCTGAAAATAGTAAAAATCTTCCATCATCATTCTTATATATGATGACTAATTATGATGAATACCTTAGGGAGTTAACAGCTTTACAAAGATCAGATGGTTACTGGCAGGCAGTATCAACTTCAGATAAATTTTATGACACTGCATTAGCAATATCTGCTTTATCTGATACATCCTCTGAAGCAGTAGATGCAGCAAAAGATTATCTTCTAGAAGTCATAAGACCTCCATCAAGTTCAGGATGCTGGCAGAATTCAATAAGGGACACAGCATTTATATTATATGCTGCAGCTCAAAAACCAGCTTCATCCAGTGGAGGAACAACAAAAAGTTATTGTGAAGATTTCAATCATTATTGTGTGGCTGCTCTGGAATGTAATGAATCAGATTTATTACCAAACTTTGATTGTACATCTATAGGAGATGTATGCTGTGCAGCCCCAGGGGAACCGCAAGGAGAGACATGTTCAGATAAACAAGGGATAATCTGTGGAAGTGACCAATCATGTACAGGAACATCTGTTCAATCAAGAGATTCAAATTATTGCTGTTTACAAGGAAGCTGTCAAGATATAGTTACAGAATGTGAAGAACAGAACTATGTTTGTAAATCAACTTGTAGTGATGATGAGGAAGAAAAATTATATGATTGTGGTTCAGGAGAAACATGCTGTGCAATAATAAGTACAGGAGGAAAAAGTTACTGGTGGATATGGCTTCTTGTCTTATTAGTGATATTAGTAGCATTAGCAATAATATTTAGAGAAAAGCTTAAAGAACAATATTTAAAACTTAAAACAAAAATGAAGAAAGGCAAGGGAGGCCCTTCTGCTCCTACTAGGCCAGGAGGAATGCCCCCAAGACCAGGCATGCCACCAACAAGAAGACCTGGAATGCAGATGAGAAGGCCCCAAATGAGAAGACCTGCAACTAATCAAGCTATTCGAAGAATAGGTAATAGATAATTATCTTCTCATGTTTTTTTTCTCATTCTTTCAAGAGCAGCTAATCTTTCTCCAGGTATCCAATTCCAATTAATACAACATCTATCTCCTAGACTTACTGTTATGGGTGCTTCTGGATTTTCATAATAACATATATCTTCTTCCTTGCTAATAGCATTTGGATGAGCAATATATGCAGGACAATTAGGACCACAAATAGCATAGGCTTCTCCTAATATTTTTTCTGTCATAATCATTCTATCTCTAATTAGTTTTTAAGAATTATTATACTCTTCTTTTCCTAATAACAAATACTACAGAAACAGCTAATACAACAACTATAATACTGATGATTATTATAGGCCATGTTTTTCTACAATCAGGATCCTTATCCTTACAATCAACATCACATATCCCATCCTTATAATAACCACAATACTCATCACTCATCATCAACTCACAGTCCTGAGGACATTCAAAATTATTTTCATGACTCTGGCATTTATTATCTCCACACATATCTGAAAAATATCCTACATCAATATTCAGTACTTCTTGATTATCCTTGTATATTTTTACTTGTTTGCCATTATCAAAATAAGGCATTACAACACTGTGATTAATCTCATCCAATAAAATAATCTTTGGATTTTCTCCATCTATACCAGGCATCGGAAATTCAACATCAGGCATCTCAAAACTGAATTCATATAATACCCTATTATCAAAGGAGATTATCTTTCCATTATAATCCTCTTTCCTAACTATCTTCCTATCAGGAGCAAATCCAGGAGCAACATATATATTATTAAGATTAAGATTGTCTTTTTGATTTAGATTTAGAAGATAAGCTTTTTCTATATTAGGCATCAACCTCTCTGATATCTCTTCTCTTCCTTCTTCTCTATAATTATTTAATAAACCTAATATATGTGATTGGCAGACAGGACAAAAGACATCTGTATATCCGTACATTATACAATTCTCTTCTGTGCTTCGATATAGATCGCTCCATCCGCATCCTTCAAAACACCCTCCATCCCATTTACTACATCCTGAAGTATCGCAATTTGGAAATAACATTTTAGATAGGCTTAGACTAGGATAACTCTCCCCATAATCATACTCATCTCCTAATCCTCCAAAACTATGTCCAAATTCATGAACCAATATCTGCTTATTAAGATTATTCATAGTATAACTACATGTTTTTGCATAAAAAGAAGCAGTTCCACAATATTGATCTTCTTTCAGCAATACAATAATTTGATCAGAAGGACATTGACTTGCTATATCTACAACCTTGTTATTATTACAGCAGATCATGTTCTTTATTCCTTTACAGTTTGTATGACAATCAAGATCAGACGATTGATTAACAATATAAAAATTAAATCTGCTTTTATGTTCTTGAAAAGGAGAATATGAAAACAAACCTTGATTAATATAGGATAATACATCTCTCCTAAATTCAGTCATATCTTCATAACCCTGAGAAATAAAAACAACATCTATCTTATCAATTTCATCTCCATAATTAATAACAGATATACAATTTTCTTCATATATCTGAAACTCTCCTGCATCCCTATATGTTCTTGTTCCTTCTGGAGAATCAACATTTATATTTATACTATAGACTCCAGGCTCATAAGCCTTAGTATTCAGCACATTACCGTATATATTATCTTTACTAGAGATATCTGCATTGCTTCCTGAATCATACAATCTCAATTCTTCTACTTTATTCTCTTGATTATCAATCATCTCAGCCCTAACAAGATAATCTGGATTATCTGAATAAAATCTAATCACCACTAAGCTTCCTGCTCTTGCTTCCTCTGGAATCACGATAACATTTTCAAAACCAGGTGTAAGCAAATCTACATCTTTATCTTTAGGAGTAATCTCCAAAAACCTTGATAACAATATGACTCCCAACACAATAACAGCAATACCTATAGCAGCTATAACAAATGTTTTCATTGATAGCTCAATAGCAGCTCTTTTTCTCATATCTCTTTAAAATGAAATAACTATAAAAACCTTTATTAATACTCAAATCATCCTGAATATATGAAAAAGATAGGTGTTTTGTTATTTATTCTTTTAACTTTCCAATTAGTTAGTGCTGCGGAGATAGAGCTAACAAAAGAGGTCTATCATCCAGGAGAAGTCCTGCAAGCAGAAATAATAGGGGCATTTCCAGATGGAATAATATTGGAAAATCTAGGATTATTCAGAGAGGACCAGGTCCATAAGACACCTACAGACTCAGACATTACCTTAGATGAAGGAATATACAAATATTATGCTACTCTTCCTTTTATAGAAGGAAATTTCTCTCTAAAATTACAAAACACAAAATATTTCATTGGATATGAAACCTTAGAAGGAGATGTTGTAAAAGAATTTAAGATAGAAAAAACCAATGAATCCTATTTATCAATAGATAAAGGATTTATAATAACAAGAAATGATTTTGAAGTCAAGGTTAGAGGTATTAATGGAATACAAGATGTAGATGCTGAGTTTGAAGCAACAGGGGAGACAAAAGAGATAAGATTGATAACAAATCAAGAAAAGATAATCTTCTTTTCTATAGATGGTATAGAAAATTTCACAAAATCAAATCTTAAAATAAATGATTATGACATTCCTGTATATGTCTATCCAAAAGAAAATGGAGGCAATGGAGATGATGAGCCAGTAGAATTCTTCTTAGATGACTATCTTATATTCTCTCCATCAAATCTAAATATAACTGTTCTAAAAAATACAGATTATTCATTCAATATAGAATTAAAGAATGATGCTAATATAAGTTTTGAGGATCCTTTTGATGTGGAAGTAGAAGATGAAAATGGGTTTACAATAGATCCTGTTATTATCAATAGTATTGATGACGAAGAGACAATAGATATAAGCTTAACAATAAACATAGATGAAAATATAGACACAAATTTAATTATTGGAAATGAAACGGATTATGTACGATTGCCTATACATGCAATTGTAACAGAAGAGGAAGATAAGGTAGATATAAGTTTAAGTCAAGAATGTGCTGCATCAGGAGGAACAATATGCACCTCAGGCCAAACATGTGATAGTCAGGAAGTCGTACTTAGTCAAGGTATAAAATGTTGTTTAGGGTCCTGCATAGAGGAAGAAGGAGGAGGAACTGGCTGGGTTTGGGGATTATTAATATTATTATTGCTTGGAATAGGAGGATATTACTTCTATACAAAAATTAAAAAAGGAGAGATGAAAAGTCCAAAAGAACTCCTTGCTCAGAGAACAAAAAACTTCAAAGCAAGGACACAGGGAAAAGAAGTAACAAAGGGATTATCAAGATCTTAATCTTTTTTATCCTCTTTCTCCTTATCTATATACTCTTTTAACTTATCCTCTAATATCTTGTTTTTAATAAGAGCACTTTTTGCAATAGCATCATAATTATGTAATTTTTTTATAATCTCATTTGCAATAGCTCCCAAGTCAAAATTTTTTAACTCAAAGTTAGATGGACTTATAACTTCGATATGAGCAGGCATATATAAGAATAATACCCTCATAAGGTCCATAAGAGTATCTGCTTCTAATCCTAATTCACAAAAATTAGAAAACATTTCTTTGCCTTCTTCATATTTTATGATCTCACCCTTATCATCTTTATTCTCAATTAGTTTTGGCTCATGTATATCTTTATTTGTAATAGAAATGCCCTTCTCTTGGTCAATCTTTTTTATTAATTCATCCATAACAAAAGTTAGATGGTCTTTAGGCCTCCCCATTGCTTCAAAAATCATCATTGTTTTTATTACCATTTTCTATATTAGTTCTTTGGACTCTAAGAACCTTTCTTAGCTCTAAAGAAAGGTTGTTATTTTCTATCTATTAAGAGTAATATAATCAGTATAATACATAAAAATGTAAAACCATATATTGCATACTCTTTTATATATTGATTCTTTGACTTATAAATTATATTATTGTCTGTTTTTATATCTTCTGTTTGATTATCATTATTCCTTATCAATAATATTGCCTCATTATCTGTATTTCCAACTGGATTATTATCTATATCTTGATTATTGCTCTCCTCATTATCTTCATCATCTCCATCTTCTTCTTGATCATCATCTCCATCTTCTTCTTGTTTTAAGATCTCTATATCTTCATCAAATGTCTCTTCTCCTCTTAATTTAGCATATATAATAGCCCATCCTTCATAGTCTCTGTAATCTTCCCTTATCCTCAACTTTATTTTTTCTTCATCCTCACCAGGACCTGAAAAAACATTACTTATATAATAACTTCCAGATTTCCATTCATCTTCATTATCATCATACCTATCTGATATTACTATATCCTCATCTTCAAATTCTATCCATAATTTTAAATCATAATCTTCATCCTCAAGATTTTCAATATAAATCTCTATCTCAAATTCCTCTCCATTAATAATATCTTCATCATCCCAGTCCAGAATTATCTCTACAGGATCATATGTAATACTAGAGGCATCTTCATCCTGAAAATCGATATTAATCAAATAATCTTCATAACTATCAATACTAGTATCTCTTATCTTAACATTGATATTAGCCTCTCCTTCATACTTTTGAGTGATATTCAATGAAAAACTGCTTATATTTGACGAGGAAGTATCTATTGCATCTTCAACATAATAATGTGTAGACCTCCATTCCCCATTATTATCTATTTCAGATAATCTATCTCCTGTAGAATTCAATATATCTATCTTTACATCATATATCCCTTCATAGCCAATTAACTCTACATCAACTGAAAACTCTTCTCCATAATTTACATTATCTGGATAATCTATTGAAATATTACTGGCATTTACAAACCCAATTAAAAATATACATAATAAGATCAATATCTGTTTTTTCATACACAACTCATGATAAGATTTATTTATAATCTTTATTATACTCTGTCAACAAAAGAATTGTCCAAACCTCTTTCCCTTTTTCCTAGCCTCTTCCAATTTTATTACCCAATTTTTCCCAGAATCTCTCATTTTCTTTGGATGCACAAAGAACCATCCTTCTCTATTAAATCGAAGAGCTACAACAGGATTCAATCCAAATATTTCTGAAAAAACAATAAATCTCTCTATCTGATCTTTAGTAATATATTTTATAGGCTTCTTGCTGCTTTTGACTTCAACACTATATTTCTTCCCTCCTTTCTTGCCTGCAATAATATCACATTCTGCATTTTCCATTGTCCCACTTCCAGCAACTCTAACAGCCCTAAACCCATTGCTAACAAACATATCAAATAATTCTCTTTCAGCCTTGCTGCCTTTTTGCTTATTCCCCATCTTTAAATTCTTTATAGATCTCTTGCATGAAGTGTCCTTCTTCCATTCGCTTTTGCTCTCTCTATAGCCTTATCTAATATATCCTCTACTTTTTTATTCAAGGCCTCTTCGACTTCTTCTGCTACATTCGCTATCTTATCTTTTGTTGCTTTTCTTATATTGCTCTTTATTATTAGGTTTGCCATTCTCCTTCATCTCCTGGTTTAATTTCATAATCAATCTTATCTTCAAAATCCTTTCTTGGTTTATGATATTCGCAAAAACCTGTAAGAGGCGTATCCATGACTAATCTTTTTGCTTTTGGATTGATATCAAACTCGCTGCTTCCAACAATCATAGGAGCACATCTTTTTCCTTCTATCTCATACTCACAATTCTCACATGTAGGCCTTATTTTTTTAGACATTATGATAATCCAACTGAATCTTTTATTTCTTTTATAGCACTAATAGCTAACTCAAAAAAATCATCTAATTCCAAACCAAGTTTCTCACACTCTCTTATTATCTGTCTGTCAACAGCCTCTGCAAATCTTTTATCTTTAAACTTCTTTTTTAATCCTTTGACTTCCATATCACTTATCTTTTTTCCCCTCATAAGTGCATAAGCATGTATCAACCCTGTTATTGTTTCAGAACATGCAAGGGCATGCTCTATATTCTCTGTTCTTTCTTTATCTTCAAGTCCTGGAAGTGGAAAACCAAATCCATGACTAATTACAGTATTAATAAATTCCTCATCAAAACCAGCATCTCTTAATATCTCTGGAGCCTTAGAAAGATGTTCAGAAACATTTTCCTTTGTAATTCCCCAATCGATGTCATGCATTAATCCTAACATGGCCCATTCTTCTTCATTTTCATCTAGCTTTCTTGCCAAATGTTTCATAACAGCTTCTGACTCAAGAAAATGAACAAAGTCAGATTCATCTTGATTATATTTTTTTAATAATTCTAATGCTTCCTCTCTTGATATTGGAATATTCATTTTTTCTTAGCCTTCTTAGTTTCTTCCATACCCTCTGGTTTCATAAATGGAAAGAATATAACATCCCTTATTGACTCGCTTCCTGTTAACAACATAATCATCCTATCTATTCCTAAACCAAGTCCTCCTGTTGGAGGTAATCCTATCTCCAGAGCATTAACAAAATCAGCATCATATGGATTTGCTTCTTCTTTACCTTTTTTTAATTCTTTTTGCTGCTCCTCAAGCAATTCTTTTTGTTTTATTGGATCATTTAATTCTGAATAAGCATTTCCTAGCTCAGCACCCATACAAAAAGGCTCAAATCTCTCTATTAATCTTATACATTCTTTATTTCTATGTATTTTACACAAAGGAGTTGATTCACAAGGATGATCTATTATAAAAGTTGGCTGAATGATCTTACTCTCACAAAAATGCTCAAATATACTACATACTAACTCTCCCCACTTCTCTCCTTTTGTCTCTACATTATTCTTTTTAGCAAACTCAATTAAATCTTTATCATCCATTTTCTTAACATCTATTTTTGCATATTTCTTTATTGCATCACACATAGAAAGTCTCTTCCAAGGAGCTTTGAATTCTATTTCTTTATCTCCAAATTTAAATTTAGTTGTCTTAAACACTTTTTTGCAGACATATTCATAAATCCCTTCAAACAATTCCATCATATCATTATAATCCTGATATGCTGCATATATCTCCATCATTGTAAATTCTGGATTATGCCATCTATCTATTCCTTCATTTCTAAAATTCCTAGCAATAGTAAAAACTTTTTCTATTCCTCCCACTACAAGTCTTTTCAAATATAACTCAGGAGATATTGCTAAAAACATATCAATATCAAGTGCATTAAGATGTGTTTTAAATGGCCTAGCTTCTGCCCCTCCATAAACACTTTGCAAATAAGGAGTCTCTACTTCCATAAAATCTTTTTTCTTTAAAAATTCTCTAATAGCATCTATTATCTTCTCTCTTTTCTTAAAAACTTCTTTAACTTCTGGATTCATAATTAAATCAAGATATCTTTTTCTATACCTTTCTTCTTTATCCTGTAATCCAGACCATTTATCAGGAAGAGGTCTTGTACTTTTACTCAATAACTCAAGTTTTTTAACAAGAACAGAAAGTTCTCCCCTCTTTGTCCTAATTATTGCTCCTTCTACTCCAACAAAATCTCCAGAATCAACATATTTCTTAAAAAACTTCATAATATCATCTGAAGTATCTCCTTTTCTCAATAATATTTGTATATCTCCTTCTCCATCTCTAAGAGTAGCAAATGCTAATTTACCAAGATCTCTTTTTGTTATGAGTCTTCCAGCTATCTTAGCTTTATCTTTAGTTTCTGAATCATTTTTTAATTTCTTATACTTTTTCTGTAAATCTTTAGAACTATCTTTTTTTTCAAATCCATATGGATATGGATTAATTCCTTGCTTTCTCAACTCATTAAGCTTCCTTATTCTCTCTTTTATTATTTGATCCTCTCTTCCACTCATAAATCAAATAAGAAATAGGTATTTAAAAATCCTTCTTTCAGCCTCTAAACTCTCAAAATCCTTATACTCTCAGAACTTTAAAATGTCAAAAATCAAAGATTTTTGAGCACTCTCAAGATTTTATACTCGTAAAATCTTGAAGTCATCAAATCCAATATGATTTAACTCTTGAACATCAACACCCTTAACTTCACTATGTGGAGCTCCTTTTTTACAAACAAGCAACATAGTATTCACATCTTCATCCTTTCCTTCAACAACAACCTCCACTTCTCCAGAATCTAGATTTCTCACATGACCTTTAAGTCCAAGTTTCTCAGCTTCTTCTTTAATATACTTTCTAAAAAAAACACCTTGCACTAATCCACTAATTTTAACTCTTATTGTCTTCATTTTTCCTCTCTCTTTTTATATGATAATATGAACATATAATTCATTTAAAAACATTGTTGTTAATTTAATAGTAACTATCTAAAACTCATATAAGGCAACTTTTCTTCTACTGCTTTTGTTCTTTCTTCATTTGATCTAAGGACAGGCATAGCATCCCAATATCCATGTAAAAATGCTTGTCTTGTTCCTTCTGGTATTTCAAAACTTCCAAATATATTAAATCCTTTAGCACCTTCATCTCCTGCATAGGATGTTTCTTTAGATAATAAATCAATCTTTATTTGAGTATAAGGTTTTTCTTGAACTCTTCCAATTAAATGGTTTATATGGTCTTTACCCATAGTCACAGGAACAATTCCAACACTCTCTGCATTTCCATAAAAAATATCTGCAAAACTCTCAGCAATAACAGCATCTACTCCAGACCTTTTTAATGCTTGAGGAGCATGTTCTCTACTTGATCCACATCCAAAATTTGCTCCAGCAATAAGAATATTAGCCCCTGCATATTGAGGATCATTAAAAGGATGATCTATAACAGGCCATCCATCCTTATGTCTTTCATCATAAAAAGCAATTAAGCCCATAGGTCTAAAACTAATCCATCTTAAGAATCTAGCAGGTGCTATAGCATCTGTATCTTGTTGATTTTCAGGCTTAGGCATAGCCCTACCTTTAACATGTTCTATTACTCTGTCTGGAAAATGATATGGTCCAGGCCCTGATCCTCCACCCATCTTACAAATACCTCCTAGGATCTGCAATTTGTCCTTCTATTGCACTTGCTGCAACAGTATAAGGACTTGCTAAATGTGTCCTACCTGTTTTGCTTCCTTGTCTTCCTCTAAAATTTCTGTTAGATGTGCTTATACATCTCTCACTTCCAACTAATTTGTCTGGATTCATTGCTAAACACATTGAACATCCAGGCAACCTAACATCTATTCCTGCATTTCTAAAAATTTCATCATAACCTTTATCAATAGAATCCTGCATAACTTTTTCAGATCCATAAGAAAGAAGTGTTGGAATCTTAACTTTCTTTCCTTTTACGATTTCTGCAACAGCCTCCATATCTGTTATTCTTCCATTTGTACAGCTTCCTATAAATGCTCTATCAACAGGAACTCCTAACATCTGCTCTCCAAATCCCCCCATATAAGCTGCAGCATCTTCTGCATTTCTCCTCTTCTTTTCATTAAACTCATTAAAATCAGGAATCTTCTCATTTACTCCAATAACTTGTTCTGGATTTATCCCCCATGTAACCATAGGCACTAATCCTTCTAAATCAACTGTCCTATAATCATCATACTTTGCATCATTATCTGATCTTAAACTTCTCCAATAATCTATTGCTTTTAGAAAATTTTTAGGCATCATTGGCCTGCCCTCTAAATAACCAAATGTCATATCATCAGGCTGAACAATAACAGATTTTGCTCCTCCTTCAATGCCCATATTGCATAGTGTCATTCTCTCTTCTGCATTTAGATGTTCTACTGGACTTCCTCTTAAAATATATGCACATCCTTTTCCTCCATCAACACCTAGTTGTCTTATCATTGCTAAAGCATAGTCCTTAGCTGTTGTTCCCCTCTCAGGAGTTCCTATAAAATCTACTGCAACAACTCTTGGTTTAGGCATAGCAACAGTTTGTGTTGCTAAAACATGGCTTACTTGTGTTGTTCCAATACCAAATGCTAATGCTCCAAGTGCTCCATGTGTACTAGTATGACTATCTCCCATAACTGTAAGTCTTCCAGGCCAGATTGCTCCAACTTCTGGAAACAAAACATGACATACCCCATGTTCTCCACTTCCAGGTTCAAAATATCTTATACCAGTTTCCTTACAATTTTGTTTTAATGTTTTACTCATTAGCTCACAATTCTCATCAACATAAGGATGTTCCCTATTATCTGTAGGAATAACATGATCCTCGACAGCTACAGCAAGATCAGGTCTTCTGACCTTCAATCCTTGTTCTTTTAACATATCAAAAGCCTGAGGAGAAGTAACTTCATGAATAAGATGCATACCTACAAATAACTGATCCTTGCCTCCAGGAAGCTCTGCTACTTTATGTTCATCCCAAACTTTATCAAATAATGTTCCTTCTGACATCTTAAGCAGCCTCCTTAATATACTGGCAGATTAAATCTCCCATTTGTTTAGTATTAACTTTTTTATATCCCTCTTCCCATATATCAGGTGTTCTTGCAACATGTAGGGCTTTATCTACAGCATCATAAACCATATCTGCTCCTTTTTTATCTCCAAAATCTTCTAACATCATTGCAGCACTTCTTATCTCTGCAATTGGATTTGCTATCCCCTTACCAGCTATATCAGGAGCACTTCCTGCTATCTGCTCATATATACCAAAACCTTCTGCATTAACAGCAGATGAAGGCATGATTCCTAATGATTTACCAACAACTGCAGCAGCAAGATCTGTATAAATATCTCCCATCATATTACTAGTAATAAGTGTTCCTAATGAATAAGGATCTGTTAATAGTGTCTCTACACCCTCTCTTATACCGAGATGTCTCAAATTATATCCAAGTTCTTCTGCATCTCTATCCAAAACATCTTTCCAAAAATTAAAAGTAGGAATACCATTAACAACTAGAGAATCTACTCTATCTAATCCTTGTTGAGCATTAACTCTTCTAGCAACTTTTGCTATATCTCTTATTGTCTTAGTATCATAAGTCATTGTATCAAAAGCAAACTTTGTTTCTTTAGGATTACTTCTATCTCCAAAATATAATCCTCCACATAACTCTCTTATAAATGTCCTATGAACTCCTGCTTCTTTGAGTTGATCTAATGTTTCTTTTTCAGGCCTTCTCCTTCCTCTGACTGTATCAACAATTGCTGCTAAAAAATCTCCAAACATAGCATCAGCAATAACAATTGTATTATCATATCTTTCAGGATGAGCAGCTATCTGCATTCCCGCATTATCTATTATTAACTGGCCTGTACAATAATCCTTTTCATCTTTATCTTTTTTCCATATACTAGCTTCATTTAATTTAACTCTTCCCCTATATTGCTCAGCTACTTCTTCAAAAACCTCGCTTAATAATTTTTCAGAAACAAGGACATTATATTTGGAAGCACATAATACTTGCATTCTATTAGATTCTGCAATCTCAAAAACATCTCCAATATATTTTTCTAGTGCAGACCTTGTAAACTTTTTTTGAGTTGAATGAGAATCCTCTCCAGGAGTCTCCTCTCCATTATATAATGATTCTTCTACTGGACACATTATCTGGATATCATTAATAACTACAGGATCTCTAAATAATATAGAATTATGAGCTAATATTGGATCAATAATAAATGGCCTGTTATTTACAACACCATATCTTTTTCTCATTCCTAGTAAACCAAGTTCAGCTACTCTTTTTGGTAAATCAGGTCTTCCAAGACTTCCAAATAAAATTGCCCCTCCTGAATCTCTAGCCCAATCCATATCTTCTATTGTAGAAGTAGGTAATGATAAGGCTCTTTTATCTTTATCATCCCATTTGTCTATTTCTGCTTTTTCAGATTCAGACATACCTGCAGTTGCCACATCAAATGCAGCTCCTCCAACCTTTACATATCTATAATCAAATTTATGGCCTTGTATATCTGCAACTGTATTTAGAACCTTAACTGCTTCAGGAACAATCTCAGAACCTATGCCATCTCCTTCAGCTACTGTGATACTTTTTTTCATCCTTAAAAATCTCTAGAAAAAAGAGTTTTTAAGTATTTATTTAATAGAATATAGCTTCATCTTATTTAGTTTTTTGGATTCCTAGAACCTTTTTCTAAAAGGTTGTGGAAATACAACTTCAGGCTTAGCAATAATATCTGGATTCTTGAACTGCTTAGTTTTCTTTGCTATTTCTACTAACTCCTTACCAACAAAGACACAAAAAACATCTTCTTTTGGAATAGTTTTTAACATCCTCTTAAATATAGGACTTCCATTTCTTAATTCTTTAATATATTGCCTGTCTATTTTTATACAAGGCATCATCTTCTCTATAATAGGAGCAGCTGGAATTAACATCTTGCTTAATGCCTCTTCTTTACCATTTCTATAATCATCCATTGCTTTTTTAAAATCATCCATAGAATACATATCCTTTTCTGTAAAAACTCCTGCCTGTGTTCTTTTTAATGAAGTCATATGTGCTCCTCCAATCTTTAATCCTAGGTCATGTATCAATTTCCTAATATATGTGCCTGCTTCTACTTTTGCAGAAAACTTAGCAGTTTTCTTTTCCAAACTAAGAAGTTTAAACTCATAAACTTCTCTTTCTCTTTCCTGCCTCTTAACAGCAGATTTTCTCGGAGGTATCTGCTTAATCTTTCCAACAAATCCCTTCATCTCTTTTTCAAGATCTTCTTTATTAATCTTTGTATGAAGATGCATCTCTCCAACATATGTCTTATCCCTATGCATAAAAAACTCTTGAACTTTTGTAGCTCTTCCAAGTACAATAGGCAATACTCCTGTAACCATTGGATCAAGAGTTCCAAGATGTCCAGCTTTGTCCAAATGCAAAGTCTTCCTAACAAAATTAACAACATCAAAACTTGTCCAATCCTTAGGTTTATCTATTACTATTATTGAAAAATCAATATCCATGATAATTTTTACGTCTTTAAATTTAAAAATCTATCCATTCTAGATAGTTAGAAAAATATTTTCTAGAATAATAATCCTTATAAATGACTTCACTCTTCTAATCACATAAAAAGATGGAAACAAATAGATTACTTATCTACCTTGTAATTGTCGTGTTAGTTTTAAATGTATTGATGATAGGGTTATTTGTCTCAGATAGATTAAATATAAATCTTCCATTTAGAAACCAAACTTCTGAAGGTAATGGAGATGATTTAAGTATACCTATAACAGGACAGGCCATATCTATGGAGGATCTAGATTCATGTGAAGATCTTGGAGGAGATAGTTGTAATTCAACTGAGACTTGTGCAGGAGGAGTGTGGATGGACTCTTTAGACTCATTTAGTTGTTGTTCTATTGCATGCAATCCAATTGTCTCAGAAGAGAACATAGAAGCAACAGAAACATTTGAATTAAATTTAGAAAATGAAGAACTAGGTGATTTAATATGATTAAAAAAATATTCTTAGTCTCCTTTTTAGTATTAATTCTCTTATTTAGTTTTGCAATAGCTGAAGATGAGATGTCCTCAGTAAATAATTCTGAACCTTTAGATATTAATGATACTGTAAATGATACAGGGGATATAGGGAATCAAGTAGTCAATGATACAGAGAGTATAAATGACACAGACGATGGAGAGGGCGAGGAACTATCAATCATAGATTATCCAGACATACCTTTAATATTAAAGAACCAATTAGATTCAAGAAAAGCACATATAAAATATATGGCTTATATTAAGGAATTAAGTATGAATGCTTCTATAGGATATATAACTGCCATTGAAGGAGATACTTCTGAGCTGATAGAATTACAAGAAGACTTTCAAGAAGAACTAGACAATATCAAAACAATATTTAGTCACGATGAATTAACAGAAGCAGTTACAAACCTAAACTCAATAATTAAAGATTTTAGATTAGAATCAAGAGATCAATTAGAGAAAAATGATGGTAGGACTATGGAACTAGTAAATATAATACAGAACAGTATGGATGAAAACAGACAATCTATTGATGCATTAGAATCTAGCTATTGGCAAATAAGAAAAGAAAAAGCATTACAAACATTAGATCAAAGAGTAGGGAGCGCACAAAATACAATTAACATATTAAAGCAAAGAGACTATGATATAACTGCTGCTCAAGAAAAATTAGATATAATAAAGTCTAAAAAAGAGAGCTTAAGACAGGCATTACTCAATAAAGATATATTATTAGTAACTCAGGTAAATAGAGAGATCTTACTTTATTCACAAGAATTAAGAGATATTGTAAGGGATCTTCAGTTAACAATTTCTAAAGAAGAAATATTGGAAAATTGGATATATGCAGGAGAGAGGATATTGGGGAGAACATCAGAAATAGCAGAAGATTTAGAGGCTTTTGAATTAGATACTTCGGATCTAGAAGATATACAAGAAGAAGCCTCAGATAGCTTAGGAGATGCTCAATCAGCTTTTTATACTGATAATATAGATTCTACAATAGAGAATCTAAAAGATTTCCAAGATAATCTTATTGATTTTCAGGAAGAATACAATAAGATAATAGAAGACGAAGAACTACCTGAAAATATAGAATCAGTATTATCTTCAATAGGCTCTACTTTGGAAGAAACAGCAGAAACTATAGAGCTTGATCTTTAATCTAATTATAAATCTATTCCTTGTTCTCTAAACTTAGTAACATATTCATCTGCTAAAGTCTCATAACCTACATCTCTAGCTATTTTAACATTATCAGCAATTCTTTCTTTTCTCTCAGGGGTTATTTCTTGTCCTACTGATTTAAGATCTTTTGCATAAACAAGCATCATATCTAAGAATTTCCTGTGTTGATTTTCTGTTAATTTTGTCATTTTATCTATCTCCACAATCCCTTTCTATTGGAGGTACAGATGTATATTCTCCACAATCCCTTTCTATTGGAGGTACAGATGTATAGGGAGTCTTATATTCACTATCAGAATCACTTACTGGTTCTGCTGACTCAAAAGAGTCTTCAATACCTTCTATTTTCTCTCTTTTTGAGAGTTTATCTCTTATAATATTTAGTATTAATAACATAACATATCTTAGTAAGACATATATATAAATCTTTCTATAATGTCACTACTATTACATAGATACAAATAGAAAGATTTATATACTCTAAAGCCTTATAAAAAATATGAAATCACAACTAGTTACATTAAGATATGGTGGAAATACTGCTTTTACAGAACCAATTGAAGACCCTGAAAAAGCAGCAGAAGCATTAAGGCAAGGTAGGCCAGTAGGATGCATTACACATCCATTACCTAATAATCTGCCTGTACTTTTAGTATCTGACAGTGATCTTGATAGGGTTATGAGTGCTGTTGTATATCATAGAGGAGTTATTGTTGAAAATAAATTAGGTGGATATTTCCGAAAATGAAAACAAATGAATCTGGATGGATAGAACAAACTGAAGAAGAGTATGAAAGAGATGGTCCTGTATGTCAAATAGTAAGCACTCAATTCATAGAAAAAATAAGAAGAGAAGTAGAAGAAGAGGAAAAACAAAAAGAAAGAGACACTTTAAATCTAAAAAACATAGCATGCCAACCAGTAGATCTTGTAAGATCAGGCACTAATCTATCTTTATGTTACTCAAGTCCAGAAAATGCTGCAAAAAGAGAAACACAAGGAGATTATAATTATTTATTTGGGCCTATGAGCCCTTCTACAGAAACACAAGTAGTAATGACTACAAGAAAAGGGATTCTTGGAGTAGCCTCAGATATAAAACAAGGACTTTGCCCAGATGGAAGGAGAATACCTGTTAATGTTATTCCATATAATCCTGATAATTTTCTTTTTTATAGACAAGAAGCACTTAGAGAACGAGAGAGAAGGAGTGGATAAAAATGGCAACATCAATATTGACTTCTCAAGAACATACATCTCTTCCAAAATATATGATTGAAAAGACCCCTGGGTTCTTTGTTTACACAGAGAATTATAAAAAAGCAGTAATATTTTGCAATGGTCAAATTAGAGATGTAGTAGAGCCTGGAGAGATTCTTATATCTGAACACAGACCTGATATGGATATGGTAGGAGGATGGACAATACAAAAAGCAGATGATAAACATCTAAAAATATAATTATTTTTGCAAAATCAATAAAATGAGACAAAGAATAAAACAATGGATGGATAGGATAAGAAGTAATCTTAAAAAAAGTCCTAATGCAGAATCTGACAGACAAGAAGAGGTTGTAAATGTTTCTGAACAAAGACAAAGAACTCCTGAAGAATTAGAAATAGCTGGAAGAAGAGCAATAGAAGATCATCAACGTATACATTTCCTTAGTAGTCCAATGTACATAAGGAGACATTATACCGATAAAGATCCTGATAACTTTGAAATTTATTACACATGTGAGGCTTTTGGCAATTATCTAGAAGAAGTAGGAGACACTCCTGAATCAAGAGAAGCTTTTAAGAGAATACTTGAAGAACCTGATGAATATTTTGCTCAAGAATGGTTAGGAGAAGATAGAGGTTTAACAAAAGCAGCAGTATGGGCTTTAAATTATGAACAATCAAGAAGAGACGCGTCTCCAGAAATGAAAACTATAAGAAGGGATATTAAAGAAAGGGGAGGAGGAGCAAATGTTTACTCAAGATTGCTTCATCACGATGGAGAAGGCCTAGATGATGTTCCTCATATTTGGGTCACTTTTAAGCTTGATGATCAATAATTTATAAGACTTATTTTTGCAAAGCTTTTCTTTGCACAACAGGTGCTTTTTTAACTGCAGTATGTTTTGCTGTTTTCGCAGCTTGTTTTTCCATTGCCTGAGTAGCTTCTTTACTAGCAGCTTCTTTTTCCTTTTTATCTTTAGATTCCTCTTCTGTTTCTTCTTTTTTAACTTCTGGTTTAACAACAGGTTTTTCAGCTTGCTTTTTAAGTTTCTCAACTTCTTTCTTAGCCTTCCTAGCTAACTCGAACTCGATATGTTTAGGAATATCAACAAGTTTTACTTCTACCCTATCATTATATTTTATTGCCTTAACCTTTATCTTATTTAATGGCTTTTTCATACCTCTAAATCTTATTTCATTATTTACAAGAACATCAACTTTTACTTTTCTAAGATCTCTATCATAGATCTTCATATGTTGAGCTATAAACTCTTTTAATGTTTTTACAGCCTTATTAGCTCTTTTATATTCAGGAACTTTTAACCATCCTTTTCTTAACGGAACTATATACTCTCTTTCTAATAATGGTTTCTCTTGCTTCTCTTTTTTATCATCTCCTTTAACACTAGCTACTGCTTCTTGTAATCTCTCTTTCATCCCTCTAGACTTTTCTTTTTTTATGGGTGCTCTAGCTAATCCTGATTTTTTCTCAGGTTTATCCTTACTTACTTTATCTTGCTTAGCCTGTCTTACTTCTTCATCTCCCATTGTGTTTTATTTGTTTTATGTTATTTAGTTTTTTGGACTCATAGAACCTTTTTTTCTAAAAAAAGGTTGTGTTTAACCTAGATGACTCTTCCTCTTTCTATGTGGTTTAATTTTAAGCTTTGTTCTTCTCCATGATCTTCTATGTCTAGTCATACTACTTGGATGAACTCTTTTACCTTGACCAAATTTTTTCAATACAGCCCAGAACGGAGCCCATTTAGTTCTTCTATTCTGCTTTGAATATTTTATTTTTCTCTGATAATCTTTCTTTTTTCCAGATTTGACATTTTTCTTTTTCATTTGATCTGATCTAAAAACTCCTTTCCTTTATCTGTTAATTTCCTTCCTTTCCTTCCTTTTATCTCTCCTTTTTCTGCAAATCCAGCTGCTTCAGCCTGCTGCAATATGGTCCTTATGATCTTACCACTTGCTTTTGCAAACTTCTCTGGCTTCATACCTCTATTTTTCTTACTTCCATACCTAGTTCTTAATCTATTTACTCCAACAATTTCTTGTGTATATAACTGTCTTAGCACTCCTGCCGCCCTATTATACCACCATTCATTATCCACAGGAGGTTTCTTTCTACTAACACCTGTTTTAACAAATAAGGCCCATTCAGGCATCTTAAATTCAGGAACTTGTTTTAAAGCTTCAGCTAATTTATTATTAAATTCACTTGCAGGTAAGTCATACATTGTCATGTTATATGTCCTTTCTTTGAAAGAAAGTTGTTATACCATGCCTTGCGGCATTAGATAAGCTCAAAGAGCTTTTTAGTATATTCTTATCTTATCTTCTTAGTTTATAAATATATCTATACACCCCAACTAACATCCTCTTTTCTTTTTATTTGAGCTATTTTCTGTAATACTTCTACTTCTCCTTTATTTAAAACATCTTTATTTTCCTTAAATTCTCTAAACTGTCCTGCAGATAGATCCGAATATAATTCCTCTTCATCTGCTAATTGCCTGTCAAAATTAACACCTGGAATACTTATTGCTACTTCCATGCCCTGTTCAGCTTCATTAACTCCTTTTCCTTCTGACTGGACTTTCTTAACAGTTCCGACCTCTTTTCCATTTGAATTAATCAATCTAGTTCCATCTTTTAATTTTCCAGCTTCTACTTTTACTCCAAATATAGCTGGATTTGAATTATGAAAAACATATTCATGTAAGATCTTTAATCTGCATATTGTAGCTAGTTTCATTAATTTTTCTTTTTCTATTTCTTTTCTTTTTTCTTCTTGATATTCTTTAATATTCTCTATTAACTTATATACAACATCATCCTCTATTATCTTTATCTTATCAAGAGGCAGTTCTTTGATGTCCTCTTCATGCTCTACATTAAACCCAAGTATGACTGCTTCTGAAGGATCTCTTTTAAGATTAGTATTAGCGCTTATAACATCTTTTTTATCTATATTTCCAATACCTGCTTTGCATATTTTAATTCCCTCTTCCCTCAAAAGGACCATCAGAGCTTCTAGACTCCCAAGAGAATCAGCTTTGATTATGATTCCTTTTTCATCTGTTTTTACTTTTTCTGTAACTTGTTTTTTGAATTCCTCTATTATTTGTTCTTTATTATCACTATATAGCATGAATGGCATACCTGGAAGCACTTCAACATTCTCTGTTAACTGCATTCTTATTCCTGTCGCTGCATGTGCTTTGTGAGCTGGTTTAAATTTATCACTTACAGGCATTATCTCTTCTAAAATCCTTATCTTACCAATAATTGGTTTTTCTGCATCAAAACTAGCAATAGCAATATCATCTTTTACAGCAAGTATACCATCATATAATATTGCTTCTATATACTGCATTGTTTTTTGTTTTTTTATCTCAAGTACAACTCCTTTTGCTTCTTTGGCTAATGCCAGTCTTCCTTTCAAAAACTTTTGACTTAAACCACATAAAGTCATAATCAGTTCATCTATTCCCTCACCTGTCCTTCCTGAACATGGTACTAATGCAAGCTCTGAAGTAAAATCTTTAATATCATAAAAAGGAGCAGCATTAAATCCATGGCTATGCAAACTGCCAACTAAAGTTAATAATTTCTCATTAAATTCTTGTTTTACATTTGTAGCTTGTGAATTTATGTTTTGGATAACATTATTATGTGTTCTTTGCCATCCAGAAATATTATCAATCTTATTTAAAGCAATAATAAAAGGAGTTTTATTTATCTTTAATATCTCTATTACTTCTGCTGTCTGTGGTTTTATACCCTCATTGATATCTATAACTAATACAGCTAAATCAGCTAAAGCTCCTCCTCTCTTCCTAAGATTACTAAAAGCAGCATGTCCTGGAGTATCTATAAACAAGAAACCAGGTATTTCCACTCTTGCATGATCCTCCTGCAACAAAGGGCATCTTTTGATAATATCTTCTCTAGGAAATAATGTAAAACTTATTCTTTGAGTTATTCCTCCTGCTTCTCCTTCCTGCACCTCTGTCTTCCTTATACTATCCAGTATAGTTGTCTTACCATGGTCAACATGACCTGCTACTGTTACAATTGGTTGTCTTATTTCTGCCATATATTCTCTAACCTAATAGTATTTTTAAAGCTTGATATGATCCTAAAAATATGGATTATGCAGAATGGACAAAAAAGATAGGTTCTTTAAAAAAAGAACTCTTAGCAAGACCAAATTTATTAAGACAATATGCTTTATGGTTGGAAACAAGCGAGGAACATACTAGTTATAAAGGAAAAGATATATATGATAGATTAGAAGGAGCAATGCAAGCTCTTTCAGATATAGATTTTATACCCGGATTAGGTAGAGAAAACTTAGTTGTAGTATTGAGCGAGATACAAAGAGAGATGGATTTGGATCTAGGTGTCTGCGAACATCTAGCCCATCATATAAAATTCAATAAACAAAAAGGGGTTTTAGGTACAACAACAGATGATATGCCTAGATGTACTGCTCATCCTGGATTAATTGTTGCTGATTTATCTAGTTGCCTTCCCCCACAAAGAACCAAGTGTCCTTATAGAAGACCTTAAAAACATATTGTTCTTTATACTTTCATGGATATCAGATCATGGATTATTAATCTTCATAAAAAAAAGATAATATCAAAAAAACCAGAACCAGCTATACCTTTTTTAATATTTCTCATAGCCCTACTTCTAGGTGTCTATTCTCCTGAACCTTTTTCATATTTCTTTATGATATTAGCTATAATTGCTTTAATATTTTCTATACTGCATCTACTTGTATATCTTATACTTGAGAAAAAACTTTAATTCTAATATTATTTAATTGCCTCAAGGGCTATTCCATTTGCACCCATATGATTTGGTAATAACTTTAATAAAAATCTATTCAACTTATTTCTTCCACTGTAGAAGTAGGAAATTTTGTGATTTTTAAATCTCTTAAATAGTTTATGTAAGTGAGAAGCTACAAATAGATGATAATGAGCATCCTCTCCTTCTTCATGCCCAAATCCTTCCCCCCCAGAATATTGAACTTTAAGGAAGGCATTATGTTCATGTGATTTAAATAAATGAAATGGTAGATATCCTGCAAAATCTGTTTTTACATATATTTTTCCGCCTTTCTTAAGAACTCTAAAACATTCATCAGCAAAAGATCCAATATCTTTAAGGTGTTCTAATAAGCTACTAGAAAATATTTCGTCAAAAGAATTGTCTTTATAAGGAAATTTTTTGTTTAAATCCCCCACATCTGTTGTCGTTGAAGTCTTTGCAACATCTATCCTACTCGTTCCGTATGAAGTATTCCCACAACCCAAATTTAATATTTTTTTCTCACTCATGTAAAAATGATTCTCTTTTTATTTATAAACTTAGTTATTATTAATTATATCAAATTCTTCCCATTGTCCTCTACTTCGTTTTATCGAGAAAACCTTCTTAACTTGTCGGGGATGGTTGATAAACTTTAACCTATCCTCTTTCTTATTTCTTCTGCTCTTTTTTCTTGTAATGTTTTATGAAAATCCTCTGTATAATCAGGAATTACTTTTCTTATATTTCCACATGGTCTTCTATTATGGCAAAATCCAGTATAATGACATTTAACAGCCATTATATCTCTCAATGAAGGAGGAAATACTTCTGATTCATTTATTAGATCATATTCAGCCTGAGTTATAGCTCTCATCTCAGGTTCAACATCATTGCAAAGTCTTAAGGACATCATACCTGTTGTAAGATTATAGGGATCCCATGTTTTTACAACTCCAAGTTTTATTCCTCTTGGAATAACCATCACAGCGTCACTTTTAGGAACTCCCTTATCAGTTAAATATCTATAAGTACCAATAGAATCAGCAAATCTCTCCATCCATATATCCCTATGCTCTTCATTATCTGCAATAGGTTTTGGCATAGAAACAACTTTTCTAAAACTTTCTAAAAAGTCCCTACTATCAAACTGGCCATTATTCTCATAAAGATCAACAACTTCTTCTGCTCTTTCCACAGCACTGTATATTGATTCTGCTGTTTGACTTAGTGTTCTATGCCTTTTGACTTCTCCCCAAACCCTCCATGGAGTATTAGCAAATGTAACAATTCTAACTGCATCATTAAAATCCCCTACTATCTCTTCTAACTCTTGTAACAAATTAGGCCATGCTTGTCCTACTGAACAAAGATTATCAAATACTTCTTCTCTATTAGCTAGATATTGCCTTATTCTTTCATTCATTCTATCTGAGAATACAGCATAACTATCAATAATTCTTGGACTAACTCCTTCTTGTTCTGCTAATTCATGAGCAAGATTCTCTCTTGTATGGAATATTCCGGGATTAGGACAACTTGCTCTTGGAGCTGCTTTCCTTGCTTCAAATACAATGCCCATTCCATGGCTCTTAACAAATTCCTCCATCTGATTAACAATATACTTACCTTCTGGAGGAATATCATTCTCTCCAAGTTCAAAATCTTTTGAAAGAGATATTAAAGTTTCAAGAGGCATAAACATAAATCCTCCTCCTCTATGCCCATACTGAACAATCTTAGCTGCTTCTTGTTTTGGAACATCTTCATCCTGCAATCTTTCATACTCTCTGATATTTAACTCAGAAGCCCTAACATATTCATTAACAGCTGCTTGTCCTGCATTTCTAATACTTTGAGGAACAACTATCTGGTCTACTTCAACAGGAATTCTTCTACCTGAAGGCATTAAAGAGCTTCCAAATCTAACTCCTGTGAACATACTATCAACCATTTTAGAAGAATTTCCTTCTAACATCACCCAAAAACCAGGAGTAGTTGCCATAGAAGCATGACCTGCTCCTGCATTTGTTATTAAACTCTTTTTAATCTTCTCAGCAACATCCTCTTCATTTGCTTTAAGTTCAAACAACTCAGGAATTGTTCCAATATCCTTATATGTAATACCTGCTGCACCCCACACAAATTCATCAGGAGTTATCACTTCTCCATTTTCTAGTTTAATATTAGGACCAAAATCAATAATATTCACCTTAGGATTAACTGTTCTCACCATTCTAAAATCTCTTACCCTTAGTTCTTTATAATGATTGTCATACTGAAAACTATATTTTTAAAAACTCATAATTTTTCTTAAGAGTATATAAATATCATGGAATGATATCTATCTCTAGGGAAAGATGTCATCTCAAGATATCGAGAATCAAAGATTCTCGAGTACACTCAAGAACACAGAGGGTTCTTGATGAAACCGTTAGGTTTGCTTAAGATTATGAAAATAAAAGTAAAAAAACTGCACAAAGAGGCAATAGTACCTCATTTTGTACATGACGGAGATGTTGGTATGGATCTTTACTCAGTAGAAGACTTAATTCTAAAACCAGGTCAAAGATATGCAGTAGCAACTGGCTTATCAATAGACTTCCCTCATGGATATGCAGGACTTATATGTGACAAGTCAGGACTTGCTGTTAAACATGGTATAACAACAATAGCCGGTGTTATTGATCCTGAGTATAGGGGGGAATGGAAAGTAGTTTTATTAAATGCAAGTGATGAAGATTATTACATAAAAAAAGGAGAAAAAGTAGCACAAGTATTATTTCCAAAAATAGAATACATGGAAGTTGAAGAAGTTGATGAACTACAGACAAATACAAGTAGAGGAGATGGAGGATTTGGATCAACAGGAGTAAAGAAAAAATGAATAACTATGATTTAGAATTAGACAGAGTAATCAAGACTATCAACAAAGAAAGACCTAAAACAGTACTCATACAACTACCAGATGGTTTAAAACCAGAAGCAACAAATATAGTTGATGAACTTGAAGAAAAAACAAAATCAAAAGTATTCATATATTTTGGAACTTGTTATGGTGCCTGTGACGTTCCCAATATTAAAGATATAGATTTATTAATCCAGTTTGGGCACAGTGCCTGGAAGAACTAATCAGCAGGCTGAATATCAACTAAAGAATTCTTAACAAATACTTGATATCTTTTATTTCCTCTCCCAATAACATTTCCCTTACCTCTATTATACTGTGCAATATGTAAGACTCTCCCTCTTGCTTTTTTATATCTTTCAGAAAGAAGAGTTTTCCAATATCCTCTAACAACATGAAAAGCTCTAGGTTCTTTACTTTCTCCTCTTAAAAAACTCACAGTATCTCTATAATCCAAACAAATAAACTTAGGTCTTACATCTGTTTTTCTTAACTTGCCTTGATTTTTCTTCTGTTTATTCTTTTTTCTTTCTCTTCTCTTATCCTCTTTTTGACTCAGGGGAGTATCTACTCTTATAATAAAATTCTCAGGATCCATAATATAAACTGTTTCCTGCATATGAGCCATTGCAGCATTACTTAAATCTTGAGAAACAGCATAAAGACCAGAATCAGATAAAACATCAATTTCTGTTACTCCTAATCCATTAAATTGAGCTGCATAAAGAGGAGATATTCTTAAAAAGAAATCAGTTGGATGCCCACGATCTTCAATTTTAACATTACCTATCTGAATAAAGGATCCAGATCCATTACAAAAATTAGTAACCCTATATCTATTAAAATCCAAATGTTCTAAAAAAACAACTGACTCTGGATCTTCTATAGCTGTTCTTTCATGAGGTGTCACAAAAAACTTCCCATACTCACTAGACATCTTTACATAATCCTGTAGATATCTATGATAATCTGATATTTCTTTTCCACTCTGTGGAAGTATATCTGCTTTTTTCAATGGAAATTCATATAAACAAAATCCTTCAACAACTTCTCTTAAATAAGAATCAGCATCTACCCTTGCTCTACTAGCATCTGTCTGCCTAACAGGCGACTTTAAAACATCTATTAATCTATCTAAATGTGCTCCCATTAACAAACAGAAAAAAATTAATTTATAAATTTAATTATAATCTATTATTTTCTTCTAGAACAACATAGTCCAACAAGAATGCTCATAATAAAGACAACAACTCCTATCATACTAGTATTATTTTGGCTTAGGTTGCCTATAACATTTCCATTGATACCAGAGGAAAAAAAGATCATTCCTATTATCAATCCAATCAAGGGAATAATCATATCTAAACTTAAGTCCAATCCAGATCTTGGTCTTCTTGCTTCTTCTTCTCTTTGTTTTTTGCCTTCTAATATCTCTTTACAAGCTTGTTTAAAATCCTCAGGACTTTCTTTTTCTGCAAGATATGCTAAATGATTTGTAATTCTAGTTGTATCATTTGTATATCCATAAGCATTCATAACTTGCATAGCTTCTTTACTATTCATTAACTTACCAAATTTCTTAAGAATCTTTGGATCTCTATTAGCAAGATCTATTACACTTCCAACAATCCTCTCTGCAGCAGCAGGTCCTGCTTCTTTATCATAAGACTTAGCTAACTTAACAAGCTCTGGATCTGTAATTGTTTTTGCATAAACAGCTTTATCTTCAGCATGATCTACATTATACCTTATCATTTTTAGAGTATCTGTAGTCAATCCTTCATACTTTCCAGCTACATAATCTACTAATTTTTTCCCCATTTTTTATATCAGGCCTGTAAACATAACAATTCCAAGTAAGATTAAAATTATTCCTTCAATAAGATGTAATTTCTTAATATGTTTATCTTTCCAACCTGATACCTTACCAACTGTTGTAACACCAAAATATATCAACAATGTAATTCCAATCATAGGTAGTATAAAAATAGCATTGTATATTAAAAGAAGAGATAGTGCATGCAAGGTATTAAGATCAGCTATAATTCCCGAAAATATAAAATAAGGACCTATTGTACAAGGCAATAGGAATACAGTAACAAATATACCTATGCCAAAAGCACCCCATGGGCTTGTTATCTTTTTAATTAATAATCTTACTTTAGGCCTCATACTTAATGGCATTTCTGTACCAAGACTTCCTGGTTCATAATCCAAATAATCTTTTATATTCAACAAACCAAGGACAATGGCTACTACTCCAAATAATTTAAAGACCCACAGAGAAGCAACACCTGTTTCTGGAATAAGGTGTTTAAAAAATTGGACAATAATGAATCCATATAAAAAATATAGTATAAATACAGCAAATGTAAACATCAACCCTCCAAATAGTACTTGTTTTTTCTTTCTAGGATCTCCAAGAAGTAATGCCATCAGAACCATAGCCATAACAGCTAATGCACATGGATTCACAGCATCTACTAGTGCCAAACTCACTAACTGATAAATCAAACTTGATACCATTTTAACAACCTGTTAATTCTTTTAATTGTTCTATTGTTCTTTTACCAACATAATACTCACCATTTATCTTCCATGTAGGAATTCGATTAATATCTTGACATTCAGAGGGTGTATCCAAACAATCAACTATCTCAAAATGCCTTAAACCATCCCCTAATATCAGTTTCTGTTCTGCACAATGAGAACATGTTTTTGATACATATAGAGTAGAACTCTTTGCAATGCACCTTAATACCTGATCTTGTCCATTAAACCAATCTCCTTGCAAATATTCTATACCCATTATAACTAAAATTATTGCTATAACAAGACAGATCATAATAATATTGCTTTTTCTCTTCCTATTCATAATAGTACACTCTTTTTCTGATTTTTAAACTTTATGAAGAAATCAGTTTCATTCTAAAAATCTTAACCCAAACATAATAAAAATACCTAGCAAAAATATGATAAACATAATAGTAGATCTTTTTTCATTAGTCTTTATTACAGGTATTAGATCAGTAGTTGCTATATATAAAAAATTTCCAGCTGCAAAAGGTAATAAATAAACCATACTAGCTCCAAGGTTACCTGACAATAAGAATCCAACAATTCCTCCTAATATTGCAGTAATAGCAGATAAGAAATTAAAAAATAGAGCCCGTCCTTTTTTAAATCCTCCATATATCAATACTCCAAAATCTCCTATTTCTTGAGGTATCTCATGCAAAGCAATAGCTATGGTTGTAACTAAACCAATAGGAATGCTTATAATAAATCCAGCAGCGATAACCAAACCATCTATAAAATTATGGACTGCATCAGAAATCAATATGAGATAAGTAACAGGTTTTTTGTGTTTTTTGTGTTTAGTAGAATGATGATGATGCCATAATAAAAATTGTTCCAATATAAAAAAGACACAAAATCCAAGTATGACAAATAAGAAAACATTGAGGATATTACTTGATTCTTCAATTGCTTCAGGAATCAGATGTAAAAAAGCCCCTCCTAATAATGCTCCTGCTGCAAGAGCAACAAGAAAAAATATTATTTTATCAAGAATTTTTTCTTTTAAGATTAATGTCAGTGCTCCAACAAAGGCAATCAAACTTATTATGAACGTGCTTAATATTATATAGCTTAATATCATTTTTTTCCTCTTTTTATATAGTTTATCTATACAAAGACACTCTTAAATCTTTTTATTATACAAATCCTAGCCATAAAGAAATTAACATTCCAATACCAAGCAATAAGATAATAATTCCAGCGATTAAATGTAATATTTTTAATTTCTTTTGTCTCCAAGATTCTGCTTTTTCAGTTGTTGTAATTCCAAAAGAGATTCCAAATGTTATTAGTATCATTGGAAGAATAAAAACTAAATTGTATATTAATAATAAGAAAATTGCATAATTTCTAGTAGTCATTTTTGATAACAATCCTAATATAACTATATAAGGGCCAGAAGTACAAGGTAGTAGAAATAGACTAATAACAAAGCCTATCAAGAAAGCTCCAGGCACGGAAGTTACGCCTTTTAGTATACATTTCATTCTTGGTCTCCATTTAGGAGGAACCTCCATAACGAACCATTTTCCATACCATAGATAATCTTTTAGATTGAATATCCCAATAAAAATAGCCAAAACAGCTACAACTGCATAAAAACTATGTGTTAATCCTGCTGCACTGATTGCAGAATATAGGCCCAATCCCATCAAAAAATAAGAGATATAAATAGAAAGTGTAAAAGCTAGGCCTGCAAATAACGCTCTTTTTTTCTTATTCGTAGCTAAAATGGTTGATAATAATATTATCAATACAGCAAATGCACAAGGATTTATTGCATCAACAGCAGCAGCAGAAAGTACTGCAGGAATTGTTATCTTCTTTTTAAGTTCTGTTTTTTCAGGATCTTCAGTTGGAGAGCTTTCACCAATAATCTCAGTAACATTCATTCCAAGACCATTTTTCTCTAGTTTATCTAAAGGATTCTTGCATCCTTCTCCTTCATAACATTTTTCTATTTCTTCTTTTAATTGTTCTCCAATTGAATTACTAAATCCAACAAGAACATTATCTCCTACAAAAACAGTTGGAACTCCTTGTATTTCAATATCATAAATCTCAGCTAAATTCTCAAATAATTCTCTATTATCTTCACTAAAATAAATCTCATATTCCTTTACATCAAGATAATCTATTTCTTGTTCTAAATCTTCTAAAAAGCTATGGAGTTGTGAACAATGAGGACAGCCTTTTCCATAGAACATGACCAATGTAACCGAATTATTTTCACTAAAATTATTATTATCTATAGCTTGTCCAGATATTGTGTTGTTATAAAGAACCATTCCTCCAAATATCATTACAAGCAATACAACAAAAGCAGCTATGTTGATAAATTTCTTCATTTTATATATGAAAATTTCTTCATTTATAAATCTTTTTCTATTTACAAAACTTCTTTAACTTTCTTATCTTGCTCTTCCTTAAAACCAATCTTCTTTTCTTTGAGGGCAAATTCCATATTAGGCCCTACTCTTCCAGCAATCACTAACTCAACTTTTTTATCTCCTAACATTTTAGCTACACTCCACCCAGCCCCTCCACCTCCAATCGCAAATGGATTTTTGATTGCTTCTTTTAACTTTTTTCCTTCAAAAATCAGATAATAAGGCGCTCTTCCTCCACGCAAACTTATCTCACTGTCTTCAGACTTCCCTTCTGATGCTACTGCTATTTTCATTTCTTTACCTCCATTAGTTTATTTATTAAAAATCCTTGAATAAGAGAAGCAAAGATCATCACAAGGGTGAGTATGATAACTAATTTCCAATTAAAGTACAGGATCATTAAAGGTATTAAAGGAATCTTCACAGCCCTGTTGTATAAAAAACAGGCAATCAAGCCATTATTAAGGCCTTTCTCTTTTAAATCAGCTAACAAAGGATACCACATATAAATAGGCCCTGTTGACAAAATACCCCCAACAACAGCAAAAACCCATTTTTTAATTCCTTTATCTGTCTCTATATGCTTTGAAATAAACTTAGGAGTAATAAAATAATTTGTTATAGCCATTAAAACAAAAACAAGAATGAAAATAGGTATTATTTTTATTAATATGCTATTAAAAGAATCAATACTAGAGAAAAAAGACTCTTTATTAACAAAGAATAATATAATGTAGACTAGTAAGACTATTATTAAAAAATACCACGCCTTATTTATTTCTTTTAGTTTATTTTTTATTTTCATTTTTAAATAACTCCTGCTTCAACTCCATA
>Ga0272442_10000840_pt1 | contig 48001 bp, 41 predicted proteins | sample SSMForm2O_FD_200262 | JGI IMG/M metagenome (GOLD analysis project Ga0272442, IMG submission 200262) | Marine sediment archaeal communities from Little Sippewissett salt marsh, Falmouth, MA, United States - SSM-Form-2O | ecosystem: Environmental > Aquatic > Marine > Wetlands > Sediment ... | reverse complement strand
AATAACACCTTTCATAACTCCAACGTAAGGATCTCCGAGGCCGAAATCCGTGGTCAGCGTAATAATGCCCGATACCTTCATGGCAGTACCTTTTTATGAAATATTGCAGGATATCGTTACGTTCCGCGCCGTATCGCACAGATGCCCGGGCACTGCAGCCTGAAGACCGTATGCCGTAGAAACACGTCATGTTGCATAAAAATGGATGGACAGTATGCCCATCTGGTACTATAGTAAGCAAAACTTGCGGGATACAGGCAATGCAACAATTACGTCATACTATAGCACAGGTAAGGGCTCATTTGATCTGAAAAAGGGGGCGAACAGATGAAAAAGATTGCATGCATCGCCGTTCTTTCGGTAGTGTTCCTGTTGTCAAGTGCGAGAGCGGAGAATTATACCGTTCACGGTGACATGGTTTCTGATATTCATTTCGAAATTCAGAAAAGTGTCACCACCGTGCCGGGGGTTCAGAAAACGATCTTGAGCTTTGTCATCCCCCCGACATTCGATTCGCCGACATTTAATCAACACATCCGGGACTTCGACCTTTTGTTTTCACCACCGCCGGGCGGGAAAAAAGAGCATACGGATGGCAGGGGCAATCGTATCATTACCGCCACATGGGAAAAGCCGCCAGGATCGATTGACGTGAAACTCTCCTTTGAAGCGGCAAACACAACGAATCTGAAAATCCTGGAAACGGCGGCACCTTTCCCCCTGGCAGGCGTTCCATCAGATATTGCCTATTATCTCAAGGAAACCGATCAGGTCCAAGTCAGCGATCGGAGGATACAACAAAAGGCCCGTGAACTGACAAGGGGCGTGGAAACCCAGTTCGACGCAGTTCAGCGCATTCTGACGTGGGTCATTGACCACGTGCGCTATGTCACCCCGCCTCTTCAATATGATGCAATCTATGCCCTGCAATCCGGCAAAGGTAACTGCCAGAACTTCTCGCATCTTGCCGCGGCACTGATGCGAGCGGCAGGAATTCCCGTGCGAATCGTCAATGGCGTAACCCTCAACAAACCGTTTCACATCAACCGCCAACATGGCGTACTGACAGTTAAAATGGGACAGGGCAGACATTCCTGGATAGAGGTCTGGTTTCCGGATTTACAGTGGATACCATTTGATCCACAGCAGACATCAATGTTTGTGGCAAACCGATTTATCAGAATCGAAGTAGGACTTGATAACAATGAAACGATTCAGGATGGCCGCCTCAGGTGGTTGCAGGCCCGCGGTGTTTCGGGAAAGGTCAGATCTTCCGAGGCCATCGATGCTGATTTTACCGCTGATTCCGTCAAAGTTTCGGGAAGGCGTGAAACCTATGGGCCTAAAAAACTGCTCATTTCGCCGCAGGTAAAGGCGGAGTTCTCAAAAATCGCCTACACGCCCCCTCCCCCGCCTCCTGTTATTTCTGCACAAGAGGCCAGAAAACTCCGTTACACTATACCGTTCATATATGGCAATCTTGAGTTTCCCGAAAATATAGACTTTGCATTCCCACCAGTGCGGGCCGTCGCCAGCGGAGAGAAAAGCTTTGAACGAAGACGCGATTTTTACGTCGAGACCGCCGAGTACGTGACGACGAAATTGATACAATATGCCCAGGTATTCGTGCTTGAAAAACCGGCACGGCTCCAGAAACTCGGCCTCGCACTGCACAAATTCGGGGGTGGCGGCCAGATTTGGATCGATCTTTACAAGGATAACAAGGGAAGCCCCGGGGAAATCATCGGCACAAGTGACATGATCGATCTCTCGCAACTCTCCACGCGACCGGGATACCGTTGGGTCGACTTTGACTTCAGGCGCAATAACCTGTTCCTCGTACCGGGATCATACTGGATCGGCCTGGGATATACGGGCAGCCCTATTTTGAACTGGTTTTATACATATGGCAAACCGGTTGGTCCTATAGACGGAACACGTTATAAGAGTGTCTATGAAACACAATGGAGCGGGGCTCTGAGTTATGAGTTTAATTACCGCGTAATCGGCTTAACAGTAAAACAAGAGAACAGTAAAGAGTAACATTCAGTCATGCTTTCATCCCTAAAAACACATCTCATCGAACTTTCGCGGGATTTCAGGATTGCGGACCTGCTTGACATCATTATTATCGCACTCCTGATATATGCCGTGCTAACGTGGTTCAAGCGAACAGCTTCCCGGTTTGTACTGATCGGCATCATTATCCTCGGCCTGATCTATTCGGTGGCCCGGTTCTTCAACATGTACCTGACAGAATACGTTTTTCAGGGGTTCTTCGCCATACTGCTGATTGCCCTGGTGATAATTTTCCAAGAGGATCTTAAGCGTTTTTTCGAACGTCTCGCAACCTGGGGGTTTCTGCGAAAGCGAGGCGCAACCGCGGTCCGTGAACAGCAGATTGAAATTCTCACTCATGCCGTCGCTAACCTGGCCCGGAAACGCTACGGCGCCCTCATTGTCCTCAAAGGTGAAGAATACATCGAACGCCATATTGAAGGCGGAACCGAACTTGACGGGAAATTGAGCGAATCACTCCTCGAAAGTCTTTTTGATCCTCATTCCATCGGTCATGACGGTGCGGTTATCATCGAAGAGGAACGGATTGTCAAATTCGGATGCCACCTGCCCCTGTCACTCAACACGAAAAAATTAAGAAATGTGGGGTTACGACATACCGCGGCCCTGGGCCTGGCGGAACGTTCCGACGCCCTGTGCATTGTTGTGTCCGAAGAGCGTGGCAGTATTGCACTTGCAAGGGAGGAAAATATACGTCGCCTGTCCGGCCCTGATCAGCTCAAACCCGCCTTGGAAGAGTTTTTCAAGAGGGAAGAGCCCGTGCATTCCAGCGAGCTGTGGCGTCGCTGGCTGCGCGAAAACAGTTTCGAAAAGGCCCTCGCCCTTTTTCTGGCCTGCGGGTTATGGCTCACCTTTGCATACCAGACGGAAAGTGTACGACGGGATTATATGGTGCCCATAGAGTACCGCAATCTCAAGACCGAGTGGGTTATCGAGGAACCGAAAGAGCAGGAAGTGTCCGTGTCGTTGACTGGTTCGGCACAGGCATTCAATGTGTTGAATCCACAGACTCTGAAAATCGTGCTGGACATGTCTGAACTCGTCGAAGGCCGTCAGACCGTATCGATCAACCGTGATATCGTGCGGCATCCCTCTAACTTATCCGTTATTGCAATCAACCCGGGCCGCATACAACTGATCGCTCACAAAATGACGCCCGTCGAGATCCCGGTAAAGATAGAAACGACGGGACAGTCGCCGGAGGGATATTCCGTCAGCCGGATCGAATCAATCCCGAAAAACGTAAGGGTTCTGGCACTGCCGAAAAATCACAGAAAGATCAGTATCAAGACAGAGCCGTTAAACCTGGATACGATAATCGCCACAACAACGGTTACTCAGAAACTCGTATTTCCGACCAATGTTCAGTTCATAAATGGAAAGCCGCCCGTCGTGCAGGTAAAAATCGAAATTGAACAGGCGACCGAGAACAATCAATAGATGAAACACCATGTAATGACTACCACCTGATGCCATAGCGTTAATTTTCGGTGCATTGATAGTGCTAGAAGCTTTTCAAAACATAATTTTCTAATGTGTCGGCCTTACAATAAAAATTTTTTGTCGGAACATGGAACACAGGAAAGATGATCGAAAATGAAGGCTTATGAAAAGATAGGTCGAAAACTGCAGAAGGCACGAGAGGCCGCTGGGATGAGCCAGGAAGAACTCGCCGGCAGGCTCGGTTACACCCAGGCGTCTCTTTCTAATTATGAACTGGGTAAACGACGCCTGTATTTGTCAGATCTTCAGCGGATCAGTCAAATCCTCAGCAGACCAATCACGTATTTTCTAGAAGAGTCTGATAATAATCAAAATGACCATGATGATATGGGCACTATTTTGAACGAACAGTATTTGAAAGAAATTCTTTACGAGGCACGGGCATTAAAGCCCGCACAACGGAAGTCCGTCCTGGACTATATTCAATGGCAGAAGAGTAAAGCAACAGGGGACAAAAAATGATCTCGTTCGAAATGACTGAGGAGCAAAGAACGCTGCAGGCGAGATTTCGCCGTCTGGCCTTTGAAAAACTGCACTCACGATCACTGCTAGTGGATGCTCAACCGCCCGGCCCCATTGACGATGTGTATCGAAATATAATGATTGCGGAAAAAATGAACACCTTTCTTATACCGGAACAATATGGCGGTAGGGCATTGGATCGTGTTACATTATCTATTATCATGGAAGAATTGGGCTACGGGTGTGCCGGATTCGCCGGCATTTACGCCCAGACCTTGCATGCCGTTTCCACACTTCTTATTGGTGGTTCAGATGCACAAAAAGCCCTCTTTTTTCCCCTTCTCCTGAACCCGGAAGGAATTGCCGCAGGGTTCTGTGCTACAGAAGAAAAAAGCGGTTCCGATGCGTCTTCTTTTTTGACAACGGCACAGTCTGAAGGTGATTATTACATTTTGAACGGAGCAAAAAGCCCGATCATCAATGCTGGCGATGCACGATTCTATATCGTGTGGGCAAACACCAACTCGGAAAAAGGCCGGGCAGGCATCAGCGCATTTGTCATACCACGTGAGACATCTGGGATTACATTCAGTCCCTATCATGATAAGCCTGGACTGCGCCCGGTCCCTACAGCGACGGTATTTTTGCAGAATGTTAAAATTCCCGCCTCACATCTAATCGCCCTTCCAGGAAGCGGATATCTTCTTCTCATGCAGACTGTCGACTGGGGGCGCGCATTTGTTGGGGCAATCGGAGTCGGTTTGACGCGGGCGGCGATCGAGGCAGCGATTCAATATGCTAAAACACGGGTTATCCTGAACCGTCCTATAATAAACAATCAGGGGGTAAGCTTTATTCTGGCGGACCTGTCAACAAAACTTGAAGCGGCACGCTATCTTGTCTGGCGGGCATGTCGCCTCATTGATCTCGATGGAGATTACACCATCGCATCATCAATGGCGAAACTGTTTTCTTCCGAATTGGCAGTGCGTGCGACAAGTGAGGGAATGCTGATCATGGGACAAAAAGGGTATCATCGTCCGTCACTAATGGAAAAGTATCAACGTGATGCGCAGGCATTACGAATTGTTGAGGGAACAACACAAATACAAAAAATGATCATATCCAGTCAGCTATAAATAAACAACCACAGTAATAAAATCAAAATGGACGCTGATTATGGCTCGGACCCGTGACTGTGAAAACATGCTATCATGGTAGAATAGCGCTTTACAGCAGATTGCATGCTTATTGGTGAATTATTTCGATATACAGTTCCTGCGGTGAGTACGTGGATGAAGCATGATCCACGGCACTTAATTTATCTGAAAAATCTTTTGACAGGCTCAGAACTTGTTGATATGTCCACGTCTAAGAGGGTGCACTCTCTTGCGTGTAGCAGCAAGGGAGTGTGATTTTTTTGCACCGCGCCATAACAAATTGTTATATAAGCTTAAAACATATAGTTTTTGCTGCAGATCGGACATGATTAGCTCGATCTTTGTGGCATGGGGGAAGGAGGTGATAGCGGTATAGAGTATGCGCGTACATATGATGATGCGATAGTGTTGAAGTTTTCTTGGAAATTCTTCTTTGCGAGTACACTGTGAAAGTGTCTGATCGTTTAACTATAAGAAGGAGGTGCCGGATGCATCTTTCAGCATTGATTGACATGAATGCCGCGAAAAATCCTCACAAAGACTGTGTCAGAATCATGGGTCAGGGTTACTCGTATGAAACGATACAGACCCTGTCAGAAAAGGCTGCCGGGTTGTTTCAGGGTTTAGGAATCGAAAAAGGCGATAGAGTTGCGATTATGCCCCTGAATACGCTGGGCTTTGTGTCGGCCTTTTTCGGTATTCTGAAAGCGGGGGCAGTTGTCGTTCCCATAAATCATAAACTTATGCCTCGTGAGGTGGACTATATCCTGGGACACAGTGAATCCAAAATGTTGCTTTTTGACTGTGAACTTGCCGATGTTGCGACAAAACTCACGACCGAAATCAAAAAAATATGCATGGACGGTCCCAGCGAAGGATTTGAACAATTTGAAAACTTGCTCGAGACGGCATCGTTTTTTACCCCGGTGGATGTCTATGAAGACGACATAGCTGAAATTCTCTACACCTCGGGAACGACGGGTTATCCAAAAGGTTGTATACATACCCACCGGACAGTCATGATGGCAGGTATTACCATGGCCCTCGCCGGCAAATTTGATGAAGATGATCGTATTCTAATGGCAATGCCGATCTGGCATTCTTCACCCCTCAACAACTGGTTTATAGGAATCACATATATCGGCGGTACTACGGTTATGCTCAGGGAATATCATCCCCTTCATTTTCTGCAGACTATACAGGACGAAAAGTGCACGGCCTTTTTCGGTGCGCCAATTGCGTTTATTATGCCTGTACAAATGATACCGCATTTTGACGAATTTGACCTTTCATCCATGCGTGTATGGATGTATGGCGGCGGTCCCATAGCGGCTGACATGGCCCTTTCACTGATGGAAAAATACCAGAGCGTCAATTTTTATCAATGTTACGGTATGACGGAAACCGGGCCGACAGGGACCGTTCTGTTTCCCAAAGACCAGATTCTTAAGGCAGGCTCCATCGGAAGGGGTGGTCTGCCCGGGTGCGACATTAAGGTGATGAGGTCCGACACCGAGGCGGCACAACTGGGTGAGGTCGGTGAAATATGGATGAAGGCAGACAGCATGATGAAAGGTTACTACAAAGATCCTGAAGCCACCGACAACGCATTCGTTGACGGATGGTACAAGACGGGAGATGTGGCCCGCGTTGATAACGATGGTTATTTATTCATCGCAGATCGCACGAAGGATATGATTGTCACCGGTGGTGAAAATGTCTATTCCAAGGAAGTTGAAGATGTCATCGGTTCACATCCGAACGTAGTGGAGGTTGCAGTGATTGCCCTACCCCATCCTGAATGGGGCGAAACAGTCGGCGCTGTGCTCGTGAAAGCAAAGGACAGGGAACTGACCAGCGAAACACTTGTCGCATTCCTTGAAGACAAACTGGCAAAATACAAGATTCCCCGCATTTTCAAGTTTGTCGATGAGCTGCCGCACACTGCAAGCGGAAAAATCATGAAGTACAAATTGCGTGAGGAGTATATGTGAGCGATATTAACCTCAACTTGTCAGGCTGCACATAAGAAAGGAGTTTTCCATGTTTGACCATTTGCTGACAGAAGAACAGACAAAAATTCGTGATGAAGTCCGCGATCTTGTAAGGTGGGTACCGCGTCAGATGATTCTGGATATGGATGAAGACAAAATCAAGTTCCCGAAAGAGTTTCTGCGCGAGGCAGGCAGACGCAATCTTCTCGGCTGCCGTTATCCGAAAAAATGGGGCGGCCGGGAAATGGACTGGGTCACCACCTGCATGATGATGGCGGAAGTCGGCACGCTGGGATATGAATTCGCATGTGTCTATGGGGTTGGGGCGGAACTGGTCTGTGACGCCATTGTGCTGCACGGCACGGATGAACAGAAAGAAAAATATGTCACGCCGCTCCTCCGGGGAGACATATTTGCCGCAGAATGCCTTACAGAACCGAGAGGTGGGTCCGACTTTTTCGGCGCCACCACGAATGCTGAAGATAAAGGTGAGTATTTTCTTTTAAACGGACAGAAGCGTTTTATCGTCGGGGGCGAAGGGGCTGATTATTTTCTGGTGTATGCCCGTACCGATTTCGATCCCAAGGCAAGGCCGCAGGAAGCCTTAACCGCGCTGATTGTCGATCGCGGGCCCGGTGTGACGACGGAGTATCTATACGGTCTCATGGGTTGTCGCGGCGGAGGCACGGCCAGGCTCGTCTTTCGTGATGTGAAGGTTCCCAAAGAAAATGTGGTGGGGAAAATCAACGGTGCCTACGATGTGTTCAATACCATGATGATTCCCGAGCGACTTGGGACGGCCGCCATGACAATCGGGGCCGCGCAGCCGGCTGTCGATGTAGCAACCAATTACACCACCCGACGGAAGGCTTTCGGACAGACGATAAATCGCTTCCAGGGAGTCAGCTTCCAGATTGCCGAGGCTGTCATGCTTCTCGATGCGGCCCGATCACTGGCCTATACGACGGCGCGTGCTGTCGATACCGGAGTCGATATGGACCGGATTCGCAGATATGTATCGGAATCGAAAAAGTTCATTACCGAGGCATGTCAGAAGGCGGTTCATAACGCCATGCAGGTGGTCGGTGGAATCGGCTACACCACCATATTCCCCATTGAACGCATTCATCGCGACATTCGTCTTGCTTCAATCTGGACCGGTACCAGTGAGGTCATGGCGATGATTACCGCCCACGAATGGTATCGGGAATTCCTTGCAACAAAGGAAGAGCGACTTGCCCGTGATTTTGAAAGGGATGCCGCGGAAGCCGATGCCGCCGATGAAAAGATCTACGAGTAGATCCTGACGGTGCAAAAAAGGAGACGCAGCGTTTAGGCTGCGTCTCCTTTCGTTTACGGTGATCGCGTTCACCTTATTGTTTACATATGCCCTTCACAGCTACGAATCCTGACGCCGCCTGACGATCTGGTTTCCGATTACGGTCAGGACCCTATCTCCGTCCTGGTTGTAATTCGTGTACCTGAATCGTATCGTGCCGCGATCATTGTTTTTGCTGGACGGTTTCATCTCCAGCACCTCACCGACAACGTGCAGGGTATCGCCGGGTCTTACCGGCTTGAGCCAGCGGAGTTCATCGAATCCCGGTGAGCCTAAACTGTTTTTCCCCAGGGCTCCCGTCATCAGAAACAGCCTGAACGTCAGGGCGATGGTGTGGATGCCACTGGCAATCAGACCGCCGTATATTGTGTCCTGTGCCGCTTCGATATCCAGATGAAATATTTGCGGATCAAAGTGCAAGGCAAAATCAATTATCTGACTTTCCGTCACCGTCAATCCCGGTGAGGTGAAAGAATCCCCTACATTGAAATCTTCGAAATAAAGCTCCGCCATTATTCACCTGCCATGTGTTATGGACTCCGTGTATTGATACACGAACGCATTATGCAACGACACCATCTTTTTTAAACACCCCTACCTGCTCTTCGGCGTATCCGTATCGGTGCAAAATTTCAGCCGTATGTTCACCATGAATCGGTGCAAGCCTGCGGATGCTGCCGGGAGTGTCTGAAAGCTTGGGCATCACGCCGACCTGTTTCACCTTGCCGCACACGGGATCGTCAATTTCTTCAACCATTTTTCTATGAACGACCTGTGGGTCCTCGAATACCTCATCCATGGAATAGAGTTTGCCTGCGGGGATATCGTTCCTGCTCAACAGATCAAACCATTCATCTCTCGTTTTCGTCAGGAATGTTGCCTTCAGAAACGCTCTCATCTCATCGTGTTTCGGGTCGGGTTTTTCGAAGGTTGTTTCCATTGACCAGACCTCGGCAATGAACTCTTCCTTGCCAAGCACGGTGCAGAGATTCTTCCAGAAATGCGGTTCCAGACATCCGATTGACAGATATTTGCCGTCTTTCGTCTCGAATACACCGTAATATGGATATGTACCGAGTGCCCATGATTCACCTTTTTTGATCACACTGCCTTCCTGGAAGAAACGATGGGTAAACCATGTCATGAGATGAATTGACCCGTCCAGGTAGGCCTGGTCGATATACTGCCCTTTCCCCGTTTTCTCTCTGGCAATATATGCCAGCAATATTCCGAGCGCTCCATAAAGCGACACACCCGCGAAATCGGCAACCAGGTTGAGAGGCACGCAGGGAGCACCATCAGGGGGGCCGATGAGGCCCAGAATACCCGCCATTGAAATGTAATTAATATCGTGGCCGGGCATTAGTTTGTAAGGACCGTCCTGGCCATATCCGCTCATGGAACAGTAGATGACGCGGGGATTGAGTTCCGATATGGTCGTATAGTCGACCCCAAGGCGCTCGACAACTCCGGGCCGGTATCCTTCAACGATGACATCCGCATTGCGGGCGAGTTTCTGAAAAATCTCCTGTCCCTGTTCGGCTCTCAAATTCAGGGCGATGCTTTTTTTATTGCGATTCAGTGCAAAAAACGCTGCGTCGCGCCGCCGCTCTTCTCCCCCAGGTGAAAACCCTACATCATCAAGGGGAAACGGTTTTACCGGTTCGACCTTGATGACATCGGCGCCCATATCACCCAGTATCATGGTACACAAAGCACCCGGTACAAGGTTCGACATATCAAGTACCTTTAGACCTTCTAACGCCAGCATATTGATCCCTCCTTTGCTTTAGTAGTCTTGATAAACTCCATGCGATCAAAAGACGCATGGCCCCCTCTCGAAGCTCCTGATGCTGCGCATTAAATGTAATGAGTGTGCAATGTGAGGTTCTGCCTGTAGTGTGCGGTTCCCCCTCTTTCATTATCCTCCCTTTAATGTCGAGCTGTCCGAGAAGCTGTGACATCATACTTTTTACTGATAATGAAATCCGCCTTCACTTTCATTTTCGTAATGATTTCGTGTTCTATTTCAAGTACTTTTAAAATGAAACGGAAATCCTGATCCGGATCCCGGGCCAGGTTGCGGGCCTTGAGTTCCTTGATCCTGCGGTGATAATCGGATTCCAGGAACACCCGCATCGTTGCATTGGTAAGAAGCGGGCTATAAGTGAGGTCAACAATGACGACGTCGACGTGCGAGAGATCGACGGGTACATTTTCATACCTTCGGGAGCCCAGCGTCCGACAGTCTGACGGAACGATCACCTCCTCAATATCCCGATCAATGGCATGCCCCAGAATGCGATTCAGTGTTTCCAGCCGCACTTCCTGCGGACCCAGGTAGGTTTCGAGTCGGTGGTCGGCAAAGGCACGAAGCCGAGCCTGGTGATTTTCACTCGGGCTCAACTTAAAAAAGGCATCCCCCGAGATCGTTGCTGCTTGGAGTTTCTGTCTTCGTAACAGGTACCTGAGGTATTCGGCGATCTCCGTCTTACCGGCACCCGATTCGCCCCCGAGTGCCACAACCACACGTTTATGTTTCAGCCCGGCAGCCCGTGCCTCAGAAACGATGAGTGGCTCAAGCGCTTTAGCTGCCTTTTCATGCACGGGGGTAATCATCGGGGGATCACCCCGCCAGGCAAACGCCGCCCTGTGGTATGCCCTGCCGATTTTTCTGGTATGAATCACGGTGCCGGCGCCGTCAGGAGATGCTCCCCGACAGAAACAATCGATAACGTCGGCCAGCTTTTCGCCGATGGCATCCCAGCTGAATTGCGTGCGGGCAAGTGTGTGGCCTTGTTCGGCCATCTGCTGAAATCGGGTGGGGCTATTCACCAGATCGACTAACCTCCGGGCTGCACCTTTCGGATCATCAGGATCAACAACCACCGCATTGACATTATCTGCCAACCACTTTGTTATGCCTGCCGCGTTCGAAATGATAACGGGTGCCCCGGCCGCCATCGCTTCGGCAACACCCATGCCGAACGGCTCCATTTTCTGCATTCCCAGGTAACAGAGGCTGTAACGGGCAAATATCGCCAGTACGGACCATGGTTGGCTGGGAAGGCGTACGACATCGCTGTTCGGGATATGGAAGCGATCAATCGCTGCGGTCACATCTTTGTCCACGTCGGCTTCCTCCGGGAGGGTCTTTTCCGGTGCACCACCGATCAGCACAAGTTTCATGCCATTCATCACCTTTGGTGCCAGTTTCCGTGCCTCGCCGAAGACCGTTACGACTCCCGGAACATTTTTTGCCGCTGAAAATCTTCCAAAATAAATAATATACCGGTGGGGAACGAGGTCATATTTCTCCAGGTCCTCCTCGGCTGACGCCTCCCGGACATGGAAAAACTCGTTGCCGGCACCGGCGGGCATGACCAGGTGCGGGTAGTCCTGCCCGTAATATCTGCGGAGCATTTCAGGCTCGCGCCATGTGTTCGCAATCTCGAAATTGGCCCCTTTGAGGGCGGCAAGTTCAAAAGTCTCCCGGGTGCCGAAATGATACTCTTCACCCAGCCACGTTTCCGGGGCGTTGAGATCAAATCCGAGCGAATATGCCTTGTTTACTCCAAGTGAATGCGGAATAACGACTGTGGGTATGGCAAGCCGTTCTCCCGTCTCAACGGCAATCGCCATCCCGTCTGCATAATGTCCCATCACGGCATGCGCCCCAAAAAGCGCGGCGACGGCAACGGCCTGCTCCGCCAGTTCCGGGAGAAAGGGATAGATATCTTCCTTGCGGATGAATTCGCTCCCGCCAGCCGGGATACGGACAAGCCAGAGGTTCTTGGCAAAGGATTCCACCACGGGATAGGGTTTGAACCAGCGGGCCAGGATGATGACCTTGCGCCCCCGGTCAGCCCACGCCTTTGATACCTTGAGTACGTAATAGGTTTGGCCTCCCGTATCGGGAACGCCCGCCGGAGGGGGATCGCCCCAGTAGCCATGAGTCGATACCATTACAATCCTCCCGGCCCGTGCGGATGTTCGCTTTGAAAAATATACCGGCATATTATGCTCTTTAAACACAGAATGATAATGATCGAGAAGATGTTTTGAAAGACCGTATTTTGCAGCCAGTAACCTTAATTTCCGATCCGTTCCCGACTCCGGTACCTTCCCCATTCCGTTTTCTGTCAGCATGCTGTCTGTTTCTCCTGTGTTTCAGTTTCACATCCGGTATATCGGTACCGATCCTGTGGTGTGCATTCTATACAGTTTGCGGGAGAGCGTCAAACCCCGGCCCGGATTCCGTCCAATGTAATTCCATAGCGTATCCCTGCCTTGTCGCCTGCAACACGCAACACACCGTCCGACATGAAAACCACCTTGACCGGGTGTTCTCACTACTTTCTACGCTGCAACCATCCCCTGGTGCGCGATTTGTAGGTTACGGCACGAGTAAATTCCTTCTTACCGACCATCCGTCCGATAGACTGTCGGATTGCGAGCCGTGGTGTGCCCAGGTGGGGCAGTGCATCCCCATTCCGAAATACCGCACCCTGGAACAAACTCAGTCCCCGAGCGATAACGTGATTCCGGTCATTCGTTCCGTTCCTTTTTACCTATGGAATATATACGACCTGCGGTGCGGCTTCCCACAAAAAGTGTTCCTTGGACTCCCAATGCCCTGGACCGGACACCGTTTACATCATCTGCATGGTTATGGATGCGAAATCCCGACGGCAGGGTTATTGAATTCAGGTGCCCCGCGACAACGTTTGGCTGGGTTACGTCCAGTGTGACGCACACAAGCGCCCAGCAGATAACACATATATGTTTCAGTAATAAGGCGACTCTGTTTTTATGCTTCGGAATATGCGTACGTTGAACACGATTATTGTGACATTGCCGTATGAAAATAATTTGTTTGATCGTGTCAGGCACGTGTATCTTATGTCTCCATGTGGCACCACCGCCCGTCGATACGGCATGCTATCCGCTGCCCGGATGGCGGATTTGAAGTTCATCAGAAGAGGTGTTCACCCTTTGTGAAAAATGTTTTGAACCCGTCGCGGTCCCGCGATGCGGTTTCTATTCGTTTGAGTCCCTCTTGGAGTGATGCCATGTCGGTGGCCGTCGATAGTCTGAGAAAGTGTTTGCCTTCACTGCCGAGAGTCCCAAAGGATTTACGGTCCAGTGAAGCCACTCCGTGAGAATAGAGAAGGAACATTTGAAAAAGCGTTGACGGAGTTGTTTCTACTTTAATTTCAGGGGGCAGGCTTTCATAGGCTGTGAGAATTCCGAGTGACTCACACACACCGTCAATACGCGGAAATACATAAAACGCACCTTCCGGATTTATGCAGTGAATGCCGTCAATCGCGTTCAGTCCTTTGACAACCACATCTCTTCGCTTTTCGAATTCAGCAACCATGCGCCCTACAATGGACCGTGTATCCGCATTTTCAAATGCCGCGCGGGCCGCTTCCTGTATGAAGGGCGGGATACACGAAAAAATATTGATATTGAGCTGGCGGAATACAAGTGCCTCTTCATCGCTCGGCATAACCGCATACCCGAGACGCCAACCCGTCATCGCATATGATTTTGAATGGCCGCTGACCATGATGGTGCGGTTCCGCATGCCGGGCATTGACATGATACTGCAATGCGTTTTGCCGTCAAATATGATGTCTTCGTATATTTCATCGGAAAATATTCTCATGCCTGGTGGGGCCTTTTCCCTCAGGACCCGGGCAATCTCACTGAGATCGTTTTCAGTGAGCACACCTCCTGTAGGATTTGATGGTGAATTGATCACGAGGATTCTGGTTTTCGGTGTAATGAGGCGCGCAAGATCCTCCGCATCGAATCGGAAATTTTTCTTTTCTTCCAGATGAAGCGGGACCGGGACGGCACCCACAAATGTTGTCCATGATTCGTAAATCGGAAAGCCGGGGCTGGGGTAAATAACTTCATCACCCGGATTGACGTACGCCATCATGGTGTAGGATATGGGTGGTTTTGCCCCGGCTGTGACGACAATACGGGACGGCTCGACATCAACACCACGTGTCGCTGAAACCTGGCGTGCAATACACTCACGCAGTGAGGGAATGCCCTGCGGGTCAGTGTAATGCGTATTGCCGTTTTTCAGCTCTTCAATGGCCTTCCTCACGATGGGCCCCGGCGTTTCAAAATCGGGTTCTCCGAGATTCAACTTAATGACTGAGAGGCCTTGTGCCTCACTCTGTCTAATATTGTCTCCCATTTTAAACGCGGTTTCAGTGCCGAGGTGATTGATTCGGTCAGCGAAAATATTCATCGGTAAGACTCCTTTCCTTAGCCATGTAATATTTAAGGTTTACCTGAACTTCACAGACCGCTCTCCATTTCAAGATGTTACCATTGCGTGCGACATGGGATGATTGCTTTCATCGAGGAAATGGGGTGCGCCTTTGTGGTATGTACTGCAGGGTACACGCACCTCCCTCTTTTCGTGTAAGTAACATCCCCCCACTTTTCTTGTCGACGGGATCAGATTGCCATACACAATAGGTTGTAACGTTTGAGCCGTGTGCGCAGTTCTCGCGCATCACCGACGAATCGATCAAGTTCCCGCCAGAACTGTGGACCGTGATTCTTAATGCGTGTGTGCACCAGTTCATGCAGAATGACATAGTCCATAAGTTCCTCCGGCAGTTGCATAAGTTTTATATTCAAACTTATATTGTTTCGGCCGGAACAACTCCCCCAGCGGGTTTTCTGATTCCTGACCGATATCTTATTATAATCAAAACTATTGTCTTTCGCTATTTTAATCGCCCGTTTTACGAGCCTTGTCGTGGCTTCTGGCACATCAATGGGTACTGCCCGGGCACATAATACGGCGCGTGCCTCTTCAAGCTTCCGTAACCTGTCTATTTGAGATCGGATCCAGCAGATATGCGCTTCGGCGAATGCCTGTGCCGTTTGAAACGAGATCCCCTGCGGGACAGCGACTCTGATCCTGCCTCCGGGTTTTATCGATATGTTCATACGCAAGGCCTTGTAACTCCGCTCCAGCAGAATCGGTCCTACACCGTCTATTTCACAGCACTCGGACTTTGTCATGGTGTATACAGCTCCGATCTATACCTGTGCAGTTTCAACAAGACATCTCGGTAATATCCTATCATTTTAACTTACTATCCCATGAGGTGTGTGAACATGGTCATGACTTCCTCAATTGCACTGTCATAGTGTGTGGCCCCTTGCATGTTCGTGATGTCCGGAAATTTTTCTGCGATTGTTTCCGGAGTCACGTCATCGCGGGGATCGAGGCGAACCCCGGGGGCCTCAACCATGTGAACTTTTGCATAATATCCGCCACCTGCAGATATGATTTCTCCCGTTGTCGTACACGTGCTGCTTGCAAGATAGGCCACCAGTGCAGCGACAAGTTCCGGTTTGAGTGCCTTCAAAACCGGTTCGGGATAAATTCCTTCTCCCATCCGTGTTGCGGCAATCGGTGCGACTGTATTGATTAGAATGTTGTGCTTCTGTCCTTCGAGTTTTAGTGCATTCATGAAACCGACGATTCCCAGTTTTGCCGATGCATAATTTGTCTGTCCGAAGTTACCATAAAGGCCTGCTGCCGATGTTGTATGCACAATGCGCCCATATCCTTTCTCCAACATGACTGGAAACACGGCTTTTGTCATATAGACGGTGCCGAACAGATGCACCTGTAATACCTTGTTGAAATCCTGAATGTCCATTTTGATAAAAGATTTATCTCTCAGGATGCCGGCACTGTTGATCAGGATATCAACTGTTCCGAAATGCTCTACCGCGGTCGCAACAATATTCTGCGCACCATCGAATGAAGAGATGTCGTCAAAATTGGCAATTGCCGTCCCACCGCGATTTACAATCTCCCGTACCACCTCCTGTGCCGGTGCATCCGAATGTCCGGTACCGTCTTTCGCTCCCCCTATATCATTGACGATTACGTTTGCACCGCGGGACGCGAGATAGAGTGCATAACTCCGACCGAGGCCTATGCCCGCCCCCGTAATAATGGCCACTTTATTGTCAAAACGAATCTCTCCCATAAAACCCTCCGTATTTATAAAATTTTGCGTGATTTATTAATTCCCGGAAGTCTGTGTTATTGAAACGTTCAAAAAGTTGCTGTCTGCGATTATCATCTACCGTAAAACAGGCAGACGATTTTCCAACTTTTCCTGCATGGTTCACACCGTTTGCCCTACATGGACCGGTTAATAAATGTGCCTCAGATCGAAAGGGACAATTCAGACCGTATGTATTGAAAGCAGCATCGATACCTATGTGCCTCACTTCTGCTCCCGCATTCAATTTTCTCGTTATGTCCCAGCGTCCTGCAGTGCAATGCTTTCCCGATAGAAGATTTTTCCGGAATAGAAGCCCGGGGCGTTACTCCCGGGCAGACAACGATACGTTATGACGACACCGAACGGGGAGACAACGTAACGTCCATTGTTTCCTCATCGCATGATAGTCTCCCGCACGCCATGTTCCCCAGTGCCATTGTAAAACTAAATTTCTGCAATAAAATTGGCGGTTTCGTAAAAGTCCAACATCTCTCTTACGTGGCATCCCTCGTCATTGCGACGTACGTTTGAGTTTATGAGACTCACCGTTCACATGCCTTCAGCACAGTGAAGGGTGTAAGGCGATGTCATCCGCGATAGCGAAGCGTATCGGGATACGCCTCATTCCTCGTGATTTGCGCACCTTGAATTTGAAGCTTTTTACCTTGCCATCTGAAATTTGACTTTTTGCAACTTTGTTAATATTGCTCATAGCATATTCTCAGCCGTTTTGCTATAAGACACGCTCCAAAATAATTAGTGCACCCGCACGTATCTTTTGCAGTAAAGGACGGCACCTACCATTATGAAAACATTAAAGGGATACCAGAGAAAATATCTTCGTGGGCTTGCCCATGGCATGAAACCCGTCGTATTTATCGGGCAAAAGGGCATCACTGAATCGGTGATCCGGGAAATTAACGATGCACTCGCCATGCACGAATTGGTTAAAGTAAAATTTGTCGATTTCAAAGAAAAAGCCAGTAAAAAGGAATTGTCCGAGGCCATTGAAAACACGACTTCATCCGAGTGGGTTGGTACGATCGGTCACGTATCGATATTCTATCGGTGTCATCATGAACCCGAGAAACGCAGAATAACGATACCCTGCCACGCAGCACGAGCAGATAATCCGTGCAACATCTCCTGAAGGAGCAACGCCCGTCATTTTCTCGATTGCGCGTGTTCTCCAATGATGCGGCAGCTCTGCACTTAGATTCTCTGTAACACCGCCTTCGGGTCCTGCAGGGCCGCTTTTTTTACCTCTTCGGCAATCTTTCTGTGAATTCCGAGATTCATGAAGTTAGGCACACCTTCATGTTTCCCGGCCAATGCGGCAATCGCTTCTGCTGCAGCAAACTTCATGGAATAGGTAATACTTATCGCACGGGAATCGATCGCTCCGCGGATTAACCCGGGAAAGGCGAGACAGTTGTTCACGGTTCTTCCATCAAGGGCGATTAGCGCCCCCGCTTCACGTGCGACCTGCGGCATTATTTCCGGAATGGGATTTGCGAGGGCAAGCACGACAGGATCTCTGTTCATACTCTTGACCATGCCCTTCGAAACAATCCCGGACTTTGAAAGACCGATAAAGATGTCCTTATGTTTGATTACATCCCGCAGTGCTCCTTTTTCCTGATTTTTGTTGGTCATCAGTGCAATCTCTTTTTTATAGTCATTCATTTTTTGTGTGCGTGATTGGTAAATTGCACCCGCCGAGTCGCAGATCACAATGTTCTCGAAACCATATTCAAGGAGCATCCGACAGGTCGCCATACCCGCCGCCCCGGCACCACTGACGACGATTTGTACATTTTCTTTCTTCTTGTTGATGACCCTTAACGTCTGAATCAGGGTGGCCAGGATGACCGTTGCAGTACCGTGTTGGTCATCATGAAATACGGGTTTTTTCAATCGATCCTGAAGCCGTTCTTCGACTTGAAAGCACAGCGGTGCTTTAATATCTTCGATCATGATCAGACTGAATGTCTTTGATATGGCCTCCAGCGTGTCGACAATGCGATTGGCATCATCGCTGTCTATCAGGATAGGGATACAGCTGACCCCTGCCATTTTATGCAGGATTACCGATTTCCCCTCCATCACGGGCATGCCTGCATGTACCCCGATATCACCCAACCCTAGTATTGCAGAACCATTTGTCGCGATGCAGACGGCGTTACCGATTGATGTGTAATCCCGTACCGTATCCGGGTTATTCATTATGTGGGAACATGCCTGTGCAACGCCCGGGGTATAAATTAAACGCAGATCGCTGATTGTTTCCATCTTGACGGTGGGGGTAACGGCAATCTTACCTCCCCGGTGGATGTTCAACACCTCATCTTCTATCGAGAATATTTTGTATCCCTTGAGTTTCTCAAGGGCGTTGATCGTCTCTTCGAACTGCTCCTGGGTATCGAAAAACATTATTATGTCACGGGTAATGTATTGTGACGTCACATGAACTTTGGTAATATCGCCCAGCATTGCCCCATGTCGTCCCAATTCGACGGCCATCCTTCCAAAAGCACCGGGAACATCGATGATTCTGAGCCTGATTCGCTTGACAAGTTTAAACGCGTACTTTTCAATATCTTGCATGGGTACCCCCTTTACAAATCATTTGCGTACGCGGCCGACACACGCTACCTTTGCACACCGACTATAACAGATATTAGAACCATTTTCTATCAGTCGTGCCAAAATTTTGGTGCCCGATTCTTTGACGATGATTTCCTCTCATGCACGAACCCGGAACGTGAATCAACCGCATTCCTCATTGACATGCTTCAATAAGTTTCGCCTTGGATTCAAGCGGTCTTTTTGCTCCCTTTTGCAGTGTGCGAATAACCTGCTGAGAAAGGTATTTGTATCGATAGATTACCCCCGTAATCCACAGCAATGTGGACTATTTTGTGGATAACCATGTTGATGATTATTGTAAATCCTTTATAATAACGACTTTATAGCCCATTGCATGCAATGCATGCAATGCTTATTATTGCATAAATATTAATATGTTATGTGTTGCTCATCCCCTTAGGCATGCCAGAAAACCGATACCATGCGCCACGTCGATCCGTATACGCCTAAAGAGGTTCATGACCGCTCATAACAATTATGAATACCAATCAGGTGCGGATTTGCAGTGTTGCTTTGGTGATATCCGACATGGCAACCAGCGCTAGTCAAGTACCTTTATTACGAACGGTCTGTATGTTTCGCAGGGTATGCCCAACCGTTGCCATGCCTGCCGTTTATCCAATTCTTCATTAATGAATTCCTTGATGGTGATTATCCTGCCATCATCACATTCCACGTTCTCGTCGAAACCGACTTCTTCAATCTCGTTCGGCAGCGCCGCATTGATTTCATTGATAAACATATTTTTTGCATCATCAATGATATCAGCCGCAATAATATATTTTCCTATCCTGTATGCCTGCATGGTTGCCCCCTCCCTCTCATGGTGTGCCGCGTGACCCGATTGTACCCTCGCATCCAACACATAACTGTACTACATGACTTACATAACTAACAGAACGAACGAATAAGCTCAAGGCAAATAATGTGTGGTAACAACGCCCTTCTCCAAGCCCTGTCACCCATCCGAATGACCATCTCGGTGTTGACGTCTCGGATCGTCGCCAACAAAGCACCATTTTTCGGGTTTGACAAAATTTGATTTGTAGAATGCGGTTTTCGTGCTATAGAATCGCAGACTGGTGGCATATTATGGATTGAAGCCGGGTGGTTCGTTCTCCCGGAATGTACGGTGTGCGGTTTTATGAGTTTACGACGTTGAAAGAATGAAGGTTTTGCCTTCTATTACATAAAAGGGGGGGCACAGCATGAGCAATACTGTAAAGAACGAAAAAGTAGAACTTACCGTTGATATCGATAATCTTTTCAGAGAAGAAACGTTCAGTGATCTTAAGTTTGCCTCGATTAAGAGGCTTTCCCCTGTAAAACCGGACGGTTCACAGGACTATACGCGCAAAGCAATCTTCATCGGAATCACACAGATTACGTCACCCCATGGGGCCATCCCCATACAGAGTTTTATAGAAGCCAAAAACCTCAAGCAGGCATGGGAAAATTTTCCTGCGGTCATGAATCGGGCAGTCGAAAAATTTATCGAAGAAGCCAAAAAAATGCAGGAACAGGAAGGTTCTCGCATAATCGTTCCCGGATCATCTTCAAGCGGAGGTCTGATTGAAGTTCCGGAGTGAGCAGCAAATTACTCCATCCACGACACAGCAGAGCCGGGGGAAACCTCCAAAGGTGCCACATCACCCGGGCAAATCAACACGAATTTCGCAATTCTGTCAATGAGGTTTAAAACAGCCCCCAGGATTTGTTCTTGTTTATTTCGTTTTTCCTTTCATTTTGGTGCGCAAAAGATCGCCCAGTGTGCCCAGAGACACCGATGCCTGTTCAGCGTACTGAGAATAATCTTCAGTCATCTGCTCTTTCTTCTCTTCGTTTTCTGCCGCAAAAGCCATGGTCAGCGAAAGGCGTTTCTTTTCTCTGTCAATATTTTCGACCTGGATCTCCACCGTCTGCCCTTTTTCCAGAATTTCATTCGGATGGTTGATTCTTCTGCCCGCACCCAATCTTGAAATGTGAAGAAGACCGTCGATGCCCGGCTCAAGCGTCACAAAGGCACCGAACTTCTCGAGGCGCGAAACTCTGCCGTGATACCGGCCCCCTTCCTTATAGCGTTCACCCACCGTCTCCCATGGATCGGGCAACGTCTCTCTGATGCTCAATGTAATACGGTTCTCTTCCCAGTTTAATTTTATAAGAGCCACATCAATTTCCTGTCCCACTGACAGGAATTCGCCGACATCATCGACACGACCCCATGCAATCTCGGAAATCGGGATCAAGCCCTGTACGCCACCGATATCGACAAACGCACCGAATTTCTGCAGTGACGTAACCGTTCCTTTCACGGTCATGCCTTCATGCAATTCCTCTTTCAGGACTTCCACGCGCTGTTTGCGTTCCTCTTCTAAAATTGCCCTGCGAGACAAAACAATCCGACGCCCCCGCTCATCCATCTCTATGATTTTAAAGGGAATGTGCTGCCCGATATATTCATCCGCGTGTTGATTCTTCGACATGCCCATCTGGGAATACGGACAAAAGGCCTGTATTGAACCACTGATTTTTACCTCGAACCCGCCCTTGATTTCCTTTTCCACGAAGCCTTCCACCGGGATACCGCTCTTATGGGCTTCAGACAGGTGTTCTCGTCCGGCGTCGCCCTTTCCGATCTTAGTCGTGAATAATTTCTCGTTATGTTTGGAGTATAGGAAGTAGGCTTTAATCATATCCCCTTCTTGAATTGTAAGGTCTCCATTCTCGTCTTCGAGTTCCTTCCTGTCCAAGTATCCTTCGCTTTTGCCGCCCAGATCAATAAAGATCCAGTCAGGCGCGATCTTTACCACTTCCGCCTCAATTTTTTCGCCCGGACGAAAGCGCTTCTGGTCTACGTAACTTTCTTCAAGAAGTTCTTCGAAACTCTTGTCCTCGATTGCTTTATTATTCGTCTCGTTATCCTGATTCATGAATCCCCTCTAAATAATATTTATGTTTATCATAAAAAGGCGATTTATCTACATTACTCATGAGATAATCGCAAGCGTTAAATTCGTGTCGTGCCAAAGATATTTCCGTTCTGTTACAGGCTGACACCATACACCGTACGAGCCTTCAATCCTTAATTTTACGGCCATGGTTTCATCCTTCTGTCACCTGCATTTTGGACTGACACACTTATCTTCCATGCTTTTCAATTATTCCGCACCCGGTTGCCACGCACTTGGCATCACTATCGACACGGGCCGTTCTGCAGCACTTTTCAGTTTTACTTGTGAAGACGCGGAAAATTTATTATATATTCAGAAACTACAGGGGGTGACCGGTGAAACGTTCGGACTTCGGATACATCGTGCACATGACAGTTGCAATCCTCTCGCTCACTATGCTGTTTGCATGTGCAAAGCCTGGTAAGCGTCTGGAGTCTCCCCGCCTGACTCTCGTAAACATATCTGTAAAATCGGTAACACTCTTCGAGACGATCCTCACTGTTGAGCTGCGCGTTATGAATCCGAATGATGCTGCAATCGAAATAAGAGGTATCGACTGCGATCTTCATATTAACGGCAATAAAATTGCCGCAGGTGTTTCCAACGTAAATACCGGAGTGCCTCCCTTCGGTTCAAATGTTATCCCGGTAACCTTCTATTCTTCATTGCTTGATGCGGTCAAATGGATCAGCCGTTCTCAACCCTCCGAGAGTCTGCGCTACAGGTTGACCGGTCGTGTTCACATTGCCGGTGGATTTCTGCTTCCACCCACCGTTCCTTTTTCATCGGAGGGAGTCTTGCCCGTACCCAAAGATAATAATCCGTGAGAACTCCGAACCGCAGTCATTCAGCTGTGGGTCCCTACACCACCCTTCTTCCGGTAACGTTTTGTGACGGGATGCTGACGCAGCAACACGTACGTGGCCCCTGGGCCTCCGTCACAGTGTCGTGCACTTGAGAAGGCCATGACCCACTTGCGCCACGGACCTTTTGTAAGCCACTCCATCACCAGACCTTTCAAGACTGGTTCTTTCGGAGATGAGCGACCACGTCCGTGAACAATAAGGACCGCTCGTTTCCCATCTCTTATGCTCTGGCGGATGAAGGCATCGAACACCTGTTTTGCACCCACCGCATTCAGACCATGAAGATCAATATGCGCTTGAATAGCGAAAGCTCCGCGATGGAGACGTTGCGTTACTTCACGACTAACCAGATATCCCGTTCCCTCTATATACTCCGGTGTGTCGGCAACAACATACCCTACACCCTTTTCGATAAGAAGGTCCAGTTTTGCGAGGATTTGCACGTCATCATCGGTCCTGCGTGCATCCCTGAAATCGCCTCCCGGTATCTCCTTGACACATTTATCAGGTGCGATTTGGTTTACATCTTCCATAGCTTCGGCAAACAACCGCTGTTCCTCCTCCGGGTCGGGATGTGAATCTGTGCCAGAATTCGACGCCTCACAATCGAAAACAGGAATCGAAACTGATCGTTCTGCCAGTAAATCCCGAAGATCTTCAAATGGATTGTACTGGAAGGGGGTTTTGGACTGTTTCATGATATATCGTCGACTACACCTTTGAAGATATAATCTTGATGGCGTCCTGCACACGTACAGTCTCTGCGTTACTCTGCATCCCTCGTCATTGCGGCGTACGCTTAAGTTTATGAATCTCACCGTTCACAAGCCTTCAGCACAGTGAAGGGTGTAAGCCGAATTCATCTACGATAGCGAAGCGTATCGGGATACGCCTCATTCCTCATGATTTGCACGCCTTGAATTTGAAGCTTTTTGCCTTGCCATCTGAAATTTGACTTTTGCGACTTTGTCAACGTTAATAATTTCATATCATTGTATCGAGTGCCGATTCACGAATCAAGCGTTTTGAGCATCGTGATCATTCTATCATTCTGGAAGAGTGGTGTCCGCAATGAATCGATTGCTATGCACAGCAGGTCTCTTCCACATTATTGTCAGAATGTCCGGCATTTCCCTTGTCGTGGGCCGATACTACGGATTCTTTCAGCACCGGCAATTCTTCAAGTGTTCTTTGCAATCCTATACGTCGCTCTGAAACAAATGCGACTGCGGTACCGATTCCATGCTCAATGAGGCTGTCGACATTGAATCCCGGGGACCCCGTAAAAAAGCTCTTAAGTGGATTATTATATTTATAGATCGTGGGTATGCGTCGCACACTGGCAGGCATGTTTATTTGTAAGGCCATGCTTACCAGTACGCATGCGAATTTCAGCTCGCCGATAACCTGCAAAAGCACATGATAGAGATAGGCCGGATCCTCTTCTCTTTGACTCAAGGTGCGAGCGACCTCCCACTGGAGCAACCGGCACCATCCTTCACGAACCCATGTTTCATCCGTTCGACCATATTGACTGTAAAACAGGTGGTGTGCATATTCATGGGACAGATAGGATTGAAATTGTGTGGTGGGAAGCTGATCGATAAAAATCAACGCCGGCCCACTTGTGGTTCTCCTATAGGTGCATTCGTGTTCAATGTTGACACGTACACGTCGATAAAAAATGATCGGAAACACCAGAAGAAAGAGAATTGCTGCTCGCACCAGCCATACTGCCGCGCTTCCATCGGAATAAATCACGGTAAGGTAGAGAAAAAAAACCGCAATCGGAATAAGGACGAGATAAAGATTGACAGTTTTGCGTGGGAGCTGACGTATTCGTTGCGTCAACACGAGGGTTGGCTCTGTAGCCGTACTGACACTGTTATGAAGAATTTTCCCGGTCACGAGCGAGATTTTCTTCAAAAGATGATGCGCAGCAACCTTATCCGTCACACGAGCTCCGAAATTTCGCCGGGTCAACTTTTTCCGAAGCGCATCTTTTTCAAGAAGTATTGTAATGAGATCATCGAACACCTCAAACGAAACAAGCGAATTCGGCAGCTGTCCCATACTCGAAATCTCCTTTGCATCCGGTGCAATGCTCTGTGTGTCATTGCAGTGTGAGTTTGACAGTCATCCCCATCTATATGACTTTATGACTATCAATCCGCGTCTTCCAACCCCAGTGTGTAGGCGATATAATATTTATTAATGTTGCTTACGAAACGAACGGGTTCATTTCCGATCGTTTTCAGTGCAACGAGCTCGACATTGCGGAACCACCTGTTCGGATCCAGTCCCATCTGACGCGCAAGCTTTCTTGCTCTTCTGATTTTGTACGGGCCTGCATTATAGGAAGCCAATGCGAAACGAATTCTGTCCCTCTCCATGAGCTCTTTATCGGAAAAATAGCGCCGTTGCAGAAATGAGAGGTACTTTATGCCGGCATGAATATTATTCTCTACGTTCGCCACGTTTTCGATGTTTACATTTTTATCCAAGGCCGTCTCGGGTTTAACCTGCATGACCCCAATTGCGCCTTTATGACTTTTTTTATGCATCTGCAGTCCCGATTCCTGATATGCCAGCGCCATTGCAAGACGCCAGTCGATATTATACTGCCTTCCGTATTTTTTGAATAGCTTTATGTAATAATTTAAGTTTGTGCAGCGTCTATCGGACAGGGGATTTTTGATCCAGCGATAATTCTCATAATAGCGCTTAAAATAGAGATTTCCTTTTAATGTTCCCTTTCGATGAACTCGAATGAATTGGTTGAGACTTGATTTCAACTTTGGATTATTTTTCCTGACCATCCAGGCGATTTTGCTCCCGGAATTGATTTTTATATTGGGTTTAAGCTCAATGTTATTGAAGATTTTCGACCAGAATTTTGCGATATGGCTGTCTGCAACGGTTATATCAATCATTCCCGAATTTACCATTTCGAGTATATCTTCCGTTTCGAGACTTTCATCTATCTTCATGATATAAATGGGCAGCAGTGCTTTTTTTCTGAGTTTCCGGTTTACGCGCGCGAGACCTTCATAATAACTGCTGCGTTTTCTGACAACAATGTTTCGTCCCGACATGTCGTTGAGAGTATCGATGTGCGACATGCCTTTTCGCACAACTATAATTTCATTGATGCCTGAAAGATATGGAGCAGTAAAATCTACCGCGGCCATACGGTGCGACGTAATAGCGAGACCCGCTGCCGCGATATCTCCTAATCCTTGATTCAACATCGGGATCAGGCGATCTCTCGGCACTGGAAGAAATTCAAGAACTACCGGCAGGTCACACGCTTTTCGATTCATGTTGATATATTTCTCATATTCCTTGAGAAGCGAATATTCAAATCCGTGAAGGGCTCCGCCGGATATAAAATAGTTTGTCATATTATAAGTGGTAAGCACACGTATGTACCGGCGTTCAATCATCCTGTCGAGATCTTCGCGTTCACATATTGCGAAATGCGCCGCCAGGACGGGCAACCCATTATCCTCCTCTTGCTGGGAGTGCGCCGTTGCAGAGCAGAGAATTGCAAGGTACACGACAACGTATGCATATATGCAATACTTAAAAACCCGTGTCATGTTATCATACCGCTTCTGTCATTGAATTGCAGGCGTGGGACCCTCGAAATGATGTCTCAGCCGGGATTTCCTACCGTATCTTTCGTATTGCTCCCTTGTAATTTTACGAATTCGGATATATTCGAAATCCACAGAAATGTGGATAAACCTGTTGGCAGGTATGTTGATATATTCCACAAATCCCTAAATACTTCACCTTTTGACCGGATTGCGTAAACAATAAGCAATAATAATGCGCAATATATTCAAATAGTTAGCAAATTTCACATTGATACTGGCATGTTACGGATTATCACAAATTGCCGTACACGGCTGTAAACAGAACCATCTTGAATATGTACCGATTGCTCTAATATTTAATAGAATACCTTAATTTTGCCTGTGGCACAATATCCTGACGTGATTCAATGAAACACTCACGTCACCCGAGAGGCTCAGTAAAACGGTGGGTGACCTGTTCATTAAGAATTGATTGTCATCATAATATTCATGCTGAATCTCCACCGCACCATATGCCATGAAGATATTGTCTGCCCGTGATCGTGTCTATGAATTGATCAATACCATTGCTGGACGGCAGTATAAAGGGCATTTCATTCGTGCTTTTCAAAAACGCAGTTCCTGGATGCGTCCTTCCTCAAGATCAACATGCACGAGCATATTCCGCAAGACCTTTCCGCGTCTTAAAATAATCTTAAGGACTTCCATGACCTGCAATGAAGCGATGATTGATGGTGTCACGGCCGGGGCTCCCAGGAGGGCTTCCGGCCTCATATCGGGTTTTTCGTCATTCGCTGAATCACCGTATACAAGCGTGAGGCCGGCATCCTCTGGAAAAATTGTCATGACCTGTCCTTCGAAACCGGCAAGTGCGCCGTGCACCAGGGGAATTGCACAGTGTTTTGCCGCATTTGCCAGGGCAAGCCGATCTGCAACGTTATCAAGGGCATCGACAGCAGCGTGCGATCCACGTATGAGGGTGGTGAGATTCATAGTATCGATGGTCATCTGGTATGCGTCGATATCGATTCCCGGGTTGATGGAGGCAATTGCATGCGCCGCCACCTGCGACTTCGGTTGCCGCAGTGTATCGCGCGTGCACAGAACCTGCCGGTTCAGGTTTGTTTCGTCAAATACATCGTGATCCACGACAACGAGATGGCCGAGGCCTATGCGGGCGAGAAGGCCGATTACATGCCCGCCCAGACCACCCGCCCCGAAGACGGAAACTTTGGCATGTGCGAGTGCTAACTGTTCTTCCCTCGTTATGCTCTCCATGTTGCGAATATACCGGCAAGGATAAATACCCTGCATCAATGCACGAATATACACCTCACGAACGGAGATTCCGGTCGTCATCGCAATTTCCAGGGCGGAGGCATCCTCAAGAACAGTCAACACTCGACCGGCGGGGTCATGTATCGTACTTGCGCGGGACACCAGGATTTCTTTGATTTCCTCCTCAGGGTTCATGTATGTCTCCTCGGCATGTACAGTTCAAACAAGTCATTCGTTGCAGCCAGAAGCCCCTTTCCCTCAATAATCATTTGCGCACGAATAATCCGGAGGGTATACTGCTATTGTGTAGTGCCCCCTCAAATCGGGCACGGGGATGGATCATGAAGGTCGAATGTAAACTGTACTCTTCGCTTGAACGCCGTTTCCGCGAAAAAAGGGGAACACGTCCGCCCCTCGTATTCGACTTGGCGGAGAATACGACCGTCTCGAACCTGCTTGCGGACCTCGACGTACCACTTGCCAGTGTGAAACTCATTTTTGTCAACGGCATTCATAGAGATAGAGACACGATTCTCCGTGAGGGCGACCGGGTCGGAGTCTTCCCTCCTGTCGCAGGTGGTTAGGCGTCACAGTATCCTAGACGATCCTCGCCTGAAGCCTCAGCATATCACTTTGGTCTTCACCATGCTGCAGGAAGGCTACGATATCTTTTTGGTTTTGTATAACAGGAGCATCGGGCTTTTTCCCGCTCATTGCCAGGAGTTTTGCAACGTCTTCACGTCCGATCCAGATGCCTCTTTCGAGAATTTTCGGGGCAAGGTCTGCTATCAACGTATTGAAAAGTTTCAAGACAACCTTCCCCGTCCTCCTTTCCAACACCCCCCGTTCCTTTCGGTACGACACATTCTTGCGGAAGGCCGCATATCGACTGCCTCTACGATATGTCGCCCCGGCGAGGCCGGGCAGAGCTGCCGACAGCGCCACGATGGTACCGTCTTTAACGATCGCGGCATCAATGCTGTCCACAGGTTTGCCGTCAAGAAATATGGTTGCAATTCTCGTATCCACATACTCCCTGTCCAGGCCCAGCTGACTGCATAAGAATTCCGTCAGGGTACTTTCTACGGTAGCATCGACGACAAAGCCCTTCTGCAGAATGCATGACAGGGCACTGAAATCGTGGGACGACATTGAAACACGGAGTACCGGTCCTATCTTTTCATGCGACATAGCACCGCAGTCCCTTTCGTATCGTCATACTGTGATAACTGGACACACCACGCACATTCGAAGATGCGGGGAGACCTTTGAAAACCTCCCCGCAGCGTTGATGAGCATGTTTACCACACGAAGACCCGATCAAGATCTTCATCTTTCACTTCGAACGTAATGTTGTGCGGCGGTAGTGCCTCTTTTCTGAAATATTCGGGCAGCCGGTCGTGCTCTTTCGTAAATCCGGCCTGCGTGTTGAAGTCCCGTTCCATTTTAAGCACCCGCTTGCCCAATGCCATGACGTCATCATTTGTCATACTGAGATTGTAAAAGGCATTGAGCATATCGATGAGCGCCTGATTGGTTTCCGGTTGATCCATGAGGGCAAAGGTAATGAAGAGGCACATCCCCGTCGAATCGATAGCCGCTGTTGCGATCTGAAGCTTCCGCGAGAGCTCGACCTGGTCGTCCGGCTTTAACGGGTCGACATACCCGCCCACCTTCAGAATATTGGTGGCAACGGCATAGCCTGCCGTGTGATCCGCCCCCATGGTACTTGTGGCATACGTGACACCGATCCCCTGAATCCCGCGGGGATCGTATGCCGGCATGGCCTGCCCTTTGACAACGGGCACCCGCTCGACACCAAAGGCCTTGCCGGTGACCGCGGCGCCATTGCCGAGAATTCTGCCAAGTGGCGTTCCTTTCCCCACTTCGTGCACCAGCCTGATGGCGGCCTCCGCATCTCCGAACTCTGCGAGTCCCGCTTCCATTGCCACGGCAATCGTGGCGCCCATCTCGATCGTGTCGATGCCGTAGTCATCATCCAAACGGTCGAGCATGGCAATGGCGTCCAGGTCGTCAATGCCGCAGTTGGCACCATGTGCCCACACCGTTTCATATTCCGGCTGCTTAGTCAAATATTGACCATCCTTGTTCATATATGTTCCGGAACACCGTATGATACAGCCTCGGTGACAACCGTGGGTGGCCTTGCCGCCCCGTTCGATTTCTCGTTCCGCCTGGGTTTCGCCGCTGATAGCCGCACATCCGTCAAAACGCCCCCACATGAAATTTTTGGTCGGATAGGCACCGGCTTCGTTGATCACATTGGCCAGGATATTGGTGCCGTACGCGGGCAATCCCTCACCGGTTACGGGATGACTCTTGAGCCCATCGACGAATCGCTTGTTTGCCTCTCTGAATTTGTCCGGATCGTCGGGCGTTCTCATGGACATGCCCGTATCATCGAGCACAATGACTTTTACCCCCTTTGACCCCATGACGGCTCCGGAACCGCCTCGACCGGCATGGCGAGTGGGCCGCTGTTCCATGTCCGTAAAGGCCACCGAGGCTGCCGCCATTTTCATTTCTCCTGCCGGACCGATGGACATACACGCAATTTTATCACCGTGCATGTCTTTCATTCTGTCGACAAGCTCATAATTACCAAGCATTTTCAAACTGTTATCCTCAGTGATTGTTACCCCGTCCTTGTTTATAAACACCTTGTACAGCTTGTCGCTGGGCGACTTGCCTTCCAGCACGATGGCCCGGTAACCGAGACGTGCCAATACCTGTGCTCCCTGACCGCCGGCGTTTGATTCCTTGATCGTACCCGTGAGCGGGCTCTTGCAGCCTACCGATATTCTGCCCGACATCGCGGCTGTCGTACCGCTCAAAAGTCCCGGTGCAATGATCAGCTTGTTATCTTCTCCCAGTGGATGCGCCAAAGGCGGAACCTCGCTGGAAACCATGGCGGAAGTCAGCGCTCTTCCGCCCAATCCCTCATACGTTCCCATCGATTCGGTTATTGCCTGTGGTCCACCGTCGGCACCCATGTTGATCCTCAGCAAAGTATCCATCTTTACCCTCCCTTTCCATGGTTGATTCGGGTCAGGCAGAAACTGCCGTGGTCGGGGTCCACTACATCCTTTTAGAGTATCAGGACTGTCGCAATCTTTGTCTTCAGAAACGCAGGGAGCGATACCGCACATTCAATCGGCTGAAGAGATATTTATTGACGTGAACATACTGGAACACATTCAGAGAATATGAGGGCGCATGCAATTGAAGATCATTTCAATGTCGTTACCAAGGCTGATGCTTCGTTATCGAAGCACGCACATACTGACCCAAAATGAGATATGTAAGATGCCTCACCGCATCTGCATACTTAATAAAATCTACAGGAATATCTTGCAATTGTCAATACAACTTAATTAAGAGCACCAACGTCGTAAAAATCAAACTCAGGACGGACAAATTTTGAGGATTGCGTCTTCGTTTTATGCCTGTCACGGTTGCGAAGACTGCCGCCTCATAAGGACGTCGGACTTTGCACGCAGCCATCAATCGTGCAGATTTGTATTGACAAAACTTCTCTTTTGACATAGTGGATTTCAACTCTTGGATGTGAATGATGCCTGCGTATCTCACTCGTTTCGCACCGGACTACCCGCATCCTGAGCTCTTCCTGGCCTCAAACTCACGGCAGCCGCAGTTCCGGGCCGGATTTTGATAAGGTCGAGAGGAAAAGTATTTATTGCCGAGATGGTTCAATGCAGTGTGGTACCTCCGTCAGGAAATTGATTGACTACAATCACTCACTTGATGAAAACGCAGTTATAACAAGACTTAGTGAACGGTATTTCGAGCAGAAGTTTAACGAATTGGAACTGTTTGAACATGACCGTGGAAAGCTTTACTGGCTGACAATGGCCAGACTCAACGAGTTAATTCTTTTTTGCGCCGGCAACTATGCCGATAGTTTTGAATTTTCCGCCGCCGGCGACCTTCTCATCAATCCACGGCTTATACTTGTACACAGAAAAAACTTGAAGGCTCCCGTTGCAAAAGAACGCCACCGCAATCTGAGTGAACAGTTTCAGCCTTGGGCATCGGATAATAAACAAATTATCGAATGGCTCAAGGATGAAACGACTCTCGAAATCAAGAAAAAACCTTTATTGCCATATGCCTATGAATTACTTAACAATTCAGGGTTCATAACCGATTATTATCTTGAATCGGTCGATAGTCGAATGAAAAAAGTCGCAGACACGGTAGGGTTTTTCGCATCTCCGAACTTTGTCGACAGTGTCGAGTACTTCATGCGACTTCAGAATATTCCCGATTCGGAAAAGGCCTTTTTGAAATCCAAGCTGTGCGGATTTGACATGGAATTGTTTACAGCGATCGGACACGATTTTCACCAGCTGATGACTCACTGCGGGTACACAAGCAGGTTCATACAGTAACGCTCCCGTGAAGGGCGTTGTGGAGGCTGCCTGTCTTACCCCGTTACATTATACACTGTATTGAACCGATCCACGATATCCAGCAATTCCGGTGGCAGTCGCGTGCGGACTTTCGCCGTTATTTCCGGTGATAGTTCACCATAAAAGGCCTGGGCGACCGAGCCGGCAATACAGGCCATCGTGTCACTGTCCCCACCCAAAGACACGGCATTTCTGACCGCATCTTCATAATCGGTTGACTCCAGAAATGCGATGATCGATTCGGGCACGGACCCCTGGCATGATACATCGAACTGATATCCGGGTCTGATAACGGCTAAGGTTCGGTCGAGATCGTATTCGAACCGCCCGGCTATCTCACTTTTAATTGTTGCCTTATCGCTACCCGTCCGTGCCAGATAAACGGCAAGGGCAGTTGCCTGGGCCCCTTTGATTCCCTCGGGATGATTGTGCGTGACGCTCGCGCTCCGCGCGGCTTCTTCAAGGACCGACTCGACGGAATTAAAGGCAAAGCCGATAGGACTCACGCGCATGGCGGCACCGTTGCCCCAACTGTTGTAGGGCGAAGGGTCATCTGAAAAAAGCCACGAAAAGAATGTACCGCCATAACCGGCGTGCGGATACCTTCTGCCGAACTTTCTGAATGCCATGCCATAATTAACGCGCTCCAGAATGGCATGGGCGCATGCGACAGTAAGCACCGTATCATCCGTAAACATGGATCGCGGACCGAAAAGTATGAAGTCTTTTGATTTCACCGGCCTTACTTCATACCCCGAGCCTATAATGTCGCCTGCGATTGCACCCAGCATTTACATGTCCCCGAATGCGAAAAGTTACTTCTGGACAAAATAGTAATCATGGTGATCCCGGGAATTATCGATATCCCGCTCAACAGAATGAACGGTGAAGCCTGTGTACTGAAGTAGATCGGAAAACTCTTCCCGTTCAAAAGACGTCATGTAGATTACGTTGCGGGCGTAATTACACATTTTCTGTTTCAGTTTCTCGGACCCGTCGTAGTATCTTACCTGGATTAGTGCAAACCCCTGGTCTTTCAAAAGCCGATCAAACACCCTTAATACTTTTTCTGCGTATGCTTTTGATGGAAAATGCTGGAATACGGCCACGGAGAGGATAAAATCGATCGTTTCACTATTTATGGTCGCAAAAACTGCTTCGGGCGTTTCGGATTTTATCAGGACCTTTCTGAAATTGTCGTAGCCAAGACATCTCATCTGATAGTCGCACTCATCGAGTGTTGGTGCCGATACATCAGTCCCGTACACCAGTGCGTTATTATGGCAGAGCGGCCGCACGTTCGCCCCGCCACCACAACCCCATTCGAGGGCTGTTTTCATGTGAAGACTATGGCAATATTCTCGCCCGGCATATGTGAGAAGATATCGCGATAGCAGCGACCAGTGAAAGTCTCCGTACTCGTGCCAGCGCTCATCGTACCACCTCCGGGTACCACGCCAGTGAGACTGGTCCTTAATGCGACCATCGTGACTGCTCATCTGCCAGTAGAGGCCATTGTCCCGTTCGAGATTTTCTTTGAACTTTGCGCCGAACGCTGCTATTACATTTTTGATTTTACCGGGCATGTCCATCGCCTGCAGTATTGTCATGCTATTATCAGGATTTTTGCTTTTTACTCCGCCTGTTCTTCTTTTGTGACAGGTTTTTCTTCCGTTACCGCAGGTGCGTTACCTGTTGACACGGACTGTTCAGATTCGGTATCGATCGTTCCTTCCGTTTCAACTTTTGCGGGGCCCTCTGGTGTGGTTGGTTCGGTTTTTACCTCATCGCCTGCCGGTTCAGTCACGTCGGATGCTTCCGCAGGGACTTCTTCAGCTTCCGGCTTCAATGCATTGATTTCCTTGGTCAAGGCTTCAATTTCTGTTTTCAGCCGGGAACTTTCGTCAACCAGAGCCTCTTTTTCCGTCAGCATTGCAGAATAGAGCGCCTGTGCCTTTTCAAGATCGGCCGACTGGGCCTTCAGATTTTTCGTTTCCGCATCCAGTTTCTGCTGTGTATCCGCAATAGTCTTCTGTAACATGGACACATCCGTTTTCAGGGTCTTGATTTCATCCACGTAGGTCTTATTGCCGGTTTCAATCTTGTCGATGTATTTGATCGTTTGTTGCAAATATTTCTTGTAGTCAGGCTTCTTGACTTTCGGCATACCCCAGATGTAATATCCCAATCCGAGCCCCCCACCGAACAAAACGGCCACCATGACGAGATAGGTAATCAGTTCCTTGTTTTCCTTCAGTACCGCCAGCAATCCCCTTTTCTCTTTCATCTTCGTCACTCCTCGCTAAATATTATTCATTTTATGCGGTTGTTACATTATAAATGTGATCATTGATACTCAAAATTCACAGTTTCCTCATCGTGTTCCGCGCTCATTATCTTTCCGCGACAGCGTCTTGATACCCGTACCGTAGTCCGCTGTACATCCTTCCGTTATCGAGTGGGCATAGGGATTGCCATCGGGATCGTACACAACTCCTATCTGATGATCATAAATTATGCAATCCATAATAATTGCGGCAATCTCTTTTGCGATTCGATAGGTTTCATTATGAGAGGTCGCATTTCGTTCTGAGCGTACTATGATTTCGGTCAAAGGAACAAACCACATCACGTCCGGCGCATCATGTATCCAGTAATATTCTTTTTCCGGTTCGTCACTCATATAGATAATGACAAACCGGTCTTCGACCGTACTGAAATATCCGAAGTCATCCTCGGCATACCCATGATCCTTAAGTAAGTCATGTATGGCACGTCGGTTCTGAGCCGACAGCCTCGTTCCTCCAAGAATGGACACCATGCATTGCACGGGACTCGCCCCCCCACATTTCTTGTACGTTGCACCGCCGTTGTGTCTTACATCCGCCCTCTCGTGCTGCGCCACCTGGATGTTTCAGGTTACCTGTAACCGTAGTGAGCCATACATCGAGCCCTGCACCACACCTGTATGCACTACCAGTATGGGCGCCTGTGCCGCCAGAAAGGATACGGCTCCCAGTAAGGGTAATGATAATGCCGATAAACAGGACGCTTTTTCCACAAATGGAGTGCCTGCGCATTCACGGTAGGATATTCATACATCGTATCACCGATCGGCTGCGTCGATCGGCCTTCAATGGTTCCCACTACCGTAATTTCGCGTCCTTTCGCGTAAATAATCGGATCGAGGAACCCCGGGTAATAAATCAGGAACCGTCCCTTGGAATTGTCACGCTCCGTAGGCCGTTTCTCTAAATCCAGGGCGGTCTGGGTGACAGAGATAATCGTCTCATTTTTCCTGTTGATCGTACCGGCGATAACGCCTCCCCACATTACCGTCATGCGGATATATTTATCCGGAGATGTTTTCACATCTTCAAATGCCACGCTGGAGTCAACACGCCGCATGATATCCTTCGAAAAGGGACTGCAGGCACTGAGTATAATTGCGCTCACTATGGCACATAGGATTACAGGTCTCATTGCTATTTTATTACTCCTCCGATACCGATCCCGAAATGAAAACGAGGGCTCGAGGCATTTCCATCTTTCCACAGATGGACCTCGGCAGGCATTATGACAGGATAGGTATATTCACGTTGATCCAGCGGCATCACTTTTCCACCGATAATTTTGCCTGCCACGGTGATTCTGCGTCTTTTTTTGTATATTTCAGGGTCTCGGTAATCTTTAAATAGAAGCATGAAACGCCCGTACGACACATCGGAATCTTCCGGTTGGTATCTCCAGTCAAGCGGCAGTTGCAGCACCTCCAGCAATGTTTCTTCACCGCTACGCCGGATCTGTATGATCCGGCCCCCAAGAATCACTGTCTTCCCCGTATATTTCTCCGGATTGTGTACCAGTGCCTGAAACGAAATCGAATTATCCGCTTCATTCCGCGCATTGGGAGATATGACATGGGCACAGCCTGTCAAGAGCAGTACTGCAAGTAAGACGGTTAGCTGCTTTTTTATCATGGTATTACCTGCCGGAATAATTACATGAATTCCCTGCCGCTTCCATATCCGGGAAGTCTTTCGCCCAGGCCGTACCTCTCAAACGGTATGCCTTCGGCGTTGTATGAAGCCCTCGCCATGTGATCGTAGATCACGCCATTTATGAGTCGGGCAACCTGCTTTGCCATCTCGTAATTCAATCGGTGGGCTTCCTCCGTCTCTCTCGATTGGATTACGATTTCAGTCATGGGTACGAACCAGATCACCTCTTCAGGGGTATATTGCCATGACACGTCGTATTCCGGTGCAGGCTCATAATATATCACAAGATCGATGTCCCTTCGTACATGTCGGTATTTTGCCTCTTCTTTCCGAAAGCCATTGGTACAAAGATATGCGTCGAGATTACGTGCCGTGTCATCGCTGATTTTATGCCCCACCAATACTGAGAGATTCATCTTGTTTTTCCTTTACAGTGTATGTCGCGCGAAATCGGTTGTGTGCGTTTCACGCTTGAAAATCCCCCTCCTACATAGGGAAATTCGTTTATGTAAGACACACCGAACGGATCACTTTTGACCACCGAAAGACCTGTCATACTGAATTTTTCTGCTGTTCTACCCGACATACTATCAAAATAATCCGTCACGCCGACATGGCCTTGCAACGGCATCCTGATTGGGAATTCCTTGCGTGATATGATGCCACCGTATGTATCGCGTGCCTTTCCTTCTTACAGACATTATTGATATGTCCCCGTGCGCATGTATGATCATAACGAATTTTCAACATAAAAAAAAGAGGTAAAGCGCTTCTGTCTTTACCTCCTGCATGCCTGATTCAGTATTGTCGGATTGAGTGGATGGCTGCTATTTTTTACCGCCACCGTGACCACCACCCCGGCTGCTCTTACCTCCACGATCTTTCCCATGACCATAGCCGGCATGTTTCCCCCCCTGTGTATTCATAGAATTACGGGCGGTGCTTTGCGTTTCTATACCTCTTTGCTTTGATGCCTGATATTTTTTTTCATACCGGTCTTGATGTTTTGCATGTCCCAACCCGAGGATACCCGGATGCACCCCTATTTTATGGGCAATCGCTCCCCATCCGAGGCCTCCAGATCGCAATGTATCGATTTCCGCACGTTTCCCGTCATATATTTCTGAAAATGCCGCATCGAACCGGGACTGGGCGGATTCATAAGCTGCCCGGGCAGCTTCGATTTCATCTTCGTTGTGCGATTCTTCCGCCTTCTTAAAGGCATCTTCCGCATGTTCCAGATATTCCTTGAGAGATGCAACGCCGGGGTCCTGAAGCGTTGCACGTTCTGCAACGTTGACGGCATGCTGATCCTGTGCGTAATTGGTGTCATCTGCAGTTGTCCGCTGTGCCCTCTCAATTCCTCCATCTGCAAACACAGGAATATTCCACACTGCCCACAGCATACAGGCCGTAAGTACAAAAAACCACATCCACAGCCGTGAATTTCTCATCATATTTTTCCTCCGGCATAGTATTCAATTACAAAATATCATAGCATGTCCCTGCCTCCAATGCCATAGCTCCTATCCCGAGGACCGACTTTCCGATATGCGTCCGGCACCTTTCTTTTATACACGGCCCCGCCACTTCCCTCCGGTGGTATGAGCACCACATCCGTAACCGTCAGCCAGATTTCGCGGTATGATTAAGCTGGTCCGTCAGAGCTAAAGACGGCAACGGTCCCCGGTGTCATCGAGGTTGATTGTAATCCCGCCCCACTGCTGTCGCCTCCCCTTCCACAGGCCACACACAACATCATGAAGATCTTTCAAGTCTGTCATGGCAAACAACAGGTTTCCTGCCCCCCGGAGAAATCACTATACTCAATAATTACGCCGTATACGTACCAGAATCATGGCCAGTCAGGCGCGGTCGACTGCTGCGATCTCGGATTCACTACCCCAGCGTATGCAGGTTTTGAGAGTCCATATGTTCGGGAGAGTTCTGTACGCATTCGTTTCGTACGATCAGGCAAATCCTCATGACGTGACCATATTGTTTTCATGCGTCCTGTATTCGAATGGGGAGCAATTTCTCTTTGCGATTCAAGTCTTCATAAAATTATTCCGATTTTAATCCTGAATCTTGGGGGCGATATATTATGTATAAAATTTGTGTGCACATCCTTACGTGTATTTGCATGATTTTATTTTTATGTGGAACCCTGTCCGGGTGCAATACCGTCCGGGGACTCGGAGAAGACATGAAGCTGGCGGGCAAGACACTCCAGAAGGTCGCAAAAAAAACGGAGAAGAAACTGCAGGACAAAGATTCAGACTGAGCATTTCTCCACCGCCACTCCCTCCGCAACGGTCTTACCTATTTTCGACTTGCACGCGCTCGACACCATGGTGTCGAGCGCGATCTTTCCGAAACGGGTTCTATTTTATCACCCCCAGTTCGATTTTTACTACCTCGAGAAGCGGCCCTTCGAAAAGGCACAACCTGATTGTTTTTAATGGCGATCCGGGACAGTTCTCAAAAAACGTATCGACGGCCCTGGCATACGCACGGGCACAGATAGCGGGTGGGACCGAAAAAATCCCGGAACTTATACCCGGGAACGACAGCGAGCTCCATCCTTTTTCATGGGCCCGCAAAAATGCCGCATTCAGTGCATCGACCAGCTTGCGTTCTTCATCACCCTCACCCATCCGGGGGCCAACGGCATGGATGACCCCCTTAAACGTCAGATTCCCTGCCGTCGTGACTACGGCCTCTCCCACAGGAACCGGTCCGTTTTTCACGACGAAGGCATTACTTTCCTCGACAAGCAGTGGCCCAGCCGCTTTGGCAATCGCCGCCGCCACACCACCGCCATGTGCCAGCATTCCGTTGGCGGCATTGACGATGCAATCGACAGGTTCCTTTAGGAGATCGTGTACAACGACGCTGAACACATGTCCACCTGCAAACTCAACAGTCCTTACTATCCGCTCATCCATATTTGCCCCTCCCGGCAAACCGGCACGGAATCGACCGCGCGATTCATTTTCGTCCGGCTTTTACGTTCATACATGTGCCACGAATCAAAGGACAACTCCCTGAGAAGACACATGTATCCCGGCAAAGTTAAAGTATCCCGATAAAGATTTTTGACCTTTATACCGATATTATAGTACATTCTGTCAGCGCACGCTCACAAATTTTAGCACAGCATTGCGTCGAAAGTCATTGCAGCCGGAATTTTACACAGCGGTGGCATATTTTCATACGCTTCATCTTGCCGCTCCGGCAGTGATTTACGCTGCCGGGTTGCACGGTGGTACAGCAACAGTGTACCGTGGCGAGCACGAGACACTTGTATTTATACACACTTAGTGATATAAAGCCGGTGGTTTGTTGGAGGCCCTGATTTCCAATATGTTCACACGGCATTCCGATTCACCGTTCAATTTCAATACCGGCATTTTGTGGTGATTGCTTTGAAAAGATACTTGTTCAATACACTGAATCAGGAGCACGCACGGGTAAAGGTCGTTATTTCATCGATTCTTGCCGGATTTCTCCTTTTTTTCATATTTTCGTTTTTTGACACTCCGTATACCAGTGGTATCCCGCAGCCGGAGGTACCGTCTCCGAATCCCCCGGTTGTCAGCTCGACCGAACCGGATCCTGTCGACACCTGCGACACTTTAGTGCCGGAACGCATTACCTATCAACTCACGGTTAATGTCAATAAAGGCAACACGCTTTTTTCCATTTTGAACGAGGGTGGTGTGGAAAGTTGCGACGCCCGTGCCGCGGTCTCGGCACTGAAAAAAGTCTACAACCCGCGCGACCTGAAAATCGACCAAGAAGTCACGCTGCTGTTTACACATCCTGCCGACAATCCTGATCACAGCGAATTCAGCGGCATCAGTATACCGGTAGGTCATGATAAGAATGTTGTCACTTCGCGAAACGAGTCGGATGAGTTTTCCGTTGAATTCGTCGCACGGGACCTCAAAACTGAAGTTGCGAGTGCATCAGGAACAATAGAATATAGTTTGTACGATGCGGCGATAAAAGCGGGTCTGCCCGTGCCGGTACTCATGCAGCTTATTCACCCGTTTTCTTTCGATGTTGATTTTCAACGTGATATTCGCCCCGGCGACGAGTTTAAAGTACTGTTCGAACAGCAACTGGACGAGGATGGGACTGTTATTCGTGAAGGACCGGTTTTGTATGCCTCTCTCACGCTGCGTGATACTGCACTTTGTATATACCGTCATACAACCATCGACGGTGAAACGGACTATTACAACGAAAAGGGCGGAACCGTGCGAAAAACGCTAATCAAGACACCGGTCGACGGTGCCCGCATTACATCCGGCTATGGCATGCGCCGTCATCCTATCGCCGGGTATAGTAAAATGCACCGGGGGCTTGATTTCGGCGCACCGCGAGGCACACCAGTCATGGCTGCCGGCAGTGGAACAGTTGTTCGGGCAGGACGATTAGGGAGTTACGGTAACTACATTCGCATCCGTCATGCGAACGGGTACGCAACCGCGTATGCACATCTCAAGTGCTTCAAGAGAGGCATCAGGAGCGGCAAGAGAGTCTCACAAGGTGACATCATCGGATATGTCGGTGCCACCGGTCTTGCGACGGGTCCTCACCTCCACTATGAAGTTCATTACCAGGGGCAGAAAATAAATCCCGCGAGAGTAAAGTTTCCACCGGGCCGCGTACTTACCGGCAGGGAGCTTGAACGTTTCGCGAAGACCAGAATCGATCTCGAGCACAGATTTGCCGAACTGAATAAGGTACGTACCATCGCGGTATTAAATTGAATTCAAACAGTGCACCCCTCTATTATTCGGAATTCCACAATGCATCACGCAATCCTGATTTTCTCCGAATCCTGCGTGAAACTGCCCACAGAAACACTTGTTCGGTTCCGCATATCGTGACATGCGTCTTTGCCCGCGTAATGCCGGTGTACAGAAGCTCTCGGGTTAACACCGGCGAGTAGTTGTCCGGCAGTATAATCAGCACCCGGTCAAATTCCGACCCCTGACTTTTATGAATGGTCATGGCAAAAACCGTTTCATGCGCCGGAATCCGGAAGGGTTGGAAACGGCAGATCGTGGCGTCCGGCATCGCGAATGCAATGCGCCGCGTCCCATCCTTCTCCTTCACTGCAAGTCCCACGTCCCCATTAAACAAACGAAGCGTATAATCATTCCTAGTGATCATGACCGGCCTGCCTTCATACCATTGCGGGTCAGGATCGATCAGATCTTTCCCTGCGAGGATCTGTTCGGAAAGTGTATTTATCTCCTTGACGCCATAGGGACCCTCCCGCACCGCACAAAGTATCCTGAAATTCGTGAATTGTCGAAAAGCATCCTCAATATTGTCTGCCGCCAGATATCCTCCATATTCTCGGGCAATGGTTGTCCCGAAAACCGAACATAATGAATCCGGCAATGGCAGGCTCTGCCATTCTATATCATCAAAACCGCCATGTTTAAGGAGCTCGAGTGCCGCCTGGCCGTCACCGGCATTAATGGCACGGCTTATCCTGCTGATACCGCTGTTGGGTGCGAAGCGGTGACTTTTCGTAAGCTGCACAATACAATCAGGTAGTTCATTCTTTGCGCTGGTTCCGTGCGGCTCCGACAATTTATAGCCTGTAATCTCCTCTATCTTTTCACAATACCTTTTTGTAAAGCCGTAAGCTTCTCCCGTATCACAGATATCGCCCAGCACCGCACCTGCTTCGACCGATGCAAGCTGATCCTTGTCTCCCAGCAAAATTACTCTGCAATCATCGGGTAGCGCCATTATGAACTTCGTCATGAGGGCAAGATCCACCATCGATGCTTCGTCCACCACCGCCACATCGACCTGAAGTCTGTGGCGTTCGTTATGTCTGAAGTGCGGCGAATACGGAATGCTTCCGAGGATGCGATGCAGTGTCGATGTTTCGACGCTCAACCCTGTCTTGATGGCGTCGCTGCAGTTAAGTGAATCCTTTGCGCGTTCGATCGCATCTTTCAGACGTGCTGCAGCCTTCCCGGTGGGGGCTGTCAGTGCCATGCGTACACCCCCAGTGGGAGCAAGTTCCAGAATCAGCCCCAGAATCGCCGCAACTGTTGTTGTTTTGCCCGTTCCGGGACCACCGGAAATGACGGTAAACTTCTTCATGAGAGCCGTTAGCGCAGCCACTTTCTGCCAGTCTATCTCCTCACTATCCTCTGACGTCGAAAAATAACGTTCCAGGCCCTTTTTCAGGAAAGGCATGTGGGGTATTTCTTGATCTTTTGTGATGCGGTGTTTGAGTGCGCGTGACAATCTATCCTGATAATCCCAGTAACGGAACAGGTAAAGTCTCTGTTTGTTATCAAGAATCAGCGGCCGATACTGCCCCGGTTCTCCTACCACACCGGAAGTTTTCAATGTGTCGTGCAGCAGGTTAAGCTCAGGAAATACCAGCGGTATTTCCCAGTCTTCCGTTCCGGGGAAAGGCATACCCGCGATATCTTCGAGGGGAAGGCATATGTTCCCATCCCTGGTGGATCGACTGAGAAGAGCAGCGGCAAGTTCAAGCTCACACGTACCGCGATCCGCCACCCTGCATAGGAAGCCGGCAAAATGAATATCAATATACAAGAGGTGCCCGGCGTGTACAAGATGTTCAAACACTTCTGGTATGTTACGTTTTGCGGTACCCTTTTTTCCCTTAGGTGTTTTTATCATCAATGAACGCTTTCCGTATCCCTGTGGCTAATCTCACGCACTTCATGCGTTGCCGCAATCAGTGATGTGGAGAGATGCTGAATCATGTCTGCAGCGGGTCTGTCATGGTATATGCCGAACTTGCTGCCCCGTCCCGGATCAACACCACGCAGAAATATGTAAAATATGCCACCGAAATTTGCTTCGTACGTATAACCGGGGAGGCGCAGTGTCAGGAACTGGTGCAGGGCCAGGATATAGATATAGTACTGAAGGTGATAGTACCCGCGGGTCATGGCATGCTCGAGTGCATCGTGCCCATAATGTTCGATTGTATCGCCCAGATAATTGGATTTCCAGTCAACGATGTAGTAACGGTCTTGCCAACGAAAGACCAGATCAATGAATCCACGCATTATTCCCTGTGCAGGCGAAAAGAGCAGTCGTCCGATTCGCTCGGGAAACTGCGAGACCGGCAATTCGTGTCTGAACGCTGCAAATATATGCTGGAGTGCACCCGGTGATATCGGCCGTAGAGGATAATAAAATTCCAGTTCACTGAGTCGCACATCGTTAGTGATGGATGACAATGTAAGCTCGGGTTCAGTTTCTGTGAGTCTTGTCGTTATTACATTACCTACCATCGTGCATATGACTTCTTCCCACTCCGGTTCGAAGCCGTACGTATGCAACCGTTCACTCACCAGTGAATGTAGAACATCGGCCTGTGGGCATGCAAAATCGAAATGCTCGAAAATGTCGTGCAGACATGTTCCGGCCTTTGTCCCGCGCGGGAATGTATGGATACTTCCGGGCCTGCCGTTCGTGTTCGGCTTCGCAATTTTATTTTCATCTCTGTCGGTATGAAAAAAGACGCTGTCGTGATCCCGAAGATACGATTCGCCAGCATGTCTTGATACGAGTGATGAAAAACTTGCGAAGCGCCAGGTGCCGTCTATAGTGCCGGAAAAGGTGCGGGCCGTGAGCGATGTGTCGTCATCTCGTTCCCGGAAGATGGCGTTTGCCGTCGCAAAGGGTATTTCTTTCAGATCTATCGTTCCTGCAGATTGTGCCTGCAGTGTTCCGAGCCTGACCAGCATTTGTTCATCAGTGACATCCCTGAACTCCTTGTCGAGTTCATCCACCACACTGAATTGATCACGGGCCCTGTTCTGCCTGAGGACATAGGCAAGCGCCGATGTCTCTGCCCCTTTGAATCGTCCGGAAATGAGGTAACAACGTTCTTTGGCCCGTGTCAGGGCAACATAGAACAACCGGATATTTTCCGCCAGCAGTTCGGTTTCCGCAAATTTTCTATTGTGGTCCATGTCAGGTGATCCGAGGTCAAGTGTGACGGCCATGCTGCGACTTTCATCATGAAAGATAAAAGGCGTTTTTGTATTTTTGATTTTCGATCCGTCCCAGATAAAAGGACAAAACACTACACGATACTCCAACCCTTTGCTCTTGTGCACGGTAACAATTTTTACGGCATTTGCGTCACTCTCCAGCCGAAGCTGGTGTTCTTCCGTTTCCGGTTCGGGCCTGTTCCGTCTTTCAGAAATCCATTGAACGAGTTCTCCTATTTGCAAATTCTTCTCGATCGACGCCCGATGCAGTATCTCCGCAAGGTGCAGTATATTCGTAACCGCACGCTCTCCATGGGGAAACGCCATGATGCGGGGCAACACATTTTCTCTGGCAAGCAACAGCCGAAACATTCTCATAAAACCACGTCTGCGCCATGCATCATGATAATCCCGGAAGGAAAGAAGGCGTTTTTCCCATCTCTCGTTGTCACGGACCGATTCGTCAAGGTCTTGGCCCACCACACCGAAAATATCGGTGGCGAGGGCCACCCTGACGAGGTTCTCATCGGCATGTTCTGCAATGCCGGCCAGGACCCGCTCGACGTCAAGGGCTTCATGGGATTCGAAAAGATTACCCGTACTTGAGAGTACGCTCGGGATACCCGCCTTCGAAAGGGCCTGTTGTATCAGTCGCGCCTCCATGTTCCGGCGAACCAGTACTGCAATGTCCTGTGTCTGGTATGGAAGACCGTCATCCGCTGGCTGCGACATTTCCTTGCCGTCATCAAGCAGCCGCGCAATTTCTCCTGCGACCGCCTGAGGAATTATCTCATGTGCCTGTGATTTTGAAAGGCTTTTTTCCAGCTTCGTAAGGCGGGCGGCGTTGACATACCAGATTTCAAGCGCACTTGGGTGTCCTTCAGTTGCAGCGAACTTTTTTCCGGACGCGATGGAACGAACGGGATTAAACGGTATATCCTCATATACAAACGGTATCGCAGGATAGTGAAAAAGCGTGTTCACGGCCGTTACGAGCGCTGGAGCTGATCTCCAGTTTTTATCGAGTGTATGACGCTTTTTGATCTTGCGGGCGGCGCCCATATAGGTAAAAACATCCGCACCCCTGAATCCGTAAATAGCCTGTTTTGGATCGCCGATCAGAAAGAGCGTATGACCTGCGAAATCAAAGATTTTCTCAAAAATTGCGCACTGCACGGCGTCCGTATCCTGGAACTCATCGACGAGCGCAGCCCTGTATGTTCGACGAATCGACTGCGCCAGTTCTTCCCCCCCGTCTTTGTGGAGGGCCTCCGAAAGTTTTTCCAAAAGATCATCAAACGACTGAATATTCTTCCCGGCTTTTCTTCTTTCCGATTCGGTCGTGACGTAATCAAACAATTCACTCTTGAGTCCGGTTATTCGTTCATCATACAAATCGACAAGCGCTCGTTGCAGGTCTGCTAAGTGCCCGCATAGTTCGAAAAATGAATGCCGAGGCGGGATATAGTCTTTTTTTATCGATTTTTCAAGCTGCTGCGGGGTGAATTTCGCAATGTCCTCAAAGGGAAAAACCTGAATCGTCTCCGATGAACAATACGCATCCATCGCACGGCACCAGAGGTGAATTTTATCTTTTCGATAGATCGTTCGCTTCAATCCTTCATGATGCAACATAATGTCTTCGATCTCTTCGCGCACCTGTGGCCACTCTACCCGAACGCTCCGAAAATATTTCGTCATTCGTCGCTCCACCGCTTCCGTTTCGGGGATGACACTTTTCGGTATAATTCGCATCTGCGACCGCAGTGAGGGGGTTGCCACCAACCGGTAGAGTGAATCGGGAGACATGTTATTGTTCAGCACGTATGTAACAAACAAAGCCGAGGCTCGATAGAAATGAGTCCGCCAGAAATCTTCCACGATTTCACGCGTAAAACCGCTGAGATCCTTTACCAGCTCCGTATCGAAAAGCGCTCCGCTCTCGAAGGCATGCTCACTCAACATCCGTTTGCAGAACCCGTGAATCGTGAAAATAGCCGCCCGGTCGAAATCCCTGACAGCATCCTTCAGACAGAACAGTGCCGATCCATGGTCCTTATGCAGTGCGACCAGTTCTAAGAGGAACGCATCATCGGTCATGCCGCCGGAAAAGGCTTTGATTGCATCGCGCAATTTTTCGCGAATACGTGCTTTCAATTCTGCCGTTGCCGCTTCCGTGAATGTCACCACGAGTATGTCATCCACGGGGAGTTGTTTCTCAATGATCAGCCTGAGAAAGAGACAGGTTATGGCATAAGTTTTCCCTGTACCGGCACTGGCTTCTATTAGAGTGGTTCCTTCCAGAGGATGCTGCAACAGATCGAAGCGTTCCATTGTTCCTGTTCTCATAATTCTTTCATGTGGCGCTGAATCGGCCCCATGATGTCGATGGCTGTCATCTCGAATTCTTCATCCAGCGGATCCGACCTTTGGAAGCACAGTGAATTATAGGCATCGTTGCATTCTCCGCGTACGAATTCACTGCCCATCCACGCTTTCTGTGCGCGTGTCATGGCTTCGTGTGCCGATTTCTGCTTGCCAAGGCGTAGCTCAACATATTTCCACGATGTGTCGGGAAAGAGATGCAGCGGCCGTATCAGTCCGTCCTTGAAATAGCGCAACAGATTCCCAAGTATCGTTTCCGCGTTGTCGATCGGACCGTATCGCCAGGCCCCCCATGCTCGTGTGCCGGACGTATTGCGAAGCCCTGCCAGGGTACTTTGGGGCTGATAATCACCGCCTGCAACGCAGTTCAGAACGAGGTGATGAACCCAGAGGCGTATTAAATCCCGGGCCTTGATTCGTGCATAACGGTAATGCACAAGCCCCCCGGGATACAGTTCGTCGATGGTGCCTGTGAGTCGAAATCCTGCCACATCGAGTTCAACGGCACGAGGGGGAAGACGGTTTCCTTCCATGCACATCTCAACACGTTCTGCAAATATTTCGATATCCCGGCACATGGCAGTGTACACGCATTCACCCACGGCACCGTGGGGCAGCCTCCCGGAGGAACTGTACAATTCATACTGCGGGCGCAGTGCGAGCCCCGCCAGCTTTTTCTGCAACAGTTCATCTTCAAGCATGAATCGATCCAGGGGGTGCAGTGTAAAATCTTCCCTGTCATCCAGGGTAGCATGATCATCGTGCAGGTACATGTGTAACCGTCGCTCAACGAGAAAACGCGCCGGATTCGAAAAAAACCTGCACAAATCATCGATGGTGACGATGTTCCACCCCTCGTCGGGTGCCGAAAGTCCCGACGAAATAAAATCGATCGGTTGTCTGCGATCCTCTACCATGGCCCGAGCCGTCCGGCAGTAATGATCCGAATAGCTGAAAAGGGCGTGCGGTAATGATGAAGTTCGCGGGCTGAAATATTCGGGATTGAAGGCCTGAAGGCGATGAGTGGTCACAATGTGGTCACGCAGATTTTTCCCCTCAAGACAGAAACCGGCGTCCAGATAATCGAGAAGTTCGCTCACCGGAACCGACGGTGTAATACAGCTGTTGTCTTGAATACTCTGCCCAACATAACTGATATACAATACCGTCCTGGCCGATAGAATGGTC
>Ga0272442_10000839_pt1 | contig 48043 bp, 36 predicted proteins | sample SSMForm2O_FD_200262 | JGI IMG/M metagenome (GOLD analysis project Ga0272442, IMG submission 200262) | Marine sediment archaeal communities from Little Sippewissett salt marsh, Falmouth, MA, United States - SSM-Form-2O | ecosystem: Environmental > Aquatic > Marine > Wetlands > Sediment ... | reverse complement strand
GCGAAGGGCTGGTTTTGCAAATGACGGTGGCCTCGAGCATCGGCCTGGCCAGTCTGGAACGGACGGAACGTTTCGGATTCCTCCGTTCGGCGCTTGAGAGTCAACTGGCGCAAGACTATGTCGAGCGTCTGAGGATCAAGACGCCGTCCATCAAACAGATTGTCGAGAACTTAAGCGGCGGGAATCAGCAGAAAGTGGTCATTGCCAAGTGGCTGGCGACCCATCCGCGGATTCTCCTCCTGGACGAACCGACGCGGGGGATCGACGTGAACGCCAAGAACGAAATCTACCGACTGATCAGCGAACTGGCTCAGAAAGGCCTCGGTATCGTCATGGTCTCTTCGGAACTGCCGGAAATCATGGCGATTGCGGATCGAATCATGGTGTTATCCGAAGGCAAGCAAACCGCCGAGTTCACTCGTTCACAGGCGACCGAAGAATCGATTATGAAGGCGGCGATCCCGAAAAGTTTTCAGTTACGGCATTCTTTACATAGTTAAGGTTCCGGAATGCTTGAATTAAAGAACCAAAAGCAGATATTAGTTAAATTCCAATCCCTGTTGGCGCTGTTGCTGATGGTGGTGATCTTCAGTATTTGCGCAGAAGGTTTCTTCACGAAAGACAACTTCTGGCTCGTTTTACGACAGGTCTCCGTCAACACGTGTCTTTCAGTCGGTATGACGCTCGTGATCTTGACGGGGGGGATCGACTTGTCGGTCGGATCGATCCTTGCCCTGAGCGGAGCGATCATGGCCGGCTTGCTCAAGAACGGCTTGGAATTTCCCGCCTTTAATCTATTCATCAGCTTCACTTTATTTGGAGCCGTGACGGTTGGATTAATGACGGGTTCGTTTCTGGGATTTTTCAACGGCTTGATGATTACCCGCTTCAAAATTCCTCCATTTGTCGCGACACTAGCGATGCTGACCATCGCCCGCGGCCTGACGGAGCTCTGGACCGGAGGGGCCGCCATAACGGGACTTGGCAGGACATTTGGATTTTTAGGAACGGGCTGGTTCCTCGGTGTGCCCGTTCAGGTCTGGGCGTGTGCCGGGATCGTCGCGATTTTCGTGGTTGTGCTAAGGAAAACAAGATTTGGCCGATACGTTTATGCTGTCGGGGGAAACGAGCGAGCGGCCAAACTCTCCGGTTTGAATGTTAACCGGATTAAACTTCTCGTGTACACCTTGGCCGGCGCGCTTTCGGCCGTGGGGGGACTGATTGTCACCTCAAAACTCAACTCGGCGACTCCAACGGCCGGCGACGGGTATGAGCTCGACTCGATTGCGGCCGTGGTCATTGGAGGAACATCCCTGTCCGGCGGAAAAGGCTCAGTCCTCGGGACCATCTTAGGCGCTTTGATCATCGGTGTTCTCAACAGCGGCCTGATTATACTTCGGGTTCCGCCTTTTTGGCAGAAGGTGATTAAAGGTTTTGTGATTCTGTTGGCCGTCGCTATTGATAAGCTGAATACAAAAGAGCCGTAAGATCGAAATATAATACCAGGCCGTGCGGGCCACTCGAAAATGAGCAATGAGAAAGTAAATCGAACGTTATGACAGACCAAGAGCTTTATCTCAAGTCGATCCAATATCGGATCAAGCTCCTCAAATACATCAAAATGGCCGGGGCAGGCCATACCGGCGGAAGCTTGTCATGTGTCGATATCCTGAATGTGCTGTACAATCGCATTTTGAATGTCACGCCGGAGACCTTCAACCATCCTGAACGCGACCGTTATATTCAGAGCAAGGGCCACTCCGTGGAGGCTCTGTATGTCGTGCTGGCCGATCGCGGTTTTTTCCCGGAAAAGGAGCTGGAAACCTTTTACGGTTATGGCTCCGACTTTACGGGCCATCCAACGCGAAAAGTCCAAGGCATCGAGCACAACACCGGCGGATTGGGTCATGGCCTGGCCTTCAGTGTCGGTGTCGCCCTTGGCGGTAAATTAGATCGTGCGGCTTATCGCGTGTTTACATTACTGGGCGATGGTGAGTTAGCCGAGGGTTCCAACTGGGAATCCCTGATGGCGGCCGCCCATTATCACTTAGACAATCTCTGTGTGATGATTGACCGCAACACCCTGCAAATCACGGGTCATACCGAAGATGTGTGTGGGCTGGAACCATTGGCACAAAAATTGGAGGCCTTTGGCGGAGAAGTACGAATGGTTGATGGCCACAACATAACGGCCCTGGCAGAGGTGCTGGGTATGCTTCCGTTTACTCAAGGCAAACCGAGCATTGTTATTGCCAAGACCATCAAAGGTAAAGGGGTCAGTTTCATGGAGAACGATCCTAAGTGGCATCATGGTGTGCCTGACGACGAGCAATATGAACAAGCACAAAAAGAATTAGAGACAAGACTGGCGGAGATCAGACCATGAGTTTTACGCCGGGCGCAGAATTGGGTCGAGCCAACCAGGAAGTTTTTGCGGAAACCTTGCTGACGCTTGCAAAGGCGGACAAAAACATCCTGGTCGTCACCAGCGACTCCCGGGGCTCAGGAAAGCTCATGCCATATGCCGACGCTGTGCCTGAGCAGTTGATTGAGGTGGGCATTGCCGAGCAAAACCTGGTGGGTGTAGCGGCAGGATTAGCGTCAACAGGAAAAACAGTCTTTGCCGTCTCCCCGGCCAGCTTTTTAACGGCCCGGGCTTTGGAGCAGATTAAGAATGACGTGTGTTATTCCGATCAGCCGGTCAAACTGATCGGCATCAGTGCCGGTGTAAGCTATGGGGCATTGGGTTCCACGCACCATGCGATCCATGATATCGCCGTGCTGCGGGCCATCCACAATATCACAATTATTGTGCCGGCAGATAACCTGGAAACGACCGAGGCCGTAAAATCTGCCGCGCAAATATCCCATCCGGTCTATATCCGCTTCGGCAAACGGCCCGTGCCTCATCTACATCCGTCCGGCACGCCTTTTAAGGTCGGTAAAGCACTCCGGATTCGTGACGGCAGAGACCTCGCCTTCATTGCTACGGGCGAAACCGTGACTCCTGCGCTAAAGGCCGCCGAGGAAATGGAACAATCAGGCTATTCATGTCGTGTCATCAGCATGCACACGATCAAGCCCCTGGACACTGAAACCGTGATACGGGCGGCCGAGGAGTGTCGAGCGGTTATGACGGTGGAAGAACACCATACGTCGGGCGGACTCGGAGAGGCCTGTGCCGCAATTCTCATGCAGGCGAACATGTCGGCTCCCTTCCAGATCGTCGGGATCCCGGATGAATATACGATGACCGGAAATCAGTTAGAAATCTTTCGCCACTATGGTCTCACAGCCCGGGGGCTTGCCCGAACCGCGAAAGCTCTGTTAAAGGATTCATAAGTATGAATGAAAATTTTATCCTGGCCGTGGATCAGGGGACCAGCGCGACAAAAACCGTGGTGTTCGATACGCACGGTCTGATCGTTGCACAGGCGACGGAGCCCCTGAAATCTTATTATCCCCAACCGGGATTTGTGGAGCAGGAACCCCTGGAGATCTATCAGAACGTACTGGCCTCAGTGAAAAAGTGTCTGGATCGGTATCGTGAAGCGGTTTCGCATGATCTGACGAAGATCAAAGCCTGTGGCATTTCCAATCAGAGGGAGACCTTTGTTCTTTGGGACCGTTCGGGCCGGCTTCTTTCCCACGCGGTTGTCTGGCAGTGCAAAAGGTCGGTAGAAATCTGTACCCGCCTCAAAGAATCCGGTTTAGAGCAGGAAGTCAACCGCAGAACCGGTCTGATTATTGATCCTTACTTTTCAGGAACCAAACTTATCTGGCTTTTTGAAAACGACCCCCGGATAAGAAACGCCATCGACTCAGGAAAGGCTTATTTTGGAACCATTGATACATGGCTGTTGTTTAAACTCACCCACGGTCAAAGTTATCGTACCGATTACACGAATGCTTCACGCACGCTTTTCTTCAACATTGACGACCTCCAGTGGGATAGATATCTTTTAGATCAATTCAATCTGCAAAATCTTAACCTGCCCCAGCCACATCCTTCCTCGTATTCCTATGGTCAATCTGATTTCGAGGGACTCTTCCCGAATGAGATCAATATATCGGCGATGATAGGGGATTCCCATGCGGCTGCATTTGGTGAAGGTTGTTTCTCGCCCGGCACGGCCAAGGCCACGATGGGCACCGGCTCTTCCATTCTCCTCAATACGGGTTCCAAGAGAATTCAATCTGAAAAAGGGATGGTGACCACCATTTGCTGGAGCTTGCCCCAAAGAACCGACTACGCCCTGGAAGGCATCATCGTGACCTGCGGAGCCACGATTAAGTGGTTGCGCGATCAGCTCGGACTCTTTGAGGACAATCGCCAAACCGAGAACATCGCTCTTTCCATTGAAAATACGAATGGCGTCTATTTGGTTCCTGCGTTCAGCGGTCTCGGCGCCCCCCACTGGAAAATGGATGCCAAAGCAGCGATTTTGGGTTTGAGCTTAGGTTGTGACAAAAAGCATATTATCCGTGCGGCTCTGGAATCCATTCCATACCAGATTAAGGATGTCATCTCCGCGATGGAGCAGGACAGTGGCATCACCTTAAAGGAGCTCAAAGTGGATGGAGGCCTAACGGCTAATCATTTTGTCATGCAGTTTTTGGCGAACCTGCTGAAAACGGACGTGGTCAACATCGGTATGGAGGAAGTCTCTGCTTTTGGCGCCTCCTGCCTGGCCGGACTTCAGCAGAAGATCTTTTCTGATACTCGTCAATTAAGAGATATCGCGGCTAATAGAAAGCAGTTTTCTCCTAATGCCGATACGGATAAGGTTCATGCTTTCTACAAAGGTTGGATAAAAGCCGTGAAACAACTTTTATAATCCAAGTCTCTTTGACTGTCTTCGCGCCACCTCTGTGTCAAATACGAAAATCCCGCTTGCCACAAAAGATTTTCTTTGAGGCATGCAGGTTATAACGTGTCAGTCATGCTTTGCAGCTTATCGGTCAAACGGGCCGGATTGAGCTCAAACCGACGACACCCGCGGGATGCCTGGCTTGGGAACAGGCCGGATAGAGCCATCCCAGGCGGCAATGTCTGGAGGCGACAAGCGGAGGTCGGAATTCAGAATCTCGTTCCATGTGACGTGCTTACCCGTGTACGCCGACTCGCGTCCCATGATAGCGGTCAGGGTCGATTCACATAAAAAGCGAGTGTCATTCGGTATCTCGCCCCGTCGGAGCGCCGCGATAAAATCAACATGCTCCTGGCGATGACTTTCGTGCTGGCCCGGGTATTCGCGGAAGACCTTGGCATTTTCACCCGTAATCTCGGTCTTTCGACCGACAATCGCCCCATGGCCTTTGGTTCCGACAATCTCCTCTCCGATCTTCGTGTCCGTCCCCTGGATCTGACGGCACATGCTGGTCATGCGAACGCCGTTTGCGTATTCGAACTCGACGGTGAAGTGGTCATAGATATTGCCGCCGCGGTTTGTGTGATACTGTCGTCCGCCCATACCATAAGCTCTCACGGGATGAGCCTGCATGATCCAGTTACAAAAATCAAGATTATGGACGTGCTGCTCAACGATGTGGTCGCCGCAGAGCCAGTCCACGTGGAACCAGTTGTGGAAACGGTACTCGGGAAGGGTCATGCCGGGTACACGTTCACGGTACCAGATATTACCTGTGTTAAAGTAGGCATAGAGGGACATGACATCGCCCAGCTCACCGTTGTGAATGGCCTTGACAAGGTCGGCGTAGTGAAACACGTGGCGGCTGTTGAAACCGGACAGCAAACCGATTCCCTTTCGTTTCATCTCATTCTCAAACGCGAGTATTCGGCGTACGCCCGGTGCATCCGTGGCGCAGGGTTTCTCCGCAAAGATATGCACGCCTTTCTTGACGGCATATTCGATGTGATCCGGCCGGAAACCGGGAGGGGTGCAAAGCAGGACATAGTCAATGTCGGTGTCGATCACTTTCTGATACGCATCAAGACCGGCAAAGCAATGGTCGGGCTTCACCTTGATGCTGTTTTTCATTGCGGGATCGTCTTTTTGGATTTTCTTCAACCGATCCAGGCTGTTCTTAACCCTTGCCTTGAAGATGTCGCCCATCGCCACCAGTTCAATATTCGGGCCGGCCAACATCACGTCTCGGGCGGCTCCCGTTCCGCGGCCCCCGCAACCGACGAGACCCACACGAATTCGGTCGCTCTTTGCTCCGTATGCCTGTGTGGCAACGGAGAATCCTGCAAAGGTGGCGACTTGGGTGCTACTCTTGAGAAAACGACGACGCGTCATGGTATCTTTTTCCGGTTTCATAGGTTGGGTACCTTTCTTTTTCAATGAATTATTGCCATTTCTTGAGAACAACGATCTTCTCCGGGGGCTTTCACCCCGGACGTCACATGCCATACCGGGACCACACGCCTCAAAAACCGGTCTTCGGCCCCATACAAATCACACGCCCGTCGGCCAGCGAAAGAAAGAGCAGCCCGTTTGCGGCGGCGAGACTATCCCATGCCGGCGGGGCGTCGAGCGTGTACTGGGCCAGCTTCTCTCCGGTGGAGGCGGATGCCGCCCAGAGGATGCCGCCCATGCGTCCCTCGTACGCTTTGGCCAGATCGTCCTGTGGGAACGCGACCGGCGTTCCGGCAACGAACAGGACGTCATCGGCCAGCGCGATCGCCTTGCCGGTCAGCGGAATGGAGCTGCTCCACAGTTTCACCGAGGGGGCCACATTAATCACGGTTCGCTTTCTGGCTCGCGATTGACTCCCCTTGCGCTGTTTGGCAGCGGCCTGCGTGGCTGCTCGCTTGCTGGCGCCTCCGGCCGCCCGGGCCGCCGAAGCCTTGGCGGAGGCGCCGTACGTTCCCGCGTAGAGTGTGTAGCCGCTGGTCCGAGGATCGAACCAAGCGGTCCGTCCGGGAGGATAACCCCGAACTTCATAGAAGCGCGAGCCGTCGATAACGAGGATATCGCCATGAATGCCGCCCTGGCCCGTTGGGATGTCGTAATGCAGCATGGTGTCAATTGTCCAAAACGAGCGGTGCTGGGGAATCGCCTCGAGGAAACCGTGCGAGGGAATCAGGTGCGGCTGCTTGACGTCCTGGAGCCTGACCGGTGAGAGATTGGGCGTGAAGGCCTGATGTCTTAGATAAAGCAGTTGGTCGTCGGCAATGAAGATGTCTCCTTTGAATCCCTCGATGCTCATGCCCTTGACGACCTGGCGGTTTTCGATGGGGAAACCGTTTTCGCCGTAGGGGCCGTACATGCGTTTCTGATGAACGATATCACCGGAGCGCGGATCGAGCGCATAGAGGAAGATGCCGCCGTCAGTGAAGGAATTTCTCCCGGCGGCAAAATAGGCGAGACCATCCCGGATGAGGATGCTGCCGCAAATCGGCCACGCCGACTCCGGCTGCCCGTAGGCGCAGATCATCCGCCGTTCGAGCGGGCAAAACCGCCAGACGAGCGCCCCGTCGGCGGCACGCAGGCAATACACCGATCCGTCTCGGGAGCCGAAAAGGAGCAGGCCCTGGTCATACGTCGGGGGCGAATCGACGCGTCCCTCGGCGGAAAACCGCCAGACGATCTTCCCGTCCGCCGCGTTCATAGCGCAGACGGCGTGACCGTCAACGTCCGCCGCGAACACCATGCCGGCGGCGATAACCGGGGCGCTGGCGCGGTTGCCGACTTTGGTCTCCCAGCGTTGGTCGAGCACGGCCGGGACTTTGTTCTTTGTCGTTCCCGTCCGGGCGTTGTCATGACGGTAAGCGGGCCAATCCCCCGGGGAACCTGAAATCTGAAATTTCAAATTTGAGATTTCAGAGAAGGCGGGGCCTTTTTCCAGCGTCGCTTTCGTGCCCACCTTGATGGGTTGGTCCGATTGGGTGAGGCCCGGCTCGGCCGCCATCGCGTTCATTGCGTTCAGCATGACACTATTGCAGCACGCGCAGGACGGTGGACCGCCATAGTAAAGGCCGTTGCACGGCAGCGGACCAATCCCGCAGGTGCTGCGGATCCAGGGATTGGGTAACTCAGTTGAGGAATTTAGATCGAGGAAATCGCTGCCGCCGGTCACGGTGTTAATGTAATACCGCGTCGTGATCCGGTTCCGGTAGCAACGGTCATGGCCCATAGGGCCGATCATGGTCTGATCGATTTGCTTAACCCGCTTTCCCGTTTCGGGATCGAAGCCATTGACGCCCATACGGGTGAGTCCCAATTCCGGCGCCGGTCGCCCCGTCGAGCCGCTATAGGCCGCCGCCCATACGAGGCCGTTTGCCAGAAACACGTCCGGTGCCTTGTGATGATTGATCGTGGCGGGTGTATCCCAGAGCGCCCGGCCGTCGGCAAGACGAAACGCCCGAAGCCGCTCGGAATCCGCCAGATAGGCGGCGCGATCCGAGAGCACGAGCGAGACCGCAATGCCCCCCGGACCTTCGAGAACAATAGGAGCGGGCACCCGCCAGAGTGACTTGCCGTTCGCCGCGTCCACGCAGACAAGCTCTTTCGAGGTGGCAAAGACCACGCGGTCGCCAGTCACCGCGAGCGTCGCCCCTTCGTAGCCTCTCGTGTCGGCTCCGGATATTTTCCAGAGCGGGTTGCCCGAATCGGCGTCGATGGCCAGGATATCGTTTTTCGGCTCGGCCGAGCGTCGGATCGTCGGTCCGTACGCCTCGCGTCGAAAAAGGCTCGTTTTCAATGCCGAGCGCGACAGATCCTCGTGCGCTTGTGAAATGTCGGCCTGGTCACCAATGACAATGTACAGAACGCCACGGTCATACACGAACTCCATCGTGCCCGCGGTCCGTGTGTGCTCCTTAATGACGGCGCCGGTCGCCGCATCGAACACGGTAATCGGCGCCGAGTATCCGGGGGTGCAATAAACCACGTTCCCTATGGCGGCAAGCCGCCGCTGGATTTGCACGGGCATCTCCTTATTGCGGATATAGATCGGGTGCCAATCGCTAAACATGACCCGCCAGAGGAACACCCCGTTGTAGGCGTCCCGGGCCACGAGCGCCTGTTTACCCGGCAGCGCGGGGTGCTCGGCGGAGCCCAGGTCCTCGACGGTGAACAAGCGTCCCTTCGTTGAGACCATGCTGTTGATCGAAGGCATCGCCATGTGGGATCGCTGCCACTGGGGCTCGCCCAGCCACTGATACCGCCGGGGCGGACCGACGACGGTATCCTGGGCAACGGCGTTGTTGTCCGCGCCGTGATAGTGCTGTTCCCATTCGTCCGTGCCCTCCAGTTGAGGTTTGACAGTCACCGTCCATGTGCCGTCCCGCTTGACCACCGCGGCGCCGAAAGGCCGAAGCACGCGCATGATTTCGCCCGGCGGAACCGCGCCGGCATCCTCGCAGACGACGAGCGTCGCCAGGTTGTCCACGTAAGGCAATTGCTTTCCGCTCCAGCGGATAACCGACACCGGGCCGTACTGTCCGGTCGCACGGATGGCCGCGCGCGCCCTTTCGACCGCTTTCGCGTCGGTCTCCAGACCCTGAACGACACAGTTGTCCGCCAGGCGCAGCGCCGCAGTGAGTTGCCCATCCCCGCAGCCAATGTGGATGACCAGGCCGCCGCGGAAGCCGGCCAAAGAGGCAATCTGCTCGGCCTCCTCCGCTGGGCCGGCCGAGGCGGCTGCGACCGTCGTCGCCAACAGCACACCAAGCACTGAAACAATCCGTAGTGAAAGGGACCTCGATCGAAAACATTTTGTTGTCTGCATGAGTTGCTCCCGTTGACAGTAACCCGTGAAACAGCGACCCGTCAGCATTTTGACTTAACAACCATAGAAGTGATTTTACACTCGAAGCAAAGACGGATCAAGCCTAATCGACGAGGTTCACATTTACGACCGGGTGCTGGCCCAAGAAAAGATGGCATGGCTTTCCGGCCCGAAAGAACCCTTTTATAATTAGACAACGTGGTAGAGTAACTCAGAGAGAAAAAAAAACACCTAATATCGTTCAAAGGTTGGCTAATTTTTTCCTACGGATCCCTGCCTTTCGACATAGTGAAACGATCAAATTACTGGCAGCATAGGTTGATACGGTCAAAAGAAGGTATTTCCAGAGGGAAGGAATTGCAGTATGAAGCAGGATTAACGCTACACCCCCTATAACGATCACGTGAATGATATAGACACCGTAGGAATTCTGGTTCAGCTCATTCCAGATTTTTGCAGGCTTATTTAAATATCGTCGGAACGTTTCAATCATCACGTACATCAGGCAAAGCCATGAAAGCTGGTAGCTGAACCACAGGATCAATCGGTGGATGAGTTCTGATAAAATATAGTGTCCCGGCTTGAACCAGGGATAGAGCAGGAAAAAGATGTAAACCGTGATTGGGATCCAGTCCATCGAGTTCACGATAGTGTAAAGCATCTTGCTTTTGGGCTTGCCCTCAAATACCTTCCGCCTAAAGCAATGGGCCCCCAGCAGGAAAGCCATGAAGTAGATCAACAACCTTTCATTTTGAAAATCGAGCCATACCGTTTTTGTCCAGCCCCGCAGGCCGAACATATCCATACTGACACTGTAAAGAAATCCAACAAGAAGTGCGCCCAAAACAGCGCCCTTGAGTGACAAGTTGGGAATCCGGATCTTTGCTTTTGAAAAAAGCAGATAGAGGACGTTGAACAAAAACAGCATGGGGAGAAACCACAGCCAATTTTGGCTCCAAATGCCGTTGCTCCAGTGAAAGTAGGTCGTCCAAGGCTCTTGAGGTAAATTTCGAGAGGATAAGAATATTACTTTATAAAGGGGAAGTAAGGTCAAAACTGCGATCATCCAGGGGGCCAACAACCTTTTGAATTTAGCTTTTAAAAATAACCACCCGTTCTTGTTGTTCATCGAGTAAGGCGCAAAAAATCCTGAAATGAAAAATAGGGTGGGCATTACGAAAATGTCCATGATTAAAAATACAAGACCGGACACATTGTTCGTTGCAGGATCGTCAACAATCCAGAAAGAGGCCCAAACACCGCTGCTTTCATACACACCGCCGACATGACATAAAACCACTAAAAAAATCATGAACGTTCTGAGATTGTCTAAGAAGTAAATCCTGTTTCCCTTGACGGCGTCTTGTCCTTTTTCGTATGCGTTCATGAATCAATCTCCACATGAGGTTCCGTTCACCTGTTCCTGAAAGAAACACGCCGGGAGGTTACAGAAAAAATTCACCGCTTTGATCGTCATCACGATCCTCCAGATAATGCTTGCATGATGTGAATTGAGTGGTTACTATAGGCCACTGAATTGGCAATGGATTGGATGGTGCTCTTTGAGCATCGTACGGATTGTATTCGGGGTGATAAGCCGCCGGATACGGTTAGAAGTAAGGATTTAATGACATTATTCACTAAAAGTTAAGGAACCCAGATCATGTCAAACATTACACGTCGTCAGTTTCTCAAACGCGGCGCCGCCTTTGGGGCCGCGTGCACGATGGGTTTCCCGAGCCTCATCCGGGCCCAGGGACTCAACGAAAAACTCCAGGTCGGATTTATTGCCGCGGGCGGACGAGCCGGCGCCCATACGGGCGCAGCGCACGGGGAAGGCTGCCAGTGCGTCGCCTTTGCCGAAGTCGATAAAACCCGGTGGAGCGGCGTTCACGGCAAGGAAGGCTGGGCGAGTGCAGCCGGCTACACGGATTGGCGCAAAGTCTTCGAAAAGCACGGCAAGGATCTCGATGTGGTTTTCGTGGCGACGCCGGATCACACCCATTTTTCCCCGTCGATGACTGCCGTTTCCATGGGCATTCACTGCTACACCGAAAAGCCGCTGACCTGGTCGGTGCGCGAGGCGCAGTTGCTGGCCGCCGCCTATGCCAAGAATCCCAAGGTCGTCACCCAGATGGGCAACCAGGGCCACGGTGCTTTTGGATGGCGGCTTGCGTACGAATTCGTCAAGGCCGGCGCGGTCGGCGAGATCAAGGAATTTCACACCTGGACGAACCGCCCCATCTGGCCCCAGGGCGGCGACCGCTCGCCATACACCGATCCGGTTCCCGAGACCCTCGACTGGGAGGCCTGGATCGGCCCGGCGCCGATGCGACCCTATGCCGCTCGTCCCAAGGACAATCGAGGCCGCGGCCCCTATCATCCCTTCAGTTGGCGGGGCGTGGTGGATTTCGGCTCCGGGGCCTTGGGCGATATGGCCTGTCATACGACCGACGGAATTTACTCGATCATGAAGCCGGGCTATGCGGCCACCGCCGAGCCGATCATTATGACTGGGCCCGTCAAGGACCAGTTCCCCGCGGGAATGGTCGTCAAGAGCACGTATCGCGCCAAAGATGGACGGCCCGGGTTCACCACCTATTGGTACGAAGGCTACAAAGCGGACGGATCGCCTTTCATGCCGGAGACCCCTGAGGAACTCAAAGTGGACGGGCGTAAACTGCCTCGAACCGGAAATCTGATCTTTGGAACCAAGGGAAAAATGCTGGTGGAGGGTGACTACTGGAACAGTCCCCAACTGATTCCGAACGCGAGGCGCAAAGAATTCGGCCGTCCGAAAGAACTGCTCGAACGCTCCCCCGGACATCACAAGGAATTCTTTATGGCCTGTCGGGGCGAGAAACCGCGTGAGTTTAGCCAGTCCAACTTCGGCTACTCCGGTCCCATGGCGGCCAACATCCAGCTCGGCAACCTCTGCGCCCGAGCGGGTAAGAAGCTCGAGCTCAACGAAGCCGGCAAGATCGTCAGCGATCCGAAGATCAACGACCTGGCCTGGCGCGAACCCCGCCCCGGTTGGGGACCGCTGGAGATGAACGTTTAGGTGAATCGCCAAACATAGAGCCTTCGGATTGCACGAAGAAAAAGAGAATAACGAATATCGAATGTAGGGGAAGGCCCATGTGTCTGCCCCTGCTTTTTTCTCACAACTTCCGGTCCAGTTCCGTAGGGTGTGCAACTTGTTGCACACGCGTCTATCTTTATAGAACGGAATTTTTTTGATAACATGACATAGAATAACAGGAACATCATCATGAGTATTGAGGTAGTGGGAATTTCCGGGAGTCCTGTAGAAAACAGTAACACGGACCGACTGATTCGGGCCATATTGGACGCGACAGAACTGGAATCCGAGTTTGTGAAACTAAACCACGTTAACGTCGGACCTTGCTTTGCCTGCAAGCAGGGTGTTCCGGATAATATCTGCAAAGTTAAGGATGATTATCCGGAGCTTGCAGAAAAAATCAAGAAAGCCGAAGCATTGATTATTGGCGCCTATCTTCCCTATAAAGAAGTATGGGAAGAAGCAATGCAAATCGGCCGCCTGATCGGCCAGCGCGTACGAACAACCGATCGGGACTAAAACTCCGTATAGAACTACTAAGAAGAACTAAGAAATAGTAGAGACGTGCCTGCTCTGTATGAATGCTATGAATAGATGATATTATTAATGTCGGAAGGAATGAATCATGTTTATTGAGCGTTTACATGAGAAATGTCAGAATAAATGTCGGATGACAAATATCCGATCTTATCTGAGCGTCTGTTTCTTACTGATCGTCCTGAATCCCGGACTTCAGGCTCGGGATAAAGAACTTTACTTCCCGCCCGATCAAGGCACATGGCAAACGGTCAGGCCAGCGGATGTCGGGTGGGATCAGGCGAAACTTCAAGAAGCTCTGGATTACGCCGGGCAGCATCGCTCATCGGGTGTTGTGATTCTGCATCAAGGCAAAATCCTTGCCGAGCAATACTGGGATGTCCCCACCAACAAGGGCTTGTACAGTCAGCGTGTTTGGCCAAAGAACGCCGCTGGGCACGTGATTGAAGATGTGGCTTCGGTACAGAAGAGCATTGCATCCATTCTCGTCGGTATCGCTCAAGAAAAGGGTTTGCTCAAAATCGATGATACGGTCAATCAGTACCTAGGGGCCGGCTGGTCGCATGCAGAACCCGCTCAGGAAAAAGCGATCACTATCCGGCATCTGATCACCATGACCAGCGGCCTCTCCGATCGCGGCGTTTTTGAACACAAGCCCGGTACCAAGTGGCGTTACAACACACCCGTTTATGCCAGGTCGATCGATGTGGTAGCCGCAGCAGCCAAAATGGACCGGCATGAACTGACACGCAAATGGCTCACGCAGCCAATTGGCATGTCCGATTCAACCTGGGTAAGTCGCGGGGTCATAGGAGCCAGAGTAGGTAATGCATTTGGCTTTGCGACGACAGCGCGCGATCTGGCCAGCTTCGGTCTAATGGTCCTGGCGGGCGGCAAGTGGGGCGACAAAACGATTCTTGCGGATCAGCAGTATCTCAGAGAAGCAACCACAACATCGCAGAAACTGAATCCCTATTATGGTTACCTCTGGTGGGTAAATAGCAATGCCAATGACCCCAAACAAGCACCACGTATTGCCACCGCACCGAAAGACATGTTCTCAGCCAATGGCGCATTGAATCGCCGTTGTTTTGTTGTGCCCAGCCTGCAACTGGTAGTCACACGCTTAGGCGATCAACCAACTGTTAAGAACAGAGGTTTTGACCATCAGTTGTGGAAGCTGATTATGGAGGCATCGCCGGCGGGCAACTGATAGTTTTACAGAAATCCCTTCGTAGGATGATGGGTGGTGTACGGAGAACATACGTTTATTAACCGTGTAAACGGAAAATGTAAGCTGACAGAAGGTGCCTGGGACGAACATCCCGTCGATGCCTACCGGACATTTCTCAATCCTGGAAAATAGTAGTTGTCCGATAACATTAAAGAGGATACTAATAGAAGCTCTGCATCAGCCGCGTTTTTGAAGCCATTGATGTGCCTCATGCTGCGCGTCGGTGCCGTCTCCAACGACCTGGCCTGGCGTGAGCCCCGCCCCGGCTGGGGACCGCTGGAAATGAACGTCTAAACGCAAGAAAATAACGAACAAAAAATAGTGAATATCGAATGTCGAAATAGGGGCAGGTTCATGGACCTGCCCCTTTTGCTATTCGGATATGCTCTTTGCGTTAGGTTGAGTATATAATCCTCTACTGAAAAATGTACCTGACACCTTAATTCTCCCCAATTCATGGATTGGGAAAAAGAGAGTCTGTGCCATGAGAAATTATCGACAGATAAGTGATCCGTCGCTATCGGCACTGGCGGCCTGAAAATCATGGCAGCTTTGATTGAGGTGGGAAAATACCGGCGAACAAGAGCTTGGTTCTTGACTTGCTGGGCGATGTTTTGTGTAATATTTATGCGCGATTACTTATGGACTTCAGGCAAAGGAGTGTTATACGGACACTCAGAGAGGTCTTGAGTCTTATCTGGAAACCATATATATATTGTTAGATCGCCACAAATCCTGGCGTTTTACTTAGGTAATGCGATGCCTATACCCATATTCAAGGAAAGCCACATACGCCGAATCGCCGAAGTCCTATCAGGCGCCGCGACGCACCGAGAACTGACCGCATTGCTCGCACAGTGTCAAATAGCTGAACAGGGTGGCAGTCCCAAATGGGAACGTATTCTACTCGCACTCTCAAGACGACAACAAAATGATCGGTGCGGGAACAATGTGGGTGCGTTTATCCAGGAAATGCTAGATCCTGCTCGATTCTCAGACAATGAAGACACATACAGAGAACTACGCGATCAAATCAATGAAATCCTTGCGTTTAGCGGTCTCCACATCGGTGAAGATGGAAGACTGATAACTACCGCACCAGCCACTACAATCAGCGAAGCCCAAATTCGTGCGGGAAAACTGCGACGTGAGTTAACCAATCGAAGAGTTCATTCTGATGTCTTGGTGTTTTGCAGGCCCGAACTGGTCGATCAGAACTACTTTCATGCCGTATTTGAAGCTACAAAAAGCGTCGCCGAGAAAATACGTGTACGATCAGGATTAACGTCAGATGGTAGCGTGTTGGCCGATCAAGCATTCGGCGGCTTGCAGCCGCGGCTCGCAATCAACTTCCTTCAAACAGAAACGGAGCAATCAGAACAACGAGGCTTTATAAACTTGCTCAAAGGGATGTTTGGTACTTTCCGCAACGTTACTGCACATGCACCGAAGGTTACTTGGTCAATCGACGAGACCGATGCTCTTGATCTGTTGACACTTGTCTCGTATTTACATCGCCGTATTGATGCTGCGGCACGGACGCCCTGGAACTAAACAGTCATGACGACGTAAAATATTCAGCATCTAACATTGTCCATGAGACGTCTCTGATGGGCCGCTCATGATCTCATCCGTTAGGCAATTATGAGCGATCAGCTAAACACAGAATACTTTAATAACCCTGTCTTCCAAAGTTTAAAAGATATTAGTGGTTTTTATCAAAGCTTAAGCTTTGGGACATTTTCTTGGGTTCAGCAAGGGCTAGAAAAGACTATTAATATTGATTCGTATGCGTTTTCATCTATTCAAGGTACTTTAGAGTCAATAGAATTGGTACTATCAAAAGGCAAGATTAATGATGCCTTTGCACTTCTTCGTAAATATTTTGATTCTGTTGTTATAAATATTTATACGTCTTTGTATCTCTCAGACCATTTTTCAATAGAAAATTTTGTTTTTATGCAGATTAATGATTGGAAAAATGGTAAGGCTAAACTACCCAAGACAGGTGAAATGACGCAGTACATTGTCAATTCCGATTCTCTTGCACATATTACTAAACATATAGATGCTGACACGAAATACAAAGAAATTAGAGATCGTTGCAATGACCATATGCATTACAACTATTTCCTCACTTTTGCATACAATGATGCAAACATAACTTTACCCAACAGAACCGAATATTTAAATCTGATCAACAGTGATCTAAAGAATATTTTTGTACTCCACTTTGTGTATGAATTCTCTGTGTGCCCCCATTATATGATGTCTTCTGACTACTCAGATTACATGGATGTTGGTCAAACACCTCCAGAAAACAGTGAATATTGGGTTGCTCCATATATTCAAAAGGCATTTGAAAACTATGTAAAAAAAGTAGATCCGAGGCTTAGCGAAGAATTTCGCAACCATACAAGAATGGAATTGCAATGATCGTAACCTAACGGCTGACTTGGGGCGGGCTGGCGCCTGCTTATAAGTCGCAACGTTAGGCTCCTTTTCTTAGAGGGATTATATGAAGACATTTGTTACTGGATCAGGGGCTCAAGACTTCAGTCTTCTCAGCCCCACTGAGGATTGGGCAGCTATACGCCCGAACGTCATTCGCCTTCTAAAAGCCAGAGGTTATGATGCTGCCATTGATGCGATAGAGAAGTACCCCTGGCAAATGCACGATGCGACAAACTTTTTCGGAGATGATTTTTTGGTCTTGCATGCTTCACTATCAATGGAAGCATACGTCGAAATCATCGAGAAAGACGAAGACGGGCAATTGTCAACCGCTTTGAAGATTGTATCTCATGCCATTCAAGAACTTGGACATTATGTTCGTTTTATAGCTGTGAGTCCCATACAAGATTCAACGCGAGGTATGGTATCAGAACCAGAACTAAAAGTTGCGTCAACTACTGTTGAGCAAGCACTTGCCGACGCTAAAAATTTGCTCATAGCAAGCGGACCGGCCAGTGCCGTTGATCGGGTTCACACTGCTATACATGGCTACATTCGCAGTATCCTGCGGACAATTGGCATTGAGTCATCAGATACGGCTGGGCTAACTGAAGTTTTTAAATTGCTCCGTAGTAAGCACAAGGTTTTTCAAAGAATGAGTACCAGTGATAAGAATACAGAAAAGATTCTTCATGGCATGGCAAGCGTCATCGACTCAATAAATACCCTCCGCAACAAATCAAGTATTGCTCACCCTAACGAGAGACTTCTGCAAGATCCGGAGGCTATACTTGCTATTAATGTGGTTAGGACGCTGCTGCACTATCTTGAATCTAAAATTGCAGACAATACGAAAGACAGCCCAACAAGCGGATCAAGTTCGATTCGCTAAACGCTTGCGACTTATCCGCAACGTTGGGAATAAGGGAGTCTATGCAATAAGAAATTATCGACAGATCGGCGGTCCGTCGCTATCGGTACTGACGGGCTGAAAACGAATGTCGCTTGAATTTAGCATCCTTTTTTAGCGGAAAATGTGTCAGGTACTTTTTTGATGAGCCCTTTTCTTTTCGTTGATGATAAAGTTGATTTGTCTGTTTAAAATCCACATCTGAATCGTGTTATGACGTTTACAACTTCCGGTCTAATTTACGGTAGCTGATAGCCTCGCCGATGTGCTCGGGGGCGATGTCTTGGGCGCCGGCCAAGTCGGCGATGGTGCGAGCCAGCTTGCAAATCTTGTCATGGGCGCGGGCGCTGAGGCCGAATTCCTGCATGGCGTGCTTGAGCATCATCTCGCTCGCCGAGTCGAGCTGACAGAACTTTTCAACTTGCTTATGGCTCATTCTCGCATTGGTGTGCGTTTGCCCATCGCCGAAGCGCTCGGTCTGGATACGCGTGGCTCGAACCACGTCGGCCCGCATCGACGCCGAATCGAGCTGGCCCGACCTCGAGCGCAGCTTGCGAAAACCGATCGTCGGCACGTCGATGTGGATATCGATCCTATCCACGAGCGGTCCCGAAACCTTCGAGAGGTATCGCCTGATCTGTCCCGGCGTACATTTGCACCGCCTCGCGTCGCTGCCGAAATAGCCGCACGGGCACGGATTCATCGCCGCGACGAGCATGAATTGGGCGGGGAACCGGACCGTCTTTTTCGCACGCGAGACGATGACAAAGCCGTCTTCGAGCGGCTGACGGATCATCTCAAGGACGTGCCGGGGGAACTCGACGAACTCGTCGAGAAACAGGATGCCGAAATGGGCCAGCGATAGCTCGCCCGGACGGGGCATCGGGCCGCCCCCGACCAGCGCCGGGCCGCTCGCCGAATGGTGCGGCATGCGCACGGGACGCGTCGCCAACAGCGCCTTGTTCTTGCCCAGCAAGCCAACAGAGGAGTACACGCGCGTGGTTTCGAGCGATTGCTCCAGGCTCAACGGGGGAAGAATCGTCGCCAGCCGCTGGGATAGCATGGTTTTTCCCGCACCGGGCGGGCCGATCATCATAATATTGTGGCCGCCGGCAGCCGCTATGGTCAAAGCCCGTTTGACACTTTCCTGACCCTTCACGTCGGCGAAATCAACGTCGTAGCTCGCCGCCACGTTGAAAAGCTCTTCAATATCAACGATGGTCGTCTCCAGCGGCAGTTGCCCCGAAAGGAATCCAACCGCCTGAGCTAAAGAACCGACTCCAAAGACCTCGATATCCTGGACGACCGACGCCTCTTCGGCATTATCCAGAGGCACGATCATTCGACCGAAGCCCTCGGCCGCGGCACTCATCGCCATACTCAGCACGCCGTTGACCGGTCTGACCCGGCCGTCCAGGGCCAGTTCCCCGACGATAATCGTATCGTGGAGGATCGAGCTGGCCAGGACGCCCTGAGCGATGAGCATCCCCAGCGCGATGGGCAAATCAAAGGCGGGCCCGGCCTTTTTCACGTCCGCCGGAGCCAGATTGATCAGCGAGTGGGTTCTCGGATGCTTGTAGCCGCTGTTGACGATGGCGCTTTTGACACGCTCGATGCTCTCCTTGACCGCGGCGTCCGGCAGACCCACAATGATGGACTTCTCCAGCCCGCCCCGCGCAACGTCCACTTCCACCTCGCAGACGATTCCCTCGATCCCCTCAAGCGTTACGCTGTGCAACCTCGCTAACATTTGTTATTTACACTTTTCGTTTTTCGAGTTAATATTGCTTTTGATGTTTGCATTAAGCCTTCTGTAAAATTGAAGGTTAGGCATATATTATTTAAGAAAATCGTCCTTTTGATTTTCTTAAATAATCACTGAACTATTTGTAGGTTGTAACGTGCTTTTTAGAAAGAAAAAACAAAAAACGTTTTTTCTTTCCAAAGTATGCCTAACCTTCAATTTTACAGAAATCTCCTGAACAAATATAAAGGAGTAGCGCAATTATGGCAACGGTAAAGGATATAATTGTTAAGAAACCTTCCGATCAGGAAGCGGCGACCTGCCGGGCCTGGCCCATCTGGAAGAGCGAGCCCAAGACGTTCGACTGGGCCTATACCGAAAAAGAGACGTGCCTTCTGATCGAGGGAAAAGTGACGGTCACGGACGGCAGTGATTCGGTGACGTTCGGCCCCGGCGATCTCGTCGTCTTCCCCGAGGACCTCGAATGCACCTGGAACGTCCACGAGGCCGTCACCAAACACTACAACTTCGGCTAATGGGAACACAAAGCCCGTACACCATACGCGGTCGGGCTAAGCGTTGAATTCGTCCGGTTGGAAGCTCAGCTTCCGGCCGGCTTCCACGGCTTCGTTGACCTTCAGCACGGCGACCGCCGTTTCGTAGCCAACCTCCGCCGGGCACGTCAGCGCCACTTTGCCGCCGCTGTGGATCGCATCGAAAAAGTTCTCCAGATGCATTAAGTGCGGTTTCTTGTCCATCGCGACCGGCAGGTCGTACTTCGGCGGTCGCGGCGTTTCACGAACGTCCATTACGGCGCCCGTGGAACTGTCCGTGATCTGCGGACATCCGCATTTTGGGATGCTCTCTTTTTTGGCCTTTTCGATGTATTCAATCTCGCAATCGCATTGTTTATACAGCATGCCGTCTTTGACCCAATGATCCCACTTCGGCGCCGTCCTTTCATCACGATAGATTTCGCATCGGTTTTCTCTTTCGGAAATAATGAGCGAACCCTCATGACCCATGAAGTTCTCGAAATATCCGCCGCTCGCACTGCTGCTGATCGTCTGATAGAACGCAGTGACATTGCCCTGAGCCGTTTCATACTCATAGACCGCCATCATCGTGTCGGGCCATTCGTGCGTCTGGGGATCGTAAAAGTTCGTTCGTCCGCTGGCCATGACGGTTTTGGGGTTGGCCTGAAGAAACCAGTTGTAAATATCGATCTGGTGAGATCCCAAATCGACCATCGGTCCACCTCCGAGTCCCTTGTACCATCGCCAGTCCTTGAACTGCTCCATCGACGCATAGCCGTATTTTTTAAGCGTCGCCGGATCGATCGGAGCGTTTTTCGGCCAGCCAATCGGCTCACTCGCCCGGCGATTCCACTGGCCGTTGACGGCGGTAATCTGCCCCAACAGCTTCGCCCCTTTGATGAGGTTCTCGAAGCAGAATTTATACCGTGGATTGCTTCGTCGTTGATGACCGATCTGGAGCAGCTTGCCGGATTTCTTTGCTGCCAGGACCATATTATGCGCCCCTGAAAGGGTATTGGACATTTCCTTTTCGCAATACACATGCAGCCCGGCGTTCAGGCAATCGACCGTATGCGCGGCATGCCAGAAATCGGGCGTGGCAATAATAACAGCGTCGAGGTCCTTTTCTTTATCGAGCATCTCCTTATGGTCCGTATAGGTATTATGCTCGTGACGATAGGCATTGAGCAGGCGCGAGACCCGCTTTCGATTATATTTCTCCCAGATATCACAGACGGCTTTAATGCGAATCCCCGGAATCTTCAGGCATGCAGTCATCAGCACCTGCCCTTGTTCACCGACGCCAAGCAGCGCCACGTTGATATCATCCGGCTTTTTATCGGGGTCGGCTTTTCCGAGAGCCATCGGCGAAAGCGCCAATCCCGCTCCCGTCGCTGCGGCCGAACGTAAAAAGATACGTCTGTTGATGATCTCTTTTGTGCTTTCGCTATCCATGAGTCGTCCCTTTCAATCTCGTCGGCGCAGACCTCTCGCGCTTTCCCTTTAAGAACCATTCATACCTGCCTTATCCGAATACCGCGTCTTTATTCCATCCTTCATTGATTCAGACGCTTCTGGCGAAGATTTTGGTATAAGGAAAATCCCGGCGTGTCCGGAAAGGAATGAGACGAACAAATAAGTCAAAAAGGCCGGCAGTACCATAAGGCATCACCGAGGGATTTGAGATGCTGCCGGCCTTTTCTATAGCCAATGTCTATTCTTTAGAGTTACCAGGCGTGCTCGGGGAGCGGGCGGATCATGATGTTTTTGTAATAAACGATGCTCTTGGGATCGTGGCCCTGGAGGGCGATGGTACCGCTGCTGATTTTGCGGCCGGATGTCTGTGGCCAGTCTTCCGGCTCCGTCCAGGTCACCGTCGTCTGGCCGTTGATCCGGATGATAACGTGCTTACCTTCGACGCGGATATAATAATCAAACCACTCGCCATCGGTGGAGGGTGCGTTGTCAATTACGTCCACCACGCCGTAGAGGCCGCCCGTTTTCTTGCGATCCTTATGGGTGGTGTTCACCTGGCATTCGTAACCCTTGCCCGGCCAGCCTTCTTCCTGGTACTCCGTATGGAAGTAGATGCCGGAATTAGCGCTGGGTTGGGTCATTACTTGGGCCTTGAACTCGAAATTCGTGAAGTTGGCGTCGTTGACCGGCCCGACGTAGAACAGATGGCTTCGCGGCCCGTGCACGACGATCATCCCGTCCCGGACGCTAAACGTCTCCTTGTTCTCGCTGGCCTTCCAGCCGTCGAGGGTTTTGCCGTCGAAAAGACTTTGCCATTGACAGCCCTTCGGGGCCGTTTGACAACCCGCCAAAAGCAAACTCGAAAACATCATCATAAACACGAACTTCCTTGTCATTTTTTCTCCTTTTTCTCAAACTATGTTTCCTTACGCTACGCTCTTCATTTTATAGTGTCCAGGGACTACGCATGGCCCGGGACAGCCGACGGTTGGCGGCGTCATTATTGACAAACCGCTCGATTTTCGGATCCCATCGGAGTTTCTGTTCGAGCCGGATGGCGATGTCACTGATGTGGCAGATGATATCCGCCTGAACCGCCACGTCAATCGGACAAATGGTCTCGGCCCGGCTCTTGACACAATCCAACAGGTTCCGGACGTGGTTATTGCTTTGGTACAGGTGGATATCGTTCGGCCCGAGCTCCGTCGTCAGCAATTCCTTCGGATAAGCGTTGAGGCCGGAGCGGTCAACGTGCACCCATCCTTCATCGCCCTCGAAGGCCGTGCCGTGGCTGGTCGTTCGGCCGTAGCGCTTTTTCCACTTCTCTGGATATGGATCGCCGGTGAAATTCATGGTGACGCCACTGTCATATTTGCAGACGACGTTCCAGTTCATTGCTGTGTCTGTTATGCCCTCTGTGGGCCAGACGCCTTTGCCTTCGATCTCGACGGGGCAGGCCACTTTATCGCCGCCGCCCCAAAGGGCGATATCCAGCGGATGAACGCCCCAGCCGGCGATAAAGCCGAGCGCATAATCGGAAATAAACCACCACAGTTTGTTCGAGCAGCGGTCCTTGGTGTAGGGCGTATAGGGGGCCGGTCCGAGCCACATCTGGTAATCGAGCCATTCCGGCACGGGCACCGGCGTCGGATCCCCGCCCTGGCTGCTGCCCGGCGACCAGACATTGATCGTGTGCAGCTTGCCGAGCCGGCCGCTCAAAGCCAACTCACAGGCAAAGCGGAAATTGCGGCTCGATCGCTGCTGTGTGCCGAATTGAAAGACCCTGCCACCCCGATGGACGGCCGTGCGTAACGCCTGGTCCTGGGCAAGGCTCAATCCCATCGGTTTTTCCAGGTACACGTCCTTTCCCGCCCGAACCGCCGCCAACGCCACGAGGACGTGCCAGTGGTCCGGCGTGGCGATCAGCACCGCGTCAATATCATTACGGGTGAGAAGCTTTCGAAAATCTTTGTAGGCCGAACATCCGGAGCCTTGGTAATGTTTGTTGACGCGGTCCTGAGCGGCCTTGAGCACATGGCTTTTAACGTCACAAACCGCCACAACCTTCGCGTCTTTTTGCTTGAGAAAGTTGCCCATCACGCCGCTGCCCTGCGGACCGACGCCGATACAACCGACCGTGATTTTCTCGCTGGGCGCTACGCTTGCGGCGTTGCCCAGCGCCGTAGCCGAAATGACATACGGGAAAGCCGCCGCCCCGGCGGTCGTGCCGGCGGCGCGTTGCAAGAACTGACGACGATGTATGCTTTTTTGACTCATGATGAAACTCCTGTCACCCCCAGCGATTCTCTGCAATGTGTTTAAACCGTCCGCCTATACCGAACCACCGCTTTCGTTGATTTTGACCACGTTCTCCGCGATCTCAAGGACTCTTTTACGGAGGCTTTTAGGCGAGAGCACCCGGACCTGATCGCCGTAGCCCAGCACCCACCAGGTAATTTCACTCAGGCCGTCAACACGAAATTCCACAAGTGCCGAGCCGTCCTTGTTGTATGTGACCTTCTGGGTATGATGCCAGGTGACCTCGGCGACATCATTGGCCACTTGGGGCAGGAACAGGAGCTTGACATGGTAGATGCGACCTTCCGGTAGTGTGGACCAGGCCCTGCGGAGGTATTCTGAGACATCGAAGTCCTCACCGTCCAGGTAACACGTCCCCGTTGATCTTAATTCTCTAATGTGGTTCAGCTCAAACGTGCGAATGTTATTGCGCCGGCCGGAACGACCCAGGACATGCCACGATCCATTATCGTAGAGCAAGTGGTAGGGACATAACTCGATGTTCGTCGTTTCACCTTCCAAAGGCAAGCGATAGCTCAGGCTCACTTTTTGTTTCTTGGCAATGGCTTCCTGAAGTTTTGCGAAGATTTTATCAAATCGCGTGCTTGGCCGAATCAGCGCCTGGGCATCCGATCGCGTCCAGATATGCCGCAGGATCGTGCTGCAATACTTCCGAATTCCGGCGGGGAGGTTATTTTCGATTTTCAAAGCGGCCAGCAGGGCGGACTTTCTAAACGGCAACTGGACCTGATGACTGATCTTCTGGGCCAGCAGGAGCAGGGCCAGGGCTTCCTGGACGTTTAAATCCGCCGGCGGCAGGAAATAGTCGGGCTCAATGGTATAGTGACCTGTCCGGGGATCACAATGATACGGCACACCCATCGCCTGTAATTCCTTCAGGTCGCGAAAGACGGTGCGCCGACTGGTTCCAAACATCCTCGACAGATCCTGGACGGTACAACTTTGCCCCGACTGCAATGTTGTGAGAATCTGCATGACCCTATTAATTCTGCTACGTTTCACGACTCATACTCCCGACCGGTGTAGCGCGTCAATGAACAATGAGCTCCTCACATCACCCAGCTTTGCTTTGGAGCCCAATGAATCGCAAACTCGTATCCTGCCAGTTGTTAAATAGCAGGGTGATTGTACCCCAACCTCCGGGCCGAAGCAAGAGAATAACTTGGAGTAAAATCAGAGTTTTTCATTGACAAAATATATGAGCAATATTTAGAATATTCCTGTTTATCGCGTAAAAAAGCGTTATTCTGAGCGCCCGACGAGAACAAAGGGATTTGCGTTGTGGAAACATTCATCGATCAATTACGTTTATATTTCATCCGGGTTGCGGGGCATGGTTTCTGGATCTTTCCCGAGTTGGTATTTATCGGACTGGTGGTGTACTGGATCGTGGATTTTCTCGAAGGCACCCGCGGTGAGAGATTGTTTCGTGCCGTGATCTTTATTCTTCTCGTCGGATTTTTGGTCCTCAAACTGGTCGTTGGACGGCTTCCTCTCGAACGATTGCAATACCTCTACAATGGTTTTTTGATTGGCGTCTTGATTATTGCGGTGGCTGCGTTTCAGCCGGAGGTCCGAAGAGCGTTGATGCGGATCGGCCAGAGTCATTTTTGGTCGAGCGCGTCGCTGCAATTGTCCAGAACGGTGGAAGAGCTGGCGGCCGCTGTCAAGGAGCTTTCCACCGCCCGTATCGGCGCGATCATCGTGATTGAACGACGGGTCGCACTGGGCGAATTCATTGAAACCGGCGTTCGCATCGATGCCCGGGTTACCTCGGAGCTGCTCAGGACCATCTTTCAGCCCGGCACGGCCCTTCACGACATGGCCGTCCTGATCCGAGGCGACCGAATCGTCGCCGCCCGGGTCCAGTTGCCTCTGGCCGAGGCCGCCGGCATGGACAGCGCCGGACTGGGCTCGCGCCACCGTGCGGCCATAGGTATCACGACCGGTTCGGATGCCGTCTGTCTGGTCGTGAGTGAAGAAACCGGCGTTATCTCTATTGCAGAAAATGGAAAGCTGACCCGAAATTTGGATGATTCGATGTTGAAAAAGCATCTGGCGGGCGTTCTTTCATAAATCAAGCCCCGCCGGAGGCTCAAAGCGAAGTGCGATGTTAGGTAAGATTAAATTCAGTAAGATTGCTGTTGTATTATTCCTGACGGTTCTGATCTGGGTCTGGACGGACCTGGCACTCAATGAAACGTTTGACGTTGGTGGCGGAACAATCGTTTTAACGGAATCCAGCCCCCAACTCTGGATCAGCTTCGATGGCGAACGCTCAATCGACGTGAATAATGTTGTGCTCAAAGGTCCGGCGTCTAAAATCACCAATATAAGACGAAAGATCGAGAATCATTCACTCAGCTTGCTTTTCCCCCTCGATGCGGAGAAGGAGGGCCTGGTCGGAAACAGTGAGCCGTTGTTCGTTCAAAGTTTTCTTCAGAAAAGCGCGCAGTTCCAGGATTCCGGACTGATTGTCGAGTCCTGCGATCCGGCTGAGATCAACATCCGCGTTGTTGAGCTGACGGAAAAATCCCTTGGCGTCGAATGCTATGATGAGAGCGGAGATCTTCTGGCCGTCGAAAGCATCGTCGATCCGGCGACAGTGAACGTGCTTGTGCCGGACACGTGGCCGCCGGGCGACAAAGCCCGAGTCGTTCTCACGCGGAGCGAGATCGATCAGGCAAAGAAAAAACCGATTCGAAAAAAGGCCTATATCAGATTAGACGATGGTCAAACGAGAGAATCACGGACCACGGTTGAAATCAAAATACCTCCGGAAGAGGAACGGCTTAAAAGCTTCCCGGATATCACGGCCACGATCGGGTATTGTTTTAGTGAAAATCTGCTCGGTCGTTATACAGTGGAACTGCTCAATCAACCGGAGGTCATCGGCGAGCCCATTAAAATCCGGGCCACAAACGAGGCCAAAGCGAGGTATGAGCAGCAGGACGAATACAAAATGACCCTGTATATCTACGATCGCGATGAGACAAAAGGCCAGGAGGCGCAAAGTAGAATCGTGCATTATAACTTTCATGAAGAGGATGTCCGCAATGGCGATATCGTTCTGGATCAGGCCCCCGTCACCGCCCGATTCCGGTTGATCCCCATACGTGCCGGGGAGAATCCATAGTGACAGACTCCGGATCGGAAATGCGTAGCTTTTTTGCATAGAGCATTTATCAGATTAAGGAATGGGACCATTATGGTTTACCCTGTCACTGTGTTACGGTCTCCGCGTGGGATAGTTTTACTCGCCACTCGTTGGCTTTTTCCGGCTTGTTCCAGGCTTCGTAGAGGTCGATCAGGTTGTGCCATGACTCGATTGTGTGTGGGTGAGTGTCACCGAGTTTGAGACGGCGGCCTTCGAGGGCTTCGAGGAGTAGTGGTTCTGCTTTGGCGTAATCACCTTGCTTTCTGTACAGCACAGCCAGGTCGTTTACTGATTCCAGAATATCTATATGCTTATCAGGCAGCACTCGGCGTCTACTATTCAGTGTTTTGATCGCCAATGGTAGCGCCTTTTCATTTCGGCCTTGTTTGGTCATCATGACCACGAGGCCACGCATCGTTTCCAGAGTAACCGGATGCTCCGGACCCAGAGCTTGGTTAGTGGTTTCAAGCCCTTTATGAAATAAGGGTTCTGCCATCTTATACCGTTCCTGGCAAGAGTATGTCCACGCCAGAGAGTACAGAGCAACCAGCGTGTCCGTATGATCCTCGCCCAGAATGCGGCGTCTGAGTTTAAGCACTTTAACAAAAAGCGGCTCTGCCTCATCGTAGCGTTCCTCACACCAGTATAGAACACCCAGCCAATACATGGAATCAATAGTGTCCAAATGTTCCTCACCAAATACACGTATTCTGCTGTTCAATGTCTTATGGAACAGTGGCTCCGCTTCCGCGTAGCGTCCTTGACGCATATACAGCAAAGCCAGACTGCCGAGAGAGGCCAATGTGTCTGGATGCAACTCTCCTAATCGCTCCAGACGGATATGATAGGCTCTTTCGGCGTGAGGCTCGGCCTCTTTATACTTGCCGGATTTGCGGTACGTGACTCCCAATGTGTGGTGGATCGAAGCCTGAACGAGGGGTTCTTCCTCGAATTTACCTTGGAGATTATCTGAGGCGACATCGAGAGCCTCGGTGAGAGTCAGTTCCCGTCCCTTAACCCACGGATCGGCCGACATGAGGACATCATTTGTGAGAAATTCGACGACGGCTTTTGACGTCTCCAATTGCCTTTGTGTTTGCAGTGCGAAGATGGTCGAGGCCACGACCCCTGCAATGAGCACAGCCAATACAGCGGCAATACCGCTTACTGATGCCCGGTTCCTTCGGACGAACTTTTTAAGTCGATACACAGTGGTCAGTGGCCCGGCCAGCAGCGGAGCGCCCTTCAGGTAATTCTCAACGTCATCGGCCAGTTCGGAGGCCGAGCGATAGCGCTGTGAGCGTTCTTTGCGCATCGCCTTAAGCGGAATCCATTCGAGTTCTTTGCGAAGGTGTTTCTTTAAGGTTTGAATTTCCATCCGTCGATTTTGGGCAATAGATGCGGCTTCTTCGCCTAATTTCGTGAGCCGGGTGCTCGGTGTTTTGGGATCGGTTTCGCGTATCGTTTTTCTGATGTTATCAATCCCGCCTTCGCGAAGTGCGTCGGAATCGAACGGCAGAACGCCGGTCAGCAAGACATATAGCAGCACACCCAATGTGTAGATATCCGAGCGTGTGTCGATATCTTCGTTGGCCATATCTGCCTGCTCCGGACTCATGTATTCCGGCGTGCCCAACAGTTGGCTATCCTCAGTCGCCAGCGTTCGTTCGGTGAGTGGCTGAGCAAGGGCTTTAGCCACCCCGAAGTCAATAATCTTGGGAGTTGCTTTGTCATGCTGGAGCGAGACCAGGATGTTGGACGGTTTAATATCACGGTGAATGATCCCTTTCTGGTGAGCGTGCTGAATGGCGAGACAGACCTGCTGGAACAGCCTGAGACGCTCCTCGATCATCAGCTTGTGGTGGTCGCAGTACTCGGTAATGGGCAGGCCCTTGACATACTCCATCACAAAATAGGGTCGTCCAGCTTCTGTTGTCCCGGCATCATAGACATGCGCGATATTCGGATGGTCCAACAGTGCCAAGGCCTGTCGTTCTGCTTCAAAACGAGCGATTACCCGTTTTGAATCCATGCCGGGTTTGACGATCTTAACGGCCACCTGGCGCTTGACGGGGTGATGCTGCTGAGCCAGGTACACAATCCCCATACCCCCCTCACCCAAGACGCTAAGCAATTTGTAGCGTCCAATGCGACTGCCGGGCTTCTCCATGAATATGTCCAAAGAAGCAGTGCGATCGACCTCCTGCGCCAAGGGGGATTCTCCCAGGCCAATCGAAAAAAGTTGCCGCAGTTGCTCAGGTTTGGCTCCAGATGTGAAATCTTTGCTCATAATCTTCAATGTCCAAATGACGTCATGGTCAGATACTACCCGACTGGCGATTGTTTGTGCCCAATCACAACACGGATCTATGAAGTACCGTTCGTGTACCTATTATTAAATCCGGGAATTATTGGAGAGGCTGCGCAGATTTCGGAAAAAATTGCATTATTTCCTGTAATTCTTCGCGCGTCTGGCCTTTGGAAATCACCGTGTTACGGACGTGTTCCTGCAAAACCGCTTGAAAACACCGCTTTACAGTTATCATCATATTGGAGGCTTTCTTTCGATCCGCAATACCATATTTCTCGCAAACGGCTTCCAGAGACGGCGAGGCCTCCTGTTTCAAGATGGGCTGCACAACCCGATCATGAAAGATGTTCCAGTGCATCCTCATATCCTGCTCATGACATTTGGCCTCGACGTCCGAGAGAACCCGATCAAGCAAGGCCGACATCCAGCCGTAGTTGTACGATTCCTCGGCCGTCATATCGGAATGGACATCGGGCAAAGCAGATCCTTCGAGCGTCTCAAGAGGGACGAGCTTGTCTTTTGGAATGCGTTTCTGTGCGGTTTGTTTGTGTCTGTCATCGATGAGATATTGCTCTAAGGCATGCAGAAGAAAGGATCGGAAGCGCCCTTTGGACTGATCGGCCCGTTGAATAAGGCCTCGATTGAGGACAATCTCATGAAAAAAGCCCTGCGTCAAATCCTTGGCTTCTTCGTTATTGTGGCCCTTGCGGCGTAGATAAAAATATACAGGTTTCCAATAGAGATCCAGTAAAAGACCGATGAGGGCCCGGCTTCTGTCATCGTCGGACTTGGACTCCTCGATCAAAGACCAATGGGTTGTAAGGAATACTCCCCCGGTTCCGCCCATACTAGTTTGGTCACGATAAACCATGGCTGTTGTACCCTGAATATCTGCTGCTGGGCCGTCTGCGGCATAGTGTAGGGTGTAAATCGTGATCTGTCAATCGTTTACGTGGTTGCCTTTCCTAAGTTCAAATCACAATTTCTGACGATGTTTGCAAATGAAGGTTTTTTCACAATTTTTTTGGATTCTGCGCAGCCTCCCAAATTTTTGCCGGATTACATAACGGAACTCGTTCGGTGAGCAAATGTTTAAACGCTTTTTCAATTGTTATTGCCCAAAAATGGGCAGAAAGGATGGTGTCGTATGCGACGGTTGAATGATTACAGAATGAGGTTAGTGTTAGTTGGAGTTGTGGCCGCTATGTTGCTTGGCTGTGAACATGCGAAGGCCGATTTCACCTTTGGTGAAGTCGCATGTGTCGATGAAGTCATCAATAACGGCACAAATACACAGGAGTGCAGCTTTCTGCATGATGGATTGAAGCTCTACTTTACCAATAACATGCCCGGTGGACATGGCGGGCACGACATCTGGGTCGCTTCACGCGAGACCCAAAATGCACCATGGAAAGAACCGATCAATCTTGGGCCAAATATAAACACCGGATCTCCTTGTTACCCAGCCATCTCACCGAATGAGTTGGAGCTCTATTTTCATACCTCCTGGAATTCAACGGTTTTGATGAGGTCAACGCGTGTATCGAGGGACGACCCATGGGACACGCCCGAACTATTCACCGGGCTCGGCAGCAATGCATGTGATCTCGACATATCGGCCGATGGGCTCACGGTGTACTTTGATTCCAATCGGTCCGGTGGGTATGGCAGCTGGGACATATGGATGGCCACGCGAGAGACGGTGGACTCCCCTTGGGGTGAACCAGTCAATTTGGGGCCGAACATAAATGACTCTCATGGCCAATCCAGTCCAAGTATCTCCAACGACGGCCTGTTACTTTTGTATAACAATGGTGGCTTAAAGCACATCTCGGTGGCCACTCGATCCACAAAGGATGATGAATGGGGACCTCCAGTCTTGCTGGGGACGGCTGTGAATGACCCTACGAGTTGGCAACATGGCGCGGAAATATCGCCGGATGGTTCCGCCCTATACTTCGATTCCAATCGTTTGGGTGGATTCAACGACGAGAATTTCTGGCAGGTTCCAATTATCCCAATCGTTGACCTAAACGCCGATGGAATTGTTGATTCCGCCGATATGTGCATCATGTTGGACCATTGGGGCACGGACGAGCCTTTGTGCGATATTGGCCCCATGCCTTGGGGAGATGGAATAGTCGATGTGGAAGATCTGAAGGTTCTGGCGGAGCATTTGTTTGAGGAAGTCCCCCCGGCTGAACCCTAAAAGTGAGCTATAGTGAACTAAAGTGACTAAAGTGATTAAGCGCCGCTTACAACTTTAGGCACTTTAGTCACTCTTAACTTTAGGCACTCTTTAGCGGATTTTTAGGGTGGCCAGGGCGAGGGCGGCGAAGGCGGCGGCTAAGAGCCAGAAACGCACGACGACCTGGGGCTCGCTCCAGCCGATCAGATGGAAATGGTGGTGAATGGGGGCGCATCGAAAGAGGCGTTTGCCGCCGGAGTATTTAAAGTAGGAAACCTGCAAAACGACGCTGAGCAATTCGATGACGAAGACGCCGCCGATAACCAGCAGCAGGATTTCATTCCGCGTGACCAGGGCGCCGTAACCCATGGCCGCTCCTAACGGGAGCGAGCCGACGTCGCCCATAAAGGTCTGGGCGGGATGGCAATTGAACCACAAGAAGCCGAGCGCGGCCCCTAAGATGGCTGAAAAGAAGATACTCAACTCACCCGCCTGGGGGATGGCGGGCAGTAAGAGATAGCTTGCCCAGGTCACGGGTGTGGCTCGCGCCATGGACTCGGAAGCGACGTAGCAGAGCAGGGCCAGGACGAGGGCCACCATCCCTACGCAGCCGGCCGCCAGTCCGTCCATGCCGTCGGCCAGGTTCACGGCGTTGCTGGTCGCAGACAGATAGAAGATCGCGATCAAGATGAACACCCAGTTGGCCAACGGCAAGCCGTGCTTGTAGAAGGGCAGCCAGAAGAGTTTCGCATCCTCGATGTGGATGAAGTCGGCGTACAAAAACGATGCGATGAGGACGGCGCCGCCGATTTGGAAGATGAGCTTTTCCCAGGGCCTCAGCCCGTTCCGGCTCCGCTGGCGCGCCCCGGCCGTGAGCTTGAGCCAGTCGTCGGCCGCTCCCAGGGCGCCGAACCATATAATGATGAGAATCGCTTTTTGAATGAAGGGATTGTTCAGTTTCGACCATAACAACGTGCCCGAGAGGGTGGAGAGGATGATAATCAGTCCCCCCATGGTCGGCGTGTTGGCCTTTTCTTTGGTCAATTCGTTCAGGGTGGCGTGATGAAATTCGGGACGGTCGCCGATTTTTTTCCGCATCAGCCAGCGGATAATCTTCGGCCCGATGAGCAGGGCGATCAGCAGGCTGGTCAGTGTCGCGGCGACCGAGCGAAACGCCACGTCCTGGTAGGCGTAGAAACCAAGCCGGTGTGTGAAAGCATCTCGTAAATACCATAACAGATGGTAGATCATCTCGCCTCTCGGACTTCGACGTTCAATGTTCGGGATCCACTTCGCGGGAAAAGCTCCTTCAGTTTGTCAACGAGGCCTTCTAATCCGGCCGCCCGCGAACCTTTGATTAATATTATATCGTCGTCGGCGATAAATTCATGCAGTTTTTGACAGGCTGAATCCACATCTGTGAAGCATTTGACCTGCACGTCGTATTCGGCGTTGGCTTCGGCGGCCGTTGCGGCGATCTTCGCAAGCGGCCCGACGGCCAGCAGAACTTGCACCCGGGCCTGCACGATTATTTTGCCAAGCTCGGTATGGTGATGCTCTGCATATTGCCCTAATTCGGCCATATCACCGCAGATGAAGACTCGCCTGCGATCCTGATTGGCGTCGAGCTGGGCCAGGGTACTGAGCGCGTTTTTCATGGAAGCCGGATTGGCGTTGTAGCAATCATTCAGCACCGTCAGCGTTCCAATGGGCAGCACTTCCGCTCGCATGGATACGGGCGGCAAAATTGACATACCGCGTGCGAAATCCTCGATGCTCATTCCCAATGCGTCGCAAACCGCCCAGGCGGCCAGGGCATTTTCGACGTTTCCCGGTCCGGCTAACGGCAGAACAATCTGCGTATCTTCAATTGTGAACCGGCTGGTCGTGCCTTCCGAGCGGACATTCTCGGCCCGGTAATCGCAGCCGGCTGATTTTCCGAACGTTTTAAATGGGATGCCTTTGGCCCGGCAGGCCTTCACCAGATCATCGAAATCTCCATTGATGATGAAAATTCCACCAGGTCTCAGTCCTTCGGCAATCGATGACTTCTCTTCTATGATGGTCCGGAGATCGCCGAAGCCTTCCAGGTGGGCTGGGTGGACGTTGGTGACGATGGCGATATCGGGCTCGGCGATGCGCGTCAGATGGGCTATTTCACCGGGATGATTGCTGCCGAGCTCTGTGATAACGATCTGGTCGTGAGGGTCTGCTCCCAGCAGGGTCAGCGGCAGCCCGATATCGTTATTGAAACTCGCCGGGGATTGGTGAACGCGGAAGCTTTGGCTCAGATCATGATAGATGATTTGCCGGGTGGTGGTCTTGCCCACCGAGCCCGTTATCGCAACGACTTTAAAACCGGCGTGCCGGCGATACGCTCGGGCGAGATCGCCAAGGGCTTTGACCGTATCCTCGACTTTTAGGAGGCATTGGCCAACGACTTCTTTCTCATCGATCTCTTTGCTGACAACCGCACACACGGCCCCTTTAGCGAAAGCCTCACCCACATAATCATGACCGTCGAAGTTCTCACCGGCAATCGCAAAAAAGCAATCACCTGCCTTGGTCGTCCGCGAGTCCGTGCTCACACCGGTGAAACCTCGTTTTTCATATTCCGGCCGGATAGAATGAATTTTACAAATTCGGGCCAAGTCTATTATCGATAGTTCCATCATTTTCGTTTTTCAATAATCGGTTTCTACAATTCCAGCATGACAAATGCTTGTTGATGTGATGAAATTATACTATAATTTTACAGATGCTCAAAATAGTCTGATTTTTATATAGAACTTTACTATAATTTTAAACATTGCTATGCCTACCGTTCTTAGATCGAAAGGATATAGGTTTTTCTTTTTCAGCCTGGATAGATCAGAAAAAGAGCATATACACATTGAAAAAGCAGGGAAGTATGCGAAGTATTGGCTCTTACCAGTAGAATTAGCGCACAACCGGGGTTTCAGAAGTCATGAGCTTACAGAAATACGAAAATTAGTTCAAGAGAATGAGAATCTCATTGAGGGAAGATGGCATGAGTACTTTGCCAGTTAAAATAGAAGCGCTTGCTACAGATGTTTCATTTACAGACGATTCTTTGCGAGTTGCACTCGCGGATGGACGAGAAATTATTGTGCCTCTCGAATGGTTTCATCGTCTACGAGACGCTAAAGAGGATGAAAGGAGAGAATGGCGTCTTATCGGTGGCGGGATAGGAATACACTGGGAAATGATAGACGAAGATATCTCAGTAAGTACTCTTCTTGCTCTAAGCTGACCCAATACACTCTTCGAAATCTATAAACTTTTATCCCCGATAAGCTTCTTTGATGCTCTGGAATCAGTAATCCAGTACACACTCAGTAAGCAAAACTGACTGATATACTCAGGTTTGTAGATGAGCTTTTTCGGGCATGGTTCTTTGTGTTCTTTTTTGAACGAGCTCTAAAGCGATTTCCTTGTCGCTGAAGTGGAATTTTTGCTTGCCGATGATTTGATAATCCTCGTGGCCTTTGCCCGCGATGAGCACGATGTCGTCTTTCTCGGCGGCCTCTAAGACCAGCTCGATGGCTCGTTTTCTGTCCGGCTCGATGATTATCGTATCTCGTATCTCGTCTCTTGTATCTCGTGATTCGTTGTTTAAGAGAGAAGGATTTTTTTCAAAGCCGGCGATGATGTCACGAATGATATCATCGGCGTTTTCGGTTCGCGGATTGTCACTGGTGACGATGACGAAGTCGGCCAGCTCTTCGGTGACTCTGGCCATGCGAGGTCGTTTGGTCTTGTCCCGGTCGCCCCCACAACCAAAGACAACGCGCAACTTGCCTTTGCATAAAGGCTTCAGCGTCGCCAAAACGTTCTTCAGGGCATCATCGGTGTGGGCGTAGTCGATAATAATGGAAAAATCGCCTCCGTCGATTCTCTCCAGGCGTCCCGGTGTTACCTGCAAGGCGGAAAGGCCGTCCGCGATGGTTTCCAAATCGAGACCGGCCGCGAGACACAATCCGGCCGCCGCCAGACAGTTGCTCACATTATACAAACCCGGCAAAGTCGTTCGTGTCTTTTGTGTTTTCCCTTCGAATTCCATAACGAAGGTCGTTCCGTCGATATCCATCGACTCGATGTGGGCGGTCAGATCGCTTTCTTGCTCGACGGCATACCACAGGAGTCCGGCCGAAGTTTTGGCGGCGATGTGCTCGGATTCCGGGGATTGTTTGTTCAGCACCGCCGTGGCATCGGGGGAGAGGGAAGTGAAAAGCCGGGTCTTGGCCGCCAGATAATCTTGCCTGGTTTTGTGATAATCCAGATGATCGCCGGTCAGATTGGTAAACGCCGCGGCTGCGAAGTCGATCCGGGCCAGGCGGTTTTGGGAAAGGGCGTGACTACTGGCCTCGATCATCATAAACGTAGCGCCGTTTTTGACCATCTCCTCTTGTCGAGCGGCGATGTCCAGGCAGTCGGGTGTTGTCAGAGCCGCCTGATAATGGTTTGGCGAACACGTATCATACATCACGGTCCCGATAAGGCCGCACTTGTGACCGGCCTGCTGAATACACGAGCGGACGAGGAAGGCCACGGTCGTCTTGCCGTTCGTACCGGTAACGGCCAGATTCACCAACTGCAAAGCGGGATCGCCCTTCGCCGCCTGTGCCAGAGTCGCTACAGCCTCCGATGTGTCATCGACCGTGATGAACTTGCACGGTGTATCACTCGTAGTTTGCTGTGTATGTGGCCGGCAAACGATGTATTGGGCTCCATTGGCAAGGGCCTGACCAATAAAATCATGGCCGTCGAAAGCGGTTCCTGTGATAGCAACGAAGATGTCTCCATCTTTCACAAGCCGCGAATCGGTGCAGATTCGTGGGGCATTTGCCGATCGAACGAGCGTCAATAGTGAATTCAATGTCATAACGTCCTGTTATCTACTGTTTCAATAGTTCGCAAGGGCCCAATGACCAGCTTTCTCGATACCAACTCCTTGAATATCGGCTATCTTAGGCCAAGAGGCACAACAATGCAACCGATAGACCTTGTGTCTGGTGAAATTTTGGGGTTTTTGCCATGTCCAATAAATGAAAATATAGATAATTTGCGGTTGTTAGAGAATATTATCGTGAAAGGTTGTCATACTGGCTTATAATTGCTCGTGTTAAAAGCTCAGTCGGAAAGGAATGAGATCATGAAGATTCGGAGCATTTTTAATATTTGTTTGTTGTGTGCGATCATGAGTTGCACGGCTCACGTCGGTTCGGCCGCATCAAGCGCGGCTTCGGACGAGAAGGAATATTTTGCCGTGTTCATGGAGGGCAAAAAAGTCGGTTATGCGATTCACACCCGTGTTGTCTCCGGGGGAAAAGTGACTACGTCCGAGGAAGTCAGCATCACATTGAGCCGAATGGCGGTCTCGATGACGGTTCAGATGAGAGAAACGAGCATCGAGACAACGGATGGTAAACCATTAGGTTTTGAGCTTGAGCAAACGTTGGGTTCGGTGGTCATGACGGTGGCGGGGAAGGTGGATCAACACGGTAAAGTGGATCTGACAATGACGTCGATGGGGGCCGAGCAGAAAAGAACGCTCCAATGGCCCAAAGGAGCGGTCATGGCCGAGGGATTGCGTTTAATCGAGCTAAAGAAGGGCCTAAAGGAAGGGGCGCAATACACCGTTAAGGTATTCAGTTCGGGTGTGATGCAGGCAGTCGAAACACACATTCGCATTGGCCCGGTGCAAAACGTTGATTTACTCGGGCGCGTCGTGGCCTTGAGGGAGATTACAACGACGCTCAATATGCCCGGAGCCGGCAAAGTGGTTAGCATCAGTTACGTTAACGAGGACCTCGGGGTTCAGAAGACCATTATGCCGATAGCCGGGATGAATGTCGAGATGGTGGCCTGTGCAAAGGAATTCGCCATGAGCCAGAACGACGTGCTGGATGTGGTTGACAAGATGTTCCTGGCCAGTCCGGAGCCCTTGACGCATCTGGACAAAATAAAGGCCGTTACCTATTATTTAGCCCCGAAGCAAGACGCTCTGAGCTTAACGATACCCTCCGACGACAACCAGCACGTGCGGCATCTGAGCGATGGCAAGGTGATTGTGATGGTCAAACCCGTTGCCGCAAAATCAGGAGCCACGTTTCCTTATAAAGGCTCGAACCCGGCGGTTCTGGAAACGTTGAAACCGACGAGATATCTCCAGTCCGAGCACAAGGACGTGGTCGAACTTGCCCGACGGGCTGTCGGTGAGACTCAGGAGGCCGCCGAGGCGGCCCAAAAGATCGAAGCCTTTGTGGGCGAATACGTCGAGAACAGAAGTTTATCCGTCGGTTATGCGTCGGCGGCGGAGGTCGCCGCGAGCCGACAGGGGGATTGCTCGGAATTTGCCGTCCTTACGGCGGCCATGTGTCGGGCGGTCGGGATTCCCTCTCGAGTGGTCGTCGGAGTGGCGTATGTCGATAATTTTGGCGGCTACCAGGGCTTTGGGGGGCATGCCTGGACGCAGGCGTACGTAGGCGACAAATGGATCGGGCTCGACGCCTCTTTCAAAGGCGGCGGCCGGGGCGGCTACGACGCTGGCCATATTGCCCTGGCCGTCGGCAACGGTAATCCGGAGGATTTCTTCAATCTCGCCACGACAGTGGGCCAGTTCAAAGTGGAGAAAGTCATTATCAACAAAGAGTAGAACCGGGCGGTTCGTCTTAATCGAATTGGATGTCCGTGAGGACGAATTCGACGTTGCTGTTGCCGTTGTAGGTGTTAATCTGCGGCTGATAGGCCACGTTGAAGAATTCTGTCTCCAGCAACTTTTTCTCGAGTTTTCCGAATCGAAAGCCAATGCAGCGCACCGAGGCAGAGCCGTCGGTGATGGCAAGTTGTAGATGGTCCCGCCCAGCGCCGACCCTTCTGGGCGGACCGATCAGACGCACGCCTTTCGTGGCGAAGGTTGGCTCCGGATTGCCTTGGCCGAAGGGGCCGAGCCATTGCAGCTCATTGACCGTTTCTTTTTGAAACTCGGCCAACGGTACCATTGCGTCGATGTGGAGCTTGGCGGCGGTGTCCTGTCTTTTGAGGTTCTGCGAGGCATAGGCCTCGAATTCGGCTGTGAACTGATCGATCTTCTCGGATTCGATGGTTATGCCGGCGGCCATGGTGTGGCCCCCGAAGCTGTTCAAATGCGAAGCACAGGCCTTGATGGCGCTGAGCAGGCAGAAGCCGGGAATGGAGCGGCCGGAACCCTGGGCGATGCCGTTCTCCATCGAACCGGCGTTAATCATAATCGTCGGGCGGTAGAACTTGTCCACGATTCGCGAGGCGACAATGCCGATGACACCCGTATGCCAGTCTTCGCTCGCCAGGATGATGCTCTTGCGGTCGGGGTGGTTCAGGTCCCGCTCGACGATCATCTCGCACGCCTGCTTAAAAATCTTGCGCTCGCACTGCTGGCGCTGGCTGTTCTGCTCCTTGAGATACTCGGCGATCTGCATCGAGCGCATCGGACTCTCTGACGTGAGCAGCTCGACGGCCAATCGAGCATGTCCCATCCGGCCCGCGGCGTTGAGCATAGGCGCCAGGCGGAAGCCGATATGAAAACTGTCGAGCCGATGCCCCGTCAGACCCGCCGTTTCAATAAGGGCCTGGATGCCGGAAAGCTTACAGTCCGGCAGCGCCTTGAGACCATAGCTGGTCAGGACTCTGTTTTCACCGCGCAGATCCACCACGTCGGCGATCGTGCCCATCGCCGCCAGGCTTGTGGCGCTGAGCATGAATTCTCTTAAATGCGGTTCGAGCCTTCGGCCCGGGCTGAATTCATTCGCAAGCGCCCAGGCTAGCTTGAAAGCGACCATTGCCCCGGCCGAATCCTGGTTGGGGTAGGATTCCTCCAGTGCGGGATGGACGATGGCGGCGGCTTGCGGCAATCTGAAATCTGAAATTTGAGAGTTGAAATTCCCCGCCGGAGGCGAAGCTGGCTGGTGGTGATCGGTGATAATCAGATCGAGCCCCAATTGGCCGGCAAGCTCGGCGGTTTTAAATGCCGTTACGCCGCAATCGACCGTCACCAGGAGCGTGCTGGAGGCTTTGGCCAGAGCTTCCACTGCCTGCAGGTTCAAGCCGTAGCCTTCATCAACGCGATGGGGGATATAATAATCCACGTTGGCGCTGAGCAATTGTAGAATCTGCCAGAGGATGGCCACGCCCGTAATACCGTCCACATCGTAGTCGCCGTACAGGGTGATTTTTTCCTCGTTCGTAATGGCTTGTTTCAATCTCTGAACCGCCGGTTCGATTCCCGGCATTTCGCTGGGATCGATCAAATCGGTCAGTTTGGGCCTGAGAAAGACCGACGCCGAGGTCGTGTCGGTAATTCCGCGGTTGATAAGAACCTGAGCCAGAAGCGGCGAGACTTTGAGTGATTTGGCCAGCTCCGAAGAGCGGTCGTCCGGAGGTTGGATGACCCAGTGTTTTCTTTGCATCCGTGCCGAGAGCAGCATTTCGGATTCATCCTCTTCTTATCGCCAGGTCAGTTGTGTTGCGTGGCCGTCCAAATCTTTGTTGCCTCCGGCGGCATGGAGCACGAAATCGCCACCCTGATTTCTCAAATGAGCCTCCACCCAGCCGACCGGCTGGGCATCATTGAAATTGTAGCCTATCGCGGGAAGGTTGATCAGGTGAATCCCTTCAAACTGAGAAAATCCATACGCGTGGGAATGTCCGAAGACAAGTGCCTTCACCTTTTGAATCGGCTTAATCATACGGAATAAACGCGGTACGTCCAGCAAGTCGCCGTCGCCATCTCCCAGGGTATGATGAAAGCAAAGAAGGGTGGGTCTGTCGTCGCATTGATTCAGATAGCTTCCGAGCCACTGCCTTTGGGCTTTTCCCAACAGGCCTGGCACCTTGTTCGCATAGAGAAGCGAGTCCAGCAGAATCAGGCGGGCGGGCGCTTTGTCGACCACGACGACGTGCTTGCCCTTAACGGATTGCTTTTCGCCGGGATTCTCTGTAAAGACTTTGAGGAAGTTGTCCCGATTATCATGGTTGCCGAGCGCCATGAAGACCGGTGTTTTCTCAGCGAGCGAACTTAAAAGTTTCTTGAGGTTGGCGTAATCGCCCAATTCACCCGTCAGACGGGCCAGATCGCCTGTAATCGTAACGCCCTCCAGAGAAGCGGAAGCGATGCCCGGAACGATTTTCTGCAAGTTTTGGTAGGGATAGAATCCTCGGTAATGATTTTCAACGTCTGCGGGAATGTGCGTATCCGATACAAACGCCCAATGCGTTGTTCCTTTTGCATTCTTGTTCGATCCGAAGCTCGTGCCTGCGCCCAAAACAAATACACTTCCCGCCGTCGCCAGGCCCATCTTCATGAAGCTTCTTCTATTGACGGATATGTATGACGCCTCACTCATGTTTTCCACCTTTAATCAGTTTCTCATTGATATTATCACCACGCCCCTATATACCAGATGGGAGCTCTCCGTCGCAAGTGTTGTTTCCCGGATTTCCAGGTGGTATGCCAGATCGTATTCGGATTGCCATCGAACGCGTTGCTTGCTTCGTGGCCCGGGGCTTCGCTGTCCACCATGACCACCTCGGCCTTGCTTAGCAAGGACGGTTCCTTCAACAACCTGTGGATGAGTTCGGTATCCAGTGTGTGTTTAGGAGCGAAAGCATTACTGTTCATATAGCTCAGAAGACTGTGAAGCATTTGCCGCGCAACGGGACGCTGTTCGAGGTTGCTGCGCAGGTCCATGCTGCAAACAAGCAGTTTGCCTTTGCCTACCTTTGCCTCGAAGAGAAGGCCGAGCTTGCGATTAGTATTCCAGTCGTCGATCACCTGGACGATAGGGCGCAAATCCGGTCCGAAATCGTCGAGCACCATGAACTTCGATTGGGTCACCAGGTCCCACCATTGCCAGTTGCTGTGAAACTCGGTGGGGAATCGCCTTAGAGCGGGATGTTTCGGATCGCATAGAATCCCCAACGTATGTGGCGGCTGTTGCCTCGTCCATTGGGTGTTCCAGAAGATCGTCGTAAAGCCGGCGGGGATATCACTGTCGATGCTGTTCAAGGGGGGCATGAGTAATACTTTCTGGCCGCTCGTCAGAGCGCTCATGGCGCGTTCGTCGAGGATTTCGGTGATAAGCACCTTTTTCGGCGGTTCTGTGTCGAGGTTGGCCGGATAAACCCAGATGTCCCAATCGTTCGCAAACGGAGTTCCTTTAAGCGCAACAGATATGATGAGCTTCGCCGGCGCTTTAACATTTGCCAGCCGGGCGGTGATTTTTCCTAATTGAAAACCGTTGCCTAACGGGATATTAGCCCGAGGTAAACGGCCGGACGTCAGCTTTCGACCATCGGCGTAGCTAATGGACCAGACGGCAATCGCATCGCGTATCGGTGCGGGGCCGAAATGGGCGACCTCCACATCGGCGATGAACTTCTGGTTAGTCGTCCAGATGCGTTTTTTCAGTCGAAGAAGCGGGACGGTCTCACAGCAATAACGGCGATGCTCCTCCGGCTCAATGTAGCCTTTCGAGTCCCAGAAAGGATCAAGGATGCCGACCAGCGCCGTGCCCTGGCCGGGGAAGTCGTGTATGTCGAGCAGTTGGAAGCCGCCGAAGTCGGGCGTGCGAAGGGCGGATTCGATTTCCTCCTTGTAGAGCAGGGCCTGCAATTTCCCGGAGGCCATGAGGAAGTTCTCAGCCTGTTCCAGCATGTGATGGGCTTCGAGTGAGTCGCGAAAGATCTCGAAGTTGCGCGCCTGCAAAACACCCTTGTATTTCGCGATCTCCTCAAAATTGGGATATACACACCATTGTCCGATCTCATGGCTAACGACGGGGACGTCGTATTTTTGGATGAAATCGCGGTAGTCGGTGGATGTTTCGGGTGGATGGGCGTTGAAGCGGCTCCGCAATCCCGCTCCCCATTGGTGGCCGCGCGGCGCGGGCGTGCTGTGATATTGGCTCTCAGGGATGATGGGCCAGCCGGCCGCACTGGTGTAGAGCCTGCGAGGGTCTTTCTCTATCCAGGAGTTGATCAGCTCGCCGAGAAATCTCTTTTGATTAGGCCCGCCCGGTTCGTTGCCGTAAGCGAGCATGCAAAACGATGGGTGGTTGCCATATTCCTTGAGAATACGGTCGCTCTCGGCGACGATGAAGGTGTCGATGGGTTGGCCGTCGCCGATCCGCGCCCAGGCGGCGCATTCGACCTGAAAGATAAATCCTATCCGGTCGGCGGCCTCGAACGCCGCCTCCGGCGGGCACCATGAATGGAAACGTAGATGATTGAGGCCGTGAGCCTTGGCGATTCGAAGGGTTCGCAGCCACGCCTCAACGTCCATCGATGGATATCCCGTCAGTGGAAAAATACAGCACTCCAACGTACCGCGTAGAAAGGTCGGCTTGCCGTTGATCGTAAACTGTGTTCCTCTCGCACCAAACTTGCGCATCCCGAACGTGACGGTTTTCTCAGCGTAAAATACATTGTCGTCGGCGGTAGCATTAAGGGAAACCGTCAGCTTATACAAAGCAGGCGAGAACGCGTCCCACAGCAATACATCGTCACCCATCTTATAGTCCACTTCGAAAACGGTTTCGGATGGAGAGGCGGTGAATTCGATGCTCTTCTGCGAAGGGACATGTTTTTGCTTTGTATTCCAGCTTTTGGCCCGGAGTGAGAGTGTGCCATTGGCGGATCGGCCCAGATGATTATTGATCGTGATATGCAGTTTCGCTGATTTGTTGTGAATGTCGGGATAGACCTGCACGTCACGGATCCATATTTTCTCCGTGGCCTGCAATTCGATTCGACCGATCAGGCCGTTCCAATTGGTTTGGGTATGGTCGCTGACAGAGTGGGCGTTCGCGCCGACGTCGTACTTGACCGAATTATCCACGCGAACGGTCACGACGTGCCGGCCGGGCGTCAGCAGGGCGCTGAGATCGTGACGTTGCGGCGTACACAGACTGTCCTGCATCCCGGCGGCAATGCCATCGACCCAAACCTTCGTTTCCCAGTGGCAGCGTTCCAGGAACAGCACGATGCGCTTGCCGCGCCAATCCTGTGGGATAGCAACCTGTCTCTGGTACCAGGCGGGCCCGACGTAATGTTTCAGGGGGGTAAGCCAGAACGGGATTTTCATGGAATCCGGTTGCCGATACTTCTCGTACCTGGCGTCCGTAAACCACGACCGGTCGATAATCGATCCGGTCCAGTTCGTATCTACCGTGACGTCGTCGCCGTAGCCGTTTTCGGCCGTCGAGCCGGGCAATGTGATCGTATGGATCAGCTTGCTGTCATACCATTTCTCGTTTTCACCGGCATTATTCGGATCCAGACTGAAGAACCACTGGCCGGATAATGAACGTGTCTTTTGCTCATGGCGCAGTGCTATCGTTTGACAACCGGCAGACATTACCGTGGCCACGGCTATTGCTACAATTAATATTGATCTGATAATATTGCGATTCATTCCGGTTGCCTCCACTATGAGTTGCTGGAACACGATTGATGAACTTGGGATCGATCACTCAGGCTCTCATGTATAAGCCGCCATTGACGGCGATATATTCACCGGTGATAAAGCTTGCCGCCTCGCTTGCCAGAAACAGCACGGCCCGGGCGATGTCCTCGGCGGTTCCGTTGCGACCGAGCGGGGTTTGCTCGGCAACTTCCTTCCGGCGCTCGGCCGTGCTGAAGCGCTCATGGAAGCGTGTTTCGATGAAGCCGGGCAGAACGCTGTTGACCCGGATGCCATACCTGGCAAATTCTCTGGCCATCGCAATCGTTTCGGTGGCAACCGCCGCTTTGGCGCCCCCGTATATGCCGGAACCGTCGCCTCCGCCGGTATGGCCGCCCACGGAGCCGATATTGACAATGTTTCCTTTGCTTTTCTTGAGATACGGCAGAACGGCTTGGGTTACCAGGAAAACGCTGCGGACATTAGTAGCATATATGTCTTCATGATAATCCAGCGTAGCCGTTTCGAAGGATTGTCGGTCAATGAGCGATCCGGCGTTGTTGACAAGGATGTCGATGCCGCCGGCTTTTTCGGCGAACTTCTCGACCATTTCATTGACTTGTTTCTTGTCGCGGACGTCCGCGGAAAGCAGGACGCCGTCGCTGTTTTTCTTGACCTGCTGAAGTGTTTTCTCCGCTCCCTTGGACGTGCGGAAGTAATGGATTCCCACAAAACAATCCTGTTCGCTAAATAAGCCCGCCGTCGCCGAGCCGATCCCACTGCTGGCCCCGGTGACTAAAACCTTTTTGCCTTTGAGGTCTTCGCAGATCATGTGGGATTTTCCTCTGCGCATTGTCTCAGGTAGCTAATTCATGCTCATCACTCGTGAAAAAACGCCTGATTGAGCATCCAGTTTGTCGACCAGGGATTGGGTGTGAAGAAGCATTGTGTCCGTTCAAAGCAATTCGTCGATAGCTTCGACGAGGTTCTTCTTGCTGGTAAGTCCTACCCATTTTTTTTGTAACTGACCATCCTTGAACAGGATAAGGGTCGGTATCGCGGTGATGCCGAATTCCATCGCACTGTCTCGAGCGTCATCAGTATTCAGCCTACAGATCTTGGCCTTGTCCGCGTACTCCCCGGCAATTTCCTGAACGATGGGAGCGATCATGTTGCATGGTGCGCACCACGGCGCCCAGAAATCCACGAGTACGGGGACGTCAGAATTGTGAACGGTCTTATCAAAAGTAGCGTCAGTCAACTCTGTTACACTTCCTGCCATAATTTTTTTCCTTTCAACAAAAGCCCACAGGTTACTACGGTCCAGCCATCCTTGCCGAACCGTCTGCGGGTCATATTAACCCATTATCGAAAGCCCGTCAACGAAGAAGCTTAAAAACCGGAAAATCCGTGTTGGCTTTATCGTGCACCCGGCGGTAATTCGTCGCTGACCGGTTCGTTCCACCAGTTCGGGTCTCTAAAGTACTGCTTGAACATCATGGCGGCGATAACGCCGTCTCCGGCGGCGGTGGCTAATTGCATAGCCGCCCCGATGCGGCAATCGCCCGCCACAAAGACACCAGGCACGTTTGTACGAAGGTACGCACAGTCGCACTTGATGAAGTCTCTGTCCGTGAGCTCTACAAAATCCTTCAGAAAGCCGGTGTTGGGCACCATCCCCACAAAGACGAAGACGCCGTCACATGGATAATCCTCTTCGCTGTTGGTCTTGACGTTTTTCAACGTGGCCGATTGGACTTTGCCTTCGCCCTGGATGGCGGTCATAATGGTGCTGTATTTAATGAGCAGGTTGGAATTCGGCTCATTGGCCTTTTCAAGAAGCTCTTCGACGAGAACCTGCGAAGCCCGGAATTTGTCTCTGCGGTGGATCATCGTGACCTTTTCGGCGAATTGGGTCAGATGGAGCGTCTCTTCCACCGCCGAATTGCCTCCGCCGACGGCGACGACATGCTTTCCCCGGAAAAAGGGCGCATCGCAGGTCCCGCAATAACTGACGCCAGACCCGCGGAATTCGTCTTCGCCGGGGATGCCGAGCTTACGATAATCGCTGCCGGGCGCTAAAATGACGGCCCGTGCGATGAATGTGTCCTTGCCGCAAGCCACAGCGATGTGACCGTCTTTGAGCTTTTCCAGTCGATCCACTTCGCAGCCGGTCTTGATCTGGGCGCCGAAGCTCTCGACCTGTTTTTGCATGCTTTGGATCAGCCCCGGCCCGTCGATGCGCTCGATGCCCGGATAGTTTTCGATTCGTTCGGTATTGTTGATTTGTCCACCGGGCATGAATTTCTCAAGAATCAAGGTATTTAGCCGGTCCCGGGCGGTATAAAGCCCCGCCGCCAGCCCCGCCGGCCCGGCTCCAACAATAATGCAATCATAAGTCTCTGACATAATACGTATCCTTACTGATAGAATTTCACAATATCTGAAAATTAACTCACTGGGGCACGTTGCTCCGGTTCTTCGTGCTCTTCCTGGATTTGGTCGAGGTGCATGCCGAAGCGGTCGAGCTTTTTGTGGCCTTCGTCGTATTGGCTGTAAGCGTTTCGCAGGTGCTTACCGAGAATGTCCCACGTGCCGCCGAAGTCGGCGAAGGAGGCGTTCAGCTTCTTAAGGTTCTGCCGGATTTCGGCGGCCTGCCTTTCGATTTGCAGGCCGTGCAGGCCCATTGTGACCGTCATCAGATAGGCATACAAAAGATTCGGCGATACGGGGATGACTTTTTTATCGAAGCAGTGTTGTAAAATGTCCTGCGTTTCGCCGGGATATTTGACAATCGTTTCGTAATAGACGTTCTCGGCGGGGATGTACATGATGGCAAAATCCAGCGTGCCCTCGGCGGGCCGGATATAGTCGCCGGAGATCTTGTCGATATGATTATTCACGTCTCGAATGAACTGTTTGCGGAGTCTTTTTTTCTCTTGTTCGCTCTCGGCTTTGACCACGCTTTCAAAGCCCGGCAGCGGAAACTTGGCGTCGATGGGCACCGAGAAATCGACCAGTTGGATCAGTGCATCGACCGTTTTACCGTCCTTAAACGGGTGCTGGAGTTTGTAACTGTCCTTCGGAAGGATTTGGGCAAGAAGATTTTCGAGCGACCATTCGCCCATTTGCCCGCGAAGCTTGGGGGAGCTGAGGATATTCTGGAGCCGCCGGACCTCAGTTCCGATTTGCATCATCTGCTTGTTGGTGCCCTGCAATTCGCCGATCTGGGAATGCAGCTCGCTGAGCGTTTTCCGGCTGGATTGAAGGTTTTGGCTGAGCGTTTCCTGGCCGGTCTTGAGGGATTCCTGGAGTTTCTCCGACGTCTTATCCTGGGCCGTTCTGAGTGCTTCCAATTGTTGCTGCAAAAGGCCGATGGAGCCTTGCTGGCCGGCCATCTTCTGGGCGTTGGCGGAATTCGAGACGATCAGCCAGACCAAAAGCCCCAACATAACCAGGACCAAAACGCCAATGATGACCGTTAGAATCAGTTCCATCTTTGCATCCTTAGAGAATCGCACGGATTATAAAGCGCCAAAGGCCGCTCGTCAAAGACCAAAGGCAAGCCCCGACATATAGAAAAGTATTGATATGTTTATCGAATCTCTGTATTGTCCCGTGGGAAAATGGTCGTTTGTCACAATTGATTTTGATAATCTGAATGGGTGGCAGCCTCAAGCGAAGCTTGGGGATGGCTTCTGGAACAACACCATCCCCAAAGCCTCCGGCTTTGAGGCTGCCACCCAGTTATGCATAGACAATCCACGAATGCTTGCATTATAGGAAAAGAATCGGAATCTGTTGTATTCGGATTATTTGGGATGGAAAAAATAGATTCTATTATATTCGATTGGGGCGGTGTGCTGATTGATGACCCGAGGCCGGAGCTTTTGCGATATTGCGCCGAAGCGTTCGGGGTAGCGCAGGAGCAATATA
>Ga0272442_10000837_pt1 | contig 48121 bp, 42 predicted proteins | sample SSMForm2O_FD_200262 | JGI IMG/M metagenome (GOLD analysis project Ga0272442, IMG submission 200262) | Marine sediment archaeal communities from Little Sippewissett salt marsh, Falmouth, MA, United States - SSM-Form-2O | ecosystem: Environmental > Aquatic > Marine > Wetlands > Sediment ... | reverse complement strand
AAGGCTCAGGGGACGGTCGAAGAACAATGCCGCTTTCATGAAGCGCCTCGAAATGGAACAGAGGATTCTCGATTCAATGGGAGAGTCTCTGGGTTCCGAACTCAAGGCCTATCTGGATGACCTTTACAAGCGCGGGCTGGGCGAAGCGCGTAAAAGAGAAGAGTCCATTATCGGGTCGGACCTTAACGATCTTACCGAGGAGCTGCTCTCATCGCGTGAGGGCGTCCGCCTCATCGTACACGAACTGGGCGTTGCCCTGCTCAGGGGCCGTAGAAGACCGGCCGGTGCGGTTGAAAAGCCGCCCGTAGACGTTCCACTTACGGGAGACCGGGTTTTTTACCCGTTTTCGGGTGAGTTCTGGACAGACGAACTTGATGACCTTGTCGTAATCGCGGAGGACCGATGCATCGACTGAATACAGAATCAGCTGTGCGGCTCGCCGGCGTGTTTGTTGTTCTGTCAGTGCTGTTTATGGCATGCGCGCAGACAAAACCGGTAGTTCGTGATCAGCTCGTAGTTGAGAAACTCAGGCTGAGAATTACAAAGGTAAGAAACGCCGTTGCCGAGACGCGCGCAGTAATCGCAGCATCCAGGGGCGCGGCCTACATGCCCGAACTAAGGATGAGACTCGCCGAGCTTCTGAGCGAAGAGGCCAGATACCATTACATGGTGGCCTACGAGAGAGAGCAGCGCCGTACGAAATCCCTGCACGTACCGCAGGTACGCTTTCTCAAGGAACAGGCCATCGGGACATACCGGGAGATACTTAAAAGATACCCGGACATTCACCTTGCAGACAGGATTCTCTTCAATATCAGCCACGAGCAGAGAGAACTGGGCCTTTTCAGCGAAATGAAACAGACACTGGAGAAGCTGATAACGAGTTATCCACAGAGCCCGTATTATGCCGAGGCCCTGCTTGTGCTGGGCGACTATCACTTCGACAGGACGGAATTTGCCAGAGCCGAGAAGTATTACGGCGACATAGTTAAAAGCGGGCAGGGTCCCCTTCTCGGACTTGCCTACTACAAGCTTGCATGGGTGCACGTGAACCTGAGTGACTGTAAAAGTGCTCTGGTCAATTTTGAGAAGGCAATAGTGAAGGCGGAAAGTTCTGCAGGAACTAAGAGCGTAAACACGATTTCCAGCCAGCTGGATCGCACTTCGAGAGTAATTGACGAATTTGAAGTTCCTGAATCCCGGCAGGCGCGGCATGACTTTGCAGGCCACCGCAGCCTGAATGTCCAGCGCGAGGCTCTTGTGGATCTTACCTACTGTTATGCACAGGAAAGAAAACCCGACAAGGCGGTAGAATATCTCAGGAATCTTGCATACACACGCGAGGCCTACATAGCCGCGCTGTCTAAAATGGCCAACAGGTACGCCCTTATCGAACAGCCCAGGGGGGCCGCGGAAGTGTCCCGCGAGCTTCTCAGGCTCGCGCCCGATGATCCAGAAAGACTTGATGACGCACGCATGCTTCACAGCGCGGTAAGCAGAATGAAGGACTACAGCTCCGTGGGAGAGGATGTCCGGCTCATTCTCAGGGCGATGCGCCGCCGGATTCTGAAGCCCGATCTCGATAAATCCGAATCGAAACTCATGGAAAAAGAGTTTGAGATGGTTGCACGGGATCTTGCTACCAGATCGCACGAAATGCTCATGGAAAAATCTGCAAAATCGAAATGGGCGAAGCGGGCGGCTTCACCTGAAGATACAGCAGGAGCTTATGAAGCTTATCTGGATTCCTTCCCGGATTCAGAAAACCGGCTTGAGGTGATTCAGAATTATGCGGATGTCCTTATGGATGCAAAGGAGTATCTGCGGGCGGGGCACATGTACAGGGAGTCTGCGAGGCTCCTTGCGCTTCCGATTCCGGAGCCCGGAAAGTCCACAGAGAAGAAAAAAGAAGAAAAGGATAATAAAGCGAACGCACAGAGCGAAAAGAAGGAGCTGACGAGAAAAGAAAAACTCAAACTTCGCAAAAAGGAAAGGCGTGACGCTCTTTACAACGCCGTTGTGGCGTACCAGAAATCCCTTGAATCCGAAGGAGCGAGGAGTCACAGCGAGAGGGCGGGTGCAAGGGCCGGTTTGAGAAGGGCCGGAGGCATGTACCTTGCTGAAGGAAAACCCGAAGGTGAAAAGGCTATCAAGATCAAGTTTGCCGTTGCGCAGTCTTATTACGACGAAGGCAATTATCTTGATGCAATCGATCTTCTCGCCGCCGTCGCCTATGAATTTCCAGGCACTCAGCAGGGCAATGCCGCCGTTCATATGGTTCTGGATTCCTACAGGACGATCAATGACTTGAACGGCCTGATCAACGTAGGGCGGAGATTCCTGGCCGACGGCAGCCCGCTGGCCCGGGATGTAAGGAGTCAGATCAAGCCTATAGTTGAGGCGGCGGAGCAGAGGAGGCTTGATGAGCTGAGTCTTGCAGCCTCCGGTGAAAGGGCCGGAGGCATGGAGGTGCTGCTCACTTTCGCCGACAGGTACAGGGACAGCGATCTTGGAGAGCGTGCAATGCTCAGTGCATTTGTAGCCGCACGCGCCGGTGGAGATATCTCCAGGCTGTATGAACTGGGCGAGGCCGTTGTAAAGAGTTTTCCACAGTCACAACAGGCCGCAGGCGTGGTAAGCACGATGGGCAGAACGGCTGCAGCCAGATTCGAGTTTGACCGTGCGATTCAATACCTTGAGCGTTCGGCCCGCATCAGCCAGGAGCAGAGGGCTGCGCTTCTGATCACGGCCGGGGAGCTCAGGGAGCAGCTTGCAGACAGAAAAGGTGCACTGGAAGACTACCGGAAAGCCCTGAAGGCTGCCGGGGAAGGGCCGGACAGGGCCGAGGCAATAGTTCACCTGGCCGACCTCATAGAGAGAGGCGGAAGCCCCGAAGAGGTCGTGAAAGCGCTTAAACCGCTGGCGGATCCTCCTGATCCGGAAATTGCAAGTAGGCTGGGCCTTGCCCTGCTGCGGACCGGAAAGCACTATGAAGCCGAGGATCAGCTCAGGCTGGTAGTTGAAGGGGCCGCGGCCGCAAGCACGTCGGCACAGGCAAGAGCCAATTACGGCATGGCCGAGATTATGCTCCACATGCTTGAGACATTTGAGCCGTTGCCCGAGCTTGACGCGATTGAAGAGCTCATAGGCCTGATTGACGTGGTGCTGCAATCATACCTCGCGGCTGCCAGACAGCCTGACCCCGTGTTTTCCCAGGCGGCTCTTGCTAGGCTTGCACGCGCTGCAGAGATTGGTGCGGACAAGATCGGGCAGATCAGGCTGCCTGATTCGCTCAGCGAAGAGGAAAAGGCCATGATAATGCAAGCCATGTCGGCCAGGGCTGAGCAGCTGAAATCGGATCAATCTGAAGCCCTTGCCGCATGTGCCCAGAGGGCAAAGGCCTCCTACCTGCTGGATGAAGCAGGCAGAGCGTGCATCCAGGGCAGGGTCCCTGCAAAGGATCCTGTTCGTTTCCTGCCGCTGAAGCCCAGGAAGAAGGCTTCGAAACTGAAGAGAATGGATGAGGTCAGGGATCGTCTTTCCAGAAATCCGGATGACCTGGAATCACTCAGGATACTCGGCAGGAGTTTTCTGGACGCCGGAGATGCCCATGCCGCCCGTCTCGTTCTCGGACGCACTGCAGAGGCAGGGGGAGGCGCCGAGGATCTCAACCTGCTGGGAATCGCATCATACAGGGCGGGTGATCTTGCGGGAGCGCTCGATGCCTTTGGAAGGGCAAGAGAAGCGGGGTCCAATGCAGCAGCCATGAACCTTTCCACTGTCTGTGAAGAGCTCGGACTTGATGAACTGGCGGATGAGTTCCGGAAAAACCTGTCTGCTCCGGTCGAGGGACAGCTCCTTGTCGGAAGAAAAGGCTCCAGTCCAGCGATAAAGCGAGGTGAGTCATGAGGTATTTCTGGCTTGTTCTGATGATCTTTCTTGCCTCTGCCTGTGCCTCCATGGGTGTGCAGAAGCTCAGTCTGACGGATCCCCGACTGCCTCTGGAAGCCCGGCGCTGGCTTGCAGACGCAGAGGATGAGGTCGCGATTGCGCGTTCGCAGGTGGTGGACGCAAGGGACACGGTCAAGAGGCTTGAGGAAAACAGGGAGAGCATCATTGTCCGCCTGGAGGATACCTGGTTTGCCGGCAAAGGCGGGGCAAAGGCCGAAGGTACTGCGGCATCCAGGGCTTTCGTGAAGTACGCGGACGAAAGAATAATACTGGCCCGACTGGAGCTCGAAGCGGCCGAAAAGAGACTCGAACTGGCCGGAACCAGATTGACGCAGGCGAGGGCCGAGACCGCCGTAAGGTACGACCTCGCTGTGTACGAGATTGAAAGCATCATGCGCGAAGTCGAACAGCTCAAGAACGAGGTTGCAGCGCGTGAGCGTTCGGTTGAGGAGCAGCGGGCGAATACTGACAGGGCGGCGGATGCAGTGTGGAAAGCTTACAGGAAGTACGTAAGCAAAGGCGGCGTCACGAACGCTCTGTGGGTCACCCCCTGATTCGTGATGGATTCATCAAACTCACAGGGACCGACAAAGATGCTCGATGCGGGTACAGCACCCGTACGCCTCAGAAAAATGAGCATTCTTGTTTCAAAAGGACCGGATGCCGGACGACGCGTAAGTGTCGAAAATGAGCGGTTTCTGGTTGGCAAGGATGACGCCTGTGACCTGGCGATAGCCGATCCCACTGTATCCAGAAAGCATTTCGAAATCCTGAAAAAAGGAGATTCGTTTCTTATCCGTGATCTTGATTCAACAAACGGAACGGTGCTGAACGGCACCAGGATCAGGGAAGCATTTCTCTCTCCCTCGTCACGGATCTCGATGGGAAATGTGGAGATGATATTCCAGGCCGTCTACGAAACTCCTGACAGCGAAACCGACTCCAGTGAAAAGTTCGGCTCGCTTAAGGCTGCAAGCAGCTCCATGAAGTCCATATTCGGTATGCTCAGAAAGGCAGCCGGCAAGGGAACCACGGTTCTTCTTCGTGGAGAAACCGGCACGGGTAAAAGCGTTATTGCAAAAGCCATACATGAAGAAGGAAACAGAAAAGGCGGTCCGTTCGTGGTTTTTGACTGTGCATCGGTTGCACCCACACTCATTGAGAGCGAGTTGTTCGGTGCACGCAAAGGGGCCTTTACGGGCGCATTCAAGTCAAGACCCGGCGCATGTGAACAGGCCAACGGAGGCACGCTGTTTCTGGATGAGATAGGTGATCTTCCGCTTGAACTTCAGTCGAGACTGCTCAGGGTCATCGAGGAAAGAGAGGTCAGGCGGCTGGGAGCGATAAAGGCGGTTGAGCTGGACATGAACGTTATCGCCGCGAGCAGGTTTGATCTGCAGAAGGCGGCTGACGATGGACTGTTCCGCCGGGATCTTTATTACCGTATCGCCGTTATGGACATGGAGATACCTCCGCTCAGGGAGAGAAAAGAGGATATTCCGCTTCTGTGCAATCACTTCCTTATGGATTCTCACGGGCCTGCCGCATGGGATCGACTTGCTCCCGCGCTCAGGGAGGAACTGCAGCAGTACGGGTGGCCGGGAAATATCAGGGAACTCAGGAATGTCCTTGAGAGAATTCAGTGCACAGGCCAGGAAGCATTTCAGGGAGAAAAAGCCTCGAATGAGGCCGGGGAGAATGAGGATATCCTGTCCTTTAATCCTCATCAGCCTTTCAAGGAAGCCAAGGAAGAACTGATAAGTGCATTTGAGAAGGAGTATCTCAACAGGCTGCTCGAGAAATCGGGCGGCAAGATAGCGCCTGCGGCCAGAGAAGCAGGACTTAACCGCAAGTATTTCTACGACCTGCTGAAGAAACACGGACTGCATGGAGGAACTGATGAATAAGCCCGTTTTATTCATGTGCCTGGTAATTTCTTGTTTTGCGTGCGAAGAGGATGCTTCAGAGCCCGAGATATGGCTGGACATAAGCCCGGTGTACGTCGGGATCAGGTCTCTGGACGCGGGTCCGTACCATTTTGACCTGCAGTTCACGAACAGGGGCGGAGGTGTACTTGAAATATCCGGGTATGAAGTCAGGGGAGATCGCAACTGCGCCTTCAGTTTTGAGGGTCCGGACATAAGCGAAGTGGGAAGGGATGAATCCGCCTTTGTCCGGGGCTGGTACGAACCCGTTGTCGCGGCCGAAGATCAGATAGCGCTGATGTTAGATTCCAACTGTCATATCAACCCGCGCCTCACCATTCCCATATGCGGCAGAGGTGTTCTGCCTGGAACCCTCGATGCAGGCCCTCCACCCGCCTGCAATGTCCCGCCCGCTGATCAGCCCGACTGTCCGAGGTAGCCTGGCCGCAAAAAAGGAATCACCGACGAAAATCGATTTCAGTGAACGCTATACAGACTGTTAATGAGAACGTTTGACGTGCCGGGCATCAATACAATAGATTATGTTTCGTGCTGGTGTCCCGGGCTTTTACCCGGGACGAGAAGGGAACCCGGTTAGAGTCCGGGGCTGCCCCGCAGCGGTAAGCGGGAACGACCCCCACCACAAGCACTGGCGATAAGGGCCGGGAAGCGGTGGGCAGTAGGACTGGTAACAGATAAAAAGAGCTCGCAAGCCCGAAGACCTGACAGCACCCGGTGCAGTTAAATGGCCTGCGCCGGACAGACCTTTAAGCCTCGCGGGAGGCGGCATGGTCCGGGTCGGTACGCATCACTTCATTGTCCGTCACGTCTCCAGGCCACATTCCCGTTTTTTGAAGACGGAGAATGATTTTTGAGAGTCGGCAGCTGTACAACAAATATCATCGGGCTCGGGTTCATGGGCATGGCAATGTGTGTGCCGGTTTTGGTCCGGGCTGAAGAGGGTGACAGCGGGAATGATACGGCCGGTGATGAAGCTGATTCATCGTCCGTGCTCGAAGCGGATGAGGTTTATGAAACCGTTGTCAGGGGATACCGCATACTGCCCACCGACGAGACAACGGGCTTTGCCCGGACAATTGAGGTGTCGACAGAGGCCGTCACCATGACAACGGTATCGGACGTCCTTTCCGAGGCCGTGGGTGTGCAGGTGCGCAGGCTTGGTGGTCTTGGTTCATACGGCGCGGCCAGCATCCGGGGTTCCACGCCGGGCCAGGTTCCGGTTTTTCTCGACGGAGTTCAGCTCAACACGGGCGGCTATCCTTCGGTGGATCTCGGAGATTTCAACCTGGATACCCTGGGTGAACTGGAAGTCTACAGGGGAACGGCTCCCGTTTATCTGGGCACCAGCGGAATCGGGGGTGCCGTGCTTCTGAAGACCCGGAGCTTTGACAGTCCCCGGACCGAGATCTCAACGAGCTATGGATCCTGGAACAGCTGGCGTCTCATGGCTCTTCACGGGAGTACAATCGGCAGCGCAGACGCACTCGCCATCATGACCGCGCAGGGGTCGGACGGTGATTTCGAGTACCTTAACGACAACGGCACGCTGCATAACGCGGACGACGATCGGTTCGAACGGCGGCGTAACAACGAACACGTGGCATACGGAAACCTTGTAAAGCTCGAAGGACCCGTGGCCGACTGGCGGTATTCGGTTTTCAACGATTTTTACATGAAGCGCCAGGGAACGCCGGGACTGGGGAATGTTCCGACGCAGGACGCATCCCTTCGCACCCTGCGCGATACAGTTACCCTGAGATTCAGAAGACCGGTTGAGGAGCAGTTCGGCGTGGATGTGGAAACGAGCTACACGGGAATGCGCGAGGACTTTGATGACAGCGGCAACGAGATCGGCATCGGGCATCAGCATACGCTTTCGCATTCCGATGCTGCAGGGCTGAGTGTGTCTCCCCTGATGGAGTGGAACAGTGAGAATTCAACCATGAGCAGGCTCGGGACCCGCTACGAGGCATTTTACTTCGAGGAGCTGCTCCAGGACATTGAAAGCGGCACCAAGTGGCGCGTTCGCACCGAGTTCGGCCTGCAGCATGACTGGTCGCCGTGGGATCTGCTTCTCGTATCTCCCGCCATCCGTCTCGAGGTTCACAATGCACGCTACGGAGGAGGCCGGGGGCCTGCGGGCGCAGGCGAACTGGAAGCCGGCTCCGTGGACGATTTTTTCTGGTCCCCTTCTCTCGGAGCCAGGCTGGAGGTCCTGAAGGGATTCTTCCTGAGGGCGAATGCAGGGCGCTATGTGCGCGCACCCGATATTGCCGAGCTTTTCGGAGACAGGGGCGCTGTCGTGGGAAACCCGGAACTCGGACCCGAGGTCGGCATCAACACGGATGCAGGATTTACCTGGCTGAATGAAAACAGGGGAGCGCTCTCCCTTGTCAGGCTGGACGCGGCATGGTTCGGCGCATGGGTCGAGGACCTTATCGCCTATGTGCAGAATTCGCAGAACACCGTGCGTCCGGAAAACATAGATGATGCACAAATCCTGGGGGCCGAGGCAAGTCTGAGGACGGTTTTTTTCAACGTTCTTGCAGTTGAGGGAAACTACACCTACCTTTACGGCATAAATCAGTCGGACAAGCCCTACCACAGGGGAAAGCGGCTTCCCGGACGGCCCGAGCACGAGGCTTTTGCGAAGATTGAAGTCAGACGCGATTTTGATCTGATCGGAGCTTCGATGTGGATGGATACTGATTATGCGGGAAGCAACTACCTGGATCAGGCCAACTTCAAGCAGGACACGCTGGCCAGGCTGTTCTTCGGGGCGGGTCTCAGGATATCCCATCATGCAAGCGGGTTTTCACTGACCCTGCAGGCGAAAAATATTTTCGATAAGATCACGGCGCGCGATGAAGATGGAAGGCTCAGGCAGATAAGGGATTTCGAAGGTTTCCCCCTCCCGGGCCGGGCCATATTCGCCACGCTTCACTGGAAAAGCAGCGACACGGGGGCACTGTATCCATGATTGTTTTTCCCAGAATGACTGCGATGCTAATGATGCCCGTGCTTATCGCTGCGCTTGCGTGCGATGCGGCACCGGATGAGGAAGAGGAAATCAGCGCAGGCCCGTGGGCCGCCCTCGTGGTTACGGGCGATTATCAGACAGGTTCCTACTCGGTCGTGGATACGGTCACGCTCAAGTCGCATAACGATGTCGAGATCATTCACCAGGATTCGGTATGCAGGTATGACCCGGTTACCCGTCTGCCGTACATCATCGCGCGTATGGGATCAGACGCAATCGATATCGTGGATCCCGGAGACAACTGGAGCATCATTACCGAGTATTCGGTGGGCGCAGGTTCAAACCCGCAGGACATTGCCGTGGTTTCGAAAGACAGGGCATACGTTGCACTTTATGAGGAATCTTCCCTCCTCATCGTCAATCCCTTGAACGGAAGTGTGACGGGCGACGTGGATCTGTCCCGTTACGCTGACGATGACGGGATACCAGAAGTCTCGTGGCTGTCCTTTCGGGACGGCGTGCTCTACGCACTGCTTCAGCGTCTTGACCGCGAGGGGGGCTTTAAGCCTTCGGACTACAGCCTGCTGCTCGTTCTCGATGCGGACACCGGAAAGGTTGAAAAATCTCTGAAGCTTGCCTGTACGAATCCCTTTGCAAAGCTTCGTTACAACGAAGCTCTGCAGCATTTCGTCATTATCGAGTCAGGCGTTTTCAGTACGGCAGTTGATGAAGCCGCTGTTGACGGCTGCATTGAGTTCTTCGATCCCGGAACTAATGCTCTGAGTGGTCCCGTTGTCATGGCGGATGAGCTGGGAGGAGACATCGTGGACGCAGTAGTAAGTTCAGAAACCAAGGCATACGCCATTATCGGAAAGCGCAGTGGTTCCGGCAGTGAAACACACCTCGTAAGCTTCAACCCGTCCACGGGGGAAAAGACCGGGACCATTGTCGCATCTGAAGGCTGGGACTATGCATCCATCGAGCTTTCGCATGACGGGTCGCAGCTGTGGATGGCCGACAGGACCATGAATTCACCTTCGATACGCATATTCGACACTGAAAGCGATAAAGAGACCACCCATGGCCCGATCGACGTGGGACTTCCTCCGTCAATGATATGCTTCGTAAACGCTGCTGCAGATAAAAGTAAAAACTACTGACGCGTTTCCCAGGCTATATTTCCGTTGAATGATCCCGTAAGACCACCGGCCGCATCAGTAACGCTGTTGCCGGAGCCTTCGTTGAAATGCCACAGCGCAAGCGTGTTTGCGTCGTTTGCAAAGGTTTGCTGCGGCGTGAAATCAGCACTGTATCTTGCAACGGAAGAGATTCGCACTTCGTCCATCAGGCCGTTGAAGTACTTGGGCGTAAGTGCGCCGAGCTGTCCACCCAGGATCAGGTCTGCTGTTTCATAGTAGATGTTTTCGCCCAGAGTGGAGATGCTGCCCACCTGTGTGCCGTCGATAAACAGCCTCAGAACCGATCCGTTATGAACAACGGCCAGGTGGTGCCACTCGAATGTCGTAATGGCCGTTGTTCCGGATGCCGTATGAAGATTGTCCGCGTCATACCTGAATGCACCGTTTGGATAGGGAGTCAGAAATCCTCCGTGAGCATAAAGATAGTAAAATGAAATTGATTCCGCCTCAAGGCCGAAGCGTATCACTGGGGAATTTACCGTAATATCCTCCACGTTTACCCACGCCTCCAGCGTGAACTGGTTTCCGGACGGTATGAAAGAGGTGTTGTAAGGCACCCTGATGTAGGACTCCACACCGTCGAACCTGAGACACATGTCACCGTCACCATCAGCGTCGGTATCCGTATCGGTGTCAGTGTCAGTATCCGTGTCAGTATCCGTGTCTGTGTCGGTATCAGTATCAGTGTCAGTATCCGTATCAGTGTCCGTGTCGGTGTCAGTGTCAGTGTCAGTATCAGTATCGCTGTCAGTGTCGGTATCAGTGTCCGTGTCGCTGTCGGTGTCTGCGCTGCCTGTATCCACACAACGCCCCTCGTAGTTGCATTCCTCTCCTTCAAGACAGTCGCTGTCCACACGGCAGTCAAAAATGCAGTCTCCGTCCAGCCCGCAGTAGGATCCCATCGGGCAGTCGAAGTTGTCACTGCAGCCGGATTCACTCTTGCTGCAGCAGCACAGGACAAGCAGAAGAGCAGTACAACAACAAGCTTTTACAAGAATCTTTTTCATTAATTCCCCTGGAAAATAAAAAAAGCGGTATCCGGCCCCTATTTCTTGCAGATGAATCCGACTACGAGTGTACCGCCGTTAGGAAGGCTGAACCCTGCGATGAAGAAGGGTCGGCCCGGCGCTGCCTTTATGGTTGTCGACAGGGCGCTGCCTTCTTTTTTGAGGATCTTGAGATCAAAATGAAACTGGTTTTCCATGAAACCCTTGTATGTGAGTGAGCCTCCAAGCTGTGACGGAAGCTTGAGCTCGGTTTTCTTCTTCTCGGGGCCCAGCTCATAGGCCTTTTTCCCGAGCAGCTCGTAATTGCTGAAGCTGTTGAAAGGCGGTTTCTTCAGGGTTGCTGCGTAGGCGCTCAGTTCCTTGGCTATTTTGCCGCCGTCCGCGTTGTCTGCCCTTATTGCAAGGACCTCGCACTGTATTTTTTCTTCGGCACTTGCGGAGGCAGCAGAAATGCACAGGGCGAAAAAGAGCGCAAGGCCAGCCCTCAAAAAGACGCCTTTATTCATGATTTGCATAAGCGATCTGTTGTTTTCCATCTTTATCCAACCCCTATTCGTTGATCCAGACAACGGCCGTTGTGCTTCCGTTATCCTCTTCGACCTGGAATACTATGCCTGACCCCGAATCAAATGAAACCGACGCCACGTTGCTGTTTCCGTAAGGCTCGGGTGTCATGTCCACAGGCTGGGAAAAGCTCACTACCATTACCAGGACAGCGGCTGTGACAGCAACTGCGGAGGGTACCCATATCTGTTTCCGGAAGGAGAAAAATTCCTCGAGCCAGACCTTCAGTGTTTCTGAAAGGGGTACCTGTCTGTCTTTCTCGATGCCTTTTCTGACGTTTGCAAGAAACGCATCTTCGTCGAAAGATTCTGCATTCTCTTCGGCAGCGAAGCGTATCATTCTGCCGAGGTTTTCCATCCTCTGAAGCTTTGCACAGCAGTCCTTGCAGCTTTCGATATGGCCTTTAATCTTCGCGGCTTTTGATCCGGAAAGTTCTCCGTCGAAGTATCTTTCCAGTTCCTGATCCGGAATATGTGTCTTATTCTCGCTCATTTTACTCACTCAATATTAAGATTGCCTTCGAGATAATGTTCAAGGGAAACCTGCAGTTTCTTCCTTGCATGATGAAGCCTCGACATGACTGTTCCCTTGGAAACCCTGAGAGCCTTTGACATTTCGCTGTAGGACATGCCTTCAATCTCGCGCATTACGATTACGACCTTGTGATACGGAGGTAGATCGTCAATGGCATTCTGTATTTTTCCCGCCATTTCGCGTCTTCCCAGTTCTCTGACCGGATCGGCAGCATTCACACTGGGTGCCAGATCGCCGCCGCCGGATGATTCCTCATCCGGGATGAAACGCTCGTCAAAGTCCACTTTCGCCCGTTTTCCTCTTTTCCTGATGTGATCTATGCAGAGATTCACGGTAATACGATAAAGCCATGTGTAGAAACTTGAAGCTCCCTGGAATTTGCCAATGTACCTGTGTACCTTTATGAATGTTTCCTGCGAAATGTCCATGGCGTCCTCTGGATTTTTCACCATACTCAGAGCGACCGCGTAAACTTTCCGGTTGTATCGTTTCATCAGGGTTTCGAATGCGGCCTCGTCTCCATTCTGATACCTGCGGACCAGTTCAAGATCCTCCTTTTTCCTTTCCGCAGGTGAAATGTCCTTTTTGATCGACATCTTTAAATCCGGAATATTCACTGGAATATCAACTTTTTTCGAGCTTTCACGTGCAACGGCCGCTCCTGGAGATGATTCGGATCGCATGGAAGTTTCCCGTGTCCTTCCAGTGGATTTATTAACAATAATTGAAAGCATTCTAGCTGAAAACCTCGAATTTTCCACCTTTAAACTGGATAAATATCAGAATATTCATTTGTTGAGAGACAGCCGGATTTCGTGATACGTTAGGAAAAAAATACGGGAGGACCGAAATGATTAAGTTTATTCTGGATAAAGTCCGTACTGCTCCGGGTCCGATGTCCGAATTGAGGGGCCTTGCAGCAGATCTGGCCGAAGCCGCTGTTGCTACTGTGGCAGGTAAAGTACCGGAAAGTCTCGATCCGCTGGGGATCCTGTCTGAATTCAGGCAGGAGGAAGAGGATTACGCCTCATATTATTCCGGCGAGACATACGAATCAGGTGATTCTTATGCCTACGAGGAATCGGCAGAACCGGCAGATTCCGGTACTGAGAATGTGGCTGCCGCGGCTGATGGAGTCGACTACAGAGATCTTTTCGACAAGGCTGTAAAGGATAAGAAACTCGCCTCAAAACAGGAATTCAAGGTTCTCGCCATCCTGTGGGATGCCGCTGATGAATGCGCCGAAGGTCTTACAGCCAGGGAGCTTGCGGAAAGGAGCGAAAAACTCAAATTGAAGATGCGGCCCGAGAACATCCGCAAGGTTTTGAGGAGCAGGCTTTCCGATTATTCTGATGCGCATGAAGAAACCAGAAGCGGCAAGAAAACGCTTGTTTTTTCCCTTAATGAAAAAGGATACGAATACTTCAGGGAAAAGTACCTTAAGCCTCTGGCCTAGTGAATTCATGTTCTGAATAGTCATAAAGATTATCTAACCGACTTTTTAGGAAAATTTAAGGTTTGAAATACGTAAATAACCTGTAAGAGAGGAATATGTGAATCGCCTGTTCTTCATTTGCCTGCTGATAGTGGGGCTCTATGGCTGTAAAGGGGGATCTGCTGATTCGGAGGATGCAGGGGTAAAAGATGGGGGCATCGATGGGGGTATTTGGGACGGAGGTGTAGATGGAGGTGAATGCAACCCCGAAGGCATGAAAAAAGTGGGATGGGTCAGGACGTTCGGAGGGCCCCTGGGCGAGGAGGGCAAGGCGGTTGCCGTGGGGCCGGAGGGGGAAGTGGTTGTCGCGGGTGAGTTCTGGGGACCGGTGGACTTCAACCCGACAGAGGGGGAGGACCTGATAGAAATGGAAGGCTTGGTGAATACATTCGTATCAAAGTACAGTTCCAACGGGGAATACATATGGACCAGGACACTGCAGGGAAACATCGTTCCAGGAGCTGTGGGTGTAGATAAGCGGGGGGACGTACTGGTTGGTGGGGACTTTTTGGGAGAAACGGATTTTGATCCAGGCCCCGGAGTGGTTAAAAAGAGCAATCTTGGAGGAGGTTATTCGGATATTTACATATTAAAGCTGGACACTAATGGTAAATTTGAATGGGTTTTTACATCAAGAGGTACGGAAAGTGGAGATGTTGTTCATGATATTTCAATCGACAGTAATGATTCCATTGTTATTACTGGGAAATATTGGGGGCTTATCGATTTTGCGCCTACAACGATGGAGAACAATCACCGTTCAAAGGGGGAATGGGATATATTCATTTTCAAGCTGGACCGCGAGGGTGATCTTCTATGGTCCAGGTCTATCGGCAGGGGTAGCTGGGACATAGGAAATGGAATAGCCGTGTGTCCCGACGACACAATAGCCGTCACCGGAACATTCATGGGCACGGTGGACTTTGATCCCGGCGAGGGAGTGCACGAGCTCAAGGGCAACGGCAATGATGACGTGTTTCTATTGAAGCTGGACAAGGATGGAAACCATGTCTGGAGCCGTTCATTCGGTGCGGACTTTATTGACACCGGCGTGGCCGTGGACGTGGACGGGGATGGGAATATCTACGTAGGGGGAGACTACTGCCATGCGCTGGACTTCGACCCGACCGACGCGGGCGTGGACGAGCATGTGCCTGACGGGTGCGGGGCGTTCATGAGCAAGTACGGGCCGGATGGAGAATATTTATGGACAAGGACAATCGACGGAGACGACTCTGAGTTTGTACGGGATATTGCGTGTACGCCCGACGGCGTGCTTTCAACGGGCGAATTCTACGGCATAGAGGATTTCGATCCAGGTTCCGGGGTGGATGAGCATGACAACCGGGGTGCATCTGCAATTTTTCTGACAAAGATATACAGCGACGGAGCATATGCCTGGACAAAAAGTATAACGAGATCTGGTTCGTATGGCTCAGCGCTGTCGACTGCATCTGATGATGAAGGTGAAATATTTTCAACGGGTTTTTATAAAGGAAGATTGGATTTTGATGGTGAGGAATGTACAGATGAACATGTTTCATTCGATGAAGTTTCACGGGACGTTTTTCTAATGAAGGTGTCAAAAGATGGCACTTTTTATAAGAAAGTTAGGGAAAAATGAAAAAGGGATATTGCATAATTTGGGCAATTGTCATGGTATCAATACCGATCAAGGGATTAGCCCAGGAAGAAGATCCATGCGTGGTCAATTTCGGAGGCAGTGACAGTCTCTATCCGGAGCTGCGTGACTTTTGTTTTTACCTGAAGGATGGGATTGAATTCATCGGCCCCGGCTACAGCAACCTGTACATGAAGGAGGACATGGGTGTTAACGAGCCTTTTCGGGATATCATCAACAGGTTTGCGTCCCCGATGAAACAGGCATACAGAAATGAAGATATTCAAGCATTCGCGCAGGCCCTGAACGGGCTTGTGTTCAACTTTCACGACTCGCACATGGTTGTAATGTCGCCTGAGTATCAGGTGCCGCATGCGGGCGTGGGGTTTGATGCGGAGTTTGCCCCGGATGACGAGGGCAGGCCGGTCCTTGTTGTGAAGGCGTCCGCTTTCTGTCCATTGAGCAATTTCGGCGCAGTCCATAACGGGAAATTGTTTTCCTGGTACTTCGCAAGTTATCTGGCTCTCCTGAATGGAATGTACAACAACGTATGGCTATTCGGAGACACATTGCTTTGTCCGGGAGCAAAGATTACGCATATCGATTACATTGAGCCAAGGATTCTGGCCAGCCTTGAAGAAACCGTAGATTTCTATGAATTCTGCGAGTCGGTCGACGCCCGTACCGCAGAACAATTCGCGGTCGATGAGGCAGTCCCGCTTTCCCATGTCAATTTTGGAGATATTGATAATGCATACGATAAGAATGCTTTTCTTAACCTGGCAATGAGGAAGGTTCGATCAATATCTTCTATATCACCATTGTATCAAGCCGAGGGTGCTGTTTATCCGAGAACCTATATTGTAAAATATAATTACAAAGGATACGGGAAATTATGTAATAAAGATCATATTAATGAATATGGTTTTTCATGTGACAGTAAAGAACTTAATAAAAACCGGTGTTTTATTACTAGACCATTGCCTGTTTTGGGGAAGTATTCATACGAAGATGTAATGGGAGTAACATCATTTCTTGGTGCAGGACAAGAAGAAGCCGCTTTTTTTAAAGTATTTAACAACACAGGTGACCCTCTGCTGAATGGAATCGGTTATCTCAGGCTGAGGAGCGCCCACAGTGGATGGGACTTGAACGCGTTGGATATAAAAGAGCAGCATATTAATGCCTATGAGAGCATGGCAAAAGAATATGAACAAGGAACATTCAACAGACTGGTTGTAGATTTACGAGATCATAATGGGGGAAGTCCCAAATACTTTTATCCTCTTTATTACTTTCTTTTTGGTGAAGGTGCGGCCATTCATCACAGGTGGGCTACAACTAGTAATTTTTATAACTGGTATCAGGATTATTGGGCATCCATTGTAAAAGAAAATGTTGCAGAAGATTCGTGGAGGGTATGGGTTCCCAGTACAATAAGAGTGTGGCTACCATCCGGCGGTTGGATGCCATCTGAAGAGGGGCAGTGGGTTGAAATTGGCCATAGACCGGCTGAGCCTTTTACAGGCAAAGTAGCATTTCTTACAGATGAGTACTGTGCAAGTGCCGGTGAATGGCCTGTGTCTGTTGCGTGGAATCAGGAAGTTAGAAGCGGGATCAAGGTGTTCGGAAGCAGGACCATGGGAATAACCGGTGGGCCCGAGTCTTTAAATTTTTCATTTCCCGGGGCAAGAGACTGGTCTGTCAGAATTCCTAAAATGATAGGCTACTGGGCTAAAGAGGGGCACAAGATATTTAGAAATAAATGGTTTCAGAACCCGGAAAATTTCGGGATGGAAACCATGCCTTTATATCTTCCCGTGGAAGGACTTGGCATTCCGCCTGAGGTCACGGTTGATGCTCCATTGAAAGATCTGCTACGTGGAACTGCTTTTAATAAACGTCAATATGAACGGACATATGATGAAGTTGTTTTCAGAGCTCTTACATGGCTGAAGGAATTTGATCCATGGACAGACTGGGATTTTGCCGATGGCCTGTTGGATTACCCTCCTCAATGGATAAAACCTGATACAAGGAAGAAGCCTGAGTTCGTATCATTTCCTTTCGAAGCCAGAATGACGCCCGGTTTTACTGATTTTGACTTATTTGTCGGGGATGATGTTGAAATAAGCAATATCCTTCTTTCCTATGAAGGTATCGGAACATTGGGAGGGCATAAGTATTTGCTGGGTTTTGATATTTATACACCTGCTGGAACTGAGACTGGACCAAGGACGTTATATATGAAGATGGACAACTATGAGTTTACAGCGCCGGGTGCGATTGTTTTAGCAGCAGGGGATAATGTAAGTGGTGATGACTTTGAAAGTTATGGTCATGACGGGGATAGCTGGAAGGATATCAGAAACGCACTGGAGAGCGCTGGTTGGCAGGAGGAAAACCGGCGATGGCTTCCCGATTTTATTCTGGATTATCCATCCAGAAAATGTTTAACGACTAATAATCAATGGTATTCTTGGGCGAAACTGGCTGGTAATAAACAAAACCTGTGGTCCTGCACGAGGAGTAAGATGACCGGTCCTGACGTAGACATCACAGCATTTGGTCCTGATGGAAAATTTGTTGTCGAAATGAAATATAAACGAAACATGAAGGGACGTTTCTGTACGAAACATGAGGTAGATATCTACATTGTTGAGGACGGAGTTGAGCGTAAGGTTACAACACTGGGTTCAGGGGAAGACAGTGCATGGAATACACTTCGATTCGAAGCACAGGCAGAGGAGACATTGGCGATGAAGTTCGTAAATAAGATCAAATCACGGGACAGGTGGCTGTTGCTTGATCAGATTGATATATATTCCGTTCCAAGATGTTATGTTGATGAGGACTGTGAGAATCCCGACTACCCCATATGTAATGCTGAGAAAGGCGTCTGTGTGGAATGTATATTGGACAGGGATTGTACCAGTTCAGATAATTCATATTGTGATTATAATAGAAATATATGTTTACCATTCTGAGTGATATTATTTTATGACGGCCAAACCACATAGATTCAACTGGATCGTTCAGGGCGAGCTGGCCGGAATGGCCAGGCCGGGCATGATGAATTCCTTTGCGGACGACATGGATTATCTGGAAGCCAGCGGCATCGGGCACATAATAACGCTTCAGGAAAATGCGCTTCCGGCAGAGTGGTTTTCATACACGGAAATAAGACCCCATCATATCCCGGTGGATGATTTCGGCATCCCTTCGATGAAGCAGGCGGATGGATTCATAAAACTCATGAAGGACATCGTCTCAGACAGAAATGCCGCCGCCGTACACTGCTATGCGGGAATGGGCCGTACGGGCGTTTTTGTAGCCCTTTACTGGGCCGCGCGCTATGGCGTGGACGGAGCGGGCGCAATCAGGGCTGTGCGCGAAATAAGCCCGGAATACATACAGACAAAGGAGCAGGAGGATTTTGTATCCGCCTGGGCGGATCAGAATCAGAGATAAGGATGACGTCTATACGCACAATACTGATATCCGCTGCGGATCTCGAACCGCAGAAGACAGCGGCCGTTATCGCGAATCTTAAAAGCGGCGGATTCAGGGGCAGTGTCGTGCCAGCGGGCAGAAAGGGTGCCGTTGTAGCCAGGAAGAAGTGCGTTCATGACGTATCAAAATGGCCCGCGAAAATAGACCTGGCCGTGTGTTTTGACAGGCAGAAGGATATTTCAAAAACTCTGAAAAAGCTTGCTTCAAGGAACACGCGCCTTGCCGTGTGGGCTGGGCAGGGAAGGCGCCCGGCTCAATCTCCGGTGCCCCTTCTCGGACCGCGTTCACTTGGCATTATTGATAGCGAACAAAAGCTGAATGCATGGATAAATCCACTGGAATCCATGCCCTCAGCAGGAAAGCTTGTTGTGGTAAGTCAGCTGGGGCTTATTACGGAATATTTCATTTCGCAGTGTGAAAGGGCGCGGCTGGGTGTGGGTTGTGTTATTTCCACGGGATCCCGCCTGGACGAGAATGCTATTGACAGCATTGTTCAGCAACTGCCTGATTCCAGGGACATGACAGCGGCAGTGCTCATTGACGCTGATGCAGCCAGGAGCACTGCAGCTTCATTCCTTATCCGCATTCTGAGGGATAGAGCAAAAGCAGTCTGTACGTTTATGGCCAGTACGGCGAAGCAGGATTCATGGCCGGCGGCGTCCCTTTTGCAGCAGTCGGGCGCCTGTGTGTGTCCGGACATGGAGATGATGCTGGATACACTCAAGCTTTTGCCCCGTTATACGGATGCAGTGAAGGGACCGCGCGCCTTGATTGATTCGGGAGATGAAGAGGCGCGTGCATGGCTGATGCACGAGATCCGGAAAGCCGGTCTTGATCCCGTAAAGGAAAAGCCCGCTGACTTTGTTATCTCACTCAGTCCACGGAACGCGATCGACGTTGAGGAAAAAGATAGAAAAATTCCCCGGTTCAGCTTATGGCCCGGGGATTTTCCTTCAGAGAACGGGCAGGTGCTGTCAGTCGGCCGCAAACTGGAAATATTAAGAACCATTGTCCGGTACTGCTCGCACAGGCCTGAACAGGCACATGCAGCGGGCGATGTTCCCAAAGGAGCGAATGCCGCAGAAGCGGACGCCATGCTTTACGGACCGTCGAGGCTTTTATCATTGAGCAGCGGACTCAGACTGTCTCAGGCAGCCGGCCTGAGCGTTGTGAGACACAGCCTGTGCACGAGTGCGACCGCTGCCGGCAGGAAGGCGAAGCAGATGGGATTTCCGGTGGATCTTTATCTATCGGCGCCCGATCTCGATCCCGGACATGAACTCTCTGTACCCGTAAGCGGTATCCGGTCCCCGTCTGCTGTCAGGGAAGCCTACGGCAGGCTTATGTCTGCCAGCGAGGATGGGGATATGGAAGTGCTCGGAGTCGTCGTAATGCCTTCGCTTCCCGACACCGGCGCAGAAGTGGAAATTCGTCGTAAGAAGGATGAAGGCGTGCTTTTAAGGGTAAAAGTGCATGGATACAGCCCGGTCGTAAAGAGAATGCCCTTTTCCATGTGTACGGCGGCCGAGCTTGCCGCCGAATGCGGCAGCACAGGAAAGATTGCCAAGGAGCTTTCAGAATCATTTTACGCACTGTCATGGCTTGTATGTCTTGTTCCGGGGGCGATAAGGAGAATATTCATTCCCCGGATGATTATCAATCCGTCCGTGAGCGTGGCACTGCCCTATATATGGACCAGTGACAGGAGTTAAGTTTTTTTGTCAGGAGGAGAAAAATGATCAGGCAGATAACGGTAAGAGTACAGAATAGCCCCGGAAGGCTGTACAGGATAGTAAAGGCTCTGTCCGCTGCGGGCGTTGATCTCAAGGCGCTGGAAGTAAACGAGCGAGGCGGCGGTGAATACGGCGAGATACACATGATCGCCAATAATCTTCAGAAGGCGAGCGATATTCTTACACAGCTTGACCAGCCTTATGAGATCGGAGAAGTGCTTGTTGTCGAAATGGAGGATCGTGTGGGCGGTCTTGCAGGAGTGCTGGAAGTTCTCAACAAGAACAGCATCAATATTCACTTCATGTACGCTTTCGTTACCCGGATAAAGGGAAAATCCCTGTGCGTATTCTCTGTGGACGAGCCCGGCAGGGTCAAAGACACCATGACAGAGGCCGGCCTTGTCGTGATAGAGGATACCACCCTCGAAGGAGACCCGAAGGACGCCGAGTCCAACCAGTCCGCGCTCGACTACTACCTGGGCGGCAAGTATTTCTGGTAGCTGGATCGGCAAAAACCTGCATGATAAGGGGAATATACCGGGGGCTTGACCTGAGGTGCGGGCGGTGGTTGAATCCATTTCTCAGTCAGATCGTTACAGGAGGGTCAATGAAACTTCTCAAATGTCCTTAAGGAGGAAAATGGATTGAAGACTGCCAGCCGACATTTACTGGTCGAGTACCAGGACTGTGATTGCCGATTATTAAACAACCCTTCCGAACTCAAGATAATTCTAAGAGCCGCTGCAGAGGCTGCACGTGCCACCGTGGTTGGAGAGGTTTTTCATACCTTTTCGCCCCAGGGAGTGAGCGGCGTTGTCGTAATCGAGGAATCCCACCTGTCGATTCATACCTGGCCCGAATACGGATATGCAGCGGTCGATTTCTACACATGCGGCGACTGCCTGCCGGATCGTGCACATGAGGTTATTAAAAAGGGCCTCGGCGCCAGCAGGTGCGAGATAATGTCGCTCAACCGCGGCATGTATCCGCCGTCTCCATCCGTACATGTCGCGGCTCATTACACCGAGCCCGGCAATGAAAGCACCAGCGAATATAATCAGATAGCCCTGGACCTGAATCTGACGCCGGATGCCGGAAATGAACGCAGCTGCCGGTCCGGACGTTAGCGTGGAAGATAGTTGAATGGCTTCCTGGTTCGACGAAATATTTGAAAAAAGCACGCGCTTCGGCTGCAGGGTAGACAGGAAGGTTTTCAGCGGCAGAAGCGAATACCAGAAAGTTGATGTTTTTGATACCGAGATTTTCGGCAGGACGCTGGCCATAGACGACATATTCATGACGAGCGAAAAGGATGAGTTTTATTATCATGAAATGCTGGTTCATCCAGCACTCACAACATGTCCCCGGATACAAGACGTGCTCGTGATAGGGGGCGGTGACGGTGGAACCGTACGTGAGATAGCGAAATACGACGAAGTAGAGAGAATCCTCGTTGTCGAGATAGATCCAACCGTGGTGGATGTGTGCAGAAAGCATCTCTCCTCGATTGGAACAGCTTGGGATGATCCCAGGCTGGAGGTGCGGATTACGGATGGAATCGAATTCGTAAAAAAAGCTCAGGCGGAGTCTTTTGACGTTATCCTGCTTGACGGATGCGATCCGGTCGGCCCTGCGCTGGGTCTGTTCAACGAAGACTTTTATCACGGGGTAAGAAAACTTCTGAAAAAGGATGGAGCGTTTGTACTGCAGAGCGAATCGCCCTTCCTTTTTCACGACGTGTTCATGGAGATCCAGCAGACGCTGGGCGGAATATTTTCCCGTGTTCATCCATATTTCGGCCCCGTGCCGATTTACATGAGCGGCTACTGGAGCTGGACCTATGCCGCGGATCGTGTGGATCATCTCGACATGATTGAATCCCGTGTTGAAAATGTTGAAAAGACCTGCAGGTACTATAACCGTGAGATTCACACCGCGTCATTCGTCCTGCCCAACGAACTGAGGAAAGAGATCGGACGCTGAAGGCGGGCCTGCTGGCCTGGCCTGTTTGATATGGCGGACTCTTGTGTATAGAATATGGCGCAGACATTTCATCAACCTTTAATAAGCGAGGGGATCAGATGCACTTAAGAAACATAATTACAGTCTTAATGGCAGGCAGTCTGTTCGCGCTGTATGCGTGCAGCACCAGTGAAAGTGATGAATCAGATGCAGGAGATGACGGGGCTAAGCAGCCAGGCGCCGATGCATCCGCTGACGGAGACGCTGATGCGGATTCGGATGTGGATGCAGGAGATGACGCAGGCGGGGAGCGCGAACCCCTGTATCCTCTTGATCCGGATCGTATTTACGAGGACGTGGAAGAGCTTTCGTCCGCTGAGTACGAGGGCCGGGCGCCCGGCACAGAGGGTAATGAAAAGGCCATAAAATTCGTTGCGGATCGTTTCGATGAGCTGGAGCTCGGTTATGCACAGGGACTCGACGTTTATACAAAAGACTTCACATACCTTGTCTGGGATCTGACAGGAACATCGGAACTCGAAGTAAACGGAGAAACGCTTACGCAGGGGCCCGACTTCAGCGTGTTCGAGTATTCAGGAGGGGGTGAGGTCACCGGCGAAGTCGTCTTTGTCGGCTACGGCATGACGGTTCCCGCTTTCAAGAAGGCGGATTATCCCGACTGCCCCCTGGACACTGCAGGTTATGACGATTACGCCGGAGTGGACGTTACGGACAAGATAGCGCTTGTGCTCAGGCGTGTGCCGGGCGACAGCGAGGAGATCCAGAACGGGTGCCCTGCAAACGAGCCCGGCCAGGGCGAGGAATGGGCGCTCGCGAGATTTTCTTACAAGGCCAAGAACGCGCGCCTGCACGGGGCAAAGGCCATGATCCTGGTTCAGAATTACAACGGAGAGCCCGAGCACGGAGAAGGCGCCACGCTGGCGGAGGATCATCCGCAGGATTTTCCGGCCGTGTTCGCACACAGGGACAGGGTGGATGAACAGATAACGGATCTCGAGACATGGGCCGGGGAGATTGACGACAACTTCGAGCCGGACAGCCATGCCACCGGAATCAACGCGACCGTTAACGTAAAATCCGATTCCGTGGAGCACGATTCGACAAACATTTTCGGCGTATTCGAGGGACAGGATGCCCAGCTGAAAGATGAAGTAATAATCGTGGGCGCTCACATCGACGGCATGGGAAAGCAGAATACTTCCATTTATTACGGTGCCGACGACAATGCATCCGGCACTGCCGTGATGCTTGAGATGGCCAGGGCCATGAAAGAGACGGATTTCAAACCGGCGAGGACGATGCTGTTCGCCGGTTTCAACGCGAACATTCCGGATCTTTACGGCTCGTGTAATTATGCGAACATCGACCCGATTTATCCCATGGAAGACACCTTCATCATGTTCAGTCTGGACATGGTCGGGGCAGGTGAGGGCAGCGGGGTTTATCTTGCGGGCGCTGACGCTCCGGAGGACTTCTGGATCGTGGATCTGATGAACAAGGCTGCCGAGGCCGAGGGCATAAGCTACGCCGTTGCCGCGGAGTCCCTGTTCACGCAGTCGGACAACGTGTGCTTCATGATGAACGAAATTCCCGCCTTCATGATTTCCACGCTGTGGCAGGACATGCATCAGTACTCGGGCACGCCGGATGACACGATCGATACGATAACGACAAAGGATCTCCAGGCTGCAGCCGAGCTTACCTGGGTTACGCTCAAGGTGCTCGCCATGGGCGAAGAGGACGATTACGTTCAGAATTGATTTTTTCCGCATATTAACATTTGCAGCATGATTTCTGCCATTGCAGGCGTTATGCTGCCTTTGTATATATGGTAATTCAGCTATGCAGAAAGTAGACTTTTTTATAGTAGGTGCTCCTAAATATGGCACCACCTCACTGAGTGAGTATCTGAGGGAACATCCGGAAATATGTTTTTCAGACCCGAAGGAACCAGACTACTTCGACGATTTGTCGAGAGACTGTTTCTATGGCACGGAAGAAGAATATCATAAAATCTTCTTCTCGCACTGCACCAGCGAAAAAATCCGAGGCGAGGGTTCAACGTGGTATCTTTATTCTCAGAAGGCCATTCCAAACATAATGAAATACAATCCGGAAGCCAGAATTATTGTAATGCTTCGCAATCCTGTAGAGATGGTTCATTCCTTGCACTCTCATTTGGTTTTCAGTTGTGATGAAGACGAAAGAGATTTCAAAAAAGCATGGAATTTGCAGGACTTGCGCAGAGAACAAAAACATATTCCCAAAACGGATTATCATCCTGCCGCCTTTCTATATGCCGAAGTAGCCGGATACAGCAGGCAACTCGAGGCTCTTTATCGTAATGTTCCTAAAAAACAGGTAATGGTTATTTTATTCGATGATTTCATAGCTGATACTAAAGGTGTATACAAAGACGTTCTCGAATTTCTCGATGTTTCAACTGACTTCGTTCCTTCATTTGAGATAATAAATCCCGCAAAAGTCAGCAGGTCCCGGCTCATTGCGAAAGTTTTTCACAAACCTCCTAATCAACTGACTGTATTGGCAAGACGGCTTCGCAAGAAGCTGGGACTCAGAACTCTCGGCATTAGGCCTTTGCTCAACCTGTTAAATACACGGGCTCAAAAACGCCCGCCCCTCGATGAGAATATGAAGGAAACCCTCAGGAACACTTTTCGTGAAGATATACAGCAACTCGGCAAATTACTTGGCCGTGATTTATCGCACTGGCTCGATAATTAGCTGTTATAAAATTCGTAGAATCCATCCGTAATTACAAATCCGTCTCATGTCAATTATTGACACATTCGCGTTATTTCTGCTTAAAGTCTGTTCAGCCGGTGGATAACTTTTTGAACGGAGAAAACACAATGAAAAGGAAGTACAACAAAGCCAGCCTTTTGTGAGTGCTGTGCACGAAGCCCGGAGGGCTTCAGAACACTGCCGGCCGACGGACGAATCTGACCGCCTGATCACCCCATCCTCCGGGGCCAGCGGCAGTCAGACCTCAGCCGGCGGCCCTCAGGAGGGAAAAATGAGCAAAGAAACCGATTACAGACCAATGTGGTCAGACCTGAACATGGATCTGGACAAACACGACGCACTTCTGGGCGTTCTCGTCCGGATGTACGCCGATGTCTATGCATCCCAGAAAAATCGTCCGGACGGTATGGGCTATTTCGATTTCGTTATGAGCGAAGTCCACGGCCTGCGCATAAAGGAGCTGGTGGACGCAAAAGCAGCCGGTAAGATAATCGTCGGATCCTTCTGCGTATTCGTGCCCGAAGAGCTCGTGCTAGCGGTGAACGGCATAAACGTCGGTCTGTGCGCGGGAGCCGATTTCGGAACGGAGCATGCCGAGCGCTACCTGCCGCGCAATACGTGTGCTCTGATCAAGTCGTTCTTCGGATTCAGCCTGGAGAAAGTATGTCCCTATCTGCAGAGCTGTGATCTGGTCGTGGGAGAGAATACGTGCGACGGCAAGAAAAAGGCTTATGAACTTTTTTCGGACATGGTGCCCGGGGAATTTCTGGCTATCGACATGCCGAACACGAAGAGCGCACAGGGGAGGGCTGTTCTGAAACAGGCATACCTAGATCTGAAGGCCGCGCTGGAGAGAATAAGCGGGGAAAGGATTACGGTCGAATCTCTCAGGGATGGAATAGAAAAGGTAAACGCCAAAAGGGATGCCATGCACAGGCTCGCAAGCCTGCGTCATGCGGATCCCGCTCCCATAAGCGGTCTGGATGCACTTCTGGCCAACCAGGTTTTCTTTTACGATGATGTCGAGCGTTTCACCGCGAGCGTAAACAAGCTCTGTGACGAGCTTGAAAAGTGTGTTGAAGAGAAAAGGGGTGCTTTTAACGAAAAGACGCCCAGGATTGTGATTTCCGGCTGTCCAATGGCGGTTCCGAACTGGAAACTTCCGCACATAGTGGAGTCCAGCGGTGCCGTGATCGTTGGCGAAGAGTCCTGCATCGGCGAGAGGGGAACTCAGAACCTGGTTGATAAGGAAGGAGATACCGTGGACGCTCTTATAGAGAAACTCGTGGATCGTTATTTTACGATTGACTGTGCACTTTTTACGCTCAACCACACCCGGGCGGAGCATGCACTTGAGATCGCAAGGGATGCGAAAGCGGACGGCGTGATCCACTACGGACTTCAGTTCTGCGCTCCGTATCAGATAGAGGCGCAACTGCTCGATCGTACGGTGGAAAAGGCCGGCATTCCCGTCCTCCGGATCGATACGGATTACAGCAACGAGGATGTGGAGCAGCTTCGCACCCGGGTCGAGGCATTTATCGAGCAGATCCGCGGATGATGGGGAAGGCGTAATGAGAGTCATCGGCCTGGATATAGGTTCCAGAACCGTCAAGCGCGTTACCGTGGACAACGGCGCTCTCACCGGGCATCGTGTCGTAGCAAACAGCCATAATCCAATGGAGGTATGCGACCTGCTCCTTGAGGGTCAGCATGCTGACCGTGTGGTTGCAACCGGATACGGCCGACACCTTTTTGCCCGTTATCGCGAAGCTGATACGCTTACAGAGATACGCGCCGTGGCCCTTGGTGCGAAGAGACTTCATCCAGGGGCCAGGGTGCTGCTCGACATAGGTGGTCAGGATACAAAGGTCGTGGCGCTGGATGAAAGGGGATCGGTCTACAAGTTCGAGATGAACGACCGCTGCGCAGCCGGTACGGGAAGGTTTCTGGAAGTAATGGCAACGGCTCTTTCATATACTATGGAGGAATTCGTCGAGGCTGGCCGGAATGCAGCCGGATCGCAGAGCATCAATGCCATGTGCACGGTGTTCGCTGAATCGGAAGTGATCTCGGCGACCGCGAGGGGCGTTGACAGGGCGCAGCTTTCGCGCGGTCTCCACGAGGCCGTGGTTCGCAGGGCGGCCGCCATGCTGCGCAGGGTTAACATACTGGACGACGTGGTTTTCTGCGGCGGCGGTGCCCTGAATCTGTGCCTGCAGAAAATGCTCGCCGCAGCAATCGGACGAGAAGTTCATGTGCCGGCCAACGCACAGACAGTAGCAGCTCTGGGTGCGGCGATTTCAGTACTCGATGATTGTGGAAGTGAAAAGGAGAAAAAACATGAGTGAGGAAAAGACAATCGACTGCAGGGGGCTTGCATGCCCGGAGCCCGTGATAAGAACGAGGAAGACGCTCGATGAAACGGGATCTTCGTTTGTCGTACTCGTGGACAGCGATGCATCGATGGAAAACGTGAGCCGCTTTGCAGAAAACCGTGGTGCCGGCGTAAGTGTTGAGAAAAAGGGGGATGAGTTTCACCTTACAATTGAGCCGGGTCAGAGCGCTCCGGCCGCCGAAGATCCTCCGATAGTTTGCCCAACCGGGACGGGCAGGGATCTCGTGGTTTACGTATCTTCCGAGTTCATGGGAAGCGGTGACGACGGGCTAGGGGCTGTCTTGATGGCCGCTTTTCTCGATACGCTGAGCCAGTTCAAAGAAGAGATCTCACACGTCATATTTCTTAATGCAGGCGCAAGGCTCGCGGTTGAGGGATCGCCTGTTCTGGATCAGATCCGACAGCTCGAACAGGTGGGAGTGGAAGTGCTCGTATGCGGCACCTGCCTGAATCACTTCGGAATAAAGGACAAGCTCGCGGCCGGAAGCGTCTCCAACATGTACGCCATCATCGAGACTCTCTCAAACGCCCGCCGGATCATAAGGACGTGAAGATGCGATCCGGAAGATGCGGTCCGGAAGCCCCTAGAATTTCCCGCCTGCTTAAGCGGGGTTCAGGGATTCTGACTGCCGTTGAGGAACTCCCTTGCGTCGACATGTCTCTGTCTTATGTGCTCTATTATGCGCTGAAATGATATCTCGAAATGTTCAGGCTTCCTGATCAGGCTGAAGCCCGCCTGTTCTCTGTAATCTCCGATCACATAGGGTCTGATCAATTCGTGTTCATATTCAAGTCTTTCAATCAGATCATTCTCGCTGAATGCGCCGTCAATAAAATCTCTTACGTGGTCCAGGAAGATTTCATGATAGACCTCGTCGTCAATCAGGTAGCGGATAAGCGGGAAATTATTGTTCACCTGTGAGAAATCCAGGTCATGATAGGCGGGTTTAAGCGACTCATTGTGATCCCACGGAATCCAGTTCAGGCGCCCGTTGTCGTCCGGATCTCCGTACAGATAATAATTGTGACAGAAAAACCCGTAAGTGTCCCAGTCTCCTATTACGGTATTAATGGCCAGCCACTTGAGGAAACCGTCAACATTGAAAGTCTGTTCAAGATTTGAACGCCAGACATCAGCATCAGACCTGTCCGCGTTCAATGCGTCTATGGCCGATTTGATGTCAGAGAAGTCTTCATCCGATTTATTTGCCTTTTTAGGGAAGGTTTCTTCGACAAAGTGAGTCCAGGATGCGCCCAGGCCCTTCGGTTTGTAAAGGTTTCCGCCCCATCTGCCGAAGTAATTTTCGGCAAGGTGTTTCCCGGGAATTTCGGCCATGGTGTACAGGCCGAAGTAAACAGGGCCGTATCCGATGTCTATGAACACCCTGTAAAAAGCCCTGGCGGGTGTGGGAACACCTGCATTTCTGAAAAGATCTCCGCCCGCCTTTTCCTTGTGATATGACGAATCCCTTGCATTGTTTGCAAAGCTTATTCTTCTGAATCCATAGAATCGCTGGTCAATTACCTCGGGGTAGATTTGTTCGAATTCATCAAAGTCCAGCTTGAACGGGAGCTTGTAAGATCCGGTGGCCCAGGGATTTGCAAGAGTTGAATTGCCCTTGAAGCGTATGCCCACATGCGGCCAGAGCAGGCTGTTGAAAGAAACCGTGCATTCAAACCATTCGGGCTTTCTTGGCACGAGTATGGGCGCCACACCGCTTGCAGGAGGCGCATTCGCTATTTCCATGTAGTCCGGGTAGCAGACAAGTCCTTCGTCGTACCCGTAGCTGATACATGTTCCATCAAGAATATCGCCGTTGTAATCCTCTGTCTGGCAGCGATCGTATTCATTCAGGCTTTCACAGCTTTCAATCCATTCATCGGGAAATGGATTTATTCCGTATGAAGCAGCAAATTTACCCAGCTTGTTCGTGGCATCCGCGAGCATTGCCTCCCAGGTTTCCTGCTCGAAAATCAGATCTATGCGGTTTACATTATCCTGGGGAAACACGGTTTCGTAATCCGGACCGCCGTCCTTGCTGTGTGTACTCAAAGTCCAGCCATCCGGACGTTCAACGGGGGATCCGGAGTCAGCCTGATCCTGCTCATGGTCAGAGGCGTCAGGACCTGCGTCAGATGACTCATCGGCGTAGCTGTCTGAAGCGCTCTCGTTGCATGCGGAACATGTGAATATTAGTGAAATCAGGAATAAACCGCTTTTGATTATCTTCATAAGATACTCCTCGGAATCGTTATAGTAGGTATCGATGCAAATTTTGTTCCTTGAGCCGGACAGGGCACGTAAGTCTGCAACTATACGAAATCGTTGATTATGCTGATATTGCGAGCTGAGCATGAAGTCTGCATCTGAAAATAAGTATCATCAAGGACGTTAGAAATTTTACGAAATCTGTTCCGTCATCTGAGCAAACGCGCCCGGTGCAGCAACAACAGCGAATGCGGGCCTTGTTTCGGCAGTGAATAAGTCCGTTGCACCAATACTGAATATCCAAGATTATTTATCCAGTCTGCACTAATAATATATAATGCACTGGATGTTTTATTGAGAACAAAGCGTGAGGATATTTTGAATCATTATTTGCTGATTCTGATTGTTGCCGCGGGACTTGTCTATTCCAGCGCAGCTGCCGCGCAGATTGTGCTCAGGCCCAGCAGTTTCGGAACCGTAACAAAGCGTCCGGGGGCATATAAAAGGGTCAACGTGCAGGATTCTGTCATCAAAGCTGGAAAAAGTAGAAATGTTTCATATTATGATACATGCGGTTACACCAGTACGGTTTACAGTGTTCAGGGGGTACTTGAATTCAACCTGGATGACCCCGAACTTCCCGTTTCTCTGATAACGGAAAATAACTTCAGTGCAAAGATGTATAACCTGCATGGAGTTCCCTTTGATACCAGCGCATGGACGTATATCGCTCTTCTGGACCTGGGGGATGATAGTGAGGACGACAGGATTTCAAAGGAGGATTTTGACAGCATTGAGGGGGATGATGCCGGAATTGCTCAGAGAAGTTTCAGCATTGAAGGCTCCTGTGCAAGTTTCAGCAGGGTGGATGTTACATATGCATTAAGACGCGATCTTTTCGGCAGAGGATCAAAACAGTCAACGTCGGGTTTCATCCTTATTTCGCTCGATCATGCAGATTCATTACGCGGGATCTATTCCCCTCCTGGTAAAACGTCAGATACGACATACACTACAATAGCGCAGAGAATGAAAGAACCCGTGCTCTTTTTTGCAGGAACACAGAACGACAGTTTCGGCCACATGCCCTTTCTGCTGGTTGAAATTGATGGATACGACGCCGGACATAATGACATCGACATTGTTAAAAATCCCTGCGAAATCACCGGTGAATACGAGCGTTACAAAGAGGCCGTGGGTGAGGATATCGATGAAGATGATGATGGTGGGAACGGATGCAGTTATTTACCTTCTTTTACAGGACCTGCTTATATTCTGCTTATGAAATTTACTGGAGTGCTTTTTTCAGTCCGTGAACAGGGGAAGAACAATCTCTCACACCTTGGATTAAAATCCAGGGCCATGAAACCGTGCGGGACGGAGCAGCCCATGTATAATTGGTACTAATCTACCAGATGCCCAGCAGAACCAGCATAACCCAGGAAAGGTCAATGGCATTTGTTCTGCCCGGCGTACTGCATCCGCAATCTCCTGAGCCGTTATCTTCTTCGGTGCCGCCATCCTGCTGTGAAGCAGCATCGAGAGAGGCATCTGCATCGGTATCTGAGTCCGAATCAGTGTCAGAATCTGTGTCGGTGTCACTGTCAGTGTCAGTATCAGTATCAGTATCTGAATCCGAATCCGTATCTGTGTCTACATCAGGACCTGAATCGCCTGCATCCATTCCGGCATCTATCTGGACAGCTCCATCAAAACCAGCATCGATCGCAACACTTCCATCCTGACCCGCTCCTGAATCAGTTCCGGAATCCTCTTCTCCGGAGTCAAGGCTGGCATCGATTGCCTTTATCCTTATGAACGCGTTGTCCGGGTTGTAATAGACCATTATGTTCGGTGAACTGCATGCACCCCTGCGAAGTATGAAACCCGAGGGATCGTCGCCATCTCCATCAGTGAAGAGATCCTGTCTGATGAGATCCGTGACATCGACCTTGTCAAACGATGGTGAAGAAGGATCGATGTTTGTTTTTGTGGCTATGCTCGAACCAGTAGTGCCATAGTAGACTAAAATTGAAAAATCTTCATTATCCTCCCTCATGTTGAATAAATCGATGTTTATGGTTTCGGCCGTTGTAAAACTCGTAGCCTCCAGTGAGTATAAATAGGCCCTGAAATTGCTCTGTGTAATACTGTGTGAAACAAGGGTCGCATTAAGGGGCATGTCGAACTTTATTATTCCGTCGAACCAGTGATAGTAACCGGTCTGAGTACTGATGCCCACCTTCATGACATCGGTTCCCCAGTTGTAATCCACGCTGTGCGTTGAATACGATGCCCAGCCCGACAGCTGCTTACTCGTGATTTTCAGAGTAACAGGCACCTGGGAATGGGCTGTAGTCACAACAAGGAAAACTCCAGTTATTACAAGCAGGGATATTAAGCTCTTCATCAGGAACTCCTTTCCAAAGCTGACATCATCAGGTGATGTAAAGTACGCGCATTGTACACTCTTAATTCTACATAATCACGTTAAATCCGCCATCCGGCGTTGCCTGTTACGATATCGACCTCGAATTACTTAAGTATACTGAACTGGGATAAAGAGCCGTACATTCCGTATACTTCTTTTGCAATGCTGCCTGGAAATTCGCATGGGATTAATGATTTCCACTTCTGGCTGGATAATGATGCATCAGAGCTGCAGGATCCGGAATACGTAGACAGCCTGATGGATGAAATAACAAAGAATAACGGTACGTACACCATTCTGATGATGAAGGGTATACCTCCGGATAATGATGCTTCGAGGTTGTTTGATAAAGAGGTGAAGAAGCAGATAATTGATTCATGGAAACCGTTTATTTCGGCAATAAAAAAGGAGGGACTGCGATCACTAATACTCTGGAATGAGATTGATATAGAATTCCACTGGCCCGATGTCTACACCACAGAGGAATATGGAAGCATGCTTCATGAATATGCCGTGGAGATGAAAAAACTTGTGGGTGATATCCCGGTCCTTTTTAAGACCACCGTTCATGTCGAAGATGAGGGATACAATTCATACAAAGCCGTAATCGCTGCGGCTGCAGAGACAGACGGTCTGGGTCTTGATTCCTATCCCCCTACATGTCCCCATGAGTCATCAGCATATATTTCAGATTATGTAACAGAGCTGGAGCAAAGGAGGGATAAAGAGTCGCTTGTCTGGATGACAGAATTCGGAAAGGGCGGCAGGGAAGAAGACGAGTGCTACTGGGACGGATATCCGCCTTTTGAATCAAGGGAAGAAATGAAATGCCAGATGGAGACATTCATACAGAACGGAGCAACGGGGTTTATCTATGCCGGCCCGGCACCGGGCGCTCTTACCGAAGGCTGCAGCCACCTGGACTATTCTGACTCTCATTCATGGTTTTTCGAGATGCGGGATGAAATAATTCAGAAAATAATCAACGGAGAATAATTTACCGGGAATATATGTCCACCTGCCCGGAATCGAAAAGGACGTGCGTGTCGTAACCACGATTAATTTTTATCTTACGGAATTAGGTGTTTCTGGATTGAGTCGGCGGTATTTTACATGGCGGAATCGCTATTATCTGTCCATTTGACCCGTTAATGTGATTAAGAGACACTTGATGCAATGAAGACGCTGTTCATACATACGATGGGCTGCCAGATGAACGTGTACGATTCAGGCAGAATCGGCGAGAGCTTCGAGTCGCGGGGATACGAAATCGTGGACAGTCCGGAAAAGGCCGGCGTGATCGTGGTAAACACCTGTTCGGTGCGCGCAAAGGCCGAGCACAAGGCTATAAGCGCGCTCGGGCAGTATGCCGCGCTGATGGAGAAACACGGCCCGAAGGTCATCATCGCCGCTGGCTGTGTGGCAGAGCAGCACGGTCGGAAGATCGCAGAAATCATCCCGGGCGTAAGCATAATTGCGGGCCCTGATCACTACACGGACCTTGTGGAAAAAGTCGAAGAAATCCAGGAGCGGGAAGAACTCCTCTGCAATACGGGATTTGAATATGATTCTGATGCAAAATTCCTTCGACCCGATCCGGGTACCCAAAAGGCGCCCACGGCATTTCTGACCGTGATGAAGGGCTGCAGCGAGCACTGCACATACTGCATCGTGCCGAAAGTGCGCGGGCGCGCGCGCTTCAGGGCCGTCAGTGACATATTGGAAGACGCTGAGCGCCTCGTCGACCGGGGATGCCGCGAGATCATGCTGCTTGGCCAGACGGTCAACGCATATGCTGTTGAGAGCTGCTCATTTGCAGACCTCATCGCAAAACTCGACTCCATAGAAGGGCTCGATCGCATCCGCTACACCTCGCCCCATCCTGTTTATATGACGCCGCAGCTCATACAGGCACACAGGGACCTCCGGTCGCTTTGTGAACACGTTCACCTGCCGGTTCAGTCAGGCTCCAGCACAGTGCTGAGGCGTATGGGCAGGTGCTACAGGATCGAAGAGTACTCTGAATGCGTAGAAAAGCTTAAAAGCCTGAGGACGGGCTTCGAGGTCTCCACCGACATCATCGTGGGCTTTCCGGGCGAAAGCGAAGATGATCTCGAACAGACACTCCGGCTCATAAGAGACCTGCGCTTCAGCGGAACCTTTTCTTTTGCCTACTCCGAAAGAGAGACAACGCCCGCGTGCAGGTTCGAAGACGATGTCCCGCAGGAAGAAAAGCTGAAGCGGCTTGCGATGCTTCACAAGGCACAGGCCGCGGTCGAATCGGAGATAAGAGAGAAAATGAAGGGCAGGATTATCGAGGTCCTGGTCGAAGGTCCGAGCCGCAGAAGCCCGGACCGGCTTACGGGAAGAACGAGAAACAATCACATAGTCAACTTTGATGCAGATGCGGAGACTGAAATCGGAAGCATGCAGCAGGTTCGCATAACCGAACCAATGCCCCACTGCCTGTCTGGAAAAACCCATAAGCCGGTAAAGGGCTTTGCAAAGGAGGCGGCATGCTGATTCACATGAAAGTGGACAGGATAATAATTGACCCCATAGCAAAAACGCCCATTCTCGTGCTCCAGGAGATTGATAAGGACAGGGTCCTTCCCATATGGATCGGCCAGTCAGAGGCCGTGGCGATAGCATTCGCACTGGAGGAAGTGGAGCCTCCGAGGCCCATGACGCATGACCTGACAGTGAATCTCGTGAAACTGATGGGATGGAAAATATCCAGAATCATTATCACGTCACTCAAGGACAACACTTATCATGCCGAACTCGTTCTTGAAAAAGAAGGAAAGGAACTGACCGTGGATTCCCGTCCGTCGGATGCGGTGGCCATCGCCCTTCGTACGGACGCACCGGTGCTGGTCGAGGAACAGGTTATAGTCGATGCACACAGGATCGACATGACTGACGCAAAGTCGGTGGAAGAATCGAAAAAATGGAAGGAATTACTCGAAAACCTGGACGACGAGGATTTCGGCAAGTACAAGATGTAAATGAAGGAAGACTCCGGCACAGTGAACACCGTGGGCTTCTGGGTCGCATGGGCCCCTGCAGTCATAATGATGGTCATCATCATTGCGCTCTGCTCCATTCCGGGCCCGAAGCTGACAAAGAGTCCGTATCCTCATTGGGACAAAGTCCTTCACTTCGGAGTTTTTCTTCCACTCGGGTGGTTTCTCGTACGGGGTGCGGCTCTGAGAGGCAGGCGCAGAGTGCTTCTTTTCGCCATTGCAGTCTCAACGTCATTCGCGGTTTTAGCCGAAGTTTATCAGCTGGCTGTTCCCGGTCGCTCAAGCGAGGTATTCGACGCGGTCGCCAATTTTCTTGGCGGGCTTGCAGGCGCACGGGTTAGCAGGCGTTTCTACTGAAGACCTGTTCCCGTCAATTATCAGCATTTTCCGAGTTCAGCGCCCTGAGCTGTTCAAGCACGTCGCTGTTTTTGGGTATATCGGACATTGAATGCCCATAGTGCACGAAACGAACAGTGCCCTCCATGTCGATGATGACCATGGCGGGCATGCGGCCGAGCTTGAATATCTTTACCTGCTGTCCGTAGAGCTTGAGGACGCTGTGACGAGGATCCGGCAGCCCGATGAACTGCAGGTCGTTTTTTGAAAAATACTTTTCGAACGCGGCGGAATCTTCAGGGCCCGCAACGATGATGACGGCGTTTTCCTTTACAAAACCAGCATGGTCCCGGCGCAACTGCGCCATGTGCCTGCGGCAGAAGGGTCACATGAACCCCCGGTTGAAGACCAGAAGCACGTGTTTTTTTCCGTGATAATCAGAAAGGCTTAGGCTCCGGCCTTTGAAATCATCAAGGGTGAAATCCGGGGCAGGGGAGTTCAGCTGAACCTGTGGCATATTTGTCCTCCTCGGGCTGTTTTATATCATCCCGGTATAAAGCGGGAAAATTTCTTTCTAACGGCGGGCCGCCACACGTCGGGCGTGAATATCGAGAACCTGTCCACCTGACGTTTGAGTTCGGAAGGGGCGTCGTCCACCCTGGGGATTAGGGATCTGAAAAAACCCGCCGAATTATCCGTGTGAATAGTGCTTCCGTGGGCGAGAAGGATGGTCCTTGCGTTCAGCCGGGCGAGCTTTTCGTACGAATCCTTCATCATCTCCGGGAACATTACAGAGATGGGTACGTTGTACACGCCCTCGACCTCGTAAACACAGTCATCCGCGTACAGTACGCTTTCCCGTTCATTGAAGAGTACGATATTATGCAGAGTGTGTCCGGGTGTATGAATAACCTGCCAGTCCTCGAAATACGGAAGACGCTCTGAGTCCTTCAGCAGGAAATCCACATCAATGTGACGGTCGAAAAAAATCTTCCTTATGCCCGTGTCGTGTCTTACTGCAACGGCCCATGTCATTAGGCAGTCCAGCTTGTGCTGAAGCGCACCAGTGATTCCGGAATACCAGCTTTGAACAAGCTCATGCGCGGCGATATGCGTACCCAGACGCTTTTTCAACATGCCGGCCCCGCCTGCATGATCCGGATGCATGTGCGTAATAACGCTCAGCCTGATGTGGTCGGGTGTTCTGTGAAGAACCTCAGAACAGACGTATTCAATACCCTTGATATCGCAGGCTGATCCTGAATCCAGAAGCAGCATCCGATCACCGTAATCAACCAGGAACAGGTTACCTACGTAACCCCTTAATGTATGAATGGTGAATTCTTCAGCCGTCATAACCCGTTTCCTTGATCCGTGTTACATAAGGACGATTGAGCATCAGTACGGCCTTATGAATTTTCCATGGACCGGGATATAGAGAATGTCCTACAATGCCGCTTAATGGCAAGAATAAGACTCGAAGAATACGACAACTATCCCTGGCAGGTTGAACTCGAGATACGTGTATCGGATCTCAATTACGGCGGTCACCTGGCCTATGATCGCCTTCTTGGACTCGTTCACGATGCCAGGATCCGTTTCCTGGGGGAACTGGGAGTTACCGAGATGGACCTGGGTGACGGGAAAACGGGTCTCGTAGTGGCTGATGCCGGCGCGGTCTACCTGGGCGAGGGCAGGATGGGCGATATACTCGTGATCGAAACAAAGCCTGTCGAGGTTACAGGGGGATCATTCCGCCTTGCGCACAGAATAAGCAGGAAGAACGGGGATAAGGTGGCCCTCGTAGAGACAGGATGCGCGGCTTTTGATTATTTAAACCGCAGACCCACACGTCTGCCGCCTTCCCTGTCCATGAAACTGAACGGTTACAACGAATGAGGGGGCGGGTTGTACTTATTGCCGCATCCTGATATTTATGCTTTCTGTTTCCATATGCCGGATATCTTTTACAAATGAATTACGGAACAATCCGGCATTGATGAGAAAAATCACAGAAGAGGTAAAGCGTTATGCCGAATAAGTGTTCAACAAAAATTCACATTATCACTCTGATCGTAATCATTGTGGCTGCGGCCCATACGGCCTGGGCACAGCAGGCCGCGCCACCGCCTCCACCGCCTGCCGCTTCACAGCCTTCCGAAGCACCACCGCCGGCAGCTGCGGAAGTGCCTCCTCCCGCACCCGCGCCTGACACTGCAGGGGCGGCTGTTCCGACCGGGAACGAAACAGAGGTGCAGGCACTAAACAGGCAGGCCATGGATGCGTATTCAAATCTCGATTACATCAGCGCGCAGCAGATGCTTGAAGAAGCATTTATTTTGTGCAACCAGCTTGGTATTTCGGGCCGTTCCCTTGCCACGACTTTTCTGAATCTCGGCACTCTTTACGCCGGCGGGCTCAGGGATCAGGTGCAGGCTATCGAATACTATACCAAGGCCCTTGAAACTGATCGTTCCATAACGATTGACCCCAAGGTTGCAGGCCCGGACGCAACGGCCACTTTCGAAAAGGTACGTTCGCAGATGGGTATCGTTGGTCCTGCCGTGAGTACTCCGGGCGGCCCTGCTCCGGAGGCTCCAGACGGGCCGCCTCAGCCTGGACAGGCCGGGTTCTGGATAATGAAGCACAAGCGTATTACGAGTGCAAAGCACATGTATCCCATAGGCGTTTACATCGAGGTAAACCCCATGGTTGCAATCAAGGCTGCATCCCTGAACTTCCGCTTTCCCAGCGACAGCCGATACCAGACCGTCGCCATGGAAAGAAAAGGAAACCTGTTCGGACTGCTTATAAACTGCGACGCCATAGCCCTTCTCGACCCCAGTGCAATATTTTATTACATCGAGGTGATTGGACAGAACGGCCAGGTAATCGCAAAGGAAGGCTCTGCAGCCACTCCGATGGAGATAAAGATCCTGCCCGAGGCCGGTTTCACCGGGCAGCACCCCCTGCTTCCGGGCATGCAGCCGCCCGAGAAGTGCAATCCCGATGCAGTGGCTCCGTGTCCGCCGTGGAATCCCCACTGCAAGGATACTCCGTGCACCACGGACGAAGACTGCATGGGACGCAAGGTATGCAGCGAGGGTTTCTGCCAGGAACCCAAACCCGGGGAGGAAAAGGAAGACGACGAAGAGCCGCTGGACATTCCCATGTATCTTCAGCTCGGCGTGGGCACCGGTGCGGGCCTCGTCAGCGGAGATGTCGCGGGAAAGTATTCCGACAAGATCACGCTGGAGCAGGGATTGAGCCTGAGCCCGTTTTTTATACGTCTCGGCTTCGGCCTGTTCGTAATAGATGACCTGGCGGTTGGACTTCACCTGAGGATACAGGCCGTGCCTGCCGAGAAATTCCTGCCCATGATTCTGCCGACCGTGCGCTATTATCCGATTAACGAGGACAACATGAAGCTGCACGTAGGCCTGGAGTTCGACGTTTACGGCGAGATGAGACACAACATCGATCTGAAGGACTACAATCCGGATACGGACGAGTGGGAGGAGTACACGATCACGAGGCCGAGCGGACTTCAGGGAGCCGGCATCGGAACCGGCTTTGTATACCTTTTCACTGACATGGTGGGCGTGAGCGTCGACCTGATGATTGATGCTATGTTCCCGACCTTTGCGCTCAATTTCGACCTGTTTGCCGGCCTTTATCTCAGTCTGTAGAACTTCATGCTCAGATGATAAAGAGAATCCTGGATGCAGTGGACGATCTCCTGAGGCGCTTTTTCCCTTTCCTGTTTTCGTTTCCCGCTCTCGTACAGTTCATTAAATTCGGCATAGTGGGGACCAGCGGCGTTTTCGTGGACATGGCCGTCATGTACCTGTGTGTGGACAGGTTTGGAATGGATCCGAGGGTTGCAGTCATACCGGCCTTTGCCGTTGCCGCGACCACGAATTACCTGCTTAACAGGATATGGACTTTCAGGGAAAGCGGATCGGGCATGGCGTTCAGCTATGTGGTTTTCATTGTCGTGTGCGCACTCGGAGCCGGCTTCAGGATACTCGTCATGCACCTGCTCTTGTATTTTACATTTTTTGCCACGGGAAACGGGTATCTTGTCGCAAACCTCATAGGCATAGTGCTTGCGACCATATTCAACTTCCTGGGGTCGAAATACCTGGCCTTCGGCAAAGGGAAAAATGAAAATGAAGAAATGTAAAAGGAGTCAGCTATGGACCTTCAATTCATAAAGAAGTTTTTACGTCCTCAGGATACGAAAATAGTGCTTCTCGTGCTGGACGGACTCGGCGGCCTTCCTCTCGAGCCCGGAGGCAGGACAGAGCTGGAAGATGCCGGAACGCCCAATCTCGACGATCTTGCAAAGGAGGGCGTATGCGGCCTTCATCAGCCCATACTGCCCGGAATCACTCCGGGCAGCGGCCCCGCTCATCTGGCCCTTTTCGGCTATGATCCCCTGGAATACCAGGTTGGCAGGGGAGTACTTGCCGCTCTGGGAACAGGTTTTGACCTCAGGTCAAACGATGTGGCAGCCAGGGGGAACTTCTGCACGATTGACGAAAACGGCCTTGTAACCGACAGGCGTGCGGGCAGGATTCCGACCGAAGAAAACACGCGTCTTAGCGCCATGCTCAGGGAAATCCGTATCCCCGGGGTCGAAATATTCGTCGAGACTGTCAAGGAATACAGGATCCTGCTGGTACTTCGCGCCGAAGGGCTGAGCGAGAAACTGTCCGAGACGGATCCGCAGAGACTCGGGGTCGCACCACTCGATGTCCGTGCACTGGAGGACAGGGCGGAGAAAACAGCGGAACTCGTAAACCGGTTTGTGGCTGAGGCGCGCGGGGTCCTGGCCGATGAGCATCCGGCAAACATGCTTCTTTTAAGAGGTTTTGCAATGCGCCCGGACTGGCCCCTTTTCCCGGACGCCTTCGGCCTGAAGGCGGCGGCAGTTGCCGCGTATCCCATGTACAGGGGCGTTGCCAGCCTCGTTGGCATGGAAGTTCTCGAGACCGGAGAGACGCTTGAAGAGGAATTCGATACGCTCGAGAAGAACTGGAAGGATTATGATTTCTTTTACGTCCACGTTAAAAAGACGGACAGCGCGGGCGAAGACGGAGACTTCAACCGCAAGATGTCCATAATCGAGCACGTCGATACCCTCGTTCCCCGGATAATGAAGCTCAAGCCCGATGTGCTCGTAGTTACCGGTGATCATTCGACCCCGGCCCTGTTGAAATCCCATTCCTGGCATCCTGTGCCCGTTCTATTGTGGTCCAGGTATGCAAGGAGCGACAGTGTCACATGCTTCTGTGAGAAGGCGTGCACGGGTGGGGGACTGGGCGCCGCGATTCCGGCCACGAATCTCATGCCGCTCGCGCTCGCAAACGCGCTCAGACTTGAAAAGTTCGGTGCATAAACAAATTTGATTTCTGATAAGATATTCGGGGGATTACGGGGTATCGCAATCACAAGTTGCCGGTGTTTCAAAAATTGTTATTGTGCTGTGTGCCTGGAAAGAGCATAATTCAGACAATTAATATTTTCGGGGTTCACAGCAGAATTACAGGGAAATGAAAAAGGATATTATTCATATTCTTCTTGTTGAAGATGATGAACTGCAGGTTCAACTCGTGCAGACCGTATTCCAGGCATGGGAGAAAAAAACCGAAATATCCGTTGCAGAGAACCTTGGAGAAGCAAGGCGCCTGTTGCGCCGGGACACACCCGATGTCGTACTCGCTGATCTGAAGCTGCCTGACGGCCACGGCACCGAGCTTATTCCGCGAGGCGAATCAGACACCAGTTATCCCGTTATCATAATGACTGCCTACGGCGATGAGCGTATTGCAGTGGATGCGATAAAGTCGGGCGCCCTTGAATATGTCGTGAAATCTCCCAAGGCCATCTCCAGGCTGCCGCTTACGGTTGAAAGAGCCTTGAGGGAATGGGGGCACATCATTGAGAAGAACCTCGCTCTGGATGCATTAAAGGAAAGCGAAAAGCGTTTCAGCCTGCTGTTCAACAACTCGCTGGAATTGTTTTACGTGCTGGACTGCGACGGGCGTTTTCTGGATATCAACGACAGAGCGCTTTCTCTTCTTGGATATGACAGGGATGAGATAAAGACCCTTAGGCTTACGGACATACTTTATGAGGAGGACATCCCTGTTGCTCTGAGGTCAATCGACTACATTCTCATAAACGGCACTGCAAAGAGATCGCTTGATTTCAGACTGAAAAAATACGACGGGTTCGACATCTGGATCGAAGCGACCGGTGTGCGCATGTACCAGGCGGACGGACGGATATCCATCCTGGGACTGGCAAGGGACATCACGAAAAGAAAAGAGGCCGAGGAAACACTCAGGGAAACCGAGGAGCAGCTCCGTTTTTCACAAAAAATGGATGCCGTGGGCAGGCTGGCCGGCGGCATTGCCCACGATTTCAACAACCTGCTGTCCATAATCATGGGCAACTGCGATGTAATCAGCCAGGGTCTGGACACCGGGAGACCGCTTGGCGGGAATGTAAAAGAAATCAGGCAGGCTTCGGACAGGGCAGCCGAGCTTACGAGGCAGCTGTTGGCATTCAGCAGGAAGCAGGTGTTCAAAACCGAAGTTCTGGATCCGAACAGCGTCGTATCCGGTATGAAGTCCATGCTTGAAAGACTTATGGGCGAGGACATAATACTGGAGCCCCGTCTGGATGAAAATGCAGGATTTGTCGAAGCCGATATTGGTCAGCTTGAACAGGTGATAATGAATCTGGCCGTAAATGCCAGGGACGCAATGCCCGGAGGCGGCAGGCTGGTAATTGAGATATCCGGCATTGATGTGGACGACGATTATGAAACCGGATACATAGGCCTGAAACCGGGACCGTACGTGATGCTTTCTTTCAGGGACAACGGGCTCGGCATGGACGAAGAAACCCTCGCACGCATTTACGAACCATTTTTTACCACCAAGGAATCCGGCAGGGGTACGGGGCTGGGTCTTTCGACCGTTTACGGAATAATCGCCCAGAGCAATGGACATATCTGGGCCAGGAGCACCCCGGGAGAGGGGTCGGTATTCAGGATTGTGCTTCCAAGGGTGTCGCATGCACCCTCTGAAAAAGAAATCAAAACTGACAAACCAGTATCAATGAGCGGCACCGGCAACATACTTCTTGTTGAAGACGATGAGAGTCTGAGAAACCTCATATGTACCATGCTGGTGTCCCGCGGATACAAGGTCCTGCATGCACCTACCGGGCACGACGCTCTTGAAATCATGAACGAAGGAAAAGAGGATATTGACCTGCTGATCACGGATGTAGTCATGCCGCAGATGAGCGGGCCCGAGCTTGCAGCAAAGCTTGCATCGCAGGTCGGGCCGGACAGGGTCCTGTACATATCGGGTTACTCGGACGACGAGCGGGTCCACGAGATTATCAGGCAGGGCAGAAGCCATTATCTTCAGAAGCCTTTTTCAACCGCTGACATCGTTACCAAAGTCGGCGGCATACTGGAATCAAGCCAATAAGGGCTTTTGGGCTGCAAAACAGGGCACAACACCTGCTTTTTCCGGGATACAGGGAACTGATATTTTTTCTTACCTGTAATGTCCTGATCATGTATAAGACCGTAATCCTTTGAAGGATTAATGAATGAAGCTTTTTTCTCCAGGACGATTGCTGCCGGAACGCGTTGTTCACGCGGGTTTCTGGTCCATGCTGCTGTACGTGACCGCGCGCGCTTTCGGTCTCGTGCGTACGGTAGTCATAGCCAGGCTTCTGGCTCCTGACGACATAGGGCTTTTCGCTCTTGCCTCTCTTGCTCTGATGTCTGTTGAAACCTTTACAATGACGGGCTTCAATGCAGCGCTCATTCACCGCGAAGGTGACATAGAGCGTGATCTCAGCATCACGTTCACGGTTCACGTGATCCGGGGAATTTTCAGAGCGGGCCTCGTCCTGCTCATCAGTCCGCTCGTCGCCGGGTTTTTCAGGGAACCACAGGTGGAACAGCTGGTACAGGTGATAGCTTTTTCATCCCTTGTTCATGGATTTTCCAACACCGGTGTTACACATTTCCGCAAGAGTCTCGAATTTCACAAGGATTCCGCCCTTCTGTTCAGCAGGCTGTGTGCGGATCTGCTGGTATCCGTATCAGCCGCAATCTATCTGAGAAGCGCCTGGGCCCTGGTCTATGGTTTTGTGGCAGGACATGCCGCGCAGGTCATTATGTCCTATGTTCTTCATCCCTTCAGACCGCGGTTCATTCTGGATTTCAAAGCCGTCAAGTCCCTGTTCAGATACGGAATGTGGATGAATCTTACAGCAGTCATGATCTTTTTTTCCGCCAACGGAGCCACAATGGTAATCGGAAGGATACTGGATACGAACAGGCTCGGCCTGTATCACCTGGCATACTGGATAAGTATGGCGGCCCTCGTGGGAGTTGCACAGGTTTCCGGTGACGTTGCATTTGCTGCTTTTTCAAAAATACAGCATGACGCAGTCAGAATGCGCTCGGCCTTTGTAAGGGTATCCGGCTTCATGCTCGTTATCGCCCTGCCAACGACAGTGGCACTGTTTATCTCCGGAGATGTGCTGGTAAGGTTTCTGCTGGGAGAAAAATGGTCAGGGATGATACAGTGTCTGCGCCTCATGGCCCTGGCAGGATGCCTGCATTCAATAGCGCTGTCAGGAAGGCCCGTTTTCATGGGTCTCGGTCACCCCAGAAGTCTTTTTCACATGCAGCTTATAAGGGCGGCGACCCTGATGGTTTTCATATACCCCCTTTGCGTGCTTGACGGCATTTCGGGTGCTGCCATGGCAGCTGTACTCAGCAGCCTGACAATGATGATGTTCTGGTTTTTCCGGACAAGGGGCCTCCTTGGTCTGAATTTACGCGATTTTGTGCAGATTCTGGGTCCACCCGTGATTGTGGCTGCGGCAATTTCCCCGGTTCTTGTTGCATATAACCATGTGGCCGACGTTTATCTCAGCTCAATGCCCGTAGTTTTACGCATGGCGAGCATTGGAGTTCTCATGCTGGCAGCCGCGGTCGTGTTTATTCTGGTGCTCAGAATTATACAGAAATATTTCCCGGCCAACCAGCCGCTGTCGGCTTTCAGGGTGCTTTTTAAGGGGGCGGAGTAGCTGACTTGAAACTGTGATATATATGGGGTGCAGGTCAATGTGATGGCCAGATGATCTCACTTCTCAACTGAATCAAGCGGGAGAGCCTTTTTAAATTCTGATATACAAGGGTGGCATAAAATGCTACAAAATCGTCCTGGAAAGGTCAGGTAATAACTCATGCCCACATTTGAAAGCCCGGAAAAGTTCATAGAAGTCGTAGGGGGTTTCTTCAACCTCATGGCGGACACGCCGCTGATTGCGGACAAGATGCTTGATGCCGGCATAGTCGTAAGATTCACATATACCGATCCGGACGTAGTCATCCTGATCGACTGTTCCGGCGACAGGGTTCAGGTAAAGCCACAGGATACGGAGACCCAGGCCCTGGTTGAGCTTTCGATGAACTGCGACCTTGCCCACAAGTTCTGGTTCGGCAAGGTCAACCTCACCATGGCTCTGACCAGGCGAAAGATAAAAGCCAAAGGTCCGATACCGAAGATTCTCAAGCTTCTTCCCGCTATAAAGCCCGCGTATACAATGTATCCGGAGTATCTCGAAAACAACGGTTTCAGCGAATACAATATATACTAGGAGGTGCAGAGGATATGGGTGGCTATGCCGGAACGATCCTTCATGTTGATCTTACCTCTGGAAAAGTAGAAAAACAGCCGCTCGATCCGGCTTTCGCACGCAAGTGGATTGGCGGGCTGGGTTTTGGTGCCAGGATCTATCTTGATTTGATCAGGGACAAAGGCGAATTCGACGCGCTTTCAGCGGAAAATCCTTTCGTGATTTTTACCGGGCCGCTGACGGGCTTCAAGTTCGACGGAGTTGCAAGATGGACCGTGGGCACGAAGTCACCGCAGACGGGTTTCTGGGGCGATGCAAACGTGGGCGGCCATTTCGGGGCAAGACTCAAATTCGCGGGATACGACGGGATAGTGATAACGGGGGCTGCACAGAAACCCGTTTATATCTTCATTCACGATGACACGGTCGAAATCCGCGATGCCGCAAAATACTGGGGGATGGATACTTATCAGACCATAGACGCTATGTCGGAGGACCTGAAGCCCGAAACAAAGAGGGCGGGGCAGGTGCTTACTATAGGCCCGGCCGGTGAGAACAAGGTTCTTTTCGCAGCCATATTGAATGCAAAGCATCATGCTGCCGGACGCTCCGGCATGGGCGCCGTGTGGGGAGCAAAAAACCTCAAGGCGATTTACGTTCACGGCACAAAGAAGCTGGAAGTTGCACATCCCGAAAAGCTGGATGAGCTTAAGGCCGAACTGAAAGAATTGTACAAAGAACACATAGCAGTGGACGTTCTGAAGACCCTGGGCACTCCGTGCCACTGGGATCCCGGGCTGCTGGCCGGGGACCTGCCCATGAAGAACTGGCAGCTTTCGGAATGGGACGGTGTTGAGGAAATCGGACCTGTTGCATACCAGGAAAAGATACAGGTGGGCCACAAAACATGCTACGGGTGCTCCATTGCGTGCAAGAACGTGGCGGAAGTCAAAGACGGCCCCTATAAGATGGAAAAGGGTGCAGGTCCGGAATACGAGACACTGTGCACTTTCGGAACCCTGTGCCTGAACCGGAGCATCGAGTCCATTGCGAAATGCAATGACATCTGCAACCGCTACGGAATGGACACCATAAGCTGCGGCGCCACCATAGCCTTTGCAATGGACTGCTATGAAAACGGCCTTATCACTAAAGAGGACACCGACGGAATCGAGCTTGAGTGGGGAAACTCGGATGCGATTGTCCGGATGACGGAAAAAATCGGCAAACAGGATGGTTTCGGAAAAATACTCGCCATGGGAAGCGACAGGGCTGCAGAGAACATAGGGGGCAGTGCAAAGGACCTTGTTTCCACGGTCAAGGGCCTCGAGGCGCCCATGCATGATCCGAGAAGCGCTCATGGATACGGTCTTTCATATGCAACGTCCCCGAGAGGGGCATGTCATGGAGCAAGCCTGGAGTTTCCGGTGGAGGGAGGCAATTTCTTTTTCGAGGATATACCCGAGCTGGCAGTTGAGCTCGAGGAGCAGAGCAGCGAGGGCAAGGCCAGGCTGAATGTGGCGACACAGGATTTCGGAATGTTCTTTTCACACTGCGCAATCTACTGCCATCTCGGGGCGATTCCCATGAACGGGCAGCAGTCCGTGGAAATGGTAAATCATGTTACAGGTCACGATTATACGATTGAAGAACTCATGTATCTTGGAAGGCGCATATGGTACCTGAAAAGGGTTCTTTCGAATCTTTTCGGCGCAAGAAGGGAGCACGACGCCCTGCCTAAAAGAATGATGACGCCTCTAAAGGAAGGACCGTCTGCCGGCAGCGTGCCCGACATGGACATGATGCTGAGGGAGTTTTACGAACTCAGAAAGTTCAATGAGGACGGGCTTCCTACAAGGGAGGTTCTCGAAGAGCTTGATCTCAAGGACCTGGCCGATCTCCTGTATGCAGTTTCTTAAAACTTTCCGGATACTCTTTTAGCATGCTTATTATGGGATCATTCGATACCAGCAGGATCAAATGAAATCATTTGAGATCTGCTCAAAATTGCCGTTTTTGGTGTATTCGCGGGGTCGCGTGGATACGGGAAATCGATGATAATGTGGGATTATCAAAGTGCGAGACCCAGCCCGAGGCCGTAGACCGGATTTCCTCCGGTATCTTTCATTATGGCGGGTGCAAGATGGACCCGGCTATTCTGTTTCCAGAGGCGTTTTTTGTGAACACACAGCGATGCCATTATCACGTCCAGGACTCCGATGCCGAGGTGAGCGATGCCGAGGCCGAGGAATAATTCATTATTATATGAAGTGGCGGTATAAAGTAATCCACCTGCAAGGTTCAGGCCTCCGGCCACATAAGCCGGGATAATCCAGCCTAATGTAGGTTCGTCCTCCTGCAGTTCAATGCCGCTTCCAATCGCAGTAACGATTCCCCCGCCGAGACTTACGGTTTCAAATACTATAAAAGCACCAAGGATAAAACCCCACCAGCCAGGGTTTGACTCCTCTACATCTGCTTCATGTGGATCAATTTCCTGTGCATGAACCCGTGTAGAAGACAGAGATATCACAATCATGAAAACCAGAGGCGAAATTCTTATTGAGAAAAATGATGAATATCGGTTTTTGCAACAATGGCTGTTTTTCATTTCTGGGATCCGGACACTAGATAATACTATTAATTGTTGTAACCCTCTGCCTTTTACTGTTCCTTCATCTGATCCAGACGCTCGGCATTCTCTCTTTTTTTCTGTTCAAGCAGTCCGCGGTATTTTTCCAT